>ERZ810302.12-NODE-12-length-162839-cov-17.4317_pt1 | contig 162839 bp, 148 predicted proteins | sample MGYA00520484_ERZ810302 | MGnify/ENA primary metagenome ERZ810302 (study PRJEB31588, sample SAMN03401223) | human gut metagenome | study: EMG produced TPA metagenomics assembly of the PRJNA231909 data set (A prospective, longitudinal analysis of the... | reverse complement strand
CAAAGAGATGAAGTTTGCGTGGACTGCCAAGGGCTCCCACTTTGGGGGAGCTGGCATCGCGCAGCGATGACTGAGAGGGCGAGGATGCTGACCTTGTGCAATAGAAACGATTTGAATTGATTCTTCCCAATATTTACCACCATGGTGTTTGCAATCCTGCGGCGGGCTGGTTCGTATATAAGGCAGACCGGCACCCGGCAGCAGCCGGGACGGAAAGAAACGAAAGGAGCAAACCTTCCATGTTTCAAGGCCTTGGGCCGCTGCTCAACCTTTTGGGCGGCGGCAGCTTGACTAAGCTGCTTCTGTTTTTACTGAAGGGGCTGTTCGGCTGAAACGGACGGTCTGAAAGGAGAATACCATGCTGATCGTATTGGAGCATCTGCTGGGTCGGATCAATCTGCCCGGTATGTGGTGGATCATCGCAGAGCGCTGGCTGTGAGGTGACACCCCGCAAAGCCGCTGCACTTTTTGTGCGGCGGCTTTTTTGCTGCGCGGGACGATTGGGAATGCGCTCCGCGTTGCTCTGCGCATAAGCTAAGGAAATATTATTTTTAATTTCGGAATACCGGAGCGTCTGCGGACGCTCCGGTATTCTATTTTCACGGAAGGGGTGTCTCCCGGGCGAGCCCGCTGCCCTTGTAACTTTTTCTGATACATTTTACTTGCCACCCCACTGGCAAAATTGGCAAAAAATGCTTGCATCTAGGCGGTTTTGATGATAAAATTACACTGTTATAGTACGCCCAAAATCGGGGCATCATAGGAAGGTAAATTTGTAAATTGCGGCAACAGGGTGTACCGCGTGCTGTCAAGGTGCGGTACACAGAGAAAGAGGCAGGGAAAACCAGATGGAAACAGGCGAGACGATAAAAGAAGGACTTCTGCGGCTGGAACGCTATGCACAGAATATACCGGGTGGTTTTCACTGCTGCGCAGAGGACCCGGAAAACGGCTATCCGTTTGCTTATATCAGCGACCGTTTTCTGGAGATACTGGGCTGGGAGCGGGCAGAATTTGCGGCAAAGTTCGATAACCGCTACACCGCGCTGCTGCACCCGGATGATATGGCGGACGGGCTGCGCTACCGGAACGCGGAAAACAGCGCGACTTACGCACAGGAGGGCGACAACATCTTCCGGATGTTGGGCAAAAACGGCTACCGCTGGGTCTCCAGTGCTGCCAACCGGGTGGAATGGCGCGGCGATGGCTATATCGTGGGCACTATCACGGATATCACCCCCTATATGGAGCTGCGGGAAAAGCTGGAACAGCAGAACCGCACCCAGCGGGAAGCACTGGAAACCGCCAACCGCAACCTGCTGCGGATGATGCAGCAGATGGAGGAGCAAAAGACTCAGTTTGCCCAGACCACCGCCCGGAATATGGAAAAAGAAGAGCGCTACCGACAGCGGCTGAACCATGACGCTTTGACCGGCACCTACAACCGTCGCTATTACGAGGATGTGGTGCGCAATAACCTCGGCCCGGCGGGCATCGCCCTGATGGATATCGACGATTTCAAGATCTGCAACGATACCTACGGCCACCACGCCGGAGATCTGGCACTGGAAACCGTTGCAAAGGCCATCCGCAGCTGTATCCGGGAGACGGATCTGCTGATCCGCTACGGCGGCGATGAATTTTTGCTGGTGCTGTCCGGCATCCCGGCAGATTACCTCAAGACAAAGCTGGAGCAGATCCGCGATGCCGTGCAAAAGGCTGTGGTGCCGGGCTACCCTCACTTCCGGCTTTCGCTGAGCATCGGCGGCGCGATGCAGACCCTTGCCGACCCCATGGAGAATGTGGTGCGCCGGGCAGACCTTTTGATGTATCAGGCCAAGAACCACAAGGACGCGGTAGCGGTGGACACACAGGACAGCCGGTTGGCGGCTCAGGAGCAAGTCTTGGAGGAAAAGCCCGTCATTCTGCTGGTGGACGATGCCATGATGAACCGCATGATGCTGACCAGCATTCTGGGCGATGACTACCGTATTCTGGAAGCCGGGAACGGCAAACAGTGTCTGGAGCTGCTGCGGGAAAAGGCGGGGCAGATCTCGCTGGTGCTGCTGGATATCAATATGCCGGTCATGGACGGCTTTGAGGTGCTGCGCACCATGAACACCAACCACACCATCGAGGATGTGCCGGTGATCATGATCTCCAGCGACGACTCGGAAGAAGCCATCCGCAAGGCGTATGAGCTGGGCGCAAGCGATTACGTCAGCCGCCCCTTTGACGCCAAGATCGTCTACCGCCGGGTGGTCAACACCATCAAGCTGTATGCCAAGCAGCGGCGGCTGGTGCAGATGGTGTCCGACCAGATCCGCGCCCGCGAAAAGAACACCGATGTGCTGGTAGGCGTGCTGAGCCAGATCGTGGAGTTCCGCAACGGCGAGTCCGGCTCTCATGTGCGGCACATCCGCGTCATCACCGAGACGCTGCTGCACCGGCTGATGGAGCTGACCAGCCGCTACGACCTGACCCCGGAGCAGCAGGATGATATCCCGCTGGCGTCGGCGCTGCACGATATCGGTAAGATCGGCATTGACGAAGCCATCCTGAATAAGCCCGGCAGGCTGACCGCAGAGGAATTTGCGGTGATCAAGACCCACAGTATGCTGGGCGCAGAGATGCTGCAAAAGACCGAAAGCTTTGCAGACCAGCCGCTTTTGCAGACTGCCTACGAGATCGCCCGCTGGCACCACGAGCGCTGGGACGGCAAGGGCTACCCGGACGGGCTGAAAGGGGACGATATCCCCATCAGTGCGCAGCTGGTCTCCATGGCGGATGTGTACGATGCGCTGACCAGCGAGCGGTGCTACAAAAAGGCGTTCCCGCACGAGACTGCTGTCCAGATGATCACAAACGGCGCGTGCGGGGCGTTCAACCCGCTGCTGATCCAGTGCCTGCTGGATGTGCAGGGGGAACTGAAGCAGGATATTTTACAATGGTAATGTGAGGAAAATTACGCGTGACAAACCAGAGATCCAACCATAAAATACCCCGCCGCACCTTTTTAAAAGTGTGCGCGGCGGCAGCGGCAGCCGGGCTGACCGCCTGCGGCAAAACGCAGGCGGCGGCAGAGCTGCCCGAACTTACGGTGGGCAGCGATTCCTACCCGCCTTTTGTCTACCTGAGCAATGACAGCACCCCCACCGGCATTGATGTGGACATTGCCACCGAAGCCTTTGCCCGCATGGGGTATGCGGTGCAGATCGAGATCATTGACTGGGAGCAGAAAACCTATCTGGTGGAAAGCGGTGCCATCGACTGCATCTGGGGCTGCTTTTCCATGGACGGGCGGGAGCAGCTGTACCGCTGGGCAGGGCCGTATATGACTAGCCGTCAGGTGGTGGCGGTCAATGCGGACAGCGGCATTGAAACGCTTGCCGACCTTGCGGGCAAGACCATGATGGTGCAAAGCACCACCAAGCCGGAAGAAATTTTCCTTGCCGGTACCGACCCCCGCATCCCGCAGCTGGGCGAAGTGCTGAGCACCGAGGACCGCAGCGTGCAGTACGCTATGCTGAACTGCGGCTATGTGGACGCCGTTGCCGCCCACGAGACTGCCATTTTGCAGTATATGCAGGATTGCAATGCCGATTTTCGCATTCTGGAAGAGCCGCTGCTGGTCACCGGCATCGGCGTGGCTTTTGCGCTGAACGACACCCGCGGGCTGGACGAACAGCTGACCAAGACCTTTGCCGCCATGCGCGCCGACGGCACGATGAAGCAGATCGTAGGCAAGTATCTGCCGGACCCGGAAAAATATCTGGAGGTGGACGCCTTTGAACCGTAAAAAGAAAACGTTCACTCCCAATATGCGGATGGCGGCGCTCTATCTGCTGATGGGCGTGCTGCTTTTGCTGACAGTGACCCTCTTCTCCGGGCAGGAGTCCATACGTGCTACCGAGGATTACTTTGCCCGCACCATCAGCTTTGTAAAGGTGCAGTCCACCAGCTTCGAAAAACATAACGACACCATCACCGCAAAAGCGCTGCGCCGGATGGCGGTGGCGGTGCGGCAGCTGGCTGAAAATGATGCCTTAGACCTCTACGACCCCGAAAGTCTCCGGGCAGAAACGGAGTCCCTCTGGCTTACCGGCATTGCCGTACTGGACGAAAACGGAAAAGCACTGTGTGAATATACAAGTGGTAATGTTAGCTATGCGCAGTTTGCGGAGTCGCTGCGGGAGAAAGCCGCGCTGAACGTGCTGCAAAACCCGCAAAAGACCTATCTCAAGCGCATTCTGTTACAGGATGGCACGGCGGTGGATGTTGCCACCCACCGCGCCGCAGCAGGGGATGCCATACTGCTGGCTTACCGGGTGACCCCGCCGGAGTTTGTGGAGGGCGCAGCCCTGTCCATCCAGAGCGTGCTGGACGGCTACCCGCAGGACATCAGCGGCACCATCTTTATCGTGCAGGATAACAAGGTGATCGCCGCAAACGACCCGAGCCTCATCGGACTGTACACCACGAACAGCCCGCTGGTGCAGGGCATCCGCAAGGCCGGTGCGCCCGATACCTTGACCCATACCCACGACTGGGCAAATTCCGGCTGTTATTTCGGGATGTACAGCAACGGACAGAATTTTGACCTGTATATCTATATCGGCGAAAAATTGGTGTTCCGCAATGCCAGCAGCGCACTGCTGGCTGCGCTGATCCTTTATCTGATCTTTGTGGCGGTGCTGCAAACGCTGCGCCATCGCTCCATAAAGGCTGCGGAGCAGCAAAAGCGGGAGCAGGAGCAGAAATACCACGCTCAGCTGGAGGAGCAGAACCGCAAGCTGGAAAAGGCTGTCCGGCACGAGGCAGCGGCAAACCGCGCCAAGCGGGAGTTCTTGTTCAACATGAGCCACGACATCCGCACCCCGATGAACGCCATCATCGGCTTCACCTCGCTGGCGGCGACCCATATTGATAATAAGGAACAGGTGCTGGACTACCTGAAAAAGATCTCCACTTCCAGCCAGCACCTGCTCTCCCTCATCAACGATGTGCTGGACATGAGCCGCATTGAGAGCGGAAAGGTAAAGATCGAGGAAAAGGCGGTGCACCTGCCGGATCTTGTGCACGATGTGCGCTCCATCATCCAGCCCAACATCAGCTCCAAGCGCCTGTCGCTGTTCATCGACACCATGGACGTGGTGGACGAGGACATCATCACCGACCCGCTGCGGCTGAATCAGGTACTGCTGAACATCCTTTCCAATGCCATCAAGTTCACCCCCACCGGCGGCATGGTGAGCATCCGCATCGCCCAGAAGCCCGGTGCGCCAAAGGGCTGCGGCAACTACGAGTTCCGCATCAAGGATAACGGCATCGGCATCAACAAGGAGTTCCAAAAGCACATCTTTGAGGAGTTCGCCCGGGAGGAAAGCTCTACCGTCAGCGGCATTCAGGGCACGGGTCTGGGCCTTTCCATCACCAAGAATATCGTAGACCTGATGGGCGGCACCATCACCCTTGAAAGCGAGCCGGGCAAGGGGAGCGAGTTCATCGTGAACCTCTGCTTCCCCCTCAGCGGGCAGAAGGCGGAGATCAAGCAGCTGCCCCAGCTGGAAGGGCTGCGGGCGCTGGTGGCAGATGACGACACCAACACCTGCCTGAGCGTCAGCACCATGCTTTCCAAGATCGGGATGCGCCCGGAGTGGACCATCTCCGGCAAGGAAGCGGTCATCCGCACCAAATACGCCGTGGAGCAGGGCGATGCTTTCAGCGTGTATATCATCGACTGGCTCATCCCGGATATGAACGGCATCGAGATCGTGCGGCAGATCCGCAAGGTCATCGGGGACAGCTGCCCCATCATCATCCTGACCGCCTACGACTGGGCGGATATCGAGGAAGAAGCGCGCGCCGCCGGTGTGACCGCCTTCTGCGAAAAGCCGCTGTTCCTCTCGGAGCTGCGCAAGGTGCTGGCAGAACCCTTCCGGGTGCAGCCGGAGCAGACGCCTGCCCCGCAGCCCAAGGCAAGCTTTGACGGCAAGCACCTGCTGCTGGTGGAGGATAACGCCCTGAACCGGGAGATCGCCATAGAGATCTTAAAGGAAGCGGGTTTCCTTGTGGACACCGCCGAGGACGGCGTTGAAGCGGTGGAAAAGATGGAGCAGTCCGCGCCCGGGCAGTACGACCTGATCCTGATGGACATCCAGATGCCCCGCATGGACGGCTACGAAGCCACCCGGCGCATTCGCGCCCTGCCCGACCCCCGCAAGGCGGGCATCCCCATTTTGGCCATGACCGCCAACGCTTTTGAGGAGGATAAGCAGAACGCCTTGAATGCGGGCATGAACGGCCACATCGCAAAGCCGCTGGATATCCCGCACCTGCTGAAGGTGCTGGAAGAAGCGCTGAAATAAGAACCTTCTCAGTCATCGCTATGCGATGCAAGCTCTCCCGAAAGGGGGAGCTTTTTTGTTTTATCCCGCTGGGCAGAAAAGCATGGTTTTGCGTCTATTCTGCAAACTTTTTGTGAACCCTATTGACAAAGCAGGTGGACAGGAGTATATTTTTAGCAGTCGAGCATATAGAGTGCTAAAAACAAAACGAACTGCCCCGCGGGAGGTGTGCAAGACCATGAAGAAGAATATCGATACAATCAACGCAAGGCTCTGCCGCCGCCGGGCACGGAGCTGTTAGCAAAGAACTTATCCGTCCGCTAAAATAAACCTTCCGGTATGAATGGAGGCTTGACTTTATGAATACCAATCAATATACCCAAAAGACCCTTGAGGCTTTGCAGGCAGCCCAGCAGCTGGCTGTGGAGTACCAGCACAACGCGCTGGAGCCCGCCCACCTGCTGCACGCACTGGCTGCGCAGGAAAACGGCCTGATCCCTCAGCTGCTGCAAAAGCTGAACGTTGACCCCGGCAGCTTTGCCGCCGCCGTGGCGGAAAAGCTGTCCGCGCTGCCCCGGGTGTCCGGCTCCGGCCGTGACCCCGATAAGGTCTATATCTCGCAGGCCACCGATAAGGTGCTCAGCGCCGCCGCCCGCGAAGCCAAGGCCATGAAGGATGACTTCATCAGCGTGGAGCATCTGTTCCTTGGCCTGCTGGACGAGCAGGATCAGACCACCAGCGAACTGTTCCGCGCCTTTAACCTGAAAAAGGACGCCTTTTTACAGCAGCTTACCGCCGTGCGCGGCAACCAGCGGGTGACCACCGATAACCCGGAGGACACCTACAACGCCTTGCAGAAGTACGGTCAGGATCTGGTGGAGCTTGCCCGCAAGCAGAAGCTGGACCCCGTGATCGGACGCGATCAGGAGATCCGCAATGTGATCCGTATCCTGTCCCGTAAGACCAAAAACAACCCCTGCCTGATCGGCGAGCCTGGCGTTGGTAAAACCGCCATCGCCGAGGGTCTGGCGCAGCGTATCGTGCGCGGCGATGTGCCCGAAAACCTGAAAGACCGCACCGTGTTCAGTCTGGACATGGGCGCTCTGGTGGCCGGTGCAAAGTACCGCGGCGAGTTCGAGGAGCGCTTGAAGAGCGTGCTGAACGAGGTGAAGAAGAGCGAGGGCAAGATCATCCTCTTCATTGATGAGCTGCACACCATCGTGGGTGCCGGTAAGACCGACGGTGCCATGGACGCAGGCAACCTGCTCAAGCCCATGCTGGCCCGGGGCGAGCTGCACTGCATCGGCGCGACCACGCTGGACGAGTACCGCCAGTATATTGAAAAAGACCCCGCACTGGAGCGCCGGTTCCAGCCGGTGCAGGTGGATGAGCCTACCGTGGAGGATACCATCTCCATTCTGCGCGGCTTGAAGGAGCGGTACGAGGTGTTCCACGGCGTAAAGATCAACGACAACGCCCTGATCGCCGCCGCCACCCTTTCCGACCGCTATATCACCGACCGCTTCCTGCCGGATAAGGCCATCGACCTTGTGGATGAAGCCTGCGCCATGATCAAGACCGAGATGGACAGTATGCCCAGCGAGATGGACGATCTGGCACACCGCATCACCCAGCTGCAGATCGAGCAGGTGAGCCTGAAAAAGGAGACCGATGCCCTGAGCCAGAGCCGTTTGAAGGATCTGGAAAAGGAGCTTGCCGAGTTGCAGGATAAGTTCCGCAGCATGAAGGCAAAGTGGGAGAACGAAAAGAATGCCATTGGCAAGGTGCAGACCCTGCGTGAGCAGATCGAGCAGACCAATGCCGCCATCGAGAAAGCCCAGCGCGAGTACGACCTGAACAAGGCCGCCGAGCTGAAATACGGCAAGCTGCCCCAGCTGCAAAAGCAGCTGGCCGAAGAGGAAAAGGTGGCTGCCGCCAAGAAGGAGGACAGCCTGCTGCGTGACCGCGTGACCGACGAGGAAATCGCCCGCATCGTGGCACGCTGGACCGGCATCCCGGTAGAAAAGCTGGTGGAGGGCGAACGCGAGAAGCTGCTGCATCTGGATGATGTGCTGCACCAGCGGGTCATCGGGCAGGACGAGGCCGTGACCAAGGTGAGCGAAGCTATCCTGCGCAGCCGCGCCGGTATCGCCAACCCCAACCGCCCCATCGGCAGCTTCCTGTTCCTCGGCCCCACCGGCGTGGGCAAGACCGAGCTGGCCAAGGCGCTGGCACAGGCCCTGTTTGACGACGAGCGCAACATGGTGCGTATCGACATGACCGAATATATGGAGAAGTTCAGCGTCAGCCGCCTGATCGGCGCGCCTCCGGGATATGTCGGTTATGAAGAGGGCGGTCAGCTGACCGAGGCTGTGCGCCGCAAGCCTTACAGCGTGGTGCTGTTCGATGAGGTGGAAAAAGCCCACCCCGATGTGTTCAACATCCTGCTGCAGGTGCTGGACGATGGCCGCATCACGGACAGTCAGGGACGCACCGTGGACTTCAAGAACACGGTCATCATCCTGACCTCTAACCTTGGCAGTGACATCATCCTGAACGATCTGGAGCAGCGCCGTGCACAGGGCTCCAACGAGCTGAGCGAGGACGCAAAGCACCAGATCGACCTGCTGCTCAAGAGCAAGTTCCGCCCCGAATTCCTGAACCGTCTGGACGAGATCGTCTACTACAAGAGCCTGACCAAGGACGAAATGCGCAAGATCGTGGATCTGCAGCTGCAGGATCTGCGCAGCCGCATGGAGGAGGGCAAGCACCTCAAGCTGGAGGTGACCACCGCCGCCAAGGACTTCATCATTGATTCTGCCTACGACAGCGTTTATGGTGCACGTCCCATCAAGCGCTTCATCCAGAGCCGCGTGGAGACCCTGATCGCCAAGGCCATCATCAAGGGCAGTTATGCCGAGGGCAACACCCTGACGGTGGATTATGACGGCAGCGCATTGGTTCTGCGCTAAACTTTACCGGTTTTGTACATGGAGTACAGGCCAAACGCTTGCACCTGTGTGCAGAATATGTTATTATAGAAAATAACATTGATGTGCTTTTCATCGCGGAAATGGCAACGATGGAAAGCACATTTTTGTATACGGAAAAGCCCGCGTGGCACTGTTGAAGCACAACGGGAACACGGCGGGCAAATAAAACTAAATTTAAAACAGAAAGTTGAGTGTGATTTCCCTTTTTATGGACGATGGCAGTATGACGCTCTGGGTAGCGCTGGTAGTATTGGTGGCACTCTCTGCCTTTTTCTCCGCCTCCGAGACCGCATTTTCTTCCCTGAATCAGATCCGCCTGAAAAGCCGCGCCGAGGACGGCGATAACTCTGCCGCCCGGGTGCTGGCAATGGCTGAAAAATACGATAAGCTGCTTTCCACCATCCTTATCGGCAATAATATCGTAAACATTGCCGCAGCTTCCATCGGCACCATCATTTTCACCAAGATGCTGGGCGCAGAGCGTGGCGCTACGGTGTCCACCATGGTGCTGACCGTAGTGGTGCTGATCTTTGGCGAGGTGACCCCCAAGAGCCTTGCCAAGGAGATGCCGGAAACGGTTGCCACCGCAGTTGCACCGGTGCTCAGCCTGCTGATGCTGGTGTTTACCCCGCTGACATGGCTGTTCAGCCAGTGGAAGCGCTTTCTGGGACACTTTGTTCACAGCACCGAGGAGGACACCATCACCGAGGGCGAGCTGATGACCATGGTCAGCGAAGCCGAGAATGACGGCGAGCTGACCGACCGGGAAAGCGAACTGATCCGCAGCGCCATCGAGTTTGATGACGTGGAGGTGGAAGAGATCCTGACCCCCCGTGTGGATGTGATCGCGGTGGAGGACGATCTGCCGCTGGAAGAGGTGGCGCAGACCTTTGCCGAGTCCGGCTACTCCCGTCTGCCGGTGTACCACGACACCATTGATAACATTATTGGTGTGGTACATGAAAAGGACTTCTACATGGCACGCCTGAAAAAGGAGGTCAAGCTGGAGGATCTGGTCAAGCCTACCCTCTACACCACCGGTTCCACCCAGATCTCCCAGCTGCTGCGCACCCTGCGCGAGCAGCACCATCACATGGCTGTGGTGGTGGACGAGTACGGCGGCACCGAGGGCATCATCACGCTGGAGGACATTCTGGAGGAGCTGGTAGGCGAGATCTGGGATGAGCACGACGAGGTGACCGAGGACTTCCGCAAGCAGTCGGACGGCAGCTGGATCGTGCTGGGCAGCGCCGGCGTGGATGACCTGTACGAGCGGCTGGGACTGCCGGAGGACGAGGATATCGACTCCAACACGGTGAACGGTCTGGTGCAGGAAAAGACCTGCCGTCTGCCCAAGGTAGGTGACCGCTTTACGCTGGGCAGCTACGACGGCGTGGTCACCCGCACCGCCAAGCGCCGCGTGACCGAGGTGCGCCTGACCCCCGCAGAAAAGCCTGACACCAAAAAGGACGAAGAGGAAAAAGGCCACTTTGGCAGAATGACCTCTAAATAAAACACCGACCGGCTGCTGCACACAAAACGTGCGGCAGCCGGTTTTGTTGAAAAACTCCCTCAGTCAAAACCTGACGGTTTTGACAGCTCCCTCGGAGAGGGAGCCTCTGGCGAAACCAGAAAGTTTGCAATCAAGCCGGAAACTTTCCCGCCATGCCAAAGGCCCCATCCCAGAGGGGGCTGGCATCGCGTAGCGATGACTGGGGGAGTTGACTTTGTTGCAACCCGGAAGAAGCAGAGCGCATTTAAAATAGTCTAATTTTCCTATAAAAATCCCCCCGGCGAGCAGCGCCGGGGGGATTTTTTCAGGATTTACTTAGGCTGACGGCCGATATAAGCCAGAATGCCGCCGTCGGCGTAGAGGATCTGGCCGTTCACAAAGTCGGATGCGTGGCTGGCAAGGAACACGCAGGGGCCAACCATGTCCTCCGGGTCACCCCAGCGGCCTGCGGGGGTCTTGGCAACGATGAACTGGTCAAAGGGGTGGCGGCTGCCGTCCGGCTGGATCTCGCGCAGGGGAGCGGTCTGGGCGGTGGCAATGTAGCCGGGGCCCATGCCGTTGCACTGGATGTTGTACTCGCCGTACTCGGAGGCGATGTTCTTGGTCAGCATCTTCAATGCACCCTTGGCGGCGGCGTAGGCAGAGACGGTCTCGCGGCCCAGCTCGCTCATCATGGAGCAGATGTTGATGATCTTGCCCTCGCGCTTTTCCATCATGTCGGGCAGCACGGCCTTGGAGCAGTTGAAAGCACCGCCTACATGGACGTCGATCACACGCATAAAGTCGGCGTGGCTCATCTCGATCATGGGCACGCGCTTCATCAGGCCGGCGTTGTTCACCAGAATATCCACAGAGCCGACCTCGGCCTTGATCTTTGCCACCATGGCGTTCACGGCGTCCTCGTCGGAAACGTCTGCCACATAGCCGTGGGCGTCGATGCCGGCAGCCTTGTAGGCGGCCATGCCCTTTTCTAAGCTGGCCTCAGAGGAGCAGTTGAAGCAGATGGTTGCGCCGCACTTGGCCATGCCCTCTGCGATGGAAAAACCGATGCCGTGGGCACCGCCGGTGATCAGGGCTACCTTGCCCTGCAGGTTAAATGCAGACAGATCCATGATGTTCTCCTTTTTTCACAGTATCCAAGTTAATTTTTTAGCAAAACGCCCCGTGCCGGTTTCCCGGTACGGGGCGTTTGATTGGTGCTTTTAGCGCAGGTCAGTGGTAGCGATGTTGTCCATGTCGTCAAACTCCATGTTCTCGCCGCCCATTGCCCAGATAAACGTATAGTTCGAGGTGCCTACGCCGCTGTGAATGCTCCAGGAGGGGCTGATGACAGCATCCTCGTTGTGCATCACGATGTGGCGGGTCTGGGTAGGCTCGCCGCACATATGGAACACCACCTGCCCCTCGGGCAGTTCAAAGTAGGTATAGATCTCCATGCGCCGCTCGTGGGTGTGGCTGGGCATCGTGTTCCAGTTGGAACCCGGTGCAAGCTCGGTCATACCCATGCTCAGCTGGCAGGTCTTCAGCACATCCGGGTGGATGAACTGGTTGATGGTGCGCTTGTTGCAGGTGTCCACGCTGCCCAGCGGGCGGTGGTTTGCATCAGCCATCTTGATCAGACGGGTCTGGTAAGCGCAGTGTGCCGGAGCAGAGACCATGTAGAACTTGGCGGGATGCTCCGGGTCGGCGGAAGCAAAGGTGACTTCCTTGGTGCCCTGCGTGATGTACAGGCAGTCTTTATAGCCCAGCTCGTACTTTACGCCGTCAGCCACCACGATGCCGGTGGAATCCTTGCCGATATTGAACATACCGATCTCGCGGCGCTCCAGGAAGTAGTGGGTGCCGAAGTTGGCCCAGATGTCGATGCCCTTGTCGATGGACACGGTCTCGTGCACCGGCATACAGCCCAGCGTGACCATACGGTCCACATGGCTGTAAACGGCCACCACCTCATCCGCCTTGTACAGGCCGGTGATCAGCATCTCGTCCCGCATTTCCTCGGTGGTATAGCGCTTGAAATCCTTCTGGTTGCAGGAATAACGGATATCCATAGCGGACTCCCTCCTGCTCTTAGCGCTGGATACGGCCGGAACCGTCGCCGCCGGCCAGCTTCTCGACCTCGGACACGGTCATCATGTTGTAGTCGCCCTCGATGGAGTGCTTCAGAGCGGAAGCTGCAACTGCGAACTCGACAGCCTCCTGAGTGCTCTTGCCGGTCAGCAGGCTGTAGATCAGGCCGCCGCCGAAGGAGTCGCCGCCGCCAACGCGGTCGATGATGTGCAGGTCGTACTTCTTGGAGAAGCAGTACTCGCCCGAAGCAACATCGTACAGCATAGCGCTCCAGCCGTTGTCGAATGCGCTGTGGCTCTCACGCAGGGTGATAGCCACCTTCTCGAAGTGGAACTTGTCAGCCAGCTGCTTGGCAACGCTCTTGTAGCCCTCAGCGTTCAGCTTGCCGCCGTAGATATCGGTAGCCTCGGCCTCGATGCCGAACACGTCCTTTGCGTCCTCTTCGTTGGAGATGCAGACGTCAACGTACTGGCACAGATCGGTCATGGCAGCGCGGGCCTGCTCACGGGTCCACAGCTTGCCACGGTAGTTCAGGTCGCAGCTGATCTTCACGCCGTGAGCCTTAGCAGCCTTGCAGGCCTCGCGGCAGATCTCGACAACATTCTCGCCCAGAGCCGGGGTGATGCCGGTGAAGTGGAACCAATCCACGCCCTCGAAGATCTTATCCCAATCAAAGTCGGAAGGCTGAGCCAGCTGGATAGCGCTGTTGGCACGGTCGTAGATGCAGACGGAACCACGCTGAGAAGCGCCCTTCTCGTTGTAGTAGATGCCCACACGGTCACCGCCGCGGGTGATCATGCTGGTGTCAACGCCGTAACGGCGCAGGCTGTTGACAGCGGCCTGACCGATTGCGTGTGCGGGGAGCTTGGTAACGAAAGCTGCGTCCAGACCGTAGTTGGCCAGAGAAACAGCAACGTTGGCCTCGCCGCCGCCGAAGGTGAACTCCAGGCTGTTAGCCTGAACGAAACGCTCGTAGTTGAAGGGCTGCAGACGGACCATCAGTTCGCCAAAAGTAACGACTTTCATTGGTTATTCTCCTTTATATCAGGTGTTTCATCATCCCGCCGCAGGGCGTACCCGGTGCGGCGGGGCTTTTACGGTAAAAGGGGACAGGCTCTTATGCCTGCACCAGATGGAAGGCAAAGCCGGCGATCTCGTCTGCCATGTAGCAGGCAACGGTCTTGCCGTTCTTCACGTTCTTGCTGTCCAGATCGAACTTCACGCCGCGCTGAGACAGGTGGTAGATGGCGCGGTCCACGTTGTTGCAGCCGATGGCGATGTGGCCATTGGTGCCGCGGCCGGGCTTCTTCATGATCTCGAACTCCTTGTTGCCAACAAAGATGCTGGAGTTGCCGGGAGCGACCTTCATGTTCAGCATTGCGCTGATCAGGTTGGCAACCTTCATGGCCTCTTCCTCGTTATCGGTGTTGATGCCGACGTGCAGCAGCTTCAGGCCCAGCATGGTGTCAACAGCTTCCTTGCTCTGTGCGGTGATCTTTGCCCAGTCGCCGGCCTTGATCACGTCGCTCTTGCACATCCAGGTGCCGCCCACAGCGAAGATCTGGTCGTAGCCCAGATAATCGTTGACGTTCTTGGCGTTGACGCCGCCGGTGCACATCCAGCGAGCGCCCTTCAGGGCAGCGCCGATGTTCTTCAGCATACCCACGCCGCCGTTTGCCTCGGCGGGGAAGAACTTCAGAGCCTCGCAGCCCATGTTCATGGCCTGCTGCATCTCGCCTGCGGAGCAGGTGCCGGGCATCATGATGCCGCCCTTGTCGATGACGTGCTTGCAGACCTCGGGGTCGAAGCCGGGAGCAACGATGAAGGAAGCACCGGCAGCCATAGCACGGTCAGCCTGCTCGCAGGTCAGAACGGTGCCGGCGCCCAGCAGCATCTCGGGCATCTCCTCGTGGATCTTGCGGATGCACTCTTCAGCACAGGCAGTGCGGAAGGTGACCTCGGCTGCGGGCAGACCGCCCTCAGCCAGAGCCTTGCACAGGGGCAGGGCCTCATCAACGCTGTTAAAAGCGATAACAGGGATAATGCCGATCTGATAGACCTTTTCTACGATGGGATTCATAACGCATTTCTCCTTTTATATTTGAACTCTCTCGGTGCGTCGGGCTTGCTCCTGTGGGCGCAATACCCCCCTACGCGCTTATGATACTAGTATAAACGAACAGTCCGTCTTTGGTAATACTCAACAAGCACAATGTTTGGCATAATAGCTTGTATACATTGCACAAAAATGACGAATGACCCGAAAAATCGGGGCAAAACCCGGTGAAAATGCTGTGAAATTGCTGTAAAAACTGGCTCAGATACCAAGTGTTTCCAGTATCTCTGCCACGCCGTCGTGGTCGCAGTCGGCCTTGCTGACAAGGCGCGCCAGCGCCTGAATTTTCGGCATTCCGTTGGCCATTACAGCGGCGACCCCTGCCTTTTGCAGCATGGCGCGGTCGTTCTCACTGTCGCCCACCGCAAGGGTACTTTCGTGGGGGACGCCCAGCCGGTCTGCCAGCGCGCGCAGCGCCTCGCCCTTGTCCACACCGGCGGCGGTCACTTCCACGTTTTTCGGCGACCCCTGTACGATCTCTACGCCCGGGACGGCGTAAAAGCGGGGCAAGGCGGCCGCAGCCTGCTGCGGGTTTTCAAAGAACACGCAGAGCTTTTCAATGGCAAAGGCGTTGCGGCTCATCCACTCGGCTGCGTCCCGCAGAATGGTAAAGCGGCCATCGTTGGGCTGGCACGCTTCGGTGCCGTCCTTCTTTGCTGCCCGGGCAGCGGCTAGCGCAATGCTGCGGGCATCGGTGCAGGCGTATCCGTCCGAGAAAATGCGCAGGTCGGCGTGGAAGCTCTCGCAGACGGCAAAGGCTTCGCGGGCAGTCTCCACCGGCATCAGGCTGTGCAGCAGGCAGACCGGGGTGCTGGTGCGGTGCTCTTTCGCGTTGGAATAGCGGCTGTACACTGCGCCCACGGGGTCTGCGCCCAAGTCCCACACGGCGGCACCGTTGCAGGTGATAACGTAGCGGATGCCGGGCAGCTGCGCCACCTCCGGCGGCAGGCTGGCCAGCGGACGGCCGGTGGCGGGCACGATGTACACGCCCTTGTCCACGGCGGCCTGCAATGCGGCGCGGGTGCGGGGGGTGACGTGTCCCTCGCGGTTCAGCAGAGTGCCGTCCAGATCCAGTGCGACCAGACGGATGGCGGGAAATTGTTGTGGCATAGGGTACTCCTTTTATAAATAAGATCCAGCTTATTTTTATTGTATCGCAGGGGCGGCAATTGCGCAAGTGGACGGAATATGCTATAATAACACGTCAATTCACATAAAAAATAGGAGAAACGACATGAAGCTTGACCAACTGCGCAGCCGGTGCCGCCCGCACCTGTGGTACCAGCTGTACTGGGTGGTGTACCTGATCTGGTTCTTCTGGCTGGATCTCACCGTCACTGCCCCCAAATATATCCTGCACAGCCCGCTGGACGATCTGATCCCCTTCAACGAGTGGTTCGTGATCCCCTATTGCAGCTGGTTTTTGCTGCTGGCGGGGGTGACGGCGGCACTGTGGTGGTGCGATACCGCCAGCTACGATAAGCTTTGCCTGACCATGTTTTCCGGCATGACCTTCTGCCTGATCGTGTACATGATCCTGCCCAACGGGCTGGAGCTGCGCCCCGCTGTGGAGCCCCTTGGCCGGGATAACCCGGCGCTGCGGATCATGCAGCTGCTGTGGAAAGCGGACGCCGCCGTGAACGTCTGTCCCTCCATCCACTGCCAGAGTTCTGCCTGCATGGCAATGGCCTTCAGCCACAGTAAGCTGGCAGAGGGCAAGCCCCTGCGCAAGGCGCTGGCATGGGTTTGGGCGGCGCTGATCTGCCTGTCCACCGTGTTCACCAAGCAGCACTCGGTCATTGACGTGGCCTGCGGCTTGGCAGTGGCTTTTGTGTGGCTGCCGGTGGCGTACCGCCGGGTGCGGGCACTTCATTGAACAAAATAGCAAAAAATTGCCCTTGATTTTCGGTTGCTCCTGCTATTGACAGTTGCCCGGCAGTTGGGTAATATGGTCATATACTAATATATCACCAACTGACCCCGAAGGGAGAACACTGCAATGGCATCTTTGAGTGCGAGGGAACAGGCGTATCAGACCATCCGAAGCCGGATCATCACCATGGAGCTGAAGCCCGGCGACCCCCTGAACGACAGGGAGCTTGCGGAGCAGATGGGCATCAGCCGCACCCCCATGCGGGAAGCGCTGATCATGCTTAACATTGCCCACATGGTGGACATCAAGCCCCAGAGCGGCACCCATGTGGCCCCTATCGACCTGAAGCGGATGGAGCTGGAGCAGTTTGCCCGTTTTACCCTTGAAAAAGAGATCCTGAACCGGGTGCGCGGCCATCTGACCGACCAGCAGGAGCAGGAGTACCGGCAGATCATTGAGAACTACCGCCTGCTGGAGGCTGACCAGACCCAGCCGAACCGGGAGACCCGCCTGCTGGAGCTGGACAACCAGTTCCACCGCAAGGCGTTTGAGATCACCGGCATGGAAGCACATTTTGACCATATGCTCGGCGAGCTGCAGCACGTGGAGCGCATCCGCAAGTTCAGCCTGCAGACCAACGAGAACAAGTCCGTCTGCGATGCGCACACCCGCATTCTGGAAATGGTGCTGCACGGCACCGCCGAAGAGCTTGGCGAAGCGCTGGAAAGCCACCTGAACCGCTATAAGCTTTCGGTGGAGCAGGCCCGCAGCGTCCACCCGGAATACTTTACCGAGGGTTGATTGAAAAGCCCCTGTCTGCAAGGCGGACAGGGGCTTTTTTCATCCGGCATCCGGCAGGCATAAAAACAGCCCCGCAGACGGGGCGCAAGGAGACCAAAGCTATGTATGATCAGGCAAACCGTGATATCCATTGCCTGCGGCTCTCGCTGACCGAGAGCTGCAACCTGCGCTGCTGCTACTGCCGCCCGCAAGTGCCTGCCGCGCTGCCGCCGCAGGAGCTTACCGATGCAGAGCTGCTGCATCTAGTGCAGCTGTTTGCCGCCTGCGGCATCGATACCCTGCGGCTGACCGGCGGCGAGCCTTTGCTGCGCGCCGGCGTACCGCAGCTGACCGCCCGGCTCAAGGCTGTGCCCGGCATCCGCAAGGTGACCCTGACCACCAACGGCACTCTGCTGTCGGCGCAGCTGCCGGCGCTGAAGGAAGCCGGACTGGACGGCATCAATCTGAGCCTGAACAGCCTGAGCTATACACGGAACAAGCGCATCTCCCGCCTTACGCCGCAGCAGCACGCCGCCGTGAAGCAGGCTTTTGAGGATGCCATGTTCTGCGGCATCCCGCTCAAGCTCAACTATATGGCGCTGCGGGGCTATAATGAGCAGGACTACCGCTGGCTCGTCCGGCGGTATGTCCGGTTTTTCCCCGTCCGGCTGCGGTTTTTGGAGCTGATGCCCGTGGGCTGCGCCCGGGAACTGCAGGAACTGGGCATCCCCAACAGCGAGATCCTGCAGCAGCTGCGGCAGGATTATCCCCGGCTGTACAGCCTGCCCCCGGCGCAGAGCGCCGCTTTTGGGGACGGGCCGGCGGTATATTACACAAACCCCGGCTGGGCGGGCAGTGTGGGCTTTATCAGCCCGGTGCACGGCAAAGATCCTTTCTGCACCCGCTGCAACCGGGTGCGGCTGTCGGCCTCCGGCTTCCTGCGGCCCTGTCTGGCCAGCGAGGAAGGCGTAGAGCTGGGAGAAATGCTGCGCGGCGGCGCATCGGATGTGCAGCTGCTGGAAGCCATCCGGGCGGCTGTCCGCAGCAAGCCCCTGCAGCATCCCTTCCACCCGTGGGACTGCCTTGATATCCCGGTGACCCGGGATATGTACCGCATCGGGGGATGACGGTGCTGCCGGTCAATCTGTTTTGGTAGGACGGATAGTCACTTCGCCGCAGCGCAGCGCTTCGATGCGGCCGCCCTCCCGCTGCACCACCAGCCGCCCGGCATCGTCAATGGAAAGCGCCTGTGCGGCGTAGGTCTCGGTGCCGGTGCATACGGTCACCCAGTGGCCGGGCACAAAGCAGCGGGCGCGGTACTCGTCCAGACATTCAAAACCCGGGCACAGTGCTAACAGCTCCCGCCCGATGGCACCCGCCAGCGCCGCCCGGCTTACCGGGGCAGGGCCGCCGGGGTATAAGCTGCCTGCTTTGGCGGTCAGCTCCGGGGGAAAGTCCTCAGCCGTGGCGGTCAGATTCAGCCCAATGCCCACCACCAGCCATTCCAGCTGGCCGCTTTCAAGGTCAGTACCGGCTTCGGTCAGGATGCCGCACACCTTTTTGCCCTTGTAATACAGGTCGTTCACCCACTTGATGGCAAGTTCCAGCCCGCACAGCGTCTGCACCGCCCGGCACACCGCCACCGCCGCGCCGATAGTGGCGGTCTGGGCATTGGCGGCAGGCAGCGGCGGGCGCAGCACCACCGAGCAGTACACCCCCTTGCCCGCCGGGCTGGCAAAGCTGCGTCCCAGCCGCCCGCGCCCGGCGGTCTGCCCGCCCGCCAGCACCAGCGTGCCGTGGGCGGTGCCTTCCAGCGCCAGCAGCTTTGCGGTGCGGTTGGTGCTTTCCAGCGTGTCGTACAGCTGCACCGGGGCAGGGTAGGGGCCTACCGCTTCGGCGCAGAAGGGGTCGCCGCCCAGCAGGCGGTACCCCCGGCGGGAGGCGGCCTCCAGTGCATAACCCTGTGCGGTAAGCGCCGCCGCAGCCTTGTGCACGGCGGCGCGGCTGACCCCCAGCTGCTGCGCCAGCTGCTGGCCGGAAATATACGCGCCCTCGGCGGCGCTGAGCGCCTGTAAAAGCGCCTGACGGGTGGTAGAAGCCATGGCGTAAATCCTCCCTGTGTGCTATACTGCTATTGTACCATATCCGTGGAAGAAGAAAAAGTTTGAAAATATTTTAGTTTTTTGCAGGAACTGCCGCCGCTCTCTCGTATTAAAGACAGAAGGGCGGCGCAGAGCACCGCATCCAGAACCGGAAAGGAGGCCGTGCAGCGCGTTGACAACACAGGAATTCAGCACGATGGTGCAGAAATATCAGGCGCTCGTGTACACGGTCTGCCACCAGCTGGTGCCGGATGTGCAGGAAGCGCAGGACCTGACGCAGGAGACTTTTCTGGCGGCGTGGCGGGCCATCGACCGCTGCCCGCCCGGCTTTGAAAAGCAGTGGCTGGCGCGCATCGCCGCCAACAAAGCCAAGGACTATCTGCGCAGCGCATGGGTGCGCAAGATGAACACCCCCGGCGACGAGGTGCTGGCGCTGGAGGGCGCGCCGCCCGGTATGCAGCCGGAACAGCAGGTGCTGGATGCGCTGGGCGAAGAAGAGCTTACGGAGATGATCTTAGATCTGCGTGAGCCCTACTGCACGCCCTGCCGTCTGGTGCTGCTGGAGCAGCACACCATGGCCGAAGCGGCAAGGCTGTGCGGCCGACCGCCCAAAACGGTGGAAGCACAAATCTACCGCGCCAAAAAGATGCTGGCGCAGCAGATCTTGCAAAACGAGCGCATACCCTGTGAAAGGAGGAGCGTACATGGAACTGTTTGACGCAAAAGGCTGTCTGAGCGAGGAAGGCTTACAGGCACTGGTCGGCGGGCAATTGGACGAAACGCAGCGGCTGGAAGCCGCCGAACACCTTGCCTACTGCGACCGCTGCATGGACCGCTACACTGCTCTGCTGACCGACGATGTGCTGGAACAGCCGCCGCGCTCCGCCCGGGGCGCGGTGATGGGCACCATCTGGATACGGCTGATGCAGAACACATGGGGACGCGCCGCTGTGGCCACCGTAGCCGCCGTGCTGGCGCTGACGCTGTGGCGTACCGGTACGCTGGAACAGATCCTGCACACCGGGCAGCAGCTGAACACATGGCTGCCGCAGACTACTCAGCAGACCGAACCGGAGCTGCTGGGCAAGCCCATAGAGGACAAAAAACAGCTGACCGAGAAACTATCCGATGCACTGGATGCGCTTTTGCACCACAGTGCAGACACCACTGAGAAATGAGGGAACTGATTATGAAGAAAAACGGGATCCTGACCCTGCTGTTTGCCTGCATCCCCGGTGCGGGGCAGATGTATCAGGGCTATATGAAGCGGGGGCTCTCGCTCATCACCATGTTCTGCCTGTTCATTATCCTAGGCAGCACCACGGGGCTGGACGCACTGGTAGTCGGCTGCATCGTTGTGTATATGTACAGCTTTTTCGATACCTTGAACCTCCGCGCGCAGCTGGCGGCGGAAAAAGCCCCGGAGGACGATTATCTGGTGCACTTTAACTGGCACGATGCCCGCATGACCCAGTTCATGGGCGAAAGCCACAAACTGGTGGGCTGGGGGCTGATCGCACTGGGCGCCATCGTGTTCTACAACAACATCATCATGCGGGTGCTGGGCGATGTGATGTGGCGCTGGGGACAGGATAACCCGGTTTTCCGCGCCATCTACCTGATGCTGGACGCTCTGCCGCAGATCGTGGTCTGTGTGGCATTGATCGTGTGCGGTATGTGGCTGGTGCGCGGCCCGAAAAACAAAAAGGGCAAGCAGCCCCCTGAAGAGGAGGCTGAGGAAGCCGAGGATTTCCACGCCTACACGGCTGCGCCGCAGGCTGAGGATGCAGAGGACACCGCAGACACGGACACCCATTTTGCCATGCCGGAGCTTTCGGCACTGCTGGGGGAGCCGGTGACCGGCGCAGAGCAGGACGAAACCCCTGCGGAGGATGACGATGACCGAGCAGAATAAGACCCCTTTGACGGCACAGCCGGGCAGCGCGCCCGCGCCGGAACGCAAGCCCGCAGAAAAGCCCCTGCGCCGGGTGGGCAGCCTGACTTTGGGCGCGTGTCTCATTGCAGCGGGCGTGTTCTTCCTGCTGTATTTCTTCGTGCCGGGCTTTGATGTGCAGCTGACCCTGAAAATTGCCCCGGCGGTGGCGCTGGTGCTGCTGGGGTGCGAGGTGCTCTTCTTTGCCGCCCGCCCCGGCCGCTGGAAGTACGATTTTGTGTCCGTGCTGGTCTGTCTGGTGCTGATGGCGGGCTGCTTTTGCATGGCGATGCTGCCCATGCTATGGGACGAGTTGAGCGGCGAAAACCGGCAGACCATGAACCGCCTGAGCACACAGGCCATTGATGAACTGTACTCCGCCTGCAAGCAGGACGCGCAGGACATCGCCATCCAGAACATCAGCGGCTGGCTGTACCTGAACGGTGCAAAGGCCGAGACTTTGCAGCAGGCCGCCGCCCTGCCCGCCGGGGATACCTGCCTGACCCTGACCGTGGAGCTGTTCGGCCCTTACGACAGCGCCGCCGCCTTTGCCCGGGACTGCTACACCCTGACCGCACTGGCAAAGCAGTGCACCGTGCCGCCGGAAAAGCTGCACTTTGCATGGGATGCCCGCAGCGCAGCGGAAAGCAGCCTGAACACCGGCAGTCTGCTGTACACCGAGGACTATTCGCTGGACCTGAGCGGCGCTGTGCAGCTGGACTGGACCGCGCAGCAGATGGAGCAGCAGACCGAGACCGAGTATCTGCTGGATGCAGAAAATATCCCCGATGGGGAAGAATGAAAAATACCGCCGCACAAGGTCAGCATCCTCGCCCTCTCCGTCTGCTCACTGTGTTCGCATCCACCTCTCCCAAAGGGAGAGGCCTTGGCAAAGAGATGAAGTTTGCGTGGACTGCCAAGGGCTCTCCCTTTGGGAGAGCTGGCAAATCCGTAGGATTTGACTGAGAGGGCGAGCCCGCTAAAGATAAAAGCATCCGCAACGAGATTCGCTGGTTTTGGAAGCGAAGGTTGCAGATGCTTTTTGTTTTATATGCTGCAAACAAAAAACACCCCGAAGTCCTGAGACTTCGAGGTGTTTGCCTTTGGAGCTGCTATCCAGATTCGAACTGGAGACCTCATCCTTACCAAGGATGCGCTCTACCAACTGAGCTATAGCAGCAAATGGCGACCCGGATCGGGCTCGAACCGACGACCCCCAGCGTGACAGGCTGGTGCTCTAACCAACTGAGCTACCGGGCCATGATCGCTCAAGTTCGTGCGGCGTCTTACCGCGGGAACGTGCTCTATTATATCGAAAAGTCGGCCTGTTGTCAAGCACAAATTTGCAGAAAATGCAATTTTTTGCAGAAGGGGGTAAAGACCCCTTCCGTCTGCTCCCTTTGGTCGCAGCCACCTTCCCCAAGGGGACGGCTTTTGGCGGTGGCGGTAAAGTTTCCGGCAGTGCCATAAGGCGTCCCCTTGGGGGAGCTGTCGAGCGTAGCGAGACTGAGGGGGGTGGCTTCAGCGGCGGCGATACAGTTTCCGGCTAAAGTGTAAAGTTTCCGGGCGCGCCAAAGGCCCCATCTTAGAGAGGGCTGTCGAGCGCAGCGAGACTGGGGGAGTTTTACTAAAAACAAAACGCACAAGTTCCGAAGAACCTGTGCGTCATGGCAGGGGTAGTAAGTTTCGAACTCACGGCACGCGGTTTTGGAGACCGCTGCTCTACCAGCTGAGCTATACCCCTATATGCATTCGCTGAATGCTTGATTATTATAGCCGATGCAAAGGGGAATGTCAAGCCTTATTTTTACTTATTTCTCATTTTTTGTGCCGCCGCAGCTGCAGCAGCTCTCCTGCGCGGCGGAATCCGGTGCGGGCAGCTGGCTTGCCAGCTGTTCCAGTGTGACGCTGTCGATATACTGGTTGATCACCTCGTCCAGCCCCGCCCAGAACGGCAGGGTGAAGCACTGCTCGGACATGGGGCACTCGTTGGTCACGCTGCCAAGGCACGGAATGGGCGCTACGCTGCCCTCGATGGCGCGCAGGATCTCGCCGGCGGTGTAGTCGGCAGGGTCTTTTGTCAGGCGGTAGCCGCCCTGACTGCCCCGCTCGCTCTTGACCAGCCCCACCCGCGCCAGCGGGGTGACGATCTGCTCCAGATATTTCAGGCTCAGGTTCTGCCGCTCGCTGATCTCCTTCAGGCTGACGGTGGTGCCCGGCGCATAGCGCGCCAGCTCCGCCATCAGGCGCAGGGCGTAGCGGCTCTTGGTGGAAAATTTCATGGTCGTCCTCTCCTTGCTGTATTTCATAGTATAGCACGTTACTCGGATTTTGCAAAGGAGAAACCTCTTGTGCAAACAAAAAAGGTCTGTTATCATAGGATGGAACAGAACCTATCTTTGAGGAGTGAGAGTATGACAGAGAAGATCACCGCCGCAGACGCCATCCGTCTGCTGGATTCCGGCAAGGCCGTGGCTGTGGATGTGCGCGAGCCGGACGAATACGCCGTGGGGCACATCCCCGGAGCAAAGCTGCTGCCGCTGGGACAGGTCACCGACCGCGCCGCCGAGGTGCTGCCGGACAAAAACGCCCTGTGGCTGGTGTACTGCCGCACCGGACGCCGCAGCGCCGATGCCGTGCAGAAGCTGGAAGCCCTTGGCTACACCGACCTGCGGGACCTCGGCGGCATTTTAAGCTGGCCCTACGAGATCGAGGGCGATTTTGAGGGGCATTTTTAAGGTTATATACTTTATTGAAGAAGCAAAAATCATACCGGAAAGGAAACCATGCCATGTCGTTCCATGCAAAAGAGTTCGCGGGCAGCCACTGCGGCTGCCGTTACCAGCAGGATTACCGCCCTACTTTAGGGCGGGACGGCAAAAAGGAATCCGGCACGCTGGAGGTCATCAAGTTCTACTATGATGGCGCTATCCGCTTTGAGCAGCACTGCTACGGCGAAGCTGCCACCTTTGTGTTCGGCGTGTGGGCGTCCGGCATGGACGAGGACGGTACCCTGCACTGGGTGCTGCCGGACCGCCGCAAGAGCTACTATGACGAGAGCTATCTGCCCAAAAAGCTGGACCGGGTGGACGAAGCCGGAAATCTGTACTTTGACGGCGGCATCTTTCCGTGGAAGCTGGCGGACGACTTTGCCGAGGATAAGCGCTGGGGCTACCCCAAGTGGAAGGTGGCGCTGGGCAAGCTGACCGGAAAAGGCAAATAATGGTTCTTTCCGGCTTTGCGGGCGCAAAAAATTGCTTTTGAACCGGGAATTCCAGTATTCCTATTGACATACTAGGGAATGATATGGTATAACTTATCCGTTGAAAGGATTCCGCGTGTGCGTGCGGGGGTGCCGCCCTGTGGCACACGCATTCAATGAGAAAGGGTCATTCTTATGGAAAACACAGAAAAAGTGGTTTATGTAGATAATGCTGCCACCACAGCCTGTGCACCGGAGGTGCTGGAGGTAATGGTGCAGGCGCTCAGCGGTGCCTGCGGCAACCCCAGCAGCCATTACAGTGTGGGCTACGAGGCCAAGGAATTCGTAGACACCGGCCGTGCGCAGGTGGCAAAGGCCATCAATGCAAGTCCGGCTGAGCTCTTCTTTACCAGCTGCGGCTCCGAGGCCGACAACTGGGCCGTAAAGGGCACCGCCTTTACCAAGGCACGCCAGAACAAAAAGCACCTCATCACCAGCGCTTTCGAGCACCACGCCATCATGCACAGCATGGCTGCACTGGAGCGCATGGGCTTTGAGGTGACCTATATCCGTCCCACCGCCGAGGGCTACATCCGCCCCGAGGACGTGGAGGCTGCCATCCGTCCCGACACCGCACTGGTCAGCATCATGATGGCCAACAACGAGATCGGCACCATCCAGCCCATCAAGGAGATCGCCGAGATCGCCCACAAGCATGGCGTGTGGATGCACACCGATGCCGTGCAGGCCGTGGGTGCCATCCCCGTGGATGTGAAGGAGCTGGGCGTGGATATGCTGTCCATGAGCGCCCACAAGTTCAATGGCCCCAAGGGCATGGGTGCACTGTACTGCCGCAAGGGCGTATGGCCCCAGAACCTGATCGACGGCGGCAGTCAGGAAGCCCGCCACCGCGCCGGTACGGAGAACGTTGCCGGTATCGCCGGCATGGGCAAGGCGCTGGAAATGGCTACCACGCATCTGGAAGAGCGCATGGCCCACGAGAGCGAGCTGCGCGATTACGTCATCGACCGCATCCTCAAGAACATCCCGGAAGCCCGCCTGAACGGCGGCCGCAGCCCCCGTCTGCCCAACAATGTGAACATCAGCTTCCCGGGTCTGGAGGGCGAGACCATCCTGCTGGATCTGGATATGCACGGCATCTGCGCCTCTACCGGCTCTGCCTGCAACTCCGACAGCCTGGACCCCAGCCATGTGCTGCTGAGCATCGGCCTGCCGGAAGAGATCGGCCACGGTTCCATGCGGTTCACCTTTGGTCCGCAGAACACCATGGAAGAAGCAAAATATCTGTGTGACGTGCTGGAGGAGGTCATCCCCCGCCGCCGCGCTATGAGTTGTATGTGGCTGCAGGGTCAGAACAAGGCCCGCCAGTTCAGCCTGAAGGGAGAGCAGTAATTATGGCAAGTATGTATAGTGCCAAGGTCATGGAGCATTTCGCAAATCCGCACAACGTAGGTGAACTGCCCGACGCAAACGGCGTGGGTGAAGTGGGCAACCCCAAGTGCGGCGACATCATGCGGATGTACCTGAAGATCGAGAACAATGTGATCGTGGACGTCAAGTTCCTCACCTTTGGCTGCGGCGCAGCCATTGCCACCAGCAGCATGGCCACCGACCTGATCAAGGGCAAGACCGTGGACGAGGCGCTGAAGCTGACCAACAAGGCCGTTGTGGAGGCTCTGGAAGGTCTGCCTTCGGTCAAGGTGCACTGCTCTGTTCTGGCGGAGCAGGCTGTCAAGGCTGCTCTGTCCGACTACTACCGCCGTCAGGGCATCGACCCGGAACCCATCGTGGGCAAGCTGGAAGAGGATTGTGAGCACTGCGAGAGCTGCGGCCACTGATCCTGACAATATCATAAGCAGCAAAAAGAGGACACCGCTTCGTGCGGCGTCCTCTTTTCTGTTACAGCGCGCTTGCGGCGCTAAGTTTTACAGCTTGCTCAGCTGGGGACCCTGTGCGGTGTCCTTGACAGCCCAGCCCAGCTCGGTCAGCTGTGCGCGGATGGCGTCTGCGGTGGCCCAGTCCTTGGCCTTCTTGGCGGCAGCGCGCTTTTCCACCAGCTCGGTCACCTCGGCGGGAACCTCGTCCTTCTTGCGGTTGTACAGCAGACCCAGCACGCCGGTGATCTCGTCAAAGGCGGCGGCTGCGGTCTCCAGGGCGGCCTTGCTGGAAGCGGTGGACAGGGTGTTGATCTCCTTGACCAGATCAAACACGGCAGCCAGTGCATCGGGGGTGTTCAGGTCGTCGTCCATGGCGGTGCAGAACTTGGTGCGTGCCTCGGCGGCCTTTTCCTTCAAAGTCTCGTCGGTGCCGAAGTCGGTCTTGCTCAGGGTAAAGTCCAGATTCTCGCGGCAGGTGTACAGGCGCTCCAGACTGTTCTTGCAGCTCTCGATGAGGTCCACGGTGTAGTTCAGGGGCATCCGGTAGCCGGCGGTCAGCATGAAATAGCGGATGGGCTCGTAGCCGTAGAGGTTTGCCACATCCCGCACGGTAAAGAAGTTGTGCAGGCTCTTGGACATTTTCTGGTTGTCCACGTTGATGAAACCGTTGTGCATCCAGTAGCGGGCAAACTCGCAGCCGTTGGCGCACTCGCTCTGGGCGATCTCGTTTTCGTGGTGGGGGAAGATCAGATCCTGACCGCCGCAGTGCAGGTCGATGGTCTTGCCCAGATGGGTGCGGCTCATGGCGCTGCACTCGATGTGCCAGCCCGGGCGACCCATGCCGTAGGGGCTTTCCCATGCGGGCTCACCGGGCTTTGCGGCCTTCCAGACGGCAAAGTCGGCGGGGTCCTCCTTCAGATCGTCCTCCATGCGGCTGCGCAGCTCGCGGTTGCCGCTTTCCAGATCGTCCAGATTCAGGTGGCTCAGCTTGCCGTAGCCGGGGTCGCTCTTCACCCGGAAATACACATCGCCGTTTTTGGCAACGTAGGCGTGGCCGGAGTCGATCAGATCTTTGACGATATCCAGGATCTGGGGGATGTGTTCGGTGGCGCGGGGCTGTACGGTGGGCTTTTCGCAGTTCAGCCCGGCGGCATCCTTCAGGTACTCGGCCTCAAAGCGCTGTGCAACCTCCTTCATGGAGGTGCCCTCTTCCTGTCCCTTCTTGATGAGCTTATCGTCGATATCGGTGATGTTGGAAACGTAGATCACCTTGTTGCCCCGGTATTCCAGATAGCGGCGCAGGGTATCGAACACGATCAGCGGGCGTGCATTGCCGATGTGGATATAGTTGTACACGGTGGGGCCGCAGACGTAGATGCGGTACTCGCCGGGCACCTGCGGCACAAATTCTTCCTTCTGTCGGGTCAGAGTGTTGAAGATCTGCATGGTCAATTCTCCTTTTTGTTCCAAACAGAAGCCGCAAAACAAAACGCCCCCGGAGCAGTGCACAGGGCACAGCTCCGAAGGCGGTTTTAAAATCAAAATCGCGGTTCCACTTCTGTTTGTCGCTCAAAGCCGGTAACGGCGGCGCACCGCACGGCGATACTTCCCCGCAGGGGTTCCCGCCGCGTGCTGTCCGGGCGCACTTTGCGCGGCGGTCTGCAAACAGGCTTCCAGCCAGTGGCCTGTTCTCTCTGCGCAGACGGTGTGCGGCGCTACTCTGCCCGGATAAACGCATTTATCCTTTTACCCTTTTATTATAGCGGTGCGGCACAGGGAAGTCAAGGAGGAACGAAGAACCGGGAGGGGCTGTAAAGGCAAACGGCATCGCAAGATTTTTCCGCAGCGCCGCGCTTCCGAAGGAAGCGGCGCTGCAAATGTCGCTTGCCGCTGCGACCCTTCCCGTGAAAATGGACTCCCGGAGCGTCCGCAGACGCTCCGGGAGTCCGAAATCATAGATATTCTTTCCGCTGAACTTGCGCAGAGCGAAGCGGAGCGCAATTAAAATGGTCTTTCTTTACCCGGGATACCGGCTCACTTCCAGCAGTTCTTCTGCCCGCTTTACCTGCTCTGCGGTGGGCGGCACAGCGTCCGGCAGGGGGTAGGGAATGCCCAGTTTCTGCCACTTGAACAGCCCTAAGGCGTGGTAGGGCAGCACCTCCACCCGCTGTACCGTTTTCAGGCTGCGGATAAAGTCTGCTGTTTTGCGCAGACCCTCCTCGTCATCGGTCAGCCCGGGCACAAGGACGTGCCGCACCCACAGCGGGATGCCGAGGTCGGAGATGTGCCGCGCCATGGCAAGAATGTTGGCGTTGTCCTTGCCGGTGAGCTGCCGGTGGCGCTCCGGGTCGATCTCCTTGAGGTCAAGGATCACCAGACTGGTGCACGCCATCAGACGGTCGAATGCCGCCAGATACGCCGGGTCGTCCGGGCGGAAGGGCTGCCCGGCGGTGTCCAGCGCCGTATGCACGCCCTTGGCGCGCGCCAGCGTGAAGAACTCGGTCAGGAAGTCCATCTGCCGCAGCGGCTCGCCGCCGCTGACCGTGATGCCGCCCTTTTTGCCCCAGTAGTTGCGGTAGCGGTATACCCGCTGGAACAGCGCTTCCGCCGTCCACTCCTCGCCGCCCTCTGCCCATGTTTCGGGGTTGTGGCAGTATTTGCACCGCAGGGCACACCCCTGCAAAAACACCACAAAGCGCACGCCGGGGCCGTCCACCGAGCCGAAGGATTCCAGCGAGTGGACGTACCCAAGGGTCTTACAGGACGCCATGGCAGGTACGGGCCAGCACGTCCAGCTGCTGCTCGCGGGTCAGGTCGATGAACTTGACAGCGTAGCCGGAAACGCGGATGGTGAAGTTGGCGTACTCTTCCTTCTCGGGGTGCTCCATGGCGTCCAGCAGCTTCTCCTTGCCAAAGACGTTCACGTTCAGGTGGTGTGCGCCCTGATCAAAGTAGCCGTCCAGCACCTGCACCAGATTCTCCACGCGCTCGCCCTCGCTGTGACCCAGCGCCTCGGGGTTGATGGTCTGGGTGTTGGAGATGCCGTCCAGCGCCCAGTGGTAGGGCAGCTTTGCCACAGAGTTCAGCGAGGCCAGCAGACCGTTCTGCTCGGCACCATAGCTGGGGGTAGCGCCGGGTGCAAACGGAGTGAAGGCAGCGCGGCCGTCCGGCAGAGCGCCGGTGTACTTGCCGTACACCACGTTGGAGGTGATGGTCAGGATGGAGGTGGTAGCCTCGGAGTTGCGGTAGGTGTGGCGCTTCTTGATCATCTCAAGGAAGGTCTTGAGCAGCCACACGCCGATCTCGTCGGCACGGTCGTCATCGTTGCCGTACTTGGGGAAGTCGCCCTCGGTCTCAAAGCCGGTGGCAAGGCCGTTTTCATCGCGCACCACCTTCACCTTGGCGTACTTGATGGCGCTCAGGGAGTCGATCACGTGGGAGAAGCCTGCAATGCCGGTGGCAAAGGTGCGGCGCACATCGGTGTCGATGAGTGCCATCTCGGCTTCCTCATAGTAGTACTTGTCGTGCATATACTGGATGAGGTTCAGCACGTTGACGTACAGCCCTGCCAGCCAGTCCAGCATCTGCACATACTTGGGCAGCACCTCGTCATAGGTCAGGTACTCGCTGGTGATGGGGGCGTAGTTGGGGCCGCACTGCTCGTGGCTCTTCTCGTCCACACCGCCGTTGATGGCGTACAGCAGGCACTTGGCAAGGTTGGCGCGTGCGCCGAAGAACTGCATCTCCTTGCCGGTCTGGGTGGCAGACACGCAGCAGCAGATGGAGTAATCATCGCCCCAGACGGGCTTCATCACGTCATCGTTCTCGTACTGGACGCTGCTGGTGTTGACGGACACCTTGGCGGCGTACTTTTTAAAGGCTTCGGGCAGGGCAGAGGAGTACAGCACGGTCAGGTTGGGCTCCGGTGCGGGGCCCATGTTCTCCAGCGTGTGCAGGAAGCGGTAGCAGTTCTTGGTGACCATGCTGCGGCCGTCCATGCCGATGCCGCCCACCTCCAGGGTCGCCCACACGGGGTCGCCGGAGAACAGCTGGTTGTAGCTGGGGATGCGGGCGAACTTGACCATGCGGAACTTCATGACCATGTGGTCGATGAGCTCCTGTGCCTGACTTTCGGTCAGGATGCCCTTGTCCAGATCGCGCTGGATATAAATGTCAAGGAAGGTGGAGATGCGGCCCACGCTCATGGCGGCGCCGTTCTGGGTCTTGATGGCGGCCAGATAGCCGAAGTACAGCCACTGGCAGGCTTCCTTGGCGTCCTTGGCGGGCTGGGAGATGTCGTAGCCGTAGGCTTCGGCCATCTTCTTCATGCCCTTCAGGGCGCTGATCTGGCGGGCGATCTCCTCGCGCAGACGGATGACGTCATCGGTCATGGTGCCGTCGCCGCAGTTGGCAAGATCCTCCTGCTTGAACTGGATCAGGGCGTCGATGCCGTACAGGGCAACGCGGCGGTAGTCGCCCACGATGCGGCCGCGGCCGTAGGTGTCCGGCAGACCGGTGATGATGTGGGTGTGGCGTGCCTTCTTCATCTCGGGGGTGTAGGCATCGAACACAGCCTGATTGTGGGTGCGGGTGTAGTCGGTAAAGATCTTGTGCAGCTCGGCAGAGGGCTGGTAGCCGTAGGTGGTGCAGGCCTGCTCTGCCATCTTGATGCCGCCGTAGGGCATAAAGGCACGCTTGAGGGGCTTGTCGGTCTGTAAGCCAACGATCTGCTCCAGATCCTTCAGGTTTTCGTCAATATAGCCGGGGCCGTAGGAGGTCAGGCTGCTGACCACCTCGGTCTCCATATCCAGCACGCCGCCCTTGGCGCGCTCGGCCTTCTGCAGCTGCTGCAAAGCACCCCAAAGCTTATCGGTAGCCTCGGTGGGGCCTGCCAGAAAGCTTTCGTCACCGTTATAGGGGGTGTAGTTTTTCTGGATGAAGTCACGCACGTTGACCTCTTCCTTCCAGATGCGGCCTTCAAAGCCTTCCCACTGTTCAAACTGGATCATTGGAACCTCCTTGCTCCATTACGCAGTTAGCGTTTTCTAACTAATGAGCCTTTGAAAAACCGCTCTGTCTGGGCGGTTTTCTGGGGGCGAAACGGTCTTGAACTGCCGTCTGCGGCAGTCCTGAATACAAGGTGTAGACAAAAATAAAAACCTGCCCACAAAATCTTGCGTTATTATAATAGCAAGAACCACTTTAAAAAGCAATAGAAAACAAGTGGGTTTTCTTCCAGTGGAAAGGCTATTCTTTGGGCAGAATGTAGAAAAAATGCCGAAATCCCGGCGGCACGGCAACTTTGCGAAAAAATTTGCAAATTAAGGGTTGACAAGACTAACCGTCTGTGGTATCCTGTTCTCGCAGCGGTGGTTAGCTAATTCTAACCACGTTGCACCAGAAAAAAGGAGCGTCTGCAAGCGCTCCGCTCCATTCCTCCATTCCTTTCTCTTTTCTACGGGAAGCGGCAGCACGGTTTGCTCTGCTGCTTCCGGCGCGGCACCGGCTGTGTTTGGTACCACAGCCGACGCAAAGAAAACAAAAACGGGACACTCAGCTTGACCACCTGAGTGCCCCGATTTTTGTTTTGTGAGAAAACTCCCTCTGTGCGCTAGGCCTTGAGGGACGATTTGAAATGGCCGCCGCGTGCGCTTTGGCCATAGATTAAGGAATTTCATTTTAAATTTTGGATTCAGAAACGCCTGCGGGCGTTTCTGAATCCAGCTTTCACAGAGAGGGATGCGAGGTAAACGACAAATATGCCATCTGCCTTTACGACCCCACCCGTGAAAAGGCAGTTCGGGAAAATCCGCAGATTTTCCCGAACTGCAAATTATAAAATATTCTTTCCGCTGAATATGGCTAGCAACGACGACGACCGCCGCCAGCGGCGGAAACAGGGAGGAGTTGTTGGGGCAGCGGCCAGCAAGACGCGAGTGCCGCCCAAGGCACGATGCGGATGCTGGGTGCCGCAACCCGATAAGCGGAGGGCATTCAAAATCGTTTTTACTGCCCCATCCCCGCCAGTTGTTCATACAGCTGCGCTGCGCCGCCGCCGGGGTATTTTACGCTGACATAGGCGCTGTTCAGGATGCACACGCCGTCGGAGTACACCGTCAGCAGAAACTTCTGGTTTTCGGCATCGTCATAAAAGCTGACGGTGACCGACTGCACCGGGAAGGTATCGTGGGTGTAGGCAGAATAGTTCTGGTTCAGTTTTTTGCAGCAGGAGACGGTGGAAAGCAATTCTGCCGTTTGTTGGAACTCTTCGCTGTCCATAGAGAGGAGGTGATAGTCCATGTCGTTTGTGCTGCCAAAATGCGCCACTTCCTCGGTGCGGAGCGTGCCCTGCGAGCTGGCGCGTACCAGTGCTTTCAGGTCGATGGGATGGTATAGCACCGCAAAAGCTGCCAGTGCAAACAGGATAAAAAATAAAGCGGTGCGGGGAATGTGGAAGCTTTTCATCTGCTCACCCCTCCTTTGGCGGCTCCATTTGGACAAGATGCCGCTGGGCGATGAAAAAGCCCACGGCGCTGGCGGCAAATACCACATAATAGCTGGCGATGCGGTAGAGCATCAGCACGCTCATCACCTCGCCCCGTTCCAGAAAGCTGCCGAACACCAGCAGAAAGGCGGTCTCGATGGAACCCATCCCGGCTACGTTGGGCAGGGCGTTGGAGACGAACAGCATCAGGCTGGTGAGCAGCTGCACCTGCCAGAAGCCCAGCGGCGAAAGCCCCATGAACCGGATGCACAGGTAGGGCAGGCAGAACAGCCCGAACAGCTTGAGCGCCTGCAGGGCAAAAATTTTCAGGCAGCGGGGCTTATCTGCCAGCAGTCGGCGGCTCTCGGTGCTTAGCACTTCCAGCTGCTCCAGCCAGTCGGCGCGGCGCTGCTGCCACTTTTCGGTCTTGGGCAGAAAGCCCAGCAGCCAGCGGGCGAGGTTCTGCACCAACGGCGAGACGCACAGCAGCACCAGCGCCACGATAATTACCGCTACCACAGCGTATGCCATGGGCAGATAGCGCATGACACCAGTGGTGTTGGCGGCAAGCCAGCGGCGCTGCAACAGCAGCATCACGGTGGCGTACAGCAGCACGGTGGTCTTATGGAAAACGTATTCCAACGTCATCAGGCCTGCGCCGGGGCCCAGCGGCAGCCCGGCTCTGTGCAGGTAGTACAGCTGCACCGGCACCGCACCGGCACCCAGCGTGACCACGTTGCCAAAGGTGCCGCACCAGCCTACATCCAGCCCCTGCCGCAGGGTGAACTGCGGCAGACGGCTGCGCACGATGACCCACGCCACGCACCCTTCCAGCAGGGGGTAGCTGATGCCGACCGCCAGCACCGCCAGCACCTGCCACACCGACAGCTGTGCCAGCGCCGTGGTGATCTCGGCCCAGTGATCCTTAAAAGTGAACACGATGATGCAGGTAAGTGCCAGCAGCACCAGCAGAGAGATCACGGTCTTTTTGCGGGAGGGCTGCTGCGCGGCGGCTTGGCTCATGGAAACAAAACTCCTTTCATAACTGGAAATTCTGGAATCAGTATAGCACATCTCCCGCCGCCCTTTGTGAACGGAAGCGGAACTTTGTTGGGCAATTTGGGGGATTTGATAAAAAGGAAAGACACGGCTGCGGCATGAAAAAAGGATCGCTGTACCCATAAGGTGCAGCGATCCTTTTTGTTTTTTTATGTACTTCTCAGTCCAGATCGGCGGCTTCCAGCACGGTGACACCTTCGTTTTCAAAGGTCTTGCGGAGAATATCGGCCAGACCCGGGTGGGGTGCCTTGTTGTGGATGCACAGGATGATCTTTCCGTTCAGGCTGGCGGCTTCCACGCCAACGGATGCGCCATCCGGCGGCACCCAGACACCAAAATCCGTGGTGTACTGTGCCAGCTCCGGGGTGGCGGGCATCAGCGGATTGCCCAGATAGCTGAGCCAGAAATCCGAAATAGTGCCACCAATGTACTCGCCCATCTGGAACACCCGCTGCTTGATGCGCAGGGGGGCTTTTTGCTGATTCACCTTGTACACCCAGCCCATCTGCTCGGTCATGCGGCGGCGCTTGGACTGCGGCTGCAAGTCCCGCTTGATGTCTGCATCTACGTCAGATATAAAATCCGCAAGGCGGGTTTGAGCTTGCAGCTGCACCGTATGCTCAAAGCTGCATACGCAGTTGTACAGCGCATTCGGCACACCAGCCACATCGCGGGTATCGGAGGAGTAGGAATACTGGATCTTCTCCTTGCCCAGATACTCCCGCATGGCCATGCACAGCAGACCCATCAGGGCGCTTACCGGCTTTGCGTTGTTTGCCAGTGCTTTTTCCACAAGGCTCTGCTTGCTCAGGCACACCCGGGTGCGGCGCAGCGCACCCTCGTAGGTCTGCACCACGTCCCGCTGGATGGCATCGCTCCCGGCCTCCACGGGTGGATACTCTGCCAGCATGGCATCCATATCATAGGGCGGGTCGCACACGATCTGCTGCACCGCAAAGGCTGTGCCGTAACGCAGGTTGCAGTACTGCTCCAGAATGCTGGTGAACAGGGGCGATACCCCGTGGCCGTCCAGTAGGAAGTGGTGCCAGTCAAAATAGACGGTATCCCCTTCGCAGCTGACGCAGAACAGGTAGCCGTTCGTCTGTTCCGGGATATTGCGCATGGTGCTGCCGTGGTACACAAGGCAGGGCTCAGTGTTGGGCTCCAGCCACATCTCCCGCTTTTCCTGCACCAGACGCTGGGTATAATAAGGCGCACTTACCAAGGCCGTTGTCAGTGCCCGCTGCAAAAGGGTGAGATCCACCGCATCCCGCAGCGAGAACTGGTACCGGCACTGGACTTTTTCCCGACGGAAAAAATACATAACACCCTGAAAGTTATATTCCGTCGAGCGCTGTTGTGTTTCCATTGGTTTTACCCCACGTTTGCTGCCAGATAATCCACCAGATCACCCATGGTGACAAAGTTGCGCAGCTCCTTTTCCGGGATGCGCAGACCAAAGGTCTCCTCAAGATCTGCCACAATGGTCAGGATCTCCATAGAGGACAGATCCAGATCGTCCATCAGGACGCTGCTTTCGGTCACATCCTCCGGTGATACCTCTGCGACATCCTCCAGAATAGCCGTGATCTGAGAAATGATTTCTGCACGTTCCATCGTATTATGCTTCCTTTCTGTTGCGTTTTACTTGCGTACCAGCTTGCCCGTAGCGTTGCGGGGCAGCGGTGTTTCGCTGAACTCCACCACGCCGATGCGCTTGTACAGGGGGACAGTACGGTTCATCTGGGTAACAAAGTCCCGCACGGTCTGCTGGTGCTCCTTTTCACAGTATACCACAACACCTATCTTTTTGCCCAGTTCTTTTACGATACATTCCTGTACGACGGGACATTTTTCTAATATGCTCTCCAGCTCCTCGGGGCTGATGTTCTCGCCGCTGTCCAGAATGATCAGGTTCTTCTTGCGGCCGATGATGTAGTAGTAGCCGTCCTCGTCCACCCGGGCAAGGTCGCCGGTATGCACCCAGCCGTCCTTGTCGATGACCTCTGCGGTGCCCTCCGGGTCCTTATAGTAGCCCATCATCACGCAGTCGCCGCGCATACACAGCTCTCCGTCCGGCTCGATCTTGTAGTCCATGTACTCGCTGCCCTGACCCACGGCGCCAATGTGCTTTTCGTCCTGTGCAAAGTTGATGATGCCGGCGGCGCAGGTCTCGGTAGCACCGTAGCACTGGATGACGAACATCCCGTTGTGCACCATATCCAGCAGCACCTGCGGGTCAAACATGGCAGAGGAGCCGATGGGCACCCACAGATCGCCCAGACGGTCACGGTGGCCGCGCATCACATCCTTGTGCAGGGAGTTCATGATCATCGGCACCACAGACATGATCTGGCTGGGCATCTTCTGGATATCGCGGTAGAAGTCGCGGATATCGCTGCCCAGATTCAGCGGCCAGCCCATGACGGTGGTGGAGAACAGGTCGATGAAAGCACCCAGATGGAACATGGGCAGCACCATGTAGTGGCCGGGCAGGGGCTTTGTCAGATCGATCTTGTCTGCCAGCTGTGCGGAGATGGCCCACAGCACCTGACCTGCACTGAACAGGTTGCGCTCGCTCATCATAACGCCCTTGCTCAGGCCGGTGGTGCCGGAGGTGAACATCAGCACCATCAGGTCGTCGTGACCGATGGGGTGCAGCTCCGCCGCCGGCTCATAGCGGCGGAACTCGTCCATGGGATGCAGCAGACTGCCGTAGGCAGCCTCCAGCTGCTCCTTGCTGCCGTAGTCCTCGCCGTCGGTCAGGATGGCGGCGGGCTCTACCAGCTCCAGCTCGTGGGACATCTCTGCCCAGCTCTTGCGCTGGTTCATCGGCACCAGCACGCAGCCTGCCATGATCGCGCCGAAGGTGTTTACCACATACTCGTAGCTGTTCTTGCTCAGCAGGCAGACCTTTTTGCCCTTCGCGTCCGGGATGGTGCTCTGCAGATAGGTGACCGTCCGGCGGACATCCTGTGCCAGCTCCTTAAAAAGGACGGTGGTCACCATGTCGGTCTCCTCGGTGTAGTAACGGAAGGCCACGCGCTCGGGAAATTCCTTTTCCATGCCCTGCGTAATGGCATCGTACATCGTGCTCACGAATTTTTCCATTGTAGATTCCATCCTGTTTTGTTCTGTTTGTTTTATACTCAGCGCAGCAATTTGCCCGTAGCGTTGCGGGGCAGCGGCTCTGCACTGAACTCCACCACGCCGATGCGCTTATACAGCGGCAGGGTACGGTTCATCTCGGTAATATGATCCTGCACAGTCTGCTGCTTGTCCTGCGGGCAGTACACCACAGCGCCGATCTTTTTGCCCATTTCCTTCACGATGCATTCCTGCACGGCGGGGCATTTTTCCACAAGATCCTCCAGCTCCTCGGGGCTGATGTTCTCGCCGCTGCCCAGAATGATCAGGTTCTTCTTGCGGCCAGTCAGGTACATATAGCTGTCCTCTTCCAGCCGGGCGATGTCGCCGGTGTGGAACCAGCCGTCCTTGTCGATGACCTCAGCCGTGGCCTCAGGGTCCTTATAGTAGCCCAGCATGATGGGGGTGCCGCGCATACACAGCTCGCCATCGTCCAGCTTATACTCGCAGCTGTTGTCCACATGGCCCACGCTGGTCAGGTGCTTTTCCTCCTGGGAGGAGTTCCAGGCACCATCGCCGCAGGTCTCGGTCAGGCCGTACATCTGGGCAATAAAGAAGCCCTTGTCCATCAGGTCCTTGAGCATCTTGGGGTCGAACATGGCTGCGCCGCAGGTCAGGACGCACAGGCCATTCAGGCGGTCGCGGCGGCCCTTCATCACATCCTTATACAGGCTCTTCAGCAGCACCGGCACCACAGCCATCACCTCGCTGTGCATCGCGCCGATATCGCGGTAGAAATACTTGAGGTCGTTGCACAGGTTGATGCAGTGGCCGGTAATGCTCCAGGATACCAGGCTGGTCATGGCCGAGATGTGGAACATGGGCAGCGCGGACAGCGAGCAGAACTTATCGGTGTCCCAGCCGGTCGCCTTGCGCACATCATCAAACGGATCCAGGAAGGCGGGCATGGCCGCAAACAGGTTCTTCTGGCTCAGCATAACGCCCTTGCTGCGGCCGGTGGTACCGGAGGTAAACATGATAAAGGCCATCGCGGCAAGATCTTCCGCTTCCTTTACATCCTGTGCGGGGGCAAAGGCGGTAAAGGCATCCATCGGCTCCAGCTTTGCACTGTAGGCATCCGCCAGGGCAGGCTCCCACTGCAGATACTCACCGTCCTGCAGCACACAGACCGGCTCCACCAGATCCAGCTCGTACTGGATCTCGTCCCAGTTCTTGCCCATATTCAGCGGCACTGCCACACCGCCCGCCAGCACGGTGCCGTACATACAGATGACGTAGTGGTAACTGTTGCGGGCCAGGATCGTGACCCGCTGCCCCTTGACATCCCCTGCCTTACTGCGCAGGAAGCTGACGAACCTGCGCAGATCCTGCGCATACTGGCGGTAGTACACCTCCGTTACGCCCTGTTTTGTCTCGTCATAATACCGGATCGCCACGTGGTCCGCATAGATCGTTTCCATATTACAAAGTGACTGATACAGCGATGTGACCATAATTTTACCCTCCCGAAGCATTTTGTCCTGCCCAGCGTCCGGCTCCGTCCTTCGGGGCGCAGCCCGGGCGCTCAACTGTGCCCAGTATACAATATTTTCCAGCGCAATGCAATACTTCTGCAACATTTAATTTCTTATCTTGACAAGTTTTTGTTGCGTATCTTTTGGCGCAGTCTGGCCAAATTCTACCTTTCGTTGCAATCCGCCGGTTCCTGTGCTACAATTTTTAGCGCAAAATACCAGTTCCGGTATGGCGCGGACTGCAAAACAAAATTGACAGTCTCCCCAAAAAGCATTATACTAGCCATATATCATGGCAATGCTGCATAAAAACTGATCATTTGCGCCGTATCCGGCTTTTTCTCGAGGGGGGTATCTGCCCGGCGCAGGGAAGGAATCTTTCATGGAAACAACCAAGCCCCGCACTGTCAGCTCCATCGGGATGTTTGATATGCTCAAGGGCGCAGGGATGCTGTCCATCGTGCTGGGGCATACCGTAGAGCTTTATCCGCTCCAGCTGTCGAACGGCCTGTCACTGACCGCCTTTTTTTGCTTTATCTACCGCGAAACGCTGATGGCAGCCTTTTTTATTGCCAGCGGCTACGGCTTCCGCAAGCGCTCTATCCACAAATGCATCCACCAGCAGCTCAAAAGTCTGCTCAAGCCCTTTTGCTATACTGCGGTGTTCACCACAGTGCTGCATTTTATCATTCATTATAAGACCTTTCACTACCTGCCCGGCTCGCTGACCGAGAGCATCAAGGTGGCGGGCGGCTTTCTGCTGGGTCTGCCCCATACGGCCACCTACTTTGGGCAGGAGTTCTTTTCCTGCGGGCCCATGTGGTATCTGCTGGCGCTGCTGGTGGGCTGGATCCTGCTGGACGTCATCCTGAACATCTTCCCGGAGCGGTACGTTTCGTGGGCAGTGGGCGGTGCCGCCCTGCTGGGCTGGGGCACCAGCCTTGCGTGGGAGCTGCCTTTCTGCCTGATCCAGGGCGCGGTGATCACGCCGTATCTGTACATCGGCTACCTTGCCAAGCGGCAGCACTGGCTGGATCAGCCCTTGTCCCGCCGGATGTCCTGCATCCTGTGGGCAGCTGTTCTGCTGATCCCGGTGGCTGCCTTTGCCACCGGCAGCACCGACTGCGTTTCCATGGCAGAGTGGACCTTAGGCCCCATCAGCATCCTGCTGGACGGCCTTGCCGGCCTGCTGTTCGTCCGGCTGTTTCTGCGGCTGAACCGGCACCGGAACGCGCTGGTGAGCTTTTTTGAGGCCGTCGGACGCCGCTCTTTGTATATCTTCTGTATACATACCGTGGAGCTTACCGCCATTCCGTGGTATCTGCTTGCAGCAAAATACGCCGACCGCCCGTTTGTGGGCATCGGGCTGGAATATGCCTTTTCTTTGGGCTCCATCTGGCTGGTCTGTGCCCTGCTGCAGCGGCGGCGGGAGCTGATCATCCGGCTGTTCCCCGCCCGGCGGCACACCCCGCAGGTGCACTACACTGCGCGGCACTGATCTTTCGGAAGCTGCTTGCAATGCTTATGCAAACGGCTTTTCAGCACATTGCGGCTGCGGCGGCGCAGCTGAGCTTATAGGATAAGGAAGAGGAGGATCCCGTTATGAACCATGAACTCCCCGCGACCCCTGCTGCCCTGCAGGCGCATATTGCAGAGCTGGAGCAGCAGCTCAGGCTCTCGGACGAGGGTGTTTCCCAGCTGGCACAGCGGTGTCTGGAGCTGGAGCAGCAGCTGCTGGTCTGCCAGACCGAGCTTGCCAAGCACAGCACGGAGACGGATAACTTTACCCTCACCCTGCCGCAGCTGTTCTACGACACCGGCAGCGGCTTTTCGCCCCGGGAATGCCTGATCGCAGCCGAGGACGCCCACAACGAGCTGACCCATGAGGTGTCGGTCACCTTTGTTCTGCCGGAGGACGCCCGCGCTGTCCGGCTGGATCCCGGCGAGCTGGCCTGCTGCATCACCGACCTTGCCATTTCGGACGAGCGCATCAGCTTTCAGTCGGTCAACGGCCTTATGCTGCAGGAGGACTGCCTGCTGTTTTTGGATGTGGACCCGAACCTTTCGCTGCATTGCACCACCGGCTTTAGCGCCGGCATGAAGTTTGCGGTAAACTACCACTACTACCCGCTGGGGCGTTTTCTGCACGAGCAGCCCGGCAAATCTCTGCTGCGGGCACTGAACGAGCTGAAGCTGAAGAATGCTGCCGCCGCGCAGGAGGCTGATGAGATGCTGCAGGCCAGCCGCGCCGAATGTATGCGGCTGAACCAGCAGCTGCTGACTTTGCAGGGCATCCAGCACGAATATCAGGTCTCGCTGGAAACGATACGCGCCAGCAGCAGCTGGCGGCTGACCGCTCCGCTGCGCAGACTGCTGACCCTGCTGCGCGGCCACTGAGCCCGCCTGATATTCTGCCCGGAGGAGTTGGATCGATGTACACCAGTTACAGTAACCTGCAGCGCAAGCAATTGTCCAAGCAGGCCTATACCGATACCCAGAGCACCTATCTTCTGGTCTATGCGCCGGGGCGTCACAAGGCGCTGGAAACGGCGCTGCAAAACCAGCTGCACCGCAAGTTCCGTCTGGTGACTGCGCTGGAGGGCGAGCTGACCCCCGATGTAGCCGGGGTGCTGCTGGTGAGCGAGGATGTGGAATGCATCCCTACCGCCCTGACCTATTTTGCCGCTGCCCTGCGGGAGGGTGCAGACCTTGCAGTCTGCGATGCCTCCTTTGGCTTTGACGGCTCTACCGCCCTGTACCTGAGCACCCGGCACCTGCCCGGCAGCAGCTGCGCCATAGTGTCCCGGGCACTGCTGGACAAGGTGCGCGCCGCCGCCCGGGGCAGGGACAGCGTTACCGAGCTGCTGCGCCTGTCCCACGCCATGGCGCAGCACAGCTGCTGCATCCCGCAGGCGCTGCTGCACTTCCGCCGGGAGCTGTGCGCCGAGGACGTATTCTCCGCCAAGGGACGCCGCGCGCTGATCCTGAGCCACGAGCTGACCATGACCGGCGCGCCCATCGTGCTGGTAAGCGCCGTGCCGGTGCTGCGCAGCCTTGGCTTTGAGGTAGTAGTGCTGGGCCCTGCGGACGAGGGCCCGCTGCAGCTGTTTCTGGACGCCGGTGCCGCCGTGGTCACCCGCCCGGACTGCGTTACCTCCAGCGCCCTGTGGGGACTGGCCACCAGCGCAGACTTTGTGCTGGCCAACACGGTGGTGGAAGCGCCTGTGGTGCGCACCCTGAACGGCTCTTTTGTGCCGGTGCTGTGGTGGCTGCACGATGCCTTTGCGGGCTACCCCTTCATCTCTCACAGCATCCCCAAGGCGCTGGGCAAAAATATCCATGTCTGCGCCGTAGGCTCCCACGCCACCGCCGCCATGCACTCGGTAAGGCCGGATTTTGAAATCGAGCAATTGATCTACGGTCTGCCGGACTACGCCGCCGAGCAGTTCCCCCGCTATGACATCAGCTTTGCCGGGGGACGCACCCTCTTTGTAACGGTCGGCTCGCTGGAGCCCCGCAAGGGCCCGGATATCTTCTGCAATGCCATCCGGCTGCTGCCCTCTGCGGTGCGGGAAAAAGCCGCCTTCCTCTTTGTGGGCAAAGCCGCCGACAAGGGGATGTACAACGCCGTGGACAGTCTGGTGCGGGATTACCCACAGACGGTGTTCTACCGCAAGCGGCTGGAGCGCCCGGAGGTGAAATCCCTGATGGAGCAGTGCAATTGCGTGGTGTGCGCTTCCCGCGATGATCCCATGCCTACCTTTGTCACCGAGGGTCTGATCTTCGGCAAGCCCTCCATCGTATCGGAGCACACCGGCACGGCGGGACTTGTGACCGAGGGCGTGGACGGCTTTTTGTACAAGGACGACGACCCGCAGCAGCTGGCCGACAAGCTGGCTTGGGCGATCGAGCACCCGGAGATGCTGGCTGCCATGCACGATGACTGCCGCCGGCTGTATGAGCAGCAGTTCTCCAACGAGTCCTATGTAGCCACCCTGACAAGGCTTGTAAAAGAGCTGACGGACGGCGAATGAGATAGCAAAAACAAAAGACCGGAGCTGTAAAGCCCTTTCAGGGCTTGATACAGCTCCGGTCTTTTTGCTGGGTCTTGTGCGCCCCTTTGTGTTAAGGTGTATCTGAAAACAAAGAAAATGACGAATATTTCGCAAACACAAGCGGGATTTAAGGCAAATAGCCGCAGGAATCCTTTGTGGATTTCAAGGCTGTTTAACGCAAAATCCAGCTGTGCTTGTAGAAATAGACTAAATTTTCGACTTTTCAGATACACCCTAAGCAGCGGGGGAGGTGCAGGCTCAGTTCTGCTTGCCGGTTTCGGCTTTCATGGCGTTGTAGCCGATGAGCACGGTCCAGACGTAGGCGCAGGTCTTGGGGATCATCAGCATCCCGATCAGGGGGTTGACGTCTGCCCACAGCACCACGGGGATATAGAAGCCGAAGCTCAGCACGATGGTCAGCCACATCCAGCGGAAAGCCTTATCGTTGTTCTGCTTGGCGCTGCGGTAGAACAGCACGATGATCAGCAGACCCAGCAGGGCAAAGGGCACATTGCGCAGGATGCCCCATGCCAGCGGGGTGTGGTTGGTGAGCCACTGGTTCTGCGGCATCATGCACAGCACGATGCGCACAGCGGACAGGGCGTACACAGCGGCGGTCACGTTCTTCTGCCCCTCGATCTGGTAGCGCTTGCGCCAGACGTAGTACAGCAGCACATAGAACACGGTCATGGTCACAGAGGTGATCCACTTGCCCAGACCCAGCGGCACAGCGTAGTTTTCCAGACCGGTGGTGCACAGCGCCAGTGCGCGGGGCACCAGATGGAAAGAGTCGCCCGCGCCCAGCACCACGGCCATCAGGCCGAACAGGCGGAACTGGGTGCCAGCCTTGCTGCCGCGGATCATGCGGATGCCCACCGTGAGTACGATGACCAGATAGAAGATATCGAAAACGGTCTCAATGATTGCTCTCATGCGTTTTTCTCCTGTATTTGTTTTGATTGCAGTTTTTTGATTTTATAGTGAACCGGCGCGGCAGAGCCGTACCGGAAGCATCGTAGGGAAAAGGGCTTGCAGTAGTATGGTCTGCGGAGCGCTGAAACCAAAATGAACTATGTTCACATTCGGACTTAAAAAACTCCCACAAGGCTTGTGGGATGTTTTTTGCTTAATAAATGGTTCTGCGCACGATCTCCAGCACCGCAGAAGGGTCGAAGCTCTGCTGCACCACCGCAGACAGCATCAGGGAGAACAGGATGCCCGCAAACTGCTCCGGGGTGAACTGCTCGGTAAAGGCGTCAGGACGGACCTTGGCATCGTGGCGCAGCACGCTGCACAAAGCGTCCAGAATGTGCTGCCATGTCTGCCGCATCTGCTGCTTGCCGCCGGCAGTGTCCTGCTGCACAAAGCCCAGTGCATGGTGGGTGAAGAAGCCGGGATATTGCTGGCAGCCGTATTCCATCTGCCGGTACATCCACTGGATGCAGGACAGGGTGTCCTGAAACACGGCTTCGTCCTCCGGGTGGCGGAAGATGTCGTTCCAGATGCTTTCCACTGCCGCGCTTACCAGCTCGGTCTTGGAGCCGAAGTAGTTGTAGATGCAGCCCACGGAGACCCCGCAGGCTGCGGCGACCGCACGGATGTTGACCGCTGCCCAGCCGTTTTGCTGGATCAGCTCCCGGCTGGTTTTCAGGATGTCCGCTTTGGACGTTGCCATTGGATTCGTAAGCTCACCTCCCAACATGAACGATGTTCACGATGCATAGTATACAGCGGCGGCTGGCGGCTGTCAAGGGGAAAATAAAATGATCTGCGCCGTTATCCCGCAGCCACATAGGGAAAAAACAGCCGGAATGTCAACGATGTGATTCAAGTTTGCATCTCCTAAAATGTGCCAAATTCATGTCAAAATAGTAACAATTCTTATTTTATCGTTAATTTTTGATGAAAAAAGCTTGCTTTTTTCGTCAACGTGCGTATAATGGAAGGACATCAGACAACCGATGCAGTTGGTATGCTGCCGGGGGCCTGACACCAACAAAAGAAGAAAAAGGAGATTTCCCTATGAAGCTCAAGACTGTTGCAATTGCCGCTGCCGCTCTGGCACTGGCTGTCGGCATGACCGCCTGCGGCGGCTCTGCCTCTACCGCTGCATCCTCCACCGCATCCTCTGCTGCTGCCTCTTCCGTGGCTGCTTCCTCCGAAGCTGCTTCCTCTGAGGCTGAGGCTGCTTCTGCCGAGTACACCGTGTACAACACCACCGGCAGCAAGGTGACTGAGCTGTACCTGTACGATGCAGGCTCTGAGGACAAGGGCGAGAACCTGGCAGGCGAGGGTCTGGCTGACGGCGAGAGCATCGTCATCACCCGCGATGTCGAGGCTGACAAGCAGGCTGACGTTGTCTACGTTCTGGAGTTCACCACCGAGGACGGCAATACCCAGAGCTTTGACACCCTGCACTACGAGGTGGCTCCCATCTCTCTGAAGAGCGTGGACGCCGCTGCCGGTGCTACCGCCATCGCTTTCGAAGCTCCCCAGAAGTAAGAGCAAACCCTTACATTTGTAAGCAGAAAAAAGGCTGTTGCACCGTGCGTGCAGCAGCCTTTTTTGGCAGAGTGGACGATTTGGAATGCGCTCCGCGATGCTCTGCGCATCAATAGCGGAATTTTATTTTTATTTGTAAATCGGGAAAATCTGCGGATTTTCCCGATTTACTTTTTCACGGGGAGGGACGCAGCGGCTGACAGGTAGTTTCCCTTTACGACCCCTCCTGTGAAAATGGGATAGCGGAACGCCCGCAGGCGTTCCGCTATCCCGAAATTTAAAATAATTTTTCCGCTGAAAATGGCTAGAGTGCAACGACGACGACCGCCGCCAGCGGCGGAAACAGGGAGGAGTTGTTGGGGCAGCGGCCAGCAAGACGCGAGTGCCGCCCAAGGCACGATGCGGATGCTGGGTGCCGCAACCCGATAGCGGAAGCCATTTCAAATCGTCTACTTCCCATTACATTCTGAACCCACGGAAGCCCCAGCCGCCGCAGCAGCAGTTGCACAGCAGATTCAGCAAGATCATGCTCCAGCACCAGCGCAAAAGTCCGCCGGGCTGGGCGTAGGTGGTCTGGGTGCGGTAGGTCTGGCCGGGGTTCTGCATCCGGCGCAGGTGCATCTGGTACTCGGTGTTGTTCGGGTCCAGCTGCACGGCGCGGCGGGCGTCCTGCAAAGCGTCCACGCTTTTGCCCAGACCCTGATTGGCCAGCGAGGAGAGATAGTACCACCGCGCGTTGCGGCCGGTCATGCCGTCCAGCACCCGGCGCGCTTCGGCGTAGCGGCCGCTGGCCACAAAGTTGCGGGCGGCCTGCATTTCCGGGGTGTCGGTGCCGGAAGCACTGGGCCCGGCCTGCTGGTAGCCGCCAAAGCCAAAACCAAAGCCAAAGGGGTCGAAGCCCTCAAACCCGTCAAAGCCGTCAAAACCGGTGTAGCCGTAGTTCTGCTGGCCGTAACCCTGCTGCCCATAGCTCTGCCGGTTATAGCTTTGCTGCTGGTAGCCGCCGTAGGGGTTGCCGCCCATCTGGGGGCCGGTATCGCCCTTGGTAATAGCGTCGTAGGCGGCCTGCACCTCCTTGAAGTGCTCCTCCGCCGTGGGGTCGTTGGGGTTCAAATCCGGGTGCCAGCGCTTGCACTTGGCGCGGTATGCTTTTTTGATCTCATCGTCGCTTGCGCCGCGCTGAACGCCCAGCACCTCATAGGGATCTCTCATGCTCGGTATACTTCCTCACTCATTATACTGACGGTACAGCGCCGCTGCACCGCATCCGTTTTATTTTACCGGAATATCGGCACAAAATCAAGACGCATCGGGCTTTCCGGTGCGTTTTGCGTTTTTGCAGTTGTATTTCAGCCACACGCCGGAATACAGGATGTTGCGCAGCAGATCTGCGTCCTCCACGCAGGGCAGACGCTCAAAGTTCTGCGCGCAGCGTGCCAGCAGCAGCTCAAAGATGTCCAGCATCTCTTCCTCATAGTCCGGGTGGGTGCTCAGCTCCCGCAGGGGGTTGTACGCGCCCCTGCGCTTGTCGCGGGGCAGGTCGTCGTAGGCGTCCAGCAGGTAGATGAACTTGCCCAGATGGAAGCCGATGCTGCGCAGCTCCGGTGCCCAGCGGTCCTGCCGGTAGTCGAACAGCTCCGCCATCAGCGCACCAAAGCAGCCGGACACTGCATCAAGGTCGGTGCTGCCGGCGGCTTCGTACTCGGCAAGCTTGGCGAGACACGAGCGGATCGCATTGCACTGGCGCGGCCAGCGCAGGGCAGCTTCGGCGGTGCTGTTGTCCAGCAGGGCGCTGTACCCCAGCGCCAGCAGATTGCGGTCGTCCTGCCATTTGTCCTGCGCGTTGTAGTAATGCAGCGCCACGCTCAGGTCGGCGCAGTAGTCGGTAGGGTCGGCGCTGCGCCAAAGTACACCGTGTACCGGGTGGATGGGACAGCGGCTTATACCGCTGTCTGCGGGGGTCTCGCCCTCGTACAGACTGCACAGCAGAATGTTCAAAAAGGTCAGGTCATAACTCAGGCTGAACCGTCCCCGCAGCCCGTGCAAAGCGTCGATGCGGCGGCACAGCCCGCAGTAGGCCGAGCGGTAGCGGCTCTGCGCTTCGGGGCTGAGGGCGGCCCGATCCGGGATCACATATCCGAACATGGCGGCTCAGCTCTTTTTGATGAACTGGGTGCCGCAGCGCGGGCAGGAGATCTGGATGCGTCCGCGTCCCCGGGGCACCCGCAGCTTCTGGCGGCACTGAGGGCAGCGGTAGTAGTGGTACAGCTTGCGGTTGGCCCACTGCTCCTTCAGGCTGCGGAACTTATTATTGAACCGATCCTTCAGGCTGTAAAAGCGGTAGTTCTCCTCGGTGCGCTTGGAGATATTGCGGCTCAGGCTGCGGTAGTAGCACAAAATCAGCAGCGCCGCGCCCAGCCATGTGAACAGGGAAACGCGGGTGAGCAGCGATACCAGCAGCATCACGATGGAACTCATGCTCAGAAACTGGTTCAGGCCATCGGTGCCGTAGCGGCCGATCATGAATTGACGGAATTTTTCTCTCATAGGTTTTCGCATCCTCTTCTCTGGAGCTTTACACACGGAAACGCAGGGCAGCAGCGCCGCCCTGCGGAATACTTTGTACCTCTAGAATATCAGCCAACCATGATAAAATTTTGAACAGACTGCAAATCTATCATGAAAGGACGAAAATTAAACGTTTTGCTCCTCCCGGCTGCGCACGGTGAGCACCGCTTCGGTGTCCAGTGCGCCCTCCATGCGGCAGTGCAGCACGGCGCGTCCGGCCTCGCCGGTGGTGGCAAGGTAGGTGCCCGCCATGCCGCCCCGCAGGGGCACTACGCTGGGACCTAAAATTTTCAACGGCCCTTCCACGGACAGGCAGACGGCCTCGCCGCAGTAGGGCAGCAGGTTGCCGTTCTGGTCGATGGCGCGCAGACTGACGGCGGCACAGTCCCATGTGGGGCCATCGGTCAGCAGGGGGTTGTGCACGGTGCATTCCAGCCGGACGCTCTGCACCGGCTCCCGCACCACGGTGCGCACGGCGCGGCCATGCCACACCGCTTCGAACCGGTACACCGGCGCGGAGCTGCCCAGCACACCGATGTACTTGTAGTACATCCGCAGCAGCTCGTTCCAGCTCAGCCGCAGCGAGAGCATCCGCGCCTTGGAAAGGGGCGAAAGCGCCATGGCGTCCCGCCGCAGCTCGTTGAGGATGGCGGCAGCCTGCACGGCGGTGGCGTGATCCATGCCCTCGTATTTTTCCAGCAGCGAGCCCACAAAATCGTTGATCTCAATGGGCGGGTGGGGCAGGGCGGCAAAGCGTCCCCGGCGGTCGGGGGTAAACTCGGCCACAAAGTCGTTGCCGCGGTACAGCCGCACGCTCTCGGCGTTGGTGAACACCCAGCAGGCGGCGGCTGCGCCGCCGGGCAGGTCGCCCAGCGTCATGGCAGAGGAGACCTCCAGCACGATGTCGGAGGGGGCGCGGGGCGTTTTCTGGCTGGCGTAGACGGCGGCAGAAAGTTTCGGGTTGCGGAACAGATCCATTACGCCGTGGTAGCAGATGCGGTCGCCGCTGCCGAATTCCCGGTGGGTGTTGTAGTCGGTCATGCACCAGCCAAAGCTGCCCGCCACGCCCGGCTGGGCAATGCTGTCGTTCAGCACGGCGGCGTGGTGCAGCGCCTGCACCAGACGGTGCGGCTCATCGTCAAAGGGCTTGGCGGGGAAGTTCTGTCCGCCGAACTCGCTGATGAGGTAGCCCTTGCGGGTGTCGGGGGTCACGGCGGCGCGGTTCTCGCAGCCCGCGCCGCGCCCGGCGTAGGAATAATCGTTGTAGGCGTAAACGTCCTCCAGCAGCTGGCTCTTGCGGGTGCTGCGGCTGCCCGCCGTAGGGCGGGTGGGGTCCAGCCGGTGGATGGCTTCGTTGGTGCGCTTATAAAAGGCTTCGTTGTCGGGGCTGCCGCTGATGCGGGCACCCCACAAAAAGATGCTGGGGTGATTGCGGTACTGGCACACCATCTCCCGGCAGTTCTGCAGCGCCTGTGCCTGCCACACCTCATCGCCGATGTGCTGCCAGCCGGGCATTTCGGGGAACACCAGCAGGCCCAGCTCGTCGCAGGCGTCCAGAAACGCCGGGCTGGGGGGCGCATAGCAGGTGCGCACGGCGTTGCAGCCCAGCTCCTTTTTCAGCAGCTGGGCGTCCAGCCGCTGGATGCTGTCCGGCATGGCGTAGCCCTGATAGGGGTAGCTCTGGTGCCGGTCAAGGCCGCGCAGCTCCACCCGCTGACCGTTCAGGTACAGCCCGCCCGCCACGAACTGCACGGTGCGGAAGCCGAACCGCACCGTTTTTTCGTCCAGCACCCGGTCGGGCAGACCGCCGGTGCCGGGGCGGATGAGCCGCATGGTCAGGGTGTACAGGGTAGGGTGCTCTAAGCTCCATGGGTGCACGTTGTTCAGCGTGCCGGTGATGGGCAGGGAAAGCTCGCCGCTGTACACTGCCCGGCTCCCGGCGGGGCTGCGAATCTCGGCCTGCAGGGTGCAGCCGACCGTCTCGCCCACGGTGGCGGTGTAGATGCGGAAATCGCCCTCCGCCTTTGCCTCGATGAACACGTCCCGCAGATAGGCGGGCTCCTTGATATCCAGACTGACGGCGCGGTAGATGCCGCCGTAGGTCAGCGCATCCAGCTGCCCGCCGAAGGGCGGGATGTTCAGATCCTCCCGGCTGTCGCAGCGCACAGCCACCACGTTCTTCTGCCCCAGACGCAGCGCACCGGTCAGGTCTACCGTAAAGGCGGTGTAGCCGCAGCCGTGGTGGAACATCCGCCGCCCGTTGCAGAACACAGTGGCATCGTGTGCCACTGCCCCGAAAGTAAGCAGCACGGTGCGGCCCAGCCACTCTTTGGGCGCAAAAAACTCCCGCCGGTAGCCGCACAGGCGCTGGTAGTCGTTCTCATTGCAGTAATTATAAGGCAGGGGCTTGACCGTGTGCGGCAGCCGCACCGGGGTAAGGGAAAGCTCCGGGCACTCCGGGCGCACCAGCGCCGGGTCGAATGTGGGGGTGAACAGCCAGCCCTCGTTCCAATCGTAGTGTTCCATAGCAGGATCTCCGTCTGAGTGATAAGCTTATAGAGGTATGGTATCACAAAGTTATGAACGAAAAAAGCATTCGCGCCCCTTTTGTGCCGGAACAGCAGAAATTTTGTAGTGCGCGGAAGCTGCCGGCGGCAGGTTGCCCAAGAAATGCTTGGAAAAATTGTACAAAATCGCCCATAGAAATGGAGCCCCGGAACGCCAACGGCGTTCCGGGGCTCTGAAATCATTTTCACGAGAGGGGCTGTATGTGAAAAATGGATTGGGAAACTCTGTGGAGTTTCCCAATCCATAAATTTAAAATAATTCTTCCGCTCAGCGGATAAAGTTGGTCATGGGGCGGGGCGGGTTCTGCGGGTGGTCGATGCCTGCAGCCTTACCGGCTTCGATGCAGCGCAGCAGCCATGCCATGTTGCGACCCAGTTCCTGCATCACGGCGCAGCCCTCGGCGTCCTGCAGCACCTGCTCGGGGTTGGAGCCATGTACCATCGCCCAGTAGGAGCCGTTGACCAGCGGCATATGGAAGAACTGGGGGTATTTGACCAGCTGGTCAAGAGTGGAGGTGGTACCGGCGCGGCGGGCAGAGCAGCAGATGGCGGCGGGCTTGTAGGCCAGATACTTGCCGCCCGCGTAGGCCAGACGGTCCATAAAGCTGGCCATGTTGCCCGCAGCGGAGGCGTAGTGCACCGGGCTGCCGAACACGAAGGCGTCGGCGGTCTTTGCCTTCTCAATGGCTTCGTTGACGACGCCGCCGAACACGCACCCGTTGCCGCTGCGGCAGCCGCCGCAGCCGATGCAGCCGCCCACGGGCTGACCGCCGACGTGCAGGATCTCGGTTTCAATGCCCTGTGCCTTCAGCTCCCCGGCAATAAGGGAAAGGGCGGTGTAGGTGCAGCCCTTCTCGTGGGGGCTGCCGTTGATGAGCAGAACTTTCATGCTGTATACTCTCCTTTGCTGAAATGCGCCGTAAAATGCGCAATATTGCTGCTATGATTGTAGCACAAAGCCGCCCGCAGCGCAATGCGGGCTCTTGACAATGCTATGCAGTTGGGAGATAATAAAGGATACGAAAGAGTTCAAACTGGCTGCCGCGGGGGCGGCAGCTACGGCAAGGAGGTAACATCATGCGCGTGATCGCAGGAGAAGCCCGGGGCCGCAGGCTGGAAGCACTGCCCGGCACCGATGTGACCCGCCCCACCCTCTCGCAGGTGAAGGAGGCGATGTTCAGCATCGTACAGTTCGACCTGCCCGGGGCACGGGTACTGGATCTGTATGCCGGCAGCGGCCAGCTGGGCATCGAGGCGCTGAGCCGGGGTGCGGCCCGGTGCGTCTTTCTGGACGAGAGCCGGGAGGCCGTAAGCATCGTGATGCGCAACTGCAAGGCCTGCGGCGTGTTTGACCGCAGCCGGGTGAATATCGGCGAGGCTGCGCGGTTCTTATCGGCCTGCCGGGAGCAGTTCGATCTGGTGCTGCTGGACCCGCCCTTCCGCGGCGGCACGCTGGAAAAGATCCTGCCGGCCGTGGAAAAGTGCGTTGCCCCCGGCGGCATCGTGCTATGCGAGAGCGAAACAGGCATCGTACTGCCCGCGCAGGCGGGCAGTCTGACCCTGCAGAAACAGTATAAATACGGCAAGGTGCTGCTGTGGAAGTACACAAAGCCCATGCAGCCCGCCGCTGAGCAGGAGGGAGAAGCCTTATGAACGTGAACGAGCTTTTGGATACCATTGAGGATGCACTGGAAGAGAGCGCAAATGTGCCCCTTTCCGGCGGCAAGCGCATCGTGGATGTGGAGCAGATCCGGGATTATCTGGACGAGGTGCGGGCGGCTCTGCCCGGCGAACTGCGGCAGGCGCAGCAGATCGTGAACGACCGCGCACAGATCGTGGACAGCGCCAACGCACAGGCACAGGCCATTGTAAAAAAGGCCGAGGAGCGCGCCCGCATTCTGGTCAGCGATGCCGAGATCGTCAAGGCCGCCCAGCAGCGCGCGGCTGAGATCACCGTTGCTGCCCAGACCGAGGCACGTACCCTGCGCCAGACCGTGACCGACTACTGCGAGAATATGCTGCGCACCACCGAGGACACCATGGTGGAAAACGCTGCACAGGTCAAAAACATCCGCAACAGCCTGCGCCAGAACGCCAAGAAAAACGGCTGATAACGGCCAACTTTCCACACAAATTCCACACATTGCGGAAAACAAAGTCCCTGCGAGCAAAAATGACGGCTCACAGGGACTTTTTTTGTGGACTTTTGCGGCAAAAAGCCGCCCGAAAACCCTTGCATTCACAGGCTTGATTTGCTACAATAAAGATGTATCAGTGGGGCAAAGTGGGTAAAAGTAGGGCATACACCCTGAAAATGCCCCTGAAAGGGGGAGCAGCGCGTGTTTTTTGGCCGTTATGATTACACCATCGATGCCAAGGGGCGGCTGAACTTCCCCGCAAAATTCCGCGACGCCATGGGCGAGAGCTTTGTGGTGCTGGAATGGGTGGACAACTGCCTGTTCGCACTGCCCATGGAGGAAGTCCAGCGGCTGGCGGACAAGCTGGAAAGCGATGAGCTGATGAACAGCTGGGCTGTCTCCGGCGATCTGTTCAGCACCGCCTGCGAGGTGGTGCCGGACAAGCAGGGACGCATTCTGCTGCCCGCAGAGCTGCGCGCCTACGCCGGGCTGGAAAAGGACGTGACCATCATCGGCAACCGCAACCACGCCGAGATCTGGGCCACCGAGGTCTGGAACGCCCGCCGCGCCGCCGTGACCAACGACCAGCGCGCCGAGCAGCTGCGCAAGCTGCACCTCTGATGCAAAAAATTAAACCGAGAAAGGAGGCCGTGCCAATGGCCTTTGAAGAACAGCAGCCCTTTGACCCGGCCTCGTTTGAGCATATCCCCGTTTTGCTGAACGAGTGCCTGACAGGGCTTGCCATCGACCCGGCGGGCACCTATCTGGACGGCACCGCCGGCGGCGCGGGACATTCCCGCCAGATCGCTTTGCGGCTGGATGCCGCTAAGGGCGGCAGACTCATCTCGCTGGATCAGGACCCGGACGCGGTGCAGACCGCGCGGGCGCGTCTTGCCGGGCTGCCTGCCACCGTGGTGCAGATCAATTTCCGCTATGCGGGGCAGGCGCTGGAGCAGCTGGGCATTGAAAAGATCAACGGTGCACTGCTGGATCTTGGCGTTTCCAGCCACCAGCTGGACGACGCCGCCCGGGGCTTTTCCTACCGGGCAGACGCACCGCTGGATATGCGCATGAGCCAGCAGGGTGAGACCGCCGCAGACCTTGTGAACACCGAAAGCCGCGAGGAACTGGCCCGTATCCTGCGGGACTACGGCGAGGAACCCTACGCATGGCAGATCGCAGGAAAGATCGTGGAGGCGCGGGAAACTGCTCCTATCCTGACCACCCTGCAGCTGGCAGATACCGTAGCAAGCGCGATGCCCCCGGCAGAGCGCCGCAAAAACAAGAACCCCTCCCGCCGCACCTTTCAGGCACTGCGCATTGCAGTGAACCATGAACTGGATGCGCTGGAAGAGGGCTTGGATACCATTTTCGATCACCTTGCACCGGGCGGCCGGTTGTGCGTGATCACCTTCCACTCTCTGGAGGACCGGCTGGTCAAGAACAAGTTCCGCCGCTGGTCCACAGCCTGTACCTGCCCACCGGAGTTTCCGGTGTGTGTATGCGGCGGCAAGGCAAAGGCAAAGCTTATCACCCGCAAACCCATTGAAGCTGATACGCAGGAGCTGGAGGAGAACCGGCGCAGCCGTTCTGCCCACCTGCGTGTACTGGAAAAATGCTGAGATGCCGGAAGCACCGGCATCATGAGGAGGAGAGGAACCATGGGTCAGCCAGCATACGATCGTAACGCGGTGCGCCGCCGCAGGGCACCGCAGCCCCAGCGCAAAGCAAACCTGCGGGTAGCAAAGGGCGGCAAGCGGCGGTTGAACCCGCTGCAGGCCGCCGTACATAACGCCATGAATCTGGTGGCGGCAGCACTGCTGGTGGGTTTTGCCATCAGTCTGCTGTGGAGCGAGGCACAGCTGGTGGAGCTGAACGACCAGATCCAATCCACTAAGGCGCAGCTGGTCAGCGAGCAGAGCCAGTATACCTACTACAACAGCACTCTGAACAGCAAGACCAACATTGCCAGCGTGGAGGAGACCGCAGGGCGGCTGGGTCTGATGAAAGTAGACCCCAGCCAGATCACCTACATCCGCTTGGGGGAGAGCGGCGCACTGGTGCGCCGGGAGTCCACCGTGCGGCAATGGACCGACTTTTTGTACACCGGTGCGGTGAACATTCTGGGCACCGTGAGATAAACGGAAAAAGCGTGCGGCGGCGCACGCTTTTTTCGGTTTATGGACACCGCAGTCTGAACAAATAACAGCGCAGGGCGTGCGGAATGCAGTGCACGCCCCGCAGGAGAGAACCAATGCAAGAACCTTTCCGTAACAAAAAAAGCAGGGGCTACCGCCTGCGTCCGGCTTCTGGACGGGATCGGCTGGACAGCCGGGTGCGGCGGATTTGCAGCCGTCTGGGCATCCTTGCGGTGGTGGTGGCAGCAGCCATCGTCATCCGCAGCCTGTATAATATCCAGATCATCCACGGGGCAGAGTACCGCCAGTACGCTGCCCAGCAGCAGCTGCTGGATACCACCATCAAGGCCACCCGTGGTGAGATCTACGATGCTTCCGGCATCACCCTTGCTTCCACCAGCGTGGTGTGGACCATCTGGGCAGACCCCAGTTACAGCAGCATCCTTTATACCAGCAAGACCAATGATGACGACACCGTGACCAAAACGCTGGACCCCGCCATGTGTGCCGAGGTGAGCCGGGAGCTGACGTTGCGTCTGCTCTCCGGGGACGGCGAAAGCTTGGACAGCGTGGACACTTCCTCGGCAGAGTACCAGCAGCAGTACCAGACCGTTTACGATGCACTTTCCCGGCTGGATTCCGCCTACGTCACCCTTGCCACTAAGGTGAACAACGCGGTGAAGCTTTCCATTGAAAAGTACGTCACCAGCTTCAACAAGACGCACAAAAAGGCTACCGACACTTCCCGCAAAGGGCGCATCTCAGTGTCCTCGGAAAAGAGCTTCCAGCGCAACTACCCCTACGGCGCCTTTGCCGCAGCGGTGCTGGGCTTTACGGATGCGGACGGCGTCGGCACCTACGGACTGGAAAAATCCTACCAGTCCACCTTGGCTGGTGTGGACGGCCGCACCATCACCCAGCGCAACGCGGTGGGCAACGCCATTGCAGACGCCAACGCCACCACCTTTGCCGCCAAGGACGGCTCCAATCTGGTGCTGTCGCTGGATGTGAACGTACAGGAGATCGCGGAGCGGTACCTGAACGAAGCCATTGCAGCCAATACGGTGGAAAACCGCGGCTGCGCCATTGTGATGAACGTCAAGACCGGTGCCATCCTTGCCATGGCTTCCAAGCCGGACTTTGACCCCAACGACCCGCTGAACTATACCGCCAACGAGGCTTATCTCAACGAGCTGGTGCACGCAGAGCCGGAGCTTTACGGCGTCTATAAAAAGGACGCCGACGGCAACTACATCACCGATGAACAGGGCAACAAAATTCTGGACGAGGAAGCAGACTATTCCGGCTACTACCGGGATATCCTGTGGAAAAACAAGGCCATCACCGAGCTGTACTACCCCGGCTCTGTGTTCAAGGTCATCACCTCCGCCATGGGCATTGACTCCGGCGTGGCGACCATGAACACTACCTTTACCTGCTCCGGCGCTTACGGTGTTGCCAAGGAGACCTACCACTGCGCAGGGCGCAAGGCGCACGGCCTGCTCAATATGGCCGAGGCGCTGCGCAAGAGCTGCAACATCTACTACATCCAGCTGGGGCAGCGCGTCGGCTCGCAGCAGTTCTATAACTACTTCGATGCCTTCGGCTTTACCGCCCGAACCGGCGTGGATCTGCCCAGCGAGACCAACTTTATGCAGTACTACCGCGCCGACCAGCTGGGCGAGGTGCAGCTGGCGTCCTCCTCCTTCGGTCAGGCCATGGCCATCACCCCGCTGCAGATGTGCACCGCCATTGCGGCCACCGTCAACGGCGGGTATCTGGTCACCCCCCATGTGGTGGATAAGATCACCGATTCTAACGGCAACGTCATTCAGGAGATCGGCGCAAACGTGCGCCGTCAGGTCATCAGTCAGAGCGCCAGCGATGTCATCCGCCAGATGATGGAGTGCGAGGTGGGCAACGGCACCGGCGGCGGCAAAAACGCCTATGTGTCCGGCTACCGCATCGGCGGCAAGTCCGGTACTTCCGAGCAGCTGAATATGAACCGCCGCGCCGACGGCGACTATAAAAAGGTGGCTTCCTTCGTGGCAGTGCTGCCCGCCAACGACCCGGAAATTCTGGTCTACGTCATGCTGGACGACCCCAACAACGCACAGACGGACTATTCCTCCATCCTTGCGGCCCCTGTGGCGGGCAATATTATCAGCGAGGTAGCCCCCTATCTGGGCATCGCCACCGACGGCGAGGACCGCAGCGGCACCATCGTCACCGTGCCGAACCTTGTGGGCACCGAGTGGAGCAACGCACAGGTGAGCCTGAACATTCAGGGCTTAAAGCATCAATTGCAGGAGAGCCAGAGCAGCCAGTCCGCTGCCCCGGTCACCTACCAGTACCCCCACGCGGGCGCAAAGGTGCCCTACGGCACCACCATCTACCTGTATACCGATACCTACGAGGGCAGCCGCACCGAGGTGCCGGATGTGACCGGCAAGAGCCCGGATTTTGCCCGCCAGATGCTGAGCGCCGCCGGGCTGAACTGCGTGGTGGAGGGCAGCGGCACGGTGCAGGCGCAAAGCGCCGAGCCCGGCTCCAGCGTGCAGCGCGGCACCATCATCACCCTGACCTGTGGGTGAAAGTGACACGCTGCAAAGGCTTGTTGCGCAGGGCAACGGCCTCGCCCTCTCAGGCGCTTACGCGCCAGCTCCCCCAAAGTGGGAGCCCTTGGCAGTCCACGCAAACTTCATCTTTTTGCCAAGGCCTCTCCCTTTGGGAGAGGTGTCACCGTAGGTGACGGAGAGGGCGAGCCCGCTTAAAAATAGCAAGAAATTCAGTTGATAACAATCGTATGGATTGAGAGCTTTTATCAATATAGAGAGGGGATAGAACAATGGAAAAGATCCATGCAAGCAAGCTTCTGGCAGGGCTGGTGCCTGCCGGAAAACTGACCAGTGACCCGGAGGTGGCACTGGTCACCACCGACAGCCGCGAGGTAAAACCCGGCTGCATTTTTGTGGCCTTCCCCGGCGAGCGGTTCGACGGCCATGATTTCGCCGCCCGTGCGCTGGAGCAGGGCGCGGAGTATGTGGTGGTCAACCATCCCGTGTCCGGTGTGCCGGAAGAAAAGGCCATCCTTTGCCCGGACAGCTACCACGCCATGATGGTGATGGGCGCAAACTACCGCAGCCAGTACCACCCCAAGATGGTGGGCGTGACCGGCAGCGTGGGCAAGACCACCACCAAGCAGATGACCTACGCCGCCCTGAGCGGCTTTGGCGAGACCATCAAGACCGAGGGCAACCAGAACAATGAGCTAGGAATGCCCCGCACCCTGATGCGGCTGGAAAGCAGCACCGAGTACGCGGTCATCGAGATGGGCATGAGCCACGCCGGCGAGATCGACCGTCTGGCGCGGGCGGCACGGCCGGATGTGGGCATCATTACCTGCATCGGCGTGTCTCATATCGGCAATCTGGGCAGTCAGGAGAACATCTGCAAGGCAAAGCTGGAGATCTGCAACGGTCTGCCGGAGGGTGCGCCGCTGGTGCTGAACTACGATGACCCCTTCCTGCGCAAGGCAGTGCTCCCCGCCCATGTGCGCCCGGTGTGGTTCAGCCTGAGCGATGAAAACGCAGACGTCTGCGCCCTGTCCATCCGGCAGGAGACCGACGGCATGAGCTTTGTGCTGGAAGATCAGGAGCACGGCACCTTTGTGGTGAATATCCCCGCCATGGGACGCCATAATGTGGCAAACGCCTTGGCTGCCTACTGCGCCGCCACCCGTCTGGGGTGCGACGCCAAGAGGGTCATCCGGGGCCTTTCCAACTTTGAGCAGACCGGACGCCGCCAGAAGGTGGTGGACAGCGAGGGCGTGACCGTCATCGAGGACTGCTACAACGCAAACCCGGACAGCATGAAGGCTGCGCTGGCGATGTTTAAAGATTTCCCCTGCAAGCGCCGCTTTGCCCTGCTGGGCGATATGCTGGAGCTGGGCGATCTGAGCCGCGAAGCACACAAGGAGCTGGGACGCCTTGCCGCCGAGAGCGGACTGTACTGCCTGATCACCTACGGCGAGCAGGCCAAGCGCACCGCCGTAGTGGCCGCGGCCAAGGGGGTAGAGACCCTGCACGCGGACAGCTACCGCGAGGCCGCCGATGCTCTGCTGGATCGGGTGCAGCCCGGCGATGCCGTTCTGGTAAAGGCCAGCCACGGCATGGCACTGGAAAAAGTGCTGGATATCTTCTACGCAGAGCATAAAGAAGCAGAAGTATAACTATTTGGCGAAATGGAGTGTCTGATCTATGGAGCGTTTCGCCTTGGCAGCGGCGGTGGTGCTGGGCTTTGCCCTTACGGCAGCTTTGTGCAGCCTGTTTGTGCCGCTGCGGCGGGTGCTGGAACGCCGCGAACAACAACAGCAGCCGGTACAGTCTGAGCAGCCCCGGCCTGCACCCCTGCGCGCCCCGCTGTGGGGCGGGCTGTGTGCGGCGGCGGGCACGGTGGCTGCGGTGGGCGTGGGCTGGCTTGCCGCCTGCGTAGGCCAGCCGGAGCTGCTGGGCAGCGAAGGCCGGTTGATGACACGGCTGCTCACGGCGTTGGCTGGGAGCCTTGCCTTTGGGGCAGTGGGTCTTGCAGAGGACCTTGCCCGGATGCGCAGCCCGGCGGCGCTGGGCCTGCGGCGGGACGTGCGGCTTTTGCTGGAAGCACTGGCCGCGGCCTTTGTCCTTTTGCTGCTGCGGGCAGCGGGCTGTCTGCCCCGGGGGCTGGGCGTGCCCGGGGCGGGGTATGTGCTGCTGGGCAGCGCCGTGCCCTTTTTGTGGGCGGTGCTCATGGTAACACTGGCCGAGTGTGCCCGCATCGCCGAGCGGGACGAGGGTACGGTGTGCGGTGCGGCCTTTGTGGCCATGCTGGCGTTGATGATGGTAGAAGCCGGTCTGGGCGTTTCCGGGCTGGCGGTGCTGCCCGGGGCGCTGGCAGGGGCGCTGGTGGCACTGCTGCTGTGGGCGTTCCCTCCGGCAAGGCTGGGTGCGGGCTGCTGCGGCAGCCTGCTGGCAGCGGGTGCCATCGGCTGCATCCCGCTCAGTCTGGACATGACCAGCCTGACCGTGCCGCTGGCGCTGCCCTTCTGGGCGGCGGGCGGTCTTTTGGCAGCGCAGCTGCTGTGTGCAAAGCGCACCGGCAAGCCCTTGCGCTGCTGGGTAAAAAAGTATAAAATGAGCCCGGAGACGGTGTTTCTGTGCAGCTTTGCGCTGAGCGCTGTCGGCTATGTGCTGGCGCTGGCGCTGTTGCGCTGGTGCTGACCGGGCACAGAGAGGGAAGGGAGCGCAGATGGCGACTATCCGCAAAAAACACAGAGCGCCGGTGTCGGTGTTCCAGCGAGACCCGGGCCCGTGGTCCCGGCTGCTGATCGACTGGCTGGCTACGCTGGCTGTTATTATGATCTTTGGGCTGGTGATGCTGTTCAGCGCCAGCTACACCACCGGTTACCTGCGCATGGGCGACAGCTTCCACTACATCAAACAGCAGGCGCTGTGCATGATGCTGGGGCTGGCCTGTATGTTCCTGATGAGTTATATGGATCACCGTTTTTTGCGCAAGATGGTGGTGCCGGGGTACATCATCGTGCTGGCCATGCTGGCCGTCACCCTGACCATGGCTCCTCTGAACGGCTGCCGCCGCTGGATCCGCTTCGGCGGGCTTACACTGCAATCCTCGGAGGTAGCAAAGTTTGAGATGATCCTGTTCAGTTCCCATCTTGCGGCCAAAGCGCCGCAGGTGGAGCGGCTGGACCCGGAGCGCCGCATCCTGCTTACCCCCCGGGAGTGGCTGCGGGTGCGGGTGTGGAAGCAGCTGGTGGTGCCGGTGCTGCCCCTTGTGCCGGTGGTCATCCTGCTGGCGCTGGAGCCGCATATGTCCGGCATCGTGCTGACGGTGGCGGTGGTGGGCACCATCCTGCTGCTGTCCGGCAGTGGCGGTGTGCTGACATGGGCGGGTGCCATCACGGCGGGTGCCCTGCTGGAAACGCTGCTCTCTCATGTGGACTCCATCCCTTACCTGCAAAAGCGTCTGGACGGCTGGACGCAGGATCTGAGCAAGATGACCGACCAGACCGTGCAGAGCCTTTACGCCATCGGCTCCGGCGGGTTGAAGGGGCTGGGGCTGGGCAACAGTGTGGAAAAGCAGCTCTGGCTGCCGGAAAGCACCAACGACTTCATCTTCAGCGTGGTGTGCGAGGAGCTGGGCTTCATCGGCGCGGTGCTCATCATCGTGCTGTTTGTGCTGTTTATCGTGCAGGGGCTGCTCATCGCCTATAAGGCGGAGAACCTGTACTGCACCATGGTGGGCATCGGCATCATGGCACAGATCGCGTGGCAGGTGTTCTGCAACATCGCCGTGGTCACCAACACCCTGCCCAATACCGGCATCAGCCTGCCCTTCTTCTCCTCCGGCGGCACCAGCCTGATTTTGCTGCTGGCAGAGATGGGCGTAATGGTGAACATAGGCCGCAACGGCGAGCGGGTAGCGCAGCAGCGGGAGCAGATGCGTGCCCAGCGGGAAGCCGCCCGCGCTGAGCGCGAGGCAGAACTTGCCCGCAAGACCATTGATCTGGCTTCTGCCCGCGCAGCCCGCACAGAACAGTAAAACCGCAAGCCCGCCCGGCCGCAGGCCGGGTGTTTATAAGGAGGAATCACCATGCGTGTTCTCATCGCAGCCGGCGGCACTGCCGGACATATCAACCCCGCACTGGCCATTGCCGGTGCTCTGAAAAAGGCTGACCCTACCGCCGAGATCCACTTTGCAGGCCGTAAGGAGGGCATGGAGTACCGTCTGGTCACACAGGCGGGCTACCCCTTCCACCACATCGAGATCACCGGCTTCCAGCGCAAGCTCAGCCTGCACAACATCAAGCGCAACCTTATTACCCTGTGGAATCTGGCACTCTCCGGCCCCAAGGCCAAGGCCATGATGAAAGAGGTAAAGCCGGATCTCGTCATCGGCTGCGGCGGCTATGTGTCCGGCCCGGTGGTGCGCTGCGCCGCCAAAATGGGCATCCACACCGCCCTGCACGAGCAGAACGCTTTCCCCGGTGTGACCAACAAGCTGCTGGCCCCGGATGTGGATATCGTGTTTGCCGCCGTGCCCGCCGCCGTGGAAAAGCTGGGTGCACCGGACAAGACCCTTGTGGTGGGCAATCCCGTGCGGCCGGAGGTGTTTGCACAGGCCGCGAACCGCGAAGCCATCCGCGCACAGCTGGGTGCGGGCGACCGCACCGTCATCCTGTCCTTCGGCGGCAGTTTGGGCGCACGCCGGGTCAACGAGGTGGTGGCAGACCTCTGCGCATGGGAACAGCACGAGCACAAGCCGGTGCTGCATCTGCACGCCACCGGGCAGTACGGGGTGCAGCTGTTTGAGCAGCTGCAAAAGCAGAAGGGCTTTGCCCCCGGCGACAGCCTTGTGGTAAAGGAATACATCAACAATATGCCGGAGCTGCTGGCTGCAGCAGACCTCGTCATCAGCCGCGCCGGTGCGCTGACGCTGGCCGAACTGGAAGCCGTGGGACGCGCTGCTGTGCTGATCCCCAGCCCCAATGTGGCGGAGAACCACCAGTACTACAACGCCATGGAGCTGCAAAAGGCCGGGGCGGCTGTGGTCATTGAGGAAAAAGACCTGACCGGCGAAAAGCTGGTGCAGACTGTTTCTACTATGCTGGCACAGCCCGGCAAGCTGGCCGAAATGGGCAAAAATGCCCGCAGCCTGTCGGTGGACGACAGTCTGGACCGCATCACTGCGGCGCTGCTCAAGCTGGTAAAGACCCCGTGATGCAGACCCGGAATAAACAAGAAGGAAGGTGCGAATGATGCAGCAGAACCGTGACCGCAACGGCAGACCCCGGAACACGAGACCCTATGATCTGAACCGGGATGTAGCGCGCACCTCTGCGCCTTCGCAGGATCATACGCCCCGGAGCACCGGCAGCAGCCGCTACGGCTACAACGGCGAGCCGCTCAGCCGCCCGCCCTCCCGCAGCGCCAACGGCAGTGTGCGCTCCTCCCGGGCGGATAACAGCATCCAGTTCCCAACCCAGCCCCAGTCCCAGACCCGCCGTCCGGCGCAAGGGCAGGGGAGCAATACCACCCAGTACCCCGCCGGCAGCCGCCCGGCGGGCAGCAGACCGAAAAACGCGAAGTCCGGTGGCAAACAGCGCCGCCCGGCAAACAATGCCCGCAGCGGGCAGAACAGCCGGAAAAACCAGAATTACCCGAACGCGCAAAACCACCCGAACCGGCAGAACCCCGCAGACAGCCAGAACCAGCGCCTGCGCCCGGCGCAGACAGCCCCGCAGCAAAGCCCTGCCCGGCGGGAAAAGCGCAAAAAGCGCAAGGTGACCCGCGCCACCCTGCGCCGCCGCCGGATACTGCGCCGCCTGACCGCCTTTGCCATGCTGCTGTGCGTCATTGGCGCGGGCATCTACCTGACCATGACCATGCTGTTCCGCATCAGCTCCATTCAAGTGCAGACCCCGGACGGCAAGCAGGTGACCGAGATCGCGGGCTATTCCGCAGACAGCATTTTGCAGCGGATGGGCGTGCAGCTGGAAGAGAACATTTTCAGCTTTGAGCCCGGCGAAAAGGCCGCTGTGCTGGAGCAGAATTTCCCGCTGCTGGGCTCCATCAAGGTGATCCGGGATTACCCCAACACCGTGGTGGTGCAGGTGACCGAAGCCGTGCCCGCCTACGCGGTGCAAAACGGCAGCAAGTGGCTTGTGATCTCGGACAAATGGAAGATCCTGTCCGAGGAAAGCACCCAGCCCGAGGGGCTTTGCACCCTGTACGGCGGTAAGCTGCAGGATACCGCCCCGGGACAGGCGTTCTGCCTTGTGGAGGATGCGGACGCAGCAAGCGCCTCCGGGTCGGAAGCAGCCGGGAGCGAAAGCACGGCGGACACAGGGGATGCCCGCATGGAAGCGCTGCGCACACTGCGCAGCAAGCTGGAAGAATACGGCCTGTCGCAGGATGTGACACGGCTGGAAGTGGCAGACACCGAACAGATCGCATTTTTGTATCAGGACCGCATCAGCGTGCTGCTGGGTACGCTGAACGATCTGGATTATAAGCTGGACCGCGCCCGCTATGTGCTGACCAACGCCGACGGCAAGGGCTGCGGCCCCACCGACACCGGACGGCTGGATTTCAGCCATACCAGCGCCAGCAGCACCCGCAAGATCTATTTTGCACAGGGCGAGCCTACTCTGCCCTCCGGCTATGTGGTGCCGCCCAAGGTTGAGGAACCCGCCCCGGCAGAGGACGCCGCCGACAGCACGGACAGCACGGAAAGCGCGGATGCTGCCGACACCACCGAACCGGCGGCTGAAGCGGACACCGAGCAGCTGCCCCTGACCCACCCTGACCGCATGACGGCCAACGAAGAAGAAAACCCCATGTAAAGAAACTCTATGGAGGAGACTGTATGAAGCTGGAACAACTGATGGAAGGCGTGCCCTTTACCCTTGTGCAGGGCAGTCTGGATACTGAGATCGCAGATATCATCTACGACAGCCGCAAGGCTGCCCCGGGGCTTTTGTTCGTGTGCATCGTGGGCACCCAGCGGGACAGCCACACGTTTGCCGCCGACTGCGCCGCCAAGGGGGTCAGCGCGCTGGTCATCCAGCACGACATCGACCTTTCCGCCATGCCCGGGGTGACCGTGGTCAAGGTGGAGAACAGCCGCTATGCCATGGCACTGATGAGCGCCAACCTCTTCGGTAACCCTGCCCGCCAGATGACCATGATCGGCGTCACCGGCACCAAGGGCAAGACCACCACCACCCACATGATCAAAAGCGTGCTGGAAGCCGCAGGCCGCAAGGTAGGCATGATCGGCACCAACGGCATCTACTATATGGGACGCCACAAGGACACCGCCAACACTACCCCGGAAAGCTACGAGCTGCAAAAGACCTTCCGGGAGTTTCTGGATGCCGGCTGCGATACCGCGCTGATGGAGGTGTCCAGTCAGGGCCTGATGATGGACCGCGTGGCGGGCGTGCACTACGATGTGGGTGTGTTCACCAACCTTTCGCCGGATCACATCGGCCCCGGCGAGCACAAGACCTTTGAGGAGTACCGCAGCTGGAAGGGACAGCTGTTCAAGCGCTGCGATGTGGGCGTGGTGAACATCGACGACGAGAACACCGCCGCCCTGCTGGAGGGTCATACCTGCAAATTGGTCACCTATGGCCGCGATGAAAAGGCCGACTACCGCGAGACCGGATACGAGCTGCTGCGCACCCACGATTTTCTGGGCGTTGCCTTCCACGTTACCGGCAAGGACGAGATGGACGTCAAGGTGAATATGCCCGGCGAGTTCAGCGTGTACAACGCGCTGGCTGCGCTGGCCGTGGGCAAGGTGCTGGGTCTGCCGGATGCCGCCATCCACGATGGTCTGGGCAAGTGCGTGGTGAAGGGACGTGTGGAGCTGGTGCCCATCAGCAAAAAATTCACCATCCTGCTGGACTACGCCCACAACGAGGTATCCACCGAGAGCCTGCTTACCACCCTGCGCGCCTACAAGCCCCACCGCTTGGTGGTGGTGTTCGGCTGCGGCGGCAACCGCTCCAAGCTGCGCCGCTACGGCATGGGCGAGATCTGCGCCAAGATGGCCGATTTCTCCATCCTCACCGAGGACAACAACCGCTTTGAAAAGGTGGAGGACATCATCGCGGATATCCGCGAGGGCATGAACAAGGGCAACCCGGACGCAAAGTTCGTGGAGATCCCCGACCGTCTGGACGCTTTGCACTACGCAGTGGATCACGCACAGGAGGGCGATCTGATCGCCGTCATCGGCAAGGGGCACGAGACCTACCGCGACCGCGAGGGCGTCAAGACCCCCTTCCTTGAGCGGGAACTGCTGGAAGAATATGCCCAGCAGATCGGGCTGGAATAAGAAAATAATATTATTATTGCGGGAAAAGCCGCTGCACAAAGCCCTGTGCAGCGGCTTTTTTGCGCCCTGTGCAGAGGGCTATATAAAAAGGAAGCAAACTGTGACAAAAATGTAAAAGATAAAAATCTTTAACTAAAACCATTGACTTATCCGACGGCTTGGCTATAATGGTCGTGTTCGATACCTCACAACTTTTAGGTAAATAATTAAAAACAACCATAGAACATAAAGGAGAACACTACCATGACTTTCGAGGAAATGAAGAAGATCGTTGTCGATACCCTGAGCTGCGATGAGGACAAGGTGACCATGGAGGCCAGCCTGACCGAGGATCTGGAGGCCGACAGCCTGGACGCTGTGGAGCTGAACATGGCGCTGGAAGAGGCCTGCGGCGTGTCCATCCCCGATGAGGAGCTGGCAACCCTCAAGACCGTGGGCGATATCTTCAACTACATCAATGCCCATGTCTGAGGCTGACCGAGGCGAAACGCGATGAACAGTATCAAAGACCTGCTGCCGGGCAGTATGCGGGAGCGCACCTTCCAGCTGAAAGCCCGGCGGGATGCGGGTGCCGTGTGGAACGACCCGCAGTTCGTGGAATGCAAAAAGTGCGGACGCCGCGCCACCCGCCAGATCTGGAACAAGGCGCAGTACGTCTGCCCCAACTGCGGGGTGCACCTGCCCATCGGCGGGTACTACCGCCTGAACCTCATCCTGGATAAGGGCAGCTTCCGGGAATTGGACGCCGACCTTGCCCCGCAGGATGTGCTGCAGTTTCCCGGCTACCCGGAAAAGCTGGAAGCACAGACAGGCAAGACCGGCTTGAAGGAAGCTGTCATCACCGCCACGGGGCGCATCGAGGGCACCCCGGTGGTGACTGTGGTGCTGGACAGCCGGTTCTTTATGGGCAGCATGAGCACCACCGTGGGCGAAAAGATCACCCGCGCCGTGGAGCACGCCACCGCAAAGCACCTGCCGCTGATCATCTTCTCGGCCAGCGGCGGCGCCCGGATGCAGGAGGGCATTTTCAGCCTGATGCAGATGGCAAAGACCTCTGCCGCCATCGAGCGGTTCTCCGCCCGGGGCGGGCTGTACATCAGCGTGCTGACCCACCCCACCACCGGCGGTGTGACTGCCAGCTTTGCCAGCCTTGGCGACATCATGCTGGCCGAGCCCGGGGCGCTGATCGGTTTTGCGGGCCCCCGGGTCATTGAACAGACCATCGGCGAAAAGCTGCCCGCAGGCTTCCAGCGCAGCGAGTTCCAGTACGAGCACGGCTTTGTGGACAAGGTAGTGCCCCGTACCGAAATGCGCGAAACACTGGCGCAGCTGCTGCGTCTGCACGCCTGAGGAGGGAGCGCCTTATGATCAAGGACATCTTACAACAGCTCGCACCGCTGGATGAAAAGATCGCCGCCCTGCGCGGCGACCCGGCGGACGAGAATATGACCGATATCACCAACCACGCTGCCGAGCTGGCAGAGCTTTCCGCACAGGAGGACGCTTTGCTGTCCGGCTGCGGGGCGCTGACCGCAGAGGACAGGGTCTTTCTGGCCCGTCACCCGGAGCGCCCCCACATCGACGAGATCGTGGATGCACTGTTCACCGACTTCTTTGAGCAGTGCGGCGACCGCCAGTGCAAGGAAGATGCCGCCATTCTGGGCGGTGTGGCACTGTTCCATGGCCAGCCGGTCACGGTCATCGGCCACCGCAAGGGCAGCACGCTGGAAGAAAACCTGCGCTGCAACTTTGGTATGCCCGGGCCGGAGGGCTACCGCAAGGCCCTGCGCCTGATGAAGCAGGCCGAAAAATTTGACCGTCCCATCATCACCTTTATCGACACCCCGGGTGCGTACCCCGGCAAGGATGCCGAGGAGCGCGGACAGGGCGAAGCCATTGCCCGCAACCTGATGGAGATGAGCGGCCTGACCGTGCCGGTGATCGCAGTGGTCACCGGCGAGGGCTCCTCCGGCGGCGCGCTGGCGCTGGGTGTGGCAAACCGCATCCTCATGCTGGAAAATGCCGTTTACTCGGTGCTCAGCCCCGAGGGCTTTGCCAGCATCCTGTGGAAGGATTCCTCCCGCAGCGGCGAAGCCTGCGAGATCATGAAGCTGACCGCGCAGGATCTGTACAAGGACGGCATCGTGGAGGAGATCATCCCGGAGCCGGTGGGCGGCGCACAGCGCGCCCACGGGGTACTGTTCGGCAATCTGGACGAGGCACTGCGGCGTCAGCTGCGCAGCCTTGACCGCATGAACGGCCGTCAGCTGGCCGAGCAGCGCTACCAGAAATTCCGTCAGATCGGAGAAATGAGGAAAGCATGAAGGGTTTGCGTCTGATCGCCACCGGCGGGGCTTTGCCCGGCCGCACGGTCACCAACGAAGAGCTGAGCCACACCGTGGATACCAGCGACGAGTGGATCACCACCCGCACCGGCATCCGCACCCGGCACTACTGCACCGAGGGCGAAAACGCCGCCACACTGGCCATTGCCGCCGCAAAGCAGGCGCTGCAGCGCAGCGGTCTTGCCCCGGCAGACATTGCCTGCTGCGTCTGCGCCACCCTTTCCGCGCCGGACGCCACCCCAAGCGTGGCCTGTCAGGTGCAGGCGGCGCTGGCACTGCCGGAAAACCGCCCCGCACTGGATGTGAACGCCGCCTGTTCCGGCTTTTTGTACGGCACGGCGGTGGCGCGCGGCCTGCTGGCTACGCTGGGCGGGCGGTATGCGCTGGTCATCGGCACCGAGGCGCTCTCCCGCCTGATGGACCCTGCCGACCGCTCCACCTGTGTGCTGTTCGGCGATGGTGCCGGTGCGGCAGTGTTTGAACTGACCGACACCTCCGTGCCTTTTGCCATCACGCTGGGTGCCCGGGGTGATGCCGCCATCCATGCCGGCGGCCCCAGCCGTGCAGGCTCGGCACCCATCAGCATGGACGGCAAGGCAGTGTTCCGCTTTGCGGTGGATGCCCTGCCCAAATGCCTGCACACCGTGCTGGACGAGACCGGCCTTACGCTGGACGGGCTGGACTGGGTGGTCTGCCATCAGGCCAACAGCCGCATCATCGACCACTGCGTCAAGGCGCTGCACGCCGATGGTGCAAAGTTCTACAAAAACATGGATCGCCACGGCAACACCAGTGCTGCCAGCATCCCGGTGGCGCTGAACGAGCTGGCTGAGAGCGGCCAGCTGCACCCCGGCCAGACCCTTGCCTGCATCGGCTTCGGCGGCGGACTGACATGGGGCGGCATGATCGTGGAATATAAAGGATAAAGACCATGAAACTTTTAAACGAGATCCTGGGGACGAAATACCCCATCATTCAGGGCGGCATGGCAAACATTGCCACCGGCGAGTTTGCCGCCGCCTGCTCCAACGCCGGTGCACTGGGCATCATCGGTGCAGGCGGCATGAATGCCGATACCCTGCGCCAGAACATCCGCCGCTGCCGGGAGCTGACCGACAAGCCCTTTGGGGTGAACATCATGCTCATGCACCCGCAGGCAGATGAGTTCGCCCAGATCGTGGTGGAGGAAAAGGTCGCCGTGGTCACCACCGGCGCAGGCAACCCGGGAAAGTACGTTCCCATGTGGAAAGCTGCCGGTATCAAGGTGATCCCGGTGGTGGCTGCTGCCGTGCTGGCACGGCATCTGGAGCCGCTGGGCATCGATGCTGTCATTGCCGAGGGCACCGAGAGCGGCGGTCATGTGGGCGAGATGACCACCATGGCGCTGGTGCCGCAGGTAGTGGATGCGGTCAGCGTGCCGGTCATCGCGGCGGGCGGCATTGCCGATGGCCGTCAGCTGGCGGCTGCGCTGGCGCTGGGCGCTTGCGGGGTGCAGGTGGGCACCTGCCTGCTGGCAAGCGAGGAGTGCCCCATTCACGAAAACTACAAGGCCGCGCTGCTCAAAGCCGGGGACAGTGACACCATCGTCACCGGACGCACCGTGGGTGCGCCGGTGCGTGTGCTGAAAAACCGCATGAGCCGGGAGTATGTCCGTCAGGAAAAGGCGGGCGCGGACAAGATGGAACTGGAAAAATACACGCTGGGCAGCCTGCGCCGCGCCGTCTTTGAGGGCGACACGGTAAGCGGCAGCCTGATGGCCGGTCAGGTGGCCGGAATGCTGCACGAGGTACGCCCCGTGGCGGACATCCTTGCCGACCTGTGGCAGGGCGGGAGGCAGCGCATCGCCGCGCTGAACACCGAATGCTGACCCTTGGCGGCAAGCCCCTGCAAGTACCCATTTTGCAGGGCGGCATGGGCGTGGGCGTCTCGCTGGGCGGGCTGGCCGGTGCGGTAGCAGCCTGCGGCGGCATGGGGTGCATCTCCACCGCCGATGCAGGCTACCGCGAGCCGGATTTTGCCCGTGACCCGGCGGCAGCCAACCACCGCGCCCTGACCGCAGAGATCCAAAAAGCCAAGGCCATTGCCGGGGGTATGGGTCTGGTAGCCATCAACGCGATGGTAGCCACCCGGGACTATGCCGACGCCATCCGCACCGCCGTGGCGGCGGGGGTGGATGCCGTGGTCTCCGGTGCGGGTCTGCCGCTGGAACTGCCGGGCATCGTGGGCACCAAAGAGGTGGCCATTGCGCCCATCGTATCCAGCGCCCGGGCGGCAAAGCTCATCCTGCGCCGCTGGGCAAAGGGCTTTGACCGCACCGCCGATTTTGTGGTCATCGAGGGCTGCAAGGCGGGCGGACATCTCGGCTTTGCCGAGGAGGACCTGCTGGCCGACCGCTGCCAGACTTTGGACGAAATTCTGCCCGGGGTGCTGGCCGAGGTAAAGCCTTACGAGGAACAATACGGTCACGCCATCCCGGTATTCGTGGCGGGCGGCGTGTACACCGGTGCCGACATGGCACACTTTACAAAGCTTGGCGCTGCGGGCGTGCAGCTTGCCACCCGCTTTATCCCTACCTACGAGTGCGACGCCTCCCAGACTTATAAGGACGTGCTGCTGGCCGCTAAGCCGGAGGATGTGCGCATCATCCACAGCCCGGTGGGAATGCCCGGCCGCGCGCTGAACACCCCGCTGGTGCAGGCGCTGGCCGAGGGCAAACGCTTCCCGCCCAAGCACTGCGCCCGGTGTCTCAAGACCTGCGACCCCGCTGCCGTGCCCTACTGCATCACCCACGCCCTCATCGAGGCGGTGAAGGGCAATGTGGAGGAAGGGCTCTTCTTCTGCGGCGAAAACGTGAGCAGGCTGGACCGGATGCGCACCGTGCGCGAGCTGATGGACGAACTTGTGACCGAATGGAGGCAGAATTTATGAAGCTTGCCGTACTTTACGCCGGTCAGGGTGCGCAGCACCCCGGCATGGGCAAGGAATTTTACGAAGCATCTCCCGCCTTCCGGGCGGCCTTTGACAGCGCAGCGCTGGATTTTGACCTGCACCGCGTCTGTTTTGAGGACCCGGACGGCGTTTTGAACCAGACCGAATACACCCAGCCCTGCATGGTGGCCTTTGCCTGCGGTGTGACCGCCGTGCTGGCGGAAAAGGGTGTAAAGCCCGCCTATCTGGCGGGGCTTTCGCTGGGCGAATACTCCGCGCTGCAGGCAGCCGGGGTGTTCACCGCAAAGCAGGCCATTGAGCTGACCGCCTTCCGGGGCAAGGCCATGGCCGAAGCCGCAAAAGGCTTTGATTGCGGCATGACCGCCGTGCTGGGGCTGGACAGAGAAAAGCTGTCTGCCTGCTGCGAACAGGCGGCAGAGACGGGCTGTGTGCAGATCTGCAACTACAACTGCCCGGGGCAGCTGGTCATCGGCGGTGAGAAAGCCGCTGTGGAGCAGGCCGCCGCGCTGGCAAAGGAAGCCGGTGCCCGCCGCTGCATCCCGCTGAAGGTCAGCGGCCCCTTCCACACAAAGCTGATGGCTCCCGCAGGGGATGCGCTGGCACAGCGCTTTGCGGGCGAGAACTTCGGCACCATGGAGACGCCGGTGCTGTTCAACTGTCTGGGGCATGAAAAGGCCGAGACCGACAGCATCCCGCAGCTGCTGGTAAAGCAGGTGCAGAGCAGCGTTTACATGGAAGATACCCTGCGCCGTCTGGGCGAGCTGGGCGTGGACCACATTCTGGAGGTCGGCCCCGGCAGCGCCCTGAGCGGTTTTGTGAAAAAGACCCTGCCCGGGGTGGTCTGCACCGCAGTGGAGACCCCGGAACAGCTGGATGCGGTGCTGACCGCATGGAAGGAAGCAGAATGAGCGAAGAAAAGCTGACCCGCGCCGCCATCGTTACCGGCGGCAGCCGGGGCATTGGCCGCGCGGTGTGCGTGGCACTGGCAAAGCAGGGCTGCAATGTGGTGGTGAACTACTGCCACGGCGCAGAGCCTGCGGAGCAGACGGCAGCGCTCTGCCGCGCCGAGGGCGTGCAGGCGGTGACCGTGCAGGCGGATGTATCCACCGCTGAGGGCTGCAAAGCGCTGTTCGATGCCGCCGCCGAGGCCTTTGGCCGGGTGGATGTGCTGGTGAACAACGCGGGCATCACCCGGGACAACCTGATCTTGCGCCTGACCGAGCAGGATTTTGACGCGGTGCTGGACACCAACCTGAAAAGCGCCTTTCTCTGCTGCAAGGAAGCTGCCCGCCGCATGGTGCGCCAGCGCTATGGCCGCATCGTGAACCTTTCCAGCGTGGTGGCGCTGCGCGGCAATGCCGGGCAGACCAACTACGCCGCCAGCAAGGCGGGGCTCATCGGCCTGACCAAGAGCCTTGCCCGGGAGCTGGCTGCGCGGAACGTGACCGTGAACGCGGTAGCGCCCGGCTTTATCGACACCGACATGACTGCCGTGCTGCCGGAAGCTGTGCGCATCGGCATGACGCAGGGCATCCCCGCAGGCCGCGCAGGCCAGCCGGAGGATGTGGCGCAGGCAGTGGCGTTTTTTGCCGCAGAACAAAGCAGCTATCTCACCGGGCAGGTGCTCTGTGTGGACGGCGGCATGGCAATGTAAAGGAGAACCCTTATGGAAAAACGCAGAGTTGTGATCACCGGCCTTGGCACGGTGAACCCGCTGGGCAACAATGTGGCTGACAGCTGGGCGGCAGCCCGTGCCGGTAAATGCGGCATCGGCCCTATCACTCAGTTCGATACCACCGACTTCAAGTGCAAGCTGGCCGGTGAGGTAAAGGGCTTTGACCCTGAGACCGTGGTGGACAAAAAGGAAGTCCGCAAGATGGCGCGCTTCACCCTGCTGGCACTGGGCGCTGCCGCCGAAGCCATTGCAGACAGCGGCATCGATACGGAAGCCGAGGGCAAAAACATCGGCGTCATCCTGTCCAGCGGCATCGGCGGTCTGCCCACCATTGAGGAGCAGCACGCCCGCGGCGAGGAAAAGGGCATGGAGAAGGTAAGTCCCTACTTTGTGCCTATGGCCATTGCCAACATGGCAGCGGCGCAGGTGGCTATCCGCTTCGGCCTGAAGGGAATGTGCACCTGCCCGGTCACGGCCTGCGCCGGCGGCACCAACGCCGTGGGCGACGCCTTCCACCGCATCCGGGACGGCTACGAGCCGGTGATGGTCTGCGGCGGCGCGGAGAGCTGCATCAGCCCCTTGGGCATCGGCGGCTTTACCAGCATGAAGGCGCTCTCCACCGCCACCGACCCGGACGCTGCCAGTCTGCCCTTTGATGCCCGCCGCGGCGGCTTTGTCATGGGTGAGGGCAGCGGTGTGCTGGTGCTGGAGGAGCTGGAGCACGCAAAAGCACGCGGCGCACACATCTACGCCGAGGTGGTGGGCTACGGTGCCAACTGCGACGCCTACCACTTTACCGCCCCGGCTCCCGGCGGCGTGGGCGCCATCGACTGCATGAAGCTGACCTTGGCAGATGCGGATATCGCACCGGAGCAGGTGGACCATATCAACGCCCACGGCACCGGCACCCACATGAACGATGCCTGCGAGACTGCCGCCATTCACGCCGTGTTCGGCGCACACGCAAAGGAGATGACCGTGGTCAGCACCAAGAGCATGACCGGTCATCTGCTGGGCGGTGCGGGCGGCATCGAGGCTGTGTTTACCGCGCTGGCGCTGCGGGATCAGTTCGCCCCGCCCACCATCCACTACGCCCAGCCTGACCCGGAGTGTGATCTGGACTATGTGCCCAACACCGGGCGGCAGCAGGAGATGCAGTACGCACTGAGCAACAGCTTGGGCTTTGGCGGCCACAACGCCTGCATCGCCCTGCGCAGATGGGAGGGCTGACCCGTGGCAGAACCCCGTACCGTGCGTGAAAACGCCAACACCCTGAGCAGCGTGCAGATCGCGGAGATCTTGCCCCACCGCTACCCCTTTGCCCTCGTGGACCGCATTCTGGACTACGAGCCGGGGCAGTGGGCCATCGGCCGCAAGTGCGTCACCCGCAACGAGGAGTTTTTCAACGGCCACTTCCCGGCACAGCCGGTCATGCCCGGCGTACTGCTGCTGGAAGCGCTGGCACAGACCGGCGCTGTGGCAGCGCTGAGCCTGCCGGAAAACAAGGGCAAGCTGGCGCTGTTCGGCGGCATCAAGAGTGCCCGCTTCCGCAGGCAGGTCGTCCCCGGGGATGTGCTCACTCTGCACTGTGAACTGGTGCAGCAGCACGGCGCTGTGGGCGTAGGCAAGGCTTCGGCATGGGTGGACGGCAAGTGCGCCGTCACCGCAGAGCTGACCTTTGTGCTGACCGAAGCAGCAGAATAAAAACAGAAAACGCTCCCGTTCATCCCCTGTGGCGATGAACGGGAGCGTTTGATTTACAAAGCGCTTACAGCTTCTTGCCGGTCAGCAGCTCATAGGCTTCCAGATACTTGGCAATGGTCTTGTCAATGACATCCTGCGGCAGGTCGTAGTTGCTGTCGGGGTTGGCCTTCAGCCAGTCGCGGACAAACTGCTTGTCGAAGGAGGGCTGGCTGTGACCCGGCTCGTAGCCCTCCAGCGGCCAGAAGCGGGAGGAGTCCGGGGTCAGCATCTCGTCGCCCAGCACCACGTTGCCGTCCTCGTCCAGACCAAACTCGAACTTGGTGTCGGCAATGATGATGCCGCGGGAAAGTGCGTACTCGGCGCACTTCTTGTACAGAGCGATGGTGTAGTCGCGCAGCTTGGTAGCGTACTCCAGACCGTGGCCGGGGAACTGCTTTTCCAGCACGTCGATGCTCTGCTCGTAGGAGATGTTCTCGTCGTGGTCACCGATCTCTGCCTTGGTGGAGGGGGTGTAGATGGGCTCGGGCAGCTTATCGGACTCCTTGAGACCCTCGGGCAGCTGGATGCCGCACACCTTGCCGGTCTTTTGGTAGCTGGCCCAGCCGCTGCCGGTGATGTAGCCGCGCACGATGCACTCGATGGGCAGCATGGTCAGCTTGCGGCACATCATGCTGTTGCCGGTGAACTGGGGCTGACGGAAGAACTCCGGCATATCCTGCACATCCACGCTCAGCATATGGTTGGGCAGCAGATCGCGGGTATAATCGAACCAGAACTTGCTCATCTGGGTGAGCACGGTACCCTTTTTGGTGACCTTGTTTTTCAGGATGACGTCAAACGCAGAAATGCGGTCGGTGGCAACCATGATCAGGCTGTCGCCATTGTCGTAGATCTCGCGGACCTTGCCTTCTTTGATGGGTTTGAACTCAGTCATAATCAAACACTCCATTTTTCCATGTTCTCGGCAGCGCAGCAGCGCAGCGCAGTTCTTACCCTACTATTCTACCATACTGCCGCGCGGTTTAAAAGGAACAGAATAAAAGAAAAACAGGCAAGTTTTGTGTTTTTATCGTGAAAAGTGCGCAAAAAACAGCAGGAAATTTCGGCGTTTTGACGATAAAAGTCGTACTTTATCCCCAAATACACGCACCTTTGCAAAATGCAGTCATGGACAAGCGCCGCCGATTGCGGTATCATAAGAGTATAAGAGAACGTGTGCCCCTGCAAGGGGGCACGACAGCAGATGAGGAGGTAAAGAGTATGGGCAAATTCCCTAAGGGCTTTTTGTGGGGCGGCGCTACCGCCGCCAACCAGTGCGAGGGTGCATGGCAGGCAGACGGCAAGGGTCTTGCCACGGTGGATGTGACCCCCTTCGGCCCGGATCGTTTCCCGGTGGCAACGGGCTATATGGAGATGCTGGATTGTGACGATGCGCATTTCTACCCCAGCCACGAAGCCATTGACCTGTATCACCATTATAAAGAGGATATCGCCCTGTTTGCAGAGATGGGCTTCAAGTGCTTCCGGCTGTCCATTGCATGGACGCGCATCCTGCCCAACGGCGATGACGCCCAGCCCAACGAGGCGGGGCTGGCCTTCTACGACAGCATTTTTGACGAGTGCCATAAGTACGGCATCGAGCCGCTGGTCACCATCTGTCACTTTGACACCCCCATTGCGCTGATCAAAAAATACGGCGGCTGGAAAAACCGCCGCATGGTGGACGCCTACGTCCACTACTGCGAGGTGCTGTTCGACCGTTTCAAGGGCAAGGTGAAGTACTGGCTCACCTTCAACGAGATCAATATGCTGCTGCACCTCTCCTTTACCGGCGCAGGGCTGGTGTTCTATCCCGGCGAGAACGTGGAGCAGGTCAAGTATCAGGCTGCCCATCACGAACTGGTAGCCAGCGCAAAGGCGGTAAAGCTGGCGCACGAAAAAATGCCGGACGCCATGGTGGGCTGTATGCTGGCAGCGGGACAGTTCTACCCCCGCACCTGCGCCCCGGAGGATGTGCGGGCGGCGCAGGAGGCAGACCGGGACAACTACTTCTTTACCGATGTGCAGGTGCGCGGCGCTTACCCCGTGTGGGCTAAAAAGCGGATGGAGCGTGCCGGGGTGCAGCTGCGCACCCAGCCGGAGGACGACCGCACGCTGCGGGAGGGCACGGTGGATTTTGTGTCCTTCAGCTACTATTCCAGCCGCTGCATCACGGTGGATAAAGAACTGATGGCGGCAGAAAATGCGGAAGGCAACGCCGTGTCGGCATCGGTGAAGAACCCCTACCTGAAAGCCAGCGAGTGGGGCTGGGCCATCGACCCGGTGGGTCTGCGGGTGACGTTGAACACCATCTACGACCGGTACGAAAAGCCCATGTTCATCGTGGAGAACGGTCTGGGTGCGGTGGATACCGTAGAACCGGACGGCTCCATCCACGACAGCTACCGCATCGATTACTTGCGGGCGCACATCGAGGAGATGGAAAAGGCCGTCAACGAGGACGGTCTGCCCCTGATGGGCTACACCACATGGGGTCCCATCGACCTTGTAAGCGCTTCCACCGGCGAGATGAAAAAGCGGTACGGCTTTATCTATGTGGACAAGGACAACGCCGGCAACGGCACCCTTGCCCGCAGCCGGAAGGACAGTTTTTACTGGTACAAAAAGGTCATTGCTTCGGACGGCGAGGACTTGGCTTGAGCCAACGCCCCGGCACTGTTTGCGGAACAGCAGCGCCGGGGCATCCATGTGTGAGGACGAACCGATAACGGAGAAAATTTATGACACCACAAATCATTGCACACCGCGGTGCTTCCTACCTTGCACCGGAAAATACCCTGATCGCCTTTAAAAAAGCCATGGAGCTGGGCGCGGACGGTGTGGAGATGGACGTACAGCAGACCAGCGATGCCGGGCTTGTGATCCACCATGACTATATGATCGATCTGCACACGGATATTTCCGGTAAGATCTACGATATGACCATGGGCGATCTAAAGACGCTGGATTTCGGCAGCTGGAAGGACGTATTGTTCAAGGACGAGAAGATCGCTACCCTGCAGGAGGCCATGGAGCTGTGCAGGCAGATGCCGGGGTGCACCGTGCATCTGGAGCTGAAATCCACCATGGACAACGACCCGGACTTTGTGCCCCGGGTGCTGGAGGTACTGCAGCAGACCGAGATGGTGGAGCAGGTGATCCTTGTCTCCTTCAACCACGCGCTGCTGCGGCAGGCAAAGCAGCTGCTGCCGGAACTGCGGGTAGGCGCGCTGGTATACGGCGAGCTGGAAAGCCTGCTGCTGCCGCCGCCCATCATCTGGAAGGATCTGGGGCTGACCAACGGCATGGACGAAATGGAAGCCATGGATACCGCCCTGCCGGAGAGCGCAGCAGATGAGGAAAACTGCAGCTGGATGACCCGCTGGATGAGCGACAAGGTAAGTATGCTGCGGGCAAGCTTTCCCGGCGAGAGCCTGAACGAGATCTACAAGAACTTGATGGCGCAGCGGGATCTGCCCGCCTATATCCGCAGTCTGGACTTTGTGCCGGAGTGGGTCAGCTGCGAGTACCACACCGCCTACAAAAACGCCGGTTTCATTGACGAACTGCACGAGATGGGCATCAAGGTGTCTCTGTGGACGGTGGATATGGAAGATACCGTCCGCAGTCTGCTGCGTACCAGCGCCGATGCCTACATCACCAACCGTCCTGACCGTGTGCGGGAATGGATGGAAAAGGAGCAGGCAGCAACGGCTGCCGGCAAATAATGTCAAGCAAAAAACACCGTCGTGCCTGCGGGCACGACGGTGTTTTTTGTGTAATGCGCCGTTATTGCTGCTGCACCAGCTCGATGAACACGTTCATCTGCGGGGTCACCCATTTATCCCGGTGGTAGAACAGCTGCCGGTGCATCATGACGGTGCAGTCCGGCACGTTCAGCCGCGCCAGACGCCCCTCGGCCAGTGCGCTGCGCACGATATACTCCGGCAAAAAGGAAAGCCCCATGCCCTGCTCCACCATCTGGCACAGCAGCGCGGCGCTGCCCAGCTCCAGATAGGGGTGGATGGCAAGACCGTGCGCCGCCATGCACTGGTCCAGCGCGTCCCGGTAGCTCATGCCCCGCTCGGTAAGCAGGAATTCCTGCCGGGGCAGAAGGTCCAGCGGGATGGTGTTTTCCTGCGCCAGCGGATGCTGCGGCGGCGCAATGAAGCACACCGGCTCCGGTACGTCTGCCGCCAGCACCAGCGCAGGCTGCAAAAGGGGCTGGTCCAGCGTGTAGACAAGGTCTACCTGATTGGTGCTCAGCAATTGCAGCATCTCGTCCGTGGAAGCGGTATGCAGCACCAGCTCCACCTGCGGGCAGCGGGCGTGGTAGCGCTGCAATAGTCCCGGCAAAAAGGTGCTGCATACGGAATCCGCCAGCGCAATGCGCAGGCTGCCCCGCACCTGCTGGGCGGGCTGCAAGGCGGCCTGCGCCTGCTGGGCAGTTTCCAGCAGGGTGCGGGCGTAGCGTAAAAAGGTCTGGCCGGCATCGGTCAGACGCACCGTTTTGCCCACGCGGTCAAACAGCGGGGTGCCCAGTTCGGCTTCCAGCTGTGCAATTTGGGAGGACACCGCCGACTGCGAGTAGCCCAGCTGCCGCGCAGTGCGGGAAAAGCTGTGCAGCTCGGCGATGTGCAGAAAGGTGTTGACAGTCCGCAGTTCCATGAACGGCTCCTTTTATAACAGGGTGATGTCCCGCACGGTGAGCTGAGCACCGTCCACGGTAAAATGTACCTCCAGCCCGGCAAACTCCATACCGTACACCCGCTGCGGGTCGTGCTGGTAGGAGGGGCGGGGGTCACTGGCAAGCACGCCCTGCAGCGCGGCGCGGTCGGCTTCCGGTACGGTCTGCCACAGCGCTTCAGGGCAGGACACTTCCAGATGGTGGGCGCGGGTCTGCCCGGTAAAGCCCTCGGCGGCGTCCGGGTGGCAGTCCGCGTAGGGGATATAGGGCTTGATATCGTAGATGGGGGTGCCGTCCATCAGGTCGGCACCGCGCACGATGAGCACCGGCCCCACGTCCGGGCGCTGCTCAATGGCCTCCAGCTTTACGCTGGAAAGTCCCAACGGATTCGGCCGGAAGGGTGACCGGGTGGCGAATACGCCCACCCGGGTGTTGCCGCCAAGGCGCGGCGGGCGCACGGTAGGGGACCAGCTTTCCCGTACTGCGCCGGAAAACTGCCATACCAGCCAGATGTGGCTGAAATCCTCTAACCCGCGCAGGGCATCGGGGTTGCGGTATTCCGGGGTAAAGATGATCTCGCCCCGCAGCTCTTCCACCAGCCCGCTCTGGCGCGGGATGCCGAACTTGGTGGGAAAGGCGGTGTGGATATGGGCAATGACCTTCAGGGTCATGGCTTCGGGTGCCTGCTGCATGATGAACTCCTTGCTCAATAGATCTTTTCAATGGGACAGTCGGCGGGGATGCTGTACCGGCTGCGGAAGGCCTGCAATTCCTGCGGGCTGCGGATCAGCTGCACCTCAGTAAAATGGCCGGTGTGCAGATCCTGAAACCCGGCCACCTGCTCCCCGGTGCAGATGCTGCACCGCAGCACCGGTTTCTGGGCGGTGGGGTCGTAGGAGGGGGACATTTTCTTTTTGCCGAACACAGGCTGCTCCTTTCTCTCCTTATCTTATAAGCCGCGGCAAAGTCCCACGGCTTTGCCTTCGATGTGCAACTCCGAAAGCTGCTCTCCGGCGTAGAACATGGGCGGGCAGACGGCGGCGTTGTCCGCCAGCAGCATCACGGCATCGCCCTGCCGGTGGAAGTGCTTGAGGGTGGCTTCCTCGCCCACCCGCACGGCGGCGATCTCGCCCTGCTCCACCTCGGGCTGGCAGCGGATGCAGACGATGTCCCCGTTGCATATTGTGGGTGCCATGCTGTCTCCGTGGCAGGTCAGAGCAAAATCCGCGTGCCATGCGGCAGGCACCCCGATATAGCACTCAATATTCTGCTCGGCGGTGATGGGCGTGCCGCAGGCGATGGAGCCGATCAGTGGCACCTGCACCATAGCGGGCAGCGGCTCAAAGCCCGGGGGACAGGCGCAGGGTGCGCCCAGCCCCAGCAGGGCGGCGGGGGTGGTCTCCAGCGCCTGCGCCAGTTCCTCTACCTTGGACTGGGGCAGGTCGTTGATGCCTTTTTCCAGCTTGGTGATAGAGGAACGGGAGCGGTAGCCCATGCGCCGGGCAAGCTCCTCCTGCGAAAGACCCAGCTGCTCCCGGCGCAGACGGACACGGGTAGATAGATCGGACATGGCAGTTCTCCTAAAAACAATGCGTTGTAATGTGCGATAGAATGTTCTAGGTTGAGTATAGCAGAAAATTTCCTGAAAATCAACAATTCCCGCGCGTTTTGGGAATTTTAGGTTGACAACAAATCAACAACGGAGTATAATACAACCAATGATTGTTGCAAATGCGGTGAACTACAAAAAAGGAGCGAAGCCATGGCAAACACAAACCTGATCTACACCTACATCCAAGACAGCGGCTACAAGCTGCAGTATGTGGCCAGTGTGCTGCACATCAGCAGCAACACCCTGCGGCACAAGTTGCTGGGCGAGACCCAGTTCAAGCTGGACGAAGCCGAGCGGCTTTCCACCATGCTGGGGCTGACGATGGCCGAGCGGGACGCCTGTTTTTTCGATGCCGAGAACCGGTTCTCGCGCAGTGCAGCGCTGGAACTGCCCAAAAGGGGGAAGCGCCAGTGACGCAGGAACAACGAAATCTGACCCGGAACGCTCTGCGCAGGTACGGCGAGCGGCACTGGGCGCGCACGCCGGAAAACCGCCGCTGGCAAAGCGCCATTGATGAGGGCATCGACTACTATCAAGCGCACGACCCCATGCGGGCAGATCTGCTGCGGATGCGCTTTTTTGAGCGGCGACCGGAGGACGAGATCTTAGAGCAGCTGCACATCGGCCGCACCACCTACCAGAAGGCGCTGCAGGATCTTTTGAGCACTATCGCCGTCTACGCCGCCCAGCGCGGCGCGTTCTGAACGGAAATAACAGTGAAAAGTGCCCCGGAAACGCTCACGGGCGTATCTGGGGCACAAAGGAAAACTTCCCATAAAACAGTGCTGCTGCACCGTGTTTCGTGCAGCAGCACTGTTTTGGTTATTTCTTTTTAGCGTCCGGATCCTCGCAATGGCTGTGGCAGGAGGCGCAGTTGCCGCTGCAGCCCTCGCCCTTCCAGCCGCCCTGTCTGGAGATCCAGACCACAGCCAGCGCAAACAGCACAGCCAATATTACCAGCGTGATGATCCCGCGAAGTGTCAGCATATTCATCCCTCGATTTCTCTTATGCAACTTTCTGCCCCCCAAGTATACACGATTTGCAGGCAAAGAGCAACAGCCTGCCGCACATTTTTTTTGTGCAGGGCGCAGCAGCTGCTGTTGCCCGGCGGCAATGCTGCACGACCGGTGTTCGGCGCAACATTTTTGCAGCCAGAAAAAAGGTTTCGAAAAAAGTAAAAGTTTTTCAAATTAGGGCTTGCATTTCGGCAAAGGCCGTGCTATAATAATCACGTTCCAGTTCGGAACGCACAACACAAGCGAATATGGAGGATTAGCTCAGCTGGTTAGAGCACCTGCATCACACGCAGGGGGTCTGGGGTTCGAGTCCCTAATTCTCCACCATACAGTTCGTACTCGAACCCGAGAGGGTTCGGGTGCGTTTTTTGTTTATCGGAGGGTTTGCCTGCGCAACAGAGCGGCAAACAGGCAAAGGCAGGGCATCGCGCACGACACATATTATAAACAAAGCAGGGGCTGCTGCACAGGGAAGAAACCTTGTGCAGCAGCCCCTTATATTATATGTAGGAAGGATCAGTCTTTCTTCTCTGCGGTGCGGGCAAAGAAGTTGGCAAGGACAGCGCCGGAAATGTTATGCCACACCGAGAACACAGCGCCGGGGATGGTTGCCAGCGGATACTGTGCAAAGTGGGCAGCGGCCAGAGAGGTGGCAAGACCGGAGTTCTGCATACCCACCTCGATGGAGATTGCGCGGCACTTGGTGGAATCCAGCTTCAGCAGCTTGCCCACGCCAAAACCGGTGAGGTAGCCCAGCAGGTTGTGCAGGATGACCACGGCAAGGATCAGCAGGCCGCTGGTCATGATCTTAGCGGAGTTGGCAGACACAACGGCGCAGATGATCAGCACGATGGCGGTGGTGGAGATCAGCGGCAGCACGCGGACGGCGTTCTGGGTGAAGGCATGGAAGAAGTGGTTGACCACAAAGCCCAGTGCGATGGGAACCAGCACCACCTTGACGATGGACAGGAACATATTTACAGGGTTCACATCCACGCGCTGGCCGGCATACAGCAGGGTGAGCAGCGGGGTGAGGAAGGGTGCCAGCACGGTGGAAACGGCAGTCATGCCAACGGACAGTGCAACGTCGCCCTTGGAAAGGTAGGTCATCACGTTAGAGGAAGTGCCGCCGGGGCAGGTGCCCACAAGGATGACGCCGATGGCCAGCTCGGTGGGCAGGTGGAACAGCTGGGTCAGCGCCCATGCAAGGAAGGGCATCAGGGTGAACTGTGCAATGCAGCCGATGATCACGTCCTTCGGGCGGCTGAACACCACCTTGAAATCCTCCGGTTTCAGGGTAAGACCCATGCCGAACATGACGATGCCCAGCAGGGTGTTGACCCACGCGGTCTTTACCACGCTGAAGGGACCGGGGAACAGCAGCGCCAGTGCCGCCACCACAATGACGATGACGGCCATGTACTTGCCCACAAAATCGCTTACTTTTTCCAATGTTTTCATGATGATACTCCTTTTTCCTTGGGTATATCTGAAAAGTCGAAAATTTAGTCTATTTCTACAAGCACAGCTGGATTTTGCGTTAAACAGCCTTGAAATCCACAAAGGATTCCTGCGGCTATTTGCCTTAAATCCCGCTTGTGCTTGCGAAATATTCGTTATTTTCTTTGTTTTCAGATACACCTTAAACACTTATTTTTGCGGATGTAAAGGCAATGAAACATCCGGGAAATGGCTTTCCCGCAAACAAAAACGCCTTTGTCCCTTACGGTTCGTAAGAGACAAAGGCGTATAAACTCCTCTGCGGTACCACTCTTATTACCGGTGCAAAGCCCGGCCCCTCAGTGCGCATCCAACAATGCGCGGCTCGTGATAACGGAAGCCTGCCGTTCCCGCTTACTGGGGCGTATACACCGCCCATTCAGCAGAAAAGCTCGGAGAGGATCTTCCCACGGACGCCCTGCACTGCCTTGCACCAGCCGGCAGCTCTCTGCAGCATTCTTTCCGGGTACTCTTTCTCGTCATAGCCGAATATTTCACTGCCACGGAGTATACTCCCCCTAAAGGCGGAAGTCAAGGGATGCGGCCTGTCTGCTTTTTCACCTGATTCACATCAAAGGTGAACACAGCTCATGCGGTGCTGCCTTGACATGGGCTGCGCCGCGCAGCGCGGTGCAGCTTGCCAACTTTTTACACATAAAGTAAAAACTGCCGTTTGCTATATAAAAGTAAACGTTTTCGGCCACGTTACTAAAAAATACAACATAGAATATAAACAAAATCCCGGTAAAACCGGTTGACACCCGGGGGGGTATGCTATACTATTGTCGACAAAAATGATGTATCAATCTTTAAAAATATTGGGCAAATTTTGGGCAAACTTGTCGAAAGGCAAGGACGCAAAGCCATAGGGGCTAAGGTTCGGGGTATTTCCCGGATGATGCCAGCCGGTTGCTCCCGGTTTTTTGCAGAAATGCTCTGCATACTGGGAACGTCCAAAACCACAGGTGTGTTCTTTTTAAGGACACGCCAGATTTTGCTCGTATCATCAAAGCTGCCCGCAAGCTTGGGCGGCCTTTTTATACCCCACCGGGGTAAGAAAGGGAGCGTGAAGCCCATGGAAAACAAAAACATGAGCAAGCTGGTCATCGAGGTGCTTGTGGTGCTGGTGCTGCTGCTGGGGGGCTATATCGCGGTGTCCGGCACGGCGCGGGGCGGCAAGTCCGCTGCCACGGCCAACGGCAGCACCGGCGCGTCCGAAGCGGCAGCGCTGCCCATGGAGACCTATCAGGCGCAGTATGTCAAGCCGGAGACCCCCATCGACCGCAGCAAAAACGTCACCCTGCCGGGCTGGGGCGGCTTTACCATCCCCGCAAAGACCAAAAAGATCACGCAGGGGTTCGAGTTCCATAACCCTGCCGAGAATCTCTGGTACGAGGACTGGGTAAGCATCGACGGCACTCCGCTGGAAAAGCTGGTGGTGGACAGCGGTCAGACCGCAGAGCTGAGCCATTACCTGCGCTTGGCGGGCATTCAGGCCGATGTGACCAAGGTGCTGGACGCCGACCCTGCGTTTTTCGACATCCAAAAAAACGATGCCGGGGCATACACCATCGAAGCCGTCAAGGGCTATAAGGGCGAAAAGACCCTGACCGTGCAGGCCGATGACGGCAAGCAGTACACCCTTACCCTGACCGGCAAGGAGGAGTGCTACTACATCGCCTTTGGGTTGTATTTAGAGGACGGCGACGAGCTGCTGTTCCAGTCCGGCCTTGTAGCGCCCGGGTTGTATGTGCAAAAGATGGAGATGACCCGCGCCCTTGCCCCCGGCGAGTACCCGGCGTATGTGGTGTGCCAGCCCTATCTTTCGGACCGCACCACCAAGACCAACAGCGGCATTGTAAAGCTGACACTGACCGTAGGCTGAGCCCCCTTGCGGTGGGCAAAACCGGCAGTGTTGACAATAAAAAAGAACTGAATTGGGGATCAACAAACCATACGGTGTGAAAGGAGTAGGCAAATCCAAGGCTGACCGTCAGCTGCGGGCCCCATTGCCGAATAAGGATTATGAAATTGACGAAGAAAGCGGCCGCCCTGCTCCTTGCAGCTTCTCTGGCGGTTTCCGTGTGCGCAATGCCGGTGTTTGCGGCGGAGATGGGTTCGCAGGAAGGCAGTACGACTGGTACAGAAGGAACAGATACACAGGTTCTTTATACGGTTACGAAGAGGTATACGTGGACTCTGCCTACTACCATTGACTTTGGCGTAAATGCTGGTGTGCAAAACACTTCTACCGTCGAAGCCAACTTGGACGGAAGCGAAACCGGCGAGCAGGCTAAGAAGGAAAGCACAGGCACTAAATGGAAGGGTACTGCACCGAAGGTCTGTGTTACGGAGAACGTTATCGGTACTGGAGAAACCTTGAAGATTCAACTGAAAGCTAAGGATGGCACTGAGTTCAAGGTTGAGAACGAGAGCAATACGGCGCTGACTTATAAAGTTAAGACCACTGCCGAGACAATCAATGGCACTGTGACGACACCTTATGCCGAAAAGATCGTGGATGCAGCAAGCGGCACTGATATTCTGGCTTTGAAGGCTGGTAAGAATACCGGCGATGTTGCGCTGGAATTTGTACTGACGACTGCAAATACTAAGGCTGAAATTGCCGGTGAGTATAAAGATACCGTTACCTTTACCGCAAGAATTGAGTAACCCACCCCGCACCCAAACCTGAATAATACCTGAAGCCCAAAGGGGAGACGGGAGATGTTCCCTCTCCCCTTTTTTGAGTTTTGCGGCGGAAACTCCCCCAGTCTGCTGCGCAGACAGCCCCCTCTGAGATGGGGCCCTTGGCAGAACGGGAAGGTTTCTGGCTAAAGCGCAAAGCTTTCGGCTTCGCCAGAGGCTCCCTCCCCGAGGGAGCTGTCAAAGCCGTCAGGCTTTGACTGAGGGAGTTCCCACCCCAAAAGCAGCCACCCCACACAAGGAGGACACATGATGAATCACTGTGCAAAAAAACTGCTGGGCCTTGCGTTTGCGCTGGCTCTGTGCCTTGCGGTGGGTGGAACTGCGCTTGCCCAAACGCCGGTATTTGCCGATGTGCCGGACGCCCCGCCGGAGCTGGAAATGCTTGCCTACGAGCCGAATGTTACCACAGCAGAGGATGTGACCACCATTGATGCGCTTGCCGTTGGGGGTTATAAGGTGACCATTCCCACTACCGTGACGGTGGATAGCACACAGCATACGGGTGGGCTGAAGGTAAACGCACAGCTGAAGCAGTACCGTACCCTGAATATCAGCATTGCATCGCAAAACGATTGGAAGCTGCAATATGATGGTGCAGCGGGTGCGGGAACGCCGGAAGTTACATATCAGCTGCCGCAAGAACCGAAGATGGAAATAATGGATACTGAGTGCTTCTGGTTTTACCAGCTGGACGATAAAACGGGCGAGAAAGTGCTCAGCTTTTCTACAACAACAATGAAACCGAGCGATTCGCCCGAGGAGGACATGAAGCGCATTAAGGAATCTTCTTATACGCTTCCCATAACAGTCCTGCAGCCTGCACAGGCTACCATGAGCGGTACTTACTCCGATACGCTGGCCTTTACTTTTGCTGTCAAAAAACTGTGTGTTACCTATACCATCAACATCTATGAGCAAAAGCTGATGCTGAACAAGGCAGGCTGGCGCGGTGACGGAGACAAGAATTATCGCGCGGTGAATGCGGTGAATGTGTACGATGAAACAAACGGCAGCGTGCCAGCCGGTGCTGAACCGGATCATACCGTGACCCTTGAATATAAGAGTACCGAAGGAACTACCCAGAGGTGGACGCGCCCCCGTCCTACGGATGACAGCGGGGAAGATGAGCGCCGCTGGGAGGATTTAGAACCGGTGGAAATGACGCCTAGCATAGACTATAAAGCCGAAAAGACGAATGTTGCCATCAACCGGAACTTAAAGTACAAGTGGTACTGGCTGGATGTGAACGGCGCTACAGATTACAATGGTGAATACGCCAGCGGCAACCAAGGCGGGAGAATCAGCGGCCATGTGAATATGCAGGTATCCGTAGATGGACAGGATTGGACGGATTGGTTCTGGCAGGGTGATGGCGATGACTATTGGAACAAGCTCCCCTATGGCGTCCACTTTAAGCTGGGCTTGCACCATGTCAAAAACGGCTATTTCTACGATGAAGAGACCCCCGGCGAAAATGTTAGAATTTGTGCAAACAAAAACCTGACGGTCACCCAAACTAAGGAAGAAAGCAACGATAAACTGACGAACTACCGTGTGTATACGGGTGAACTGACCGGTACGCCAACGGACACGGATGATTACGGCAATGTCCGCTATTGCTACATCCCTTGCTATAAAAAGGGCATTACCTATATGGTCAACGACGGTATAGGCGGCAAGGAAGATGTAAATGAGGACAACCCGCCGCGCACGAACGTGCTGTATGAGGAAACCGGCACGCTGGAAAAACCGGAGGACTTGGAAATTACCGCCCCCGCCGGCAAGTCGTTTGCCGGGTGGAGCACCAGTGCCGATTACCCCACAACAGGTAAGCTTTATAAACCGGGCGTTAACGTTAGCGCTGTCGTATGGGACACCTACACCGCTGCCGAAATGGCTGCAAGACCGCAGGACGACATGAAAAAACGTGTGCTTTATGCCATTTGGGGCTATAACATCACCGTACAGTTTGAGGACGAAACGGGCTACACGGCAGATGGTACGAAAGACCCTGTTCTTGGCAGCCCGATGACTGGATATTCCTTCACGCTCAAAGGTCAAGCGGTGGAAGAGGGCAAGGAATGGACGCTGGATTTGACAAATCCTGAGGTGATGACGGCAATTACCGCTGCAACCAATGCCGCAAGAGACGCCACGCTGATTGAGAATGCAACGGATAATGAAACCGCAATAGGGGAAGAACTTGAAAGAAAGATTTGGAAGATAGGCAACTACATAGAAGAGGGTCATAATTTTAACTACACGAAGGAATGCACGATCAGCGCAGAGGACTTGAAAAAGCCCAACCCCACGTTGATGATCCAGCGCAGACGCTATTTGCTGTCGGTGATCAGCGCGGATGCTGATACACGAGAAATTCACGGAATTGCAACCGACCCGCAAAAAACAGAATATGGCACGTTCACTGTTACGGTAAATAATGGCGTAAAGCCGGATACCGAGAAATCGAATACGTCGTTTTATCAATGTGGTCTGAACTATGGTGCAAAGTATGAGATAAAAGAGGTTACACCTGAATCGGACTACGACGACTCTGGATATATGATCTTTAAGCTCTCGCTAAAAAAGGGCAGTATTGAGGAATCTCATTGGAGTGAAGTTGAAACAAAAAAGATGTCGGAGCCCTATTCTGGATTTATGACGGCAAAGAAAGATGATATCCACTATTATAAAAATGGTGGAACTTTTGTATCGGATATTTACACCGGTGACCCTGTCCGAGTGGCATTTTCTGAAGACAGTAGCACCGGCTCCACCACCCCTATGCCCGGCCCGAGCTTAGCCCCGGGGCTGAGCAGCCCCGCACCGTCCGCCGGCCTTGCCCTGCACTATCACGCGAACTTTGAGCCGGACGATGCCCTTGAGGAAACGGTAAAGACTGTGTACTGCCGCAGCGCTGCGGACGTAACGGTGCACCCTTGTATGTTCAAGCGGGCGGGCTATGCTTTTGCGGGCTGGAACACGGAAGAGGACGGCACAGGTACATGGTACTGGGTAAACGGCGTGCCCGTGACCGACTGGCGGGATGGCGACACGGTAGAGCTTTACGCCCAGTGGAAAAAGACCGCCGCCCAACGCCCTGTGGCAGACCCTGACCCCGTTGAGCCTATAGACCCGGTCGACCCTGCAGAACCCTTTGACCCCGATGCCCCGCCGGCAGAGCTGGACGAGTTGTTTGACGTAGACCCGGACGCCGCCTTTGATGCAGACCCCGACCCGCTGCCGGAGGAACTGGACGACGCCTTTGGCGTAGACCCCGGCGGGGACACGGACGCCCCGCTGCCGAGCTGACAAAACAAAAAGGTGAAGTGATCTTTTGGTCACTTCACCTTTTTTGCTTGCACGTTTTGCCGGAGACAACCGCTCAGAGCAGCTTTACAGCCAGCGCTTCGGTGGTGCGCTCCTGCGCTTCGGTGCTGCCGGGCTTGTCGTCCAGAATGTACCGCAGCACCAGCACCTCGGCCACATACAGCACTGCCACCTTGATGGGGATGCTGCCGGAGTCCAGCGGGCTTTCCTGTGCGCCGCACAGCAGCACAAGGTCTGCCAGCTTTGCGCCGGGGGAGTCCTCGTAGTGGGTGATCAGGATGACCTTTGCCCCGTTGGCCTTGGCGGTACGCAGGGTCTCCATCAGGTCGCGGGTAGCGCCGGAGTAGGAGACGAACAGCACCACGTCCTGCTCGGTCATCAGGCTGGCAGCCATTACCTGCATATGACTGTCGGCAACGGCGCGGAACTTGTTGGTGATGCAGGCAAACCGGGCGCAGATCTCGTTGGCGGCTGCCATGCTGCCGCCCTGTCCCATGCAGAACACCTGCCGGGCACTGTGCAGCAGCGCCACGGCCTGCTCCACCGCCTGCGGCGAAAGGGCGTTCTGGGTGCCGTTGATGGCGGTCATGAACAGCGCCGAAGCGTGCTCGCACAAAGTGGCGGTGTCGGCGTCCGGGGCGGGCTCCTGCTGGTTCACCAGCACGCCGGTGGCGTTGGCCTGTGCCAGCGCAATGCGCATTTCATGGTAGCCCTCAAAGCCCAGCGCCCGGCAGAACCGGAACACCGTGGCCTCAGCCACCTGACACTCTCTGGCCAGCGACGATATGGACAGATACTGTGCCTCCGCAGCGTGCTGCACCAGATAGTCCGCCACCGTGCGGCCGGATCTTGTCAGGTCGCCCTGATGCTGCTGCAGCAGCTCCCAAAAATTCGTAGACATTCTTCCTTCTCCTCACTCGGCTGCCGGCAGTGCACCGGTGCCGTTTTGGTGATTACCTTCTTATATAAAAGTATAAGAGAAACCGCGCCGCTGTGCAAGAGGCGTAATGACCACATTTTGCCCGCCGGTTCTGTGCAGAGGGCACAGTTTTGGCAGAAAAAACGCTTCAAATTGTGAAAATGATTTTCATTTTTACAATTTTGGCTCTGAAAGTTGTTTTCAATATAACAGCGGGAAGTGTACCGTTTTGTAACTATTTTGACAAGTGAAGTGTGCAAAATTATTGTGTTTTTTCTGATATCCCACAATTTTGTGCAGGCTGCTGGGTTTAAAAATGAAAATTTATGAAAAGAATGAATGGACAAAATGAAAATAATTTTCTATAATTAGGCTACAAACAACGGCTGCGGACACGAGCAGCCGCTACGAGCAAAACGGAGTACGATCCCTGATGGGTCGAAGAAGATGAACAAGGAGAATCTACCATGAAAAACTGCATTTCCCGCCGTTCGTTCCTGAAGGCTGCCGGTATTCTGGGCGCTGCCGGTGCACTGGCCGCCTGCGGCGGTTCCTCCTCCAGCAGCACTGCTGCTTCCTCCACCGCTTCCTCCGCTGCTGCAAGTGCAGCCAGCACCGGCGCAAGCATCAAGCTGTGGACATACCCCATCGGCGGCTGGGGCAATGACGATACCGTCCAGAACCTGATCTCCAGCTTCAACGCAAAGTACCCCGACATCAAGGTGACCGTGGAGTACCTGGACTACACCAACGGCGACGATCAGGTGAACACCGCTATCGAGGGCGGCAGCGCACCCGATCTGGTCATGGAAGGCCCCGAGCGTCTGGTGGCCAACTGGGGTGCCAAGGGCGTTATGGCTCCGCTGAACGACCTGTGGACCGACGATGCCAAGAAGGACATCTACGCTTCTGTGGAGTCCGCCTGCCACAACGAGAAGGGCGACTACTACGAGTACCCCCTGTGCATGACCGCACACTGCATGGCCGTGAACATGACCAAGGTCAAGGAAGTGGGCGCTGACCAGTACATCGACACCGACAAGCACACCTGGAGCACCGACGGCTTCCTCAAGACCGTGGACGCACTGTACAAGGGCGGCTACGAGAACGTGGCAGCCATCTACTGCAGCGGTCAGGGCGGCGACCAGGGCACCCGCGCCATCATCAATAATATGTACGGCGGCACCTTTACCGATGCAGCCCACACCAAGTACACTGCCGACTCTGCCGAGAACATCAAGGCCATTCAGGCTCTGTACGATGCAAAGGGCGTCAACTTCGATCCCTCCATCAACGGCGGCGAGGAGATCACCCTGTTCCGCAACGGCACCCTGCAGATGGCTTTCTGCTGGAACATTGCACAGCAGCTGAACGCTGACACCGCTGCCGCAGGCCAGACCATCAGCGGCGACGAGATCTTCCCCATGGCATTCCCCACCGCAAGCGGCGACCCGAAGCTGTGCGGCGGCATCTGGGGCTTCGGCATCTTTGATAACGGCGACGAGGCCAAGATCAAGGCTGCAAAGACCTTTATCGAGTTCATCGCTGCCGACCCCTCTCAGGTCAAGGACAGCGTGCTGGCTTCCACCTACTTCCCCGTCCGCACCAGCGTGGGCGATATCTACGCCGGCAACGAGGTCATGAGCGAGTACAGCAAGTTCATGGGCTATCTGGGCGACTACTACCAGATCACCCCGGGCTGGACCACTGCCCGTACCGAGTGGTGGAACATGCTGCAGCGCGTGGGCTCCGGCGAAGCCGTCGAGACTGCCGTCAAGACCTTTGTGGACAACGCAAACGCAGCCGCTGCTGCCGAGGCATAAGCGCCAGTTTCTCTGAACTGCATCACAGCTGAACCGCAAGGCCCCTTCCTCCGGGTGAGGGAGGGGCCTTTTTACGGAAAAAACACTCTCAAACGAAAGGTCTGGTGATCCTCTTGGCTGCAAAGACGGCAATGAAAGAGCCCAAACGCAGCAGTGCGCTGGTACGGCGCGAAACCTTCGCCTCCTACTGCTTCCTGCTGCCCAGCCTGATCTTCTTTCTGGGCTTCGTCATCTACCCCATGATCCTCTGCGTGGTGACCAGTTTCTTTGACTCCACCATGAACCGCGCGGATATCTTTGTGGGTCTGGCAAACTACAAGACCCTGTTTGCCGACCCCATCTTCCTTGGTGCATTAAAGAACACCTTCGTCATCGTCATCGTGTCGGTGCCCATCACCTGCATCTTCTCGCTGTGGGTGTCCTCCGCCATCGTAGACCTGCCGGAGTGGGCGACAAGCCTTTTCCGCTGCGTGTTCTACCTGCCCGTGGTCACCGGCTCGGTTGCCGTTACCGTGGTGTGGAAGTGGATGTACAACAATTACTACGGCATCTTCAACTATCTGGGCAAGAGCCTTGGCATTCTGGACAAGAACATCAACTGGCTGGGTGACGAGCGGTTTGCACTGGGCTGTATCATCCTGATTTTGCTCACTACCTCTGTGGGTCAGCCCATCGTGCTGTATGTTTCGGCACTGGGCAATGTGGATCAGTCCATTGTGGAAGCTGCCGAGGTGGATGGCGCGACCGACCTCCAGTGCTTCTGGAAGATCAAGTGGCCGGCCATTATGCCCACCACCCTGTACATTCTGGTCATCACCACCATCAACTCCTTCCAGTGCTTTGCACTGATCCAGCTGCTGACCTCCGGCGGCCCCAACCACAAGACCGATACCATTATGTACTACATCTACTACACCGCCTTCAAGCAGTACAAGTACGGCTACGGCAACGCCATGGGCGTGGTGCTGGCGGTGATCATCGCCATTCTGTCTGCTGTCCAGTTCAAGATGGGCAACAAGGATAATTAAGGAGGTGCGGAACAATGCGTGCAACTGCTGCAAAAAAGCAAAAACCGTTGAAGCGCCATCCCAGTAAACTGAAAAAGATGAGCGCCTACGCCATTCTGGCGATCATCCTCATCAGCATCATGGCGGTGCTGTTCGCCTTCCCGCTGTACTGGATCATCACCGGCTCCTTCAAGACCGGCGCCGCCATCAATGCCACTACCCCCGAGTGGTGGCCCAGCCAGTGGGTGCTGACCAACTACCAGAAACTGTTTGCCGGTAAGCGTGCCCCGCTATGGCAGCTGGCTGTGCCCTTCGGCTCCAAGTTCAGCGCCAACGGCGAGCCCGTCTACTTCTCGGTAGGCCCCATGGCTCCCGCTGCCATCCGCTGGATGATCAACACCGTGTTCATGGCAGTCATGTCCATGATCCTTACCTGCCTGACCGCCGCCATGGCCGGTTATGCGCTGGCAAAAAAGCGCTTTGTGGGCCGCAAGCTGCTGTTCACCCTCATTGTCTGTGCCATGGCACTGCCCAAGCAGGTCATCCTGATCCCCCTGCTGCGCGAGATGAGCGCACTGAACCTGTACAACACCATCTGGGCGGTCATTTTCCCCATCGTGGGCTGGCCGTTCGGCGTGTTCCTGATGAAGCAGTTCAGTGAGGGCATCCCCACCGAAATGCTGGAAGCTGCCCGCATCGACGGTGCCAGCGAGGCACGCACCTTTGTCAAGATCGTGCTGCCCATGGTCAAACCCGGTATCGGCGCACTGGCCATCTTTACCTTCATCAACAGCTGGAACGATTACTTCATGCAGTTGATCATGCTGTCCAGCACCAGCAACCTGACCATCTCGCTGGGCATTGCAAAGCTGCAGGCAGAAAACAGCACCGACTTTGGTCTTATCATGGCAGGTGCTGCACTGGCCGCAGTGCCGATCATCATCATCTTCCTCATCTTCCAGAAGTACTTCACCAAGGGCATCGCAATGGGTGCTGTTAAAGGCTAAAATTTCGACCGCGGCCTGCGGCCGAAACAGGGAGCAATTTTTGGCACAGCGGTCTGCAAGACGCGAGACCCGCCCAAGGGTCGAAGCGGATGCAGGGCACCGCAAGAGGGCGCTGATGCCGTTACCCGAACTGAAAAGCGTACGAGCTTGATACAACTTACAATTATAATTAAAGAAGGGCTTGAAACATGAAAGATATCAAAAAATATCAGGGTGTCATCCCTGCCTTTTACGCCTGCTATGACGCAGAGGGCAACATTTCGGTGGAGGGCGTCAAGGCGCTGACCCGCCACCTGATCGCCAAGGGCGTCAAGGGTGTGTATGTGGGCGGCTCCTCCGGCGAGTGCATCTACCAGCACGTCGATGAGCGCAAGACGGTGCTGGAAGCCGTGATGAGCGAAGCCAAGGGCAAGCTGACCGTCATTGCCCACGTCGGCTGCAACAACACCGCTGACAGCATGGAGCTGGCACGCCACGCCGAGAGTGTGGGTGTGGACGCCATCGCCTCCATCCCGCCCATCTACTTCCACCTGCCGGAGTACGCCATTGCCAAGTACTGGAACGATATGTCCGCTGCCGCCCCGAACACCGAGTTCGTCATCTACAATATCCCGCAGCTGGCAGGCACGGCGCTGACCATGAGCCTGCTGAACGAGATGCTGAAGAACCCCAACGTGGTGGCTGTGAAGAACAGCTCCATGCCCACGCAGGACATCCAGATGTTCAAGGATGCTGGTATTGCCGCCCGCGGCGAGGGCAACTTTGTGGTGTTCAACGGCCCGGACGAGCAGTTTGTTTCCGGCCGCGTCATCGGTGCAGACGGCGGCATCGGCGGCACCTACGCCGTGATGCCGGAGCTGTATCTGGCTATGAACGCCCATCTGGAAAAGGGCGAGATCGCAAAGGCTCGTGCCATCCAGTACGAGGCCAACCGCATCATCTACAAGATGTGCTCTGCCCACGGCAACCTGTATGCGGTGCAAAAGGAGATCCTGCGCCGGATGTACGGGCTGGAACTGGGCAGCGTGCGCGCCCCGATGCCCGGTCTGATCCCCGAGGATGAGCCCATCGTTGCCGAGGCACAGGCCATGATCGAAGCCGCTATCGCAAAGCTGTAACAGAATAAAAGCGCCCCTCTCCGTCTCTTTTCCAGAGGGGAGACGGGCGCTTCTTTTATTGGAGGAAACGCGAATGATCTGCGATACCCTGCAGCATCTGGTACGGTACAGGGGACTGCACCCCAACTTGGATACCGCCATTGACTATCTGCTTACCCACGACCTTGCCGCCCTGTCGCTGGGGCGCACCGAGGTGGACGGGGACAAGGTGTTCATCAACCTGATGGACGCCACCTTGCACCCGGATGCGGGCTACCACCCGGAATACCACAGGCGCTACGCCGATTTACAGGTAGACCTTACCGGCAGCGAGGGCTGGGGCTACACCAATCTGCCCGGCGCGGAGATCGGGGAGTTTACCGGGGACTGCGGCTTTCAGGACAGTGCCAGCGTAGTGACCGGTGCACTGGGCGAGGGTCGATTTGTACTGTTCTTCCCGGAGGAACTGCATAAACCCGGCCTTGTACAGCACGGATGCGTCAGCGTGCGCAAGGCCGTTGTCAAGATCAGAATGGAGGAGTAAGACCATGGAAAAGGAAAAGCTGTTTGCACAGATCAAGGGCGGGCTGATCGTGTCCTGTCAGGCACTGGAGCACGAGCCGCTGTATACAAAGGAGGGCGGCGTGATGCCCCTGATGGCGAAAGCTGCCGCCATGAGCGGCGCTGTGGGCATCCGCGCCAACACCGTGCGGGATATTACCCAGATCAAGCAGGTGGTGGACCTGCCGGTCATCGGCATCATCAAAAAGGATTACCCCGGCACGCCCATGTACATCACCGTCACTATGAAGGAAGTGGACGAGCTGGTGGCCTGCGGGGTGGATATCCTTGCCGTGCAGGGCACCGGTGCGCTGCGCCCGGACGGTTCCACCTCCGCGCAGTTCATCCGCGCCATCAAGGCAAAGTACCCCGAACAGCTGGTGATGGCGGACTGCGATAACTTTGAAAACGCCATGCTCTGCGCCGAAGCCGGTGCCGACTTTGTGGGCACCACCATGCGCGGCTACACCCCCGAGACCACCGGCATTGACGATATCGACTTTGACTTCATCCGCAAGCTGTCCGCAGAGTGCCCGGCAAAGATCATTGCCGAGGGTCACATCCACTACCCGGAGCAGGCGGTCAAGGCGCTGGAGGCCGGTGCCTTTGCGCTGGTGGTGGGCGGTGCCATTACCCGCCCGGCAGAGATCACCGCACGCTTTACCGGTGCTATCAACGCCGCAAAAAAATAACACAGGGGAGTGCCTGCTATGAAACACTATCTTGGTATCGACATCGGCGGCACAGCCGTCAAGCTGGGCATCGTGGACGAAGCCGGCAGGGTGCTGGCGAAAGCTGAGGAGAGCGTAAGCTTTGACGGCTACCGCACCCCCATCCTGACCACGGTGCTGAAGGCTGCGCAGACCTTTCTTGCCGCGCAGAGCGTCCCGGCGGAAAGCCTTGCGGGCATCGGCGTGTCTGCCACCGGGCAGATCGACAGCCGCAAGGGCGTTGTGGCGGGCACCTGCGGCAGCCTGCCCAACTACATTGGCGCACCCATCAAGGCGGAGCTGGAAAAGACCTTTGGCCTGCCGGTCACGGTAGCCAACGACGCCAACTGCATGACGCTGGGCGAAGTGTGGGTCGGCGGTGCACAGGGCTATACGGACGTCATCGGCGTGACGCTGGGCACCGGCGTGGGCGGCGGCATCCTGACCGGCGGCCGCCTGCTGGAAGGCGCGCGGGGTCTGGGCGGCGAGCTGGGCCACTACCGCACCCACGCGCTGGACGGCGTGGACTGCACCTGCGGCGCAAAGGGCTGCTGGGAGCGCTACGCCGCCACCACCGCACTGGTGCGCGCCGCGCAGGAGGAAAACCCGGCATGGAAGGATGGTCGTACCATCTTTGCCGCCGCTGAGGCGGGCGACAAGACCGTGCTGGCGCTGCTGGACGCATGGACGGACGAGATCGCGCAGGGACTGGCGGGCATGGTGCATATCTTCAACCCGCAGCTGATTTTGATCGGCGGCGGCGTATCTGCCCAGCAGAAGCTGCTCATCGACCCCATTGCCGCCAAGGTAAAGGCTGCTGTCATGCCCGCCTTTGCCGAAGGACTGGAAATTCGTGCCGCGCAGCTGCACAATGATGCCGGGATGGTGGGCGCGGTGTACTACTTCCGGCAGACGATGGAAAAGGAGTGATTTGGTTATGAAAAAGCATATTCTCTGTCTGGGTGATTCCAACACCCACGGCTACTGCGCCGACCCCAACGACTGCGCCGACCACGGCATCCGCTTCAACGAGGACGAGCGCTGGACCTGCCGTCTGCAAAAGGCGCTGGGCGAGGAGTATCTGGTCACCGAGGAGGGACTTTCCGGCCGCACTACCGTGTTCGTGGACCCGCTGCATGAGTCCATGGATGCGCTGAGCGTGGCTTACGCCCTGCTCAAGAGCCACGAGGTCATCGACCTGCTCATCATCATGTTGGGCACAAATGACGTCAAGGAGCGCTTTGGCGCAAACGCCGCCTGCATCGGCGCGGGCATGGAGCGGCTGCTGCTCAAGGTCAAGAGCGTGGACTGCTGGGGCGGCAAGGCACCCAACATTCTGGTGGTGGCGCCGCCCTGCATCAAGGACGGCTTCCACGATGCCGTGATGGGTGCAGGCTGCGTGGAGAAATCCCGCGGCGTTGCCGAGCAGCTGCGCATCGTGGCCGAGCGGCAGGGCGTGCACTTTATGGATGCCGCCGAGTGCGAGTTCAACGAGGTGGACTTTATGCACCTGACCTGCAAGGGTCACGCCCGGCTGGCAGAGCTGCTGGGCGCGGAGGTGCCGAAGCTTATCTGAGCAAAAAGATGTCAGAGCGATCCCGGAAGATTTGCGGACTTTCCGGGATCGCATTTTCATACAGGCAGGGGAGAGAGCTCGATTTCCGGGACAGCATGGAAAAGGCGCGCGATAAGAGCCGCTTTTTTCTGCCATACTGCCGCCTTTTTTGTTGACAAGGCACCGGCTTGCTATTATAATAGTGTAGTCAAAATGGCATTCCTGTGCGGCTTTGTGGCTGCGCGAAAGAAATACAGCTAATAACAAGGAGAGATTCTCAAATGGCACAAGAGATCAAGATGTCCGCTGCCGGTCTGAAGGCAATGCAGGAGGAGCTGGAATACCTCAAAACTGTCCGCCGCAAGGAGCTGGCTGAAGAGATCAAAGAAGCCCGCAGCCACGGCGACCTGTCTGAGAACAGCGAGTACGACGAAGCCAAGAATACGCAGGGTCTGGTGGAAAACCGCATCACCGAGCTGGAGCAGACCATCAAGAACGCAGTTATAATCGACGAGAGCGAGCTGAGCGTGGATAACGTTTCCGTGGGTACTCACGTCACCATCCGCGAGACTGGCGAGGACGAAGCCGAGGAATACGATATCGTGGGCCGCACCGAAGCTGACGCCTTCAACGGCAAGATCAGCGATGAGAGCCCCGTGGGCCACGCCCTGATGGGCAAGGCTGTGGGCGAAAAGGTCGAAGTGCTGCTGCCCACCGGCCAGACCGTGGAATACACCGTGCTGGCCATCACCCATTCTGCAAACTAAGTAGGAGTAACCATGGAAGAGCAAAAGAGAAACCCCGCTGCGGGTCTGTCCGAGAGCGAGCAGGTACAGGTGCGCCGCCAGAAGCTGGCCGACCTGCAGGCCGCCGGCAACGACCCCTTTACCCTGACCAAGTTCCCGCAGGACGCTTATTCTGCCGACCTGAAGGAAGAATTTAAGGAGCTGCCCAACGAGACCGACAGCGGCAAGCTGGTGGCACTGGCAGGCCGTATGATGTCCAAGCGCGTTATGGGCAAGGCAAGCTTTGCCCACCTGCGCGACGACAAGGGCGATATCCAGCTTTACGTCCGCCGCGACGAGCTGGGTGACGAGGCCTACGCTGCCTTTAAAAAGCTGGACGTGGGCGACATTATCGGCGTGAAGGGCGAGGTGTTCCGCACCAAGACCGGCGAGCTGAGCGTGCGCGCCACTGAGCTGACCCTGCTGGCAAAGAGCCTGCGCCCCCTGCCCGAAAAGTTCCACGGCCTGACCGATACCGAGATGCGTTACCGTCAGCGCTATGTGGATCTGATCGCAAACCCGGAGGTGAAGGACACCTTCATCAAGCGCAGCCGCATCCTGAAGGAGATCCGCGCTTATCTGGACGAGAAGGGCTTTTTGGAGGTGGATACCCCCATCCTGACCCCGTTCGAGATCGGTGCTTCTGCACGCCCCTTCTACACCCACCACAACACCCTGAACATGGACATGGTGCTGCGCATTGAGACCGAGCTGTACCTCAAGCGCCTGATCGTGGGCGGCATGGATCGCGTGTACGAGGTGGGCCGTATCTTCCGCAATGAGGGCATGGACCCCAAGCACAACCCGGAGTTCACCACCATCGAGCTGTATCAGGCCTTTACGGATTTCCACGGCATGATGGATCTGGTGGAGGAGCTGTACAAGCGCCTTGCCCTCAAGATCTGCGGCAGTCTGGTCATCCCGTATCAGGGCAAGCAGATCGACATGAGCCACTGGGAGCGCCTGACCATGGTGGAAGCCGTGAAGAAGTATTCCGGCGTGGACTTCAACGACTGGCAGACCGATGCAGATGCCATCGCCGCCGCCAAGGCACACAACGTGGAGCTGCCCGAGGTGCCCACCAAGGGCGCCATTCTGGCCGAATTCTTCGACGCCTTTGTGGAGGACAAGCTGATCCAGCCCACCTTCATCTACGATTACCCCGTGGAGATCAGCCCGCTGGCCAAGCGCAAGCCGGATGACCCCGCATTCACCGAGCGCTTCGAGTATTTCATCGACTGCACCGAGTACGGCAACGCCTTCAGCGAGCTGAACGATCCTATCGACCAGAAGGGCCGCTTTGAGCGTCAGGTGGCCGAGCGCAAGGCGCTGGAGCCCGAGTGCAAGGCACAGGTGGACTACGACTACGTCAACGCACTGGAGTACGGTCTGCCCCCCACGGGCGGTCTGGGCTTCGGCGTGGATCGTCTGGTGATGCTGCTTACTGATAGCGCCTCTATCCGCGACGTGCTGCTGTTCCCCACGATGAAGCCGATTGAGCAGTAAAACACAAAATTAAAACGCAGATACGATGAAATTTTGAACGGATTTCAGGCAACATCTGCGGTACTACACCACAACTACACCAATTTTGGGACGTTTTCTCGAAAAGAAGCCTTACAAAGCGGTGTGGTGTAAGAATCGAATAGGTGGATTGGTGTAGTGGCTACACCGAACTCCCAAAACGAAGATACGGCAGCTATGTTGCGAAAAACAACGTAGCTGCCGCTTTTTGTTTCGTATAGAGATTTTATGCTGACAGGGAACTTCTCCTGTGGTTAAATCAATTTGTCGTTGGCAAGTGTCAAACACTCCTGATTTGGCATACGCCAAAATTTACGCCAATTTAGCGCAGTTCCTCAAGCAATGCCGTGCAGCCTTCCAGTATATCCTGCCATGTGGTTTCAAAATCTCCCGTGAACCATGGGTCTGCCACTTCACGGGGATGATCCGTATGCGCCATCAGCAGCGAGACTTTATGCTGTGGGTCTCCGCCGACAAGCCGCAGGATGTCGCACAGATTACTTTCATCCATGCCAATCAGATGATCATACCGTGCATAATCGAGCCGGGTCATCTGCCGGGCGGTCTTGCCGTTGCAGTCGATGCCATGTTCTTCCAGCTTCTGCCGTGCAGGAGGATAGACCGGATTTCCGATTTCCCATGCACTGGTGGCGGCTGACGCAATTTCAAATTGCTCGGAAAGTCCTGCCTTGGACGTAAGGTCTTTCATTATAGATTCGGCCATCGGGCTTCGGCAGATATTTCCGAGACAAATAAATAAGATCCTGGTCATGCCGGGTCGTTCTCCTTTTGGCTTACAAAAGCATAGCCGCCGTGGGTAGTGCGGATAAAGCTACCGCAGCCGGCCAGCTTCTTTCGCAGATTGGAAACGGTATTTGCCACGACCTTTAAGGTGTCGTCACAGTTTTGTCCCCACACAGCACGGAAAAGCTCTTCTTTTGAGAAGATTTGTCCTTCGTGGGAGGCAAGCATCAGCAGCAAATCGAACTCCAGTCGTGTAAGGGAGACTTTTCTGCCGTTGCACGACACTTCGTGGGTCATTCCGTCCAGTGTAAGCCCCGGAAGAACCAACTTCTCCCATGAATCAATGGATATTTGCTCTGCCTCGATGTGCTCTCGTTCCAGAAGCATCCGGATCTTCTGCTCCAGTTCCGGGTCAGGCTGTCGGGTCTTTATAACGATCATGGCAAACTCCTGCGTGTATTTTACTCTGCGGCGGTATCCATTTCCCGGAGCAGGTTTACCATCTCGATGGCACTGACTGCACAGTCATAGCCTTTATTACCTGCTTTGGTGCCTGCCCGCTCGATGGCCTGTTCGATGTTTTCGGTGGTCAGTACACCAAAGAGGACGGGAACCCCGCTTTCCAGCGAGACCGTGGCAATGCCTTTGGAAACCTCATTGCACACATAGTCGTAATGGCTGGTAGAACCGCGAATCACGGCACCAAGGCAGATCACAGCATCATACTTTCCGCTTTTTGCCATTTTAGAGGCAACCAGTGGGATCTCAAAAGCACCCGGAACCCATGCAACATGAACATCAGCGTCCTGCACATCGTGCCGGAGCAGGCCATCCATTGCTCCGCTCAGAAGTTTGGACGTGATAAATTCGTTGAAGCGGGCAGCTACGATACCGACCTTGATGTTCTGAGAAACCAGCTTGCCTTCAAATGTTTTCATTTTTAAATACCTCTTTCGTTGTTAATATTCCAGAAGATGCCCCATCCGTGCCTGCTTCGTTTTCAGGTAAAACAGGTCATACGGGGTCGCCGTCATCTGAATGGGTACGCGCTCGGAGATCTCCAGCCCAAACTCGGAGAGCTGATATACTTTGTCCGGGTTATTGGTAAGCAGGCGCAGGCTTTTTACGCCAAGTTCCCGGAGGATCTGCGCGCCGAGATAATACTCCCGTTCATCTCCATGGAACCCCAGAGCGAGATTGGCTTCCAGCGTATCCATGCCCTGCTCCTGAAGTTCATAGGCACGCAGTTTGTTGATCAGACCGATGCCCCGGCCTTCCTGCCGCATATAGAGCAGGATACCCCGGTCTTCTTTTTCGATCTGCGTCATGGCAGCGGCCAGCTGCTGGCCGCAGTCACAACGCAAAGAGCCAAATGTATCTCCTGTCAGGCATTCCGAGTGGACGCGGCACAGAATATCCTTTCCATCGCCAATGTCACCTTTTACCAGTGCAATGTGATGCTCTCCGTTCAGGCGGCTCACAAAACCATACGCTCTGAAGGTGCCATACTTGGTGGGCAGGTTCACTGCCGTCACCTGATCGACCAGTTTATCGTGACACTTGCGGTACTCCTGTAAATCACGGATGGTGATGAATTTGATCTGGAAACGCTCTGCCAGCTTTGCCAGTTCAGCGGTGCGCATCATCGTGCCATCCTCCCGCATGATCTCGCAGCACAGGCCGCATTCTTTCAGCCCTGCCAGACGGCACAGGTCAACGGTTGCTTCCGTGTGACCGTTGCGCTCCAACACACCGTTCTTTTTTGCCAGAAGGGGGAACATATGGCCCGGTCTGCGGAAATCTTCTGCTTTTGCGTGATCGTCCACACAAGCCATCGCCGTAATGGAACGCTCTGCGGCAGAAATACCCGTAGAAGTAGAAACGTGGTCGATGGACACCGTAAATGCCGTTTCATGGTTGTCGGTGTTATGCTGCACCATCTGCGGAAATTGCAGCTTCTGGACGAAAGCCTCGGACATCGGCATACAGATCAGACCTTTGCCGTGGGTCGCCATAAAGTTGATGTTTTCGGTGGTGGCAAATTCGGCAGCACAGATGAAGTCCCCCTCGTTTTCACGGTCGGGGTCATCCGTTACCAGAATGATTTTTCCTTGTCTCAGGTCTTCCAAAGCTTCGGGAATGGTATTGAAGTTCATTGTAAACGCTCCTTAAAAGCCGCAGCGCAGCAGCATTTCTTTTGTGAGTGTGTTTTGTTTCGGTGCTTCCGGCTGAAGCAGCTTCTCGATATATTTTCCGACAACATCGGTTTCCAGATTGACAAAATCTCCTTTGTGCCGCTGGTGCAGGTTCGTCTGACAGACGGTGTGTGGTATCGTGGACACGGAAAATCCCGTAGGTTCCACCGCAGCCACGGTCAGGCTGATACCATCTATTGTGATAGAGCCTTTTTCAACGACATAGCGAAGGATCGCAGGATCCCCATGAATGGTGTACCAGATAGCCGTATCGTCTTTTCGGATATTAGCAATGCGTCCGATTCCATCCACATGGCCTGCTACGATGTGTCCGCCAAAACGTCCATTGGCAGGCATGGCACGTTCCAGATTGACCGCACTTCCAACGCTGAGCTGTGCAAGCGCAGAGCGGTTCAAGGTTTCGTGCATGACATCTGCAGCAAAGCCATCCGGAAAGAGCTGCCTGACGGTCAGACAGATGCCGTTGACGGCGATGCTGTCACCGATCCGGGTTTCTTGCAGAACGGTTTTTGCACGAACAGTCAGCACTGCGGAATGCTGTCCCCGTTCGATGGATCTTATTGTGCCGACTTCCTCCACGATTCCTGTGAACACGGATACTCCACCTCGCTTTCAATCAGAAGATCCTCACCCAGGTGTTCCAACCGGCTATTTTTCAGGTGGAATGCTGCATCCGGGAACAGAACGCCTGCGCCCTCAATGGGCGTTTTGGCATCTCTCCCCCCAAACAGCTTCGGGGCAATGTAAGCCTGCACCTGCTGCACGATGCCGCTTTCCAGTGCAGACCAGTTCAAGGTCCCACCGCCTTCCACCAGAATGCTGTCGATCTGCTCTTGTCCCAGCCGCTCCATCAGCTGCGGAAGATCTACATGACCGCATCGTTCTTCCAGACAAAGGACCCGGCACCCGGCCTGTTGATATGCCGCCTGTTTTTCCGCGTCACCACAGCAGGTTGCAAGAATGGTGGGAACCTGTTTGGCGGTTGTGATCACCTGGGATTGCAGCGGTGTCCGCAAATGCGTGTCGCAGATGATCCGCACAGGATCGCGGCCGCCTTCTATCCGGCAGGTCAGCAATGGGTCATCCGCCAGAACAGTACCAACACCTACCATAATGCCACGGAACCGCTGCCGCTGCTGTTGGACATGATCCCGGGCGATCTCCCCGGTGATCCATTTGGATGCACCCGTATATGCGGCGATTTTTCCGTCCATCGTCATGGCGTATTTTATGGAAACAAAGGGGCGTTTTGTGGTGATATAGTGGAAGAACACCTTGTTCAGCGCATCGCATTCCTCTTGCAGAACATTTTCGGTCACCTCTATGCCATGTGCACGCAGGAACGCAATTCCTTTTCCGGCCACCAGCGGATTCGGGTCAGCAGAACCCACGACCACCCGGTGGATGCCCGCACCCAGAATCACATCCACGCAGGGCGGCTGCTTTCCGTAATGGCAGCACGGTTCCAGTGTCACATACAGGGTCGCACCTTGTGGGGTTTCGGTGCAAGATGCCAGCGCATTGCGTTCTGCATGAGCCTGACCGTATCTCTGGTGCCAGCCCTGTCCGATGATCCTGCCCTCCTTTACAACCACGGAACCCACCATCGGGTTGGGCGATGTCCACCCGCAGCCCTTTTTTGCAAGCTGCAAAGCCAGACGCATATAGTCTTTGTCGTTCATCGTGTTGCCTCCAAAAGAAAAAGCCCTGAACAAAAACGTTCAGGGCAAGCCGAAAAAACACAAGGGAACCTTGTGCAAAAAAGAAAGCTCCAGAATGCAAACGCATCCCAGAGCAGCCTCCACAAGCGCAGGACCGTACGGGTTCTGCGCTTGGTATCTTCTTTCATCCAGACTGTACTGTCGGCTTCGGAGTTTCACCGAATCATGCCTTACGGCTCGTGGGCTGTACCACCGGTAGGGAATCGCACCCTGCCCTGAAGATTTCTGATTTAATTACAGCGGCATTATAGCACGGCTCCTTTCGGATTGCAAGGGCATTCTGCAAACCGGGACGAAACCGGGACGAAGATGGGTACGAAACTTTTTGACTATTATTGCCTTGTCAAGAGGATAGGCGTCGTCCAGCCCTCTCTTTTTTTGCCAAAGTTTCCCTTGCCTTTTCTTGCACCCTGCCGAAATCAGCGTATTCTCAAAACTTTTTGTTGACACGGCTCGATTTTTGTGGTAATCTATCCCAACAATTGAATATAACATATTTTTACATATTCGTTCAGATCCTGCGGGGCTGAACATCTTGGCTTTCAGCCGTTACATAACCGACTAGCATGACCTTCCAGAAAAAGCGAAGGCAGGGCTGGTCTGTTTTGTGACGGCTTTTTTGTTGCCGTTTTGCCCGTTGGACCTTGAAAACCGCATGACCGTCTGCATGGGATACCCGGCGATGACCCCCCCAGTGGGAGAGCCGGAAAACGCCGCCGGAAGGGGGCAGGAAAGCCATGCAGGGAGAACGGCAGGACGTTGATTTTCCAGTTACGGAGTAAGAAAATGTGGTCAATTTGACCACATCGTTTTCCGTAGCGCCAACGAAAGGATGGAATGCCTATGAGTAATTTTACCCCCGCATGGTTCAAGAAGGGCTTTTTCAACGAATCCCTGTTCTGTGACGATTTTCTGAGCACCCACCAACTGCTTTACTCGAATGGCGCATTTTTCACCCCGGACGGCAGAATGGTGGACCCCATGCCCCTGCGGTGTGAGATCTTCGAGATGATGCGTGAATACGTTGTGGCGAACCTTGCCAAGAAAGTCACCAATGTGGTGGACGTGCTGAAGCTGGCGGCACAGGTGGAGGACTTTCCGCCTGTCACCGACCGCATCGCACTGGCAAACGGCACCCTGTATCTGGACGGTACCTTTCAGGAGGGCAAGCCGGAGATCGTGCGCAACCGCCTGCCTGTCAAGTATGACCCGAAAGCCGTCCAGCCCGTCCACTGGCTGCAGTTTCTGTCCGACCTGCTCTACCCGGAGGACATCCCCACAGTGCAGGAGTTCATCGGGTACTGCCTGATCCCCAGCAACAAGGGGCAGCGCATGATGGTCATCAAGGGCAGCGGCGGTGAAGGTAAGTCGCAAATCGGCGTGGTGCTGTCCCGGCTGTTCGGCTGCAACATGAAGGATGGCAGCATCGGCAAGATCTCGGAGAACCGCTTTGCCCGTGCCGATTTGGAGCACACCCTGCTCTGCGTGGACGATGATATGCGGATGGAAGCCCTGCGTCAGACCAACTATGTCAAGTCCATCGTGACCGCACAGGGGCAGATGGATTTGGAGCGCAAGGGCAAGCAGAGCTATCAGGGCTGGATGTACGCTCGCCTGCTGGCGTTCAGCAACGGCGATTTGCAGGCATTGTATGACCGCTCGGATGGCTTCTACCGCCGCCAGCTCATTCTGACCACCAAGGACAAGCCCCTGTCCCGTGTGGACGACCCGGATATTGCCGAGAAGATGGCGGCAGAAGTCGAGGGCATCCTGCTGTGGGCATTTGAGGGCTTACAGCGGCTGGTGAAGAACGGCTTTCAGTTCACCGAGAGTGACCGTGCCAAGCGCAACCGGGAACTGGTGAAGCGGGACAACAACAATGTGTTTGATTTCCTCGAATCCGAGGGCTACATCCGCCTGAAGGCGGATGCCTGCACCAGCTCGAAAGAGCTGTATGAGGTCTACAGGATGTGGTGCGAGGAGAACAGCCTGAATGCGATCAAGGCCAGAGGGTTCAGCGATGCCCTGATCGCCAACCAGCGCAGGTATAATCTGGAATCCACCAACAACATCGTCAACTCGTCCGGGCGGCGTGTCCGGGGCTTTGTGGGCATCGAAGCCCTTGTGCAGCCCGACCTCACCCCCAATAGCTGGCGGACATGACCCGCTTTTGATCCCCCTATATGGTGCGTTTTCGGTCTTTCGCTGCGTACGTGCGTACAGAGAAAGCCGCCTGTTGCGTACGCACGTACGCAGCAAAACGCCAAAGTTCTCCTTTATAGGGGGGGCAAAGTGTCAGGTTGACAGTTTGCCAAGAGTGGTAAGTGACGGGAAACGGTACTTACCAGCTCCTACCCAATTCCCCAAAATGGGAATCAGGGTGGGATGGCCGTTATCAGACCGTCTATCTGCCTGTTACCATTTTGGGAACAGGCAAAATCAGTTGGTCAATTTGGCCAACTGAAAAAGCCGGACGAGCTGCGGGCAGGGATTCGCAAATCTTTGACCGCCAGCTTGCCAAAATCAACGGGCCAAAATGGCCCGTTGAAGGGAGTCAAGGGGGAACGCCTTGCCCAGTGATATGATGCTGTGCGTCATATCCTACTGGGTATTATCTGGCGCAAAACGGCGGCAGATCCAGCAGCTCCGCTGCTGCATTCTCCCACGCCAAGAAGTCGAAATGGAGGGATGCTTATCTGAAATTAACACGACACAACGGACGAGCAGGGGCCCACGGCACCTATAACCCCAAGCACAATGACCGAAGTTTCAACCTTGCCAACAGTGAACACATCGACCCGGAACGAGCCAAGGTCAACATCTACTGGGACTGCTTCCATGGCTTCCGTTCGGCTCTCGACCCACAAGACCCGAATGATCTGGCGGCAACCTTCTCGGATGTGGAACGGCAGTTTTACGAGATCCGGTACACAACCTTCATCGAAGGTCAGAACGAGCGCAACGCCAAAATCCGGCACACTGAACGTAACCGCTCCATTCCTGACCTGCTGTCCAGCCGCAAGACCTGCCCGGAAGAAACTATCTACCAGCTTGGAACGCTGGATGAACACGCTTCCGCAGAGGATTTGCTGAACATCGTCACGGAGTTCATCGAGGAATTCAAGGCAAAGTTTGGCAACCACGTTCATGTGCTGGACTGGGCGTTGCATCTGGACGAAAGCACGCCCCACATCCACGAACGCCATGTGTTCGACTGCGAGAACAAGTACGGCGAGGTAGCTCCCCAGCAGGAAAAGGCACTGGAAGCGTTGGGTTTTGATCTGCCCGACCCGGCTAAATCCCTCAGTCGCCGCAACAACCGCAAGATCACTTTCGATGCCGCCTGCCGGGAAATGTTGTTTGAGATCGCCAAGCGGCATGGGCTGGAATTGGAGGAAGAAGCAGAGTACGGCAACCGCAAATATCTGGAAAAGCAAGACTTCATCCTTGCCAAGCAGAAAGCACAGCTTGCCGCCCAGCAGAGCAAGCTGGACGAATTGACCCTCAAGGTCAACGACATGGAAACGCTGATCGACGAGGTATCGGCTGCGGCTTACGACAAGGCGGTGGAGGTCGTGACGGACGTGGTACGCACCGAGACCCGCAAGGAAGATATGCGGATGATCGAGGACACGAAGAAGTGGGTGCTGTCCCCGGAACGCAAGGCTCCGCAGGCCACGAGAGAATATGCAGCGCACCGTTTGGATACCGTACTGGACAAGTTCCTCAAGACCATGCAGACCACCGCCACTCGTTTGCAGGAGAAGCTCCTGAGACCGGATGTCCGGCAGAAGGGCAAGGAGCAGGTCAAGGAGAAAGCACGAGATTCTGTTTTGCAACTGCTGAGCCGCTTGCAGGCGGAACAGGCGCAAAACAAACCATCGGCACAACCCCGCACACAGGAGGGGCACTCGGAAATCTGAACCTCATCGGGAGTGTTCGGGGCAGAAGCTGGCACTTTCTGCCCCGGCACCCGGTTACAAGGAAGTGGAGGTGCAAGTGAAAGAAGTTTGCGTTTGCGAAGCAATGAAGTCCCCAGTGGGGACTTTAAGCAACGGAACGGTCTTGCGTCAGCAAGATGGAGGGACTAAGTCCCGACAAGTTCCGATTTGGCAAAAGAGTAATCTGACCTTGGAGGAAGCGGCGGCTTACTCTGGGATCGGTATCAATAAACTGCGGTCAATGACCGATAGCGATGAATGCAAGTTCGTCCTTTGGAACGGAACCAAACGGCTGATCAAACGCCGTAAGCTGGACGAATATCTGGACAAGGCATTCTCGATCTGATGCGGTGTAGAAAATTGACCGTTTGATGTTGCAGGGAGTCTTGCGTCATGGTATACTCATGGCGTAAGGCTCCTTTTCAACATTCTGTGAATGAAAAGGAGAGTTTATATGCAAAGACGTAAAGATAATAAAGGCCGTGTTTTGAAGGATGGCGAGGTCTACCGCAAGAGCGACGGGCTTTATATGTACCGTTGGACTGCGAAAAACGGAAAACGCCATACCATCTATGATGCAACCTTGGAGGGGCTGCGCGAAAAGGAAGAGAAGATCCAGCACGACTTGGCAGAAGGCATCCGCATCCCGGAGTGCAGTCTGACCTTGAACGATCTGTTTGAACTGTGGCGTAAGAACAAGGTGGGCTTGAAGGAGCATACCTTCGCCAATTACGTTTATATGTACAATCGGTTCGTCCGGGATGAGATCGGCATGATGAAGCTCAAGGACATTCGCAAGTCGGATATCCGCAGCTACTACAATGGCATCGTCCGCAATGGCAAGATGGCGTTGAACACGCTGGAAACCATCCAGAATGTTCTCCATCAGGTCTTTGCGGTGGCGGTGGACGATGAGTACATCCGTGTGAATCCCACGGATGGTGTCCTGACGGCCATTAAAGCCGCCCACCAGTACGAAACGCCCAAACGCCACGCTCTGACCCTGCCCCAACAACAGGCGTTCCTGAACTTCATCAAGAAAACGCCGAAGTTCCAGCACTGGCTCCCGATGTTTACCTTCATGCTGGGTACGGGATGCCGTATCTCGGAAACGGTTGGCCTGTGCTGGAGCGACATCGACTTTGAGAGTGGGTTTATCACCATCCAGCACAATCTGGTGTACCATGACCACGAGGTGGGCGGCTGCTATTTCACCATGTCCACCCCCAAGACTGCCGCAGGCAAGCGGGCAATTCCGATCTTGCCCGAAGTGCGGAAGGCACTGGAGCAGGAACGCACCAACCAGCAGGAGCTGGAACTGGTATGCGAATACGAAATCGACGGAATCTCAGACTTCGTATTCCTGAACCGCTTCGGCCAGCCGCAGAACCCGCAGACGGTCAACCGCGCCATCAAGCGCATCAGCGTGGCATACAACGAAGCCGAACTGGAAAAGGCCGAAAAGGAAAAACGGGAGCCGCAGCTGCTGCCGCCTTTCTCCTGCCATAATCTCCGGCACACGTTCTGCACCCGGCTGTGCGAAAATGAGACCAACCTGAAGATCATTCAGGACATCATGGGACACCGGGACATCAGCACCACGATGGAGATTTACGCAGAAGCCACCAAGGAAGCCAAAGCCCATTCCTTTGCAAATCTGAACGGTAAACTGGGCATTTCGGTCTGAAATCCACTACACCAACTACTACACCACTTTTACACCAAATTGCCGGTAAGTTGTGGAGAGTTGCGTAGGGTGACGTACGGGAGCAGGAAAAAGGAAGCCGCATGGATAGGCTTATAAAGGAAAATAAAGCCATTTGTGAGCCTTCCTTGACCTGTCCCCACGATGAAGCCGATTGAGCAGTAAATTTCCAATTTAAGCGAAACAAAGCCTGAAACTTCTTGATGTACCGAGAAGTTTCAGGCTTTTCTTTTGATGGATTTCCAGCGAGAACTACATCATACGCCAAAATTTACGCCAAACGATGCAGGATTTTGTGCAGAGCAAAAAGAGCGTTGTTCGCGTTTGCGCAGCGAAGCGGAGCAATGAAAGCCCCAGTGGGGCTTTTAAGCGGCCGAACGGTCTTGCGTAAGCAAGATGGAGGGGCCCCGCCCCGACAAGTTCGCGTTTGGTGTAAGAATCGGGCGTGTGGTGGATGAGTGTAGACCTGCAAAGGGCTGCATCAAAAAGCGGATTTATGAATCTGCAAACGGACAGCCGGAACTTTCCACCGCAGAAGAAGTAAATGTGAAAAACATGGAGGTTTCCTTATGAACAAACTGCTTTCCTGCCGCTACAACATGGACACCAACCGGGTGGAAGCCCGGTTCGAGGATGAAACTACTCTTGCCATCGACTGCACCGCCATAGAGGACGAGTACGGCAACACCTCGGCGCAGCGGGCGGAACTGGGATGGCTGCTGTACAATAAGCCCTTGGAGTATGCCCAGCTTGTGCTGGGTGGGAAGATTGGACATTATCTCTCGCTTGGTTGCGACCATGGAAGAATGGAAGATTGATTGACAAGGTTACATAACAATTAACACAGCTTGCATTTGTCCTGCAATTTTTCAGAATGGAACGCCCCAAGGGCATCCGGTCTATATCCGGCAGATTTTTCATAAAGAATCTGCCGGATATTTTTGTTTGTCATAAAGGAAGTCTTGCTTTTTATTGTAAAATTGGATACAATATAAAAAAGACATTTGCACGGAGGACTCTATGGAATATATCGGCATCCAGAAGAAAAACGGCGGTGTGGTGGAAGCCCTGCAGCAGGCCATTTTATCTGGGCAGATCCCGGCGGGCACTGAAATGACCCAGAACGAACTGGCAGAGAGTCTCGGTGTCTCTCGGATGCCGGTGCGGGAGGCCTTGATGATCCTTGAATATCAGGGTCTTATCATCCGCCTGCCCAACAATCGGATAAAAGCGGCAGATTTGACCGAAGAGACACTGCGCCAAATTCTGGCATTGGGGGCTCAGTTGGAACGGCAGGCTATGCGTGCGCTGCCGCAGGATGCGATGTTGGCAGGCGGCGAGATGCTGCAGCACCGTACCCTGCGGACCGTCCTGCCATATCCGCTGCATCGCAAGCTGCTGGAGAGCATCCAGGAGACCTACATTGCCTTTGCCGTGAGCGCACGTCCTACGCCGGTGAACGACCGGCTTGCCCGCCTGCTGATGCTGGACCGTCAGGGCTCCCCTGATGTGCCGGATGCATGGAACGCCTATGAAGAAGAACTGCTGCATCTGATTTTAACGATAAGGAGTCAATATGCTGGGACTGAAACCCATTAAGCTGCTGCCCGCCCGCGAGCGGGTAGCTTCCGCTTTGCGGAAAGCCATTATCTCAAAAAGCATCCCGGAGGGCGCAGAACTCACGCTGGAAAACACCGCACAGGAACTGGGCGTGTCGGTCACGCCGGTGCGGGAGGCCTTTCAGATCCTTGCCCGTGACGGTCTGCTGGAAGTCAAGCAGAACAGGTGCGCCATTGTGCTGGGCGTAACGGAAAGGACCATCCGGGAACACTACCAGCTGCGCGCTGCGCTGGAAGGCACCGCCTGTATGCTCTGCTGCCAGAACAATGCCGACCTGTCCAAGATCAAAAACTGCGTGGATACTGCAGAGGAGGCTCTTTCTCATCAGCAGGCCGGAAATTATACTGACTACAACCAGTCCTTCCATTTTGAGATCTGGGAAGCTTCCGGCAATGAAAAAATGCGCAATCTTCTCTCGGAACTGTGGAACGGCCTGTCCATTGGTGTGGAGATGAGCGAGTTGGACTATGCCCTCAACTCCCAGAGCGAGCATAAAAAGATCTATGCGGCGCTGGAAGCACGGGATGCGCTGGCCGCACGGGCTGAAATGGAAAAACACATCTACCGCAGCATGGACGATGCGCTGACCTATTATTTATAAGATCAAGGAGGACAAGACAGTGTATACCTGTGCGAACTGTACGATTCTGGCCTGCGCCAACAACGAGCCGGAAAAGATGCCCAAAAACTGCCCTATGCGGAATGCTTCGGTGATGGAGGCCGCCCGCGCCGGCTATGATCTGCCCGAGAATCACGATTTCTACGTCAACTGTTCGGCCATTGAGGGGCTTGGCTACTGTCAATGGCCCCGCCTGAAGGAGACGGTGGAGTTCTGCAAGCGGATGGGCTACCACAAGCTGGGTCTTGCATTCTGCAAAGGTCTGCGGAAGGAAGCCCGCATCGTGGCCGACCTGCTCCGTGCGCAGGGGTTTGAGGTGGTGTCGGTCATCTGCAAGACCGGTGGCATCTCCAAAGAAGAAGTGGGCATCCCGGAAGAGGTCAAGATCCACCCCGGCGAATTTGAGGCCATGTGCAACCCCATCGCACAGGCAAAGCTTCTGAACGAACAGCACACCGATTTCAACATTGAGGTCGGACTTTGTGTGGGACACGACTCGATGTTTTATAAGTATTCGGATGCCATGGTCACAACGCTGGTGGCCAAGGATCGCGTTCTGGCACATAATCCCTGTGGTGCCATTTACTGTGCCGAGGGGTATTTCAAAAAGCGGCTGGAATAAAAGAAGGAAAAAACGTGCGTTCTCCATCTGCTTTGGAGATCGCACGTTTTTTGCAGAAGGCGGCGGAGGGAGATTTTCTTGTATCCTACTGTTTGTCTGGCGTGCACAAAAATTGGTACATAATCCGTGCAATGCGACAAAACTCGAAAAAAGGGATTGACAAATCTCTGTTTCGGGTGTATTCTCGTGTCGTCAAGTGGATACATTATCAAAGATTAAATACAAAAATTTAAAAAAGACGCTGCCGAGATTCCCGGAATTCTAAGGTTCCGGGCAGATCCTTCCAGAACAAAGAAGGGCTGTGAGGGCACAGCACGGCGGCGAAGACTCTGCACAACGAGGTGCAGCTGGGGCGTTCCGAAAGTCAGAGCTGTGTTGCTCTGATAAAAATGGATACATTATATTTCATTAAAGGAGGATTCCCCGGTATGTCAGCAGCAACTATCACCCTACTCTTTCTTCTCTTCGCAGTCGTCATGTTCGTGTTTGAGAAGATCCCCCTCGGCGTAACGTCCATGATCGTCTGTATCGGTCTGGTCGTTACCGGCGTGCTGGATGTCAAGACCGCTTTTGCGGGCTTCATCGACAGCAACGTCATCCTGTTCGTCGCCATGTTCATTGTCGGCGGTGCACTGTTTGAAACAGGCATGGCCAACAAGATCGGCGGCATTGTTACCCACTTTGCCAAATCCGAGCGCAGCCTCATCGTGGCCATCATGGTCATCGTTGGCCTGATGAGCGGTGTGCTCTCCAACACCGGCACCGCCGCCGTCCTGATCCCCGTGGTCATCGGCATTGCGGCAAAGTCCGGCTATGCCCGCTCCAAGCTGCTGATGCCGCTGGTATTTGCAGCGGCCATGGGCGGCAACCTTTCCCTCATCGGCGCACCGGGCAACCTTATCGCCCAGAGCGCTCTGGGTGAGATCGGGATGTCCTTCGGCTTCTTCGAGTACGCCATCGTGGGCCTGCCCATCCTCGCCGCCGGCATCCTCTTCTACGCCACCCTTGGCATGAAGCTGCTGCCCAACCACCCCGTCTCCGATGATGACTCCTTCGGCGGTGAGCAGGACTTCAGCAATGTTCCCAAGTGGAAACAGGTGCTCTCCCTTGTCATCCTCGTGCTCACCCTGCTGGGCATGATCTTTGAAAAGCAGATCGGCATCAAGCTCAACATCATCGGCTGTATCGGTGCGCTGGCTCTGATCCTCACCGGTGTCATCTCCGAGAAAGATGCCCTGAAGTCCATCGACCTCAAGACCATCTTCCTCTTCGGTGGTACGCTGTCTCTGGCCTCTGCACTGGATAAGACCGGGGCAGGCGCAGAGAGTGCAAACATCGTCATTGGCGCTCTGGGCGAGAATCCCTCTCCCTACGTCCTGACTCTGGTGGTTTTCCTGCTCTGCTGCGTCATGACCAACTTCATGTCCAACACCGCAACCACCGCCCTGATGGTTCCCATCTGCCTGAGCATCGCACAGGGCATGGGTGCCGACCCCCGCGCAGTCCTGATGGCTTGTGTCATCGGCGGCTCCTGCGCTTACGCAACGCCCATCGGTATGCCCGCCAACACCATGGTGGTTTCTGCCGGCGGGTACACCTTCAAGGATTATGCCAAGGCTGGCCTGCCCCTCATCCTCATCGCAACCGTCGTCAGCATGGTGATCCTTCCCATCGCATTTCCGTTCTTCCCGCAGTAAAGCGGACAGGAACGTTGAATATGAGTGAACCAACGCGCAAAATGTACCAAAGCTAAGGAGGCATTGGAATGAACAAACAGGAACAGGTGCAGCAGATGACGACCTATATGGCCAACTTTGTGAGCCATATCGCCAAGGTGCTGCCGGACGACATCATCAAAAAGCTGGATGAGCTGGGCGCACAGGAGGATGCTCCTTTGTCCAAGGTCATCTACGAGACCATGAAGCGCAACCAGAAGCTGGCCAAGGAGCTGAACCGCCCCAGCTGCCAAGACACCGGTGTGCTGCAGTTCTGGGTAAAGTGCGGCGTGGACTTCCCCCTCATCGGTGAGGTGGAGGGTCTGCTGAAGGAGGCTGTGGTCAAGTCCACCTTCGAAGCACCTCTGCGCCACAACAGTGTTGAGACCTTCGATGAGTTCAACACCGGTTTGAACGTGGGCAAGGGAACTCCCACCGTGTGGTGGGATATCATCCCGAACAGCGACAAGTGCGAGATCTACGCTTATATGGCAGGCGGCGGCTGCACCCTGCCGGGCAAAGCCATGGTTCTGATGCCCGGTGCAGGTTACGAAGGTGTGACTAAGTTCGTCATGGATGTCATGACCAGCTACGGCATCAATGCCTGCCCTCCGCTGCTGGTGGGCGTGGGCGTTGCCACCTCTGTTGAGACCGCCGCTCTGCTGTCCAAAAAGGCTCTGATGCGTCCTCTGGGCAGCCACAACGAGAACGAGCGCGCAGCCTATATGGAGAAGCTGCTGGAGGACGGCATCAACTCCATCGGCCTTGGTCCTCAGGGCATGGGCGGCAAGTACTCCGTCATGGGCGTGCACATTGAGAACACTGCCCGCCATCCTTCTGCCATCGGCGTTGCCGTCAATGTGGGCTGCTGGAGCCATCGCCGCGGCCACATCATTTTTGATAAAGACCTGAACTACACCATTGATACTCATTCGGGGGTGACTTTGTAATGCTGACCATTAAAGACGGAAAGAAAATCCTTACTACTCCGGTCTCCGCAGAAGACCTGAAGGACATCCATATCGGTGATGTCGTTTACCTGAACGGCGACCTGACCACCTGCCGTGACGTGGCGCACCGCCGTCTCGTGGAAGAGGGCCGCCCGCTGCCTGTGGACGTCAAGGACGCTGCCATTTTCCACGCCGGCCCCATCATTCGCCCTCTGGAGGACGACAAGTTCGAGATGGTGTCTGTGGGCCCCACCACCTCCATGCGTATGGAAAAGTTCGAGTACGAGTTCGTGCAGAAGTCCGGTGTCCGCGTCATCGTGGGCAAGGGCGGCATGGGCCCCAACACCGAGCGCGCCTGCAAGGAGTTCGGTGCCATCCACTGTGTTTTCCCTGCCGGTAACGCCGTTGTGGCTGCCACCGAGGTGGAGGAGATCGTCGAGGCCCAGTGGCGTGACCTCGGTATGCCGGAAACTCTGTGGCACTGCCATGTTAACGAGTTTGGCCCCCTGATCGTTTCCATCGACGCTGAGGGTCGCAACCTGTTCGAAGAGAACAAGGTCATCTTCAATCAGCGCAAGGATAAGGCCGTCGAAGAAATTTGCAAGCACGTTGGCTTCATCAAATAAGATCCAACTGCGAAGCCAGCGTTGCCTATACCCTGCGGAGAGCAACCATCCATCAAAAGCTTCTTCTCCTAAAATGAACTCACTATCACGTTAATTCTAACAACCATATTTGCTTTCACAGATCCAACAGACTTCTTATCATTTACTCCTATCTTCATTACACTGCTTATCCTGCTTCTCCGCAAAACACCCCGGATGCTGTCTGCCATATCAGCATCCTGGGTGTTGCTATTTGCGGTCAAATATGTGCACGAAAAAAATGTAGACAAAGAAGATCTTGACCGTTCTTTTTGTTCTACACACCTTTGCCACTGCTTTGCATCTGCAAGGTGGAAGTAATCCACAGGAGGACAACCCAAATGAGCCCATTGGAGATCACACTGGTCATCCTGCTTGTAACGATCATCGCCTTTGTATCCGGTAAAGTCCCGTTCTCGGTCATTTCTACCGGCATCATTTTGGCGCTGATCCTCACCGGCATCAAGACCCCTGCCGAGGCCTTTGGCGGCTTCATCAACACGAACGTGGTCATGTTCGTAGCCATGTTCGTCATCGGTGCAGGGCTGACCAAAACGCCCCTGATTGACAAAGCCCAGAGTCTGGTCATCCGCTACAAGGACAATATGCGGATGCTGATTTTTCTTTCCTGTGTGGCAGGTGCGTTTCTGGGCGCCATCACCAGTGCCACCGCAACTGCCGCTATCATGATCCCTCTGCTGATAGGCATTGCGAACGACATCGGCGTGAGCCGCAGCAAGCTGCTGTATCCTTCTATGGCCTGTGCCAACATTGCCACCCAGATGACCTTTCTCGGTCAGGGTGCTTCCAACATGGCATGGAACGATGTCATGATGCAGGCCGGCGCACCGACACCGCTGCACATCTGGGATTTCACCATTGCGCGCATCCCGATGCTGACCATTGCCATCCTGTACATGACCTTTGTCGGCTATAAGCTGATGCCGGATATTCCCAACGAGCAGTTTTCAGATGCAGCACATACGGCTTCTGAGAGCGAAAAACTCAGCCCCTTCAAGCGCAAACTGGCTGTCCTGATCGTTCTGGTCTCCATTGCAATGATGCTGCTGGAAAATGTCATTGGTGTCAAGATGTATCTCACTTCCTGCATCGGCGCTGCCGCTCTGGTGCTGACGGGTGTGCTGACCGAGAGGGAAGCCCTCAACTCCATCCACCAGCCGACCATTTTCCTGTTTGCCGGTGTGCTGGCTCTGTCGGACGCCATCCAGACCACCGGTGCAGGAGATGTGGTGGCAGACTGGATGATCCGCCTGCTGGGCGATACTACCAATCCGTACATCATTATGCTGGTGTTCTTCCTTGTTCCCTTCATTCTGACACAGGTCATGTCCAATCTGGCTACCCTGACCATCTTCATCCCACTGGTCACTTCCGCCTGTATCCGCATGGGCGTAGACCCCCGTGCTGCCGTGGTCGGCGTGATCACAGCCAGCTGTGTGTCCATCATGACCCCCATGGCAGCTCCCTGCCAGATCATGATCATCGAGCCGGGCGGATACACCTTGAAGGATTATCTCAAGTGTGGTACCCCGCTGGCGCTCATCCTCATCGTCGTGTCCGTATTTTTCCTGCCGACACTTTATCCTTTTGCCTGATTCTATTTTCCCACCGCAGTAGTATCCGCAAACTGCATATCGTAAATATGCCGTTCTGTTCGGCGCTATTTTTGAAAACCGCAATAAAAGCAGCAGAATTTTTTGAGCATCTCATAATTCTGTCAAGAGGGCCGGCACCGTCCGGCCCTCTATCTTTTTGCCAAAGCTTCCCTTGTGTTTTCTTGCAAGCTGCTGAAAGTGACGTGTTCTCAAAAGTTCGCGTTTGCGCAGCGTAGCGGAGCAATGAAAGCCCCAGTGGGGCTTTTAAGCGACAGAACGGTCTTGCGCAGCAAGATGGAGGGGCCTCGCCCCGACAAGTTCGCGTTTGCGCAGCGGAGCAATGAAAGCCCCAGTGGGGCTTTTAAGCGACAGAACGGTCTTGCGTAGCAAGATGGAGGGGCCTCGCCCCGACAAGTTCACGCTGACATAGCTCGATTTTTGTGGTAGTCTATCAACAACTACGATTCATGGCAGGGAGCTTAGGACAAAAAAGTTCATCCGATGCAGTTTTCTATGCATCCGATGAACTTTTTTCAGTAGCGTTTCCTTTTAAGCCACCTTGGTCTTTCGCAGATACCCCCATGCTGCCAATCCAACGAGCAGAACGATCTTGATCGGTGCCGATGCCAGCAGTACATCTGCCTGAAAGAAGGCGTGCCCGCCTGCATAGAGAAAATCAAAGCTGATCATTTTATACAGCAATGCATTGGAAAGCCCAATGCCCCCTGCCGGAATCAGGGTGGACAGCCATTCTCCAAAGGAGTCCGGCACGACCATATAAACAATCAGCGGTGCCACCACACTGATCAGCGCCACAGACAAAGCGGTCAGGTTGTTCTTGGCCCATACGGATGCCATCAGCACAAAGGCCACCTCCGCAAAGAAGATCAGGAAGTTTGCCACCAGCATGACCCACTCCATCTGGCCAACGGTATACGGCAGCAGGCTGGTCACAGAAAACAGCCATTGCACGGAAGTTTGGGTACTTTCCCAGCCAAATAGAGCATTCGTGACCAGGATCCACACCACGCCGCAGAGCAGATACGCCGCCCCTGTGATACTAAACGCCGCCGCCAGCTTTGCCGCTGCTAGCCGCAGACCGCCGTTTTTTGTGCACAGTTGGATGTCCTGCGCCCCGGTCTGTGCATCCGATGCAAACACCGGGGCCGCAATCACCGCGCACAGCAGGGTGAGCAGCAAGCTCAACAGGGTCTGGTAATCCATTGCGTCTGGACTGACCCCAAATGAATAGGTAAACGGTTTTTGTACAGCATCGAACTTTTTCTGTGCAATGGCCTGCGCCTGCTCATAGCCGGGCTTTCCGTCTTGTTCCAGCCAGATCACCGATTCCAGCCGTTTGGGGAGCTGGCTGTAAAAGTTCTGCATATCCTCTGCGGTCAGCCCCATCACGCCCGGTGCCATGCCGGTTTTCGGGTCGGCAAAGGCTTCCTTTGCGTTGTTCACAAGAGGCTGATACCGGGCAAGTTCTTTATAAAATACCTCGACCGGGATATCGTTGATGGAGCTTGCATCATACTGCCGGTACACCCGCTGATAGGCTTCCAGTGCTTCCTGCATGACATCCGGCGTGATGGTACCGGATACCTGCTGCTCCTGCCGTTTCCTGATTGCTTTCAGACCCGTGTAACTCACTTTGTTTCCGCTGGCATCCAGTTCCGTCCAGCCGATAAAGGTCACCGGCAGATATGCCATGACCACAGCCAGCACCAATGCAATGGCCAGCAGAATAGCTGTCATACGGGTTTTGCACACACGTTTCAATTCCAAACGATACAGGTTCATTTTGCTTCCTCCATTTCCTCCGGGAAAAGCCACAGATACAGATCTTCCAGTCTGGGCTGCGCCGGGACGCTGTCCGGCAGCTGCGGTACATCCGCCAGATACCGCAATGTTACCGTTCCGTCCGGCTCGTTGCGCAGGTTCACTACCCGCAGCCGGTGTTCCCACCGGGCAAGCTGTTCCATCGGGATATTTCCCTGCCAGACCTTGGCTTCGATCTGCTTTACCAGCCCTTCGGTGGTGTCCTGTGCAATGATTTTGCCAGCCTTCATCACGGCATTTTCGGCCGCAATGTATTCCACATCCGAAACGATATGCGTTGAAATGAGAACGATCCGTTCCTGCGCAAACTCCGACAGCAGATTGCGGAAGCGCACCCGTTCTCCGGGGTCCAGCCCTGCCGTGGGCTCATCTAGAATTAAAATTTCCGGGTCGTTGAGCAGTGCCTGTGCGATGCCAACCCGGCGCTTCATACCGCCGGAAAGCTTTATGATCTTTTTGCGGCGCACCTCAGTCAGGCTTACCCGCTCCAGCAGTGCGTCGATCTGCCGGGCAGCCTCTGTGCGCGGCAGACCCTTGAGCGCCGCCATATATTCCAGATAGTCCTGCACCGTGAATTCCGGGTAAAACCCGAATTCCTGCGGCAGATACCCCAGCTTTTCCCGGTAGGCCGCACCAAGCGTCCCAATCTCCACCCCATCGCACAAAATCCGGCCACTGCTGGGCCGCAGAATGCCCGCCAGCATCCGCATTAAGGTTGTTTTGCCTGCACCATTCGCCCCCAGCAGCCCCCACACACCCGGCGTGAGAGTGATGGACACATCATCCACCGCCGTTTTATCCCGGTATCGCTTTGTAATATTCTGAATTTTCAGTTCCATGACTTGTTCCTTTCAAGCTTCTGCAATATATTCTGACCGGGCGGCAAGCTGGATGCACTGCAACACCATACAGAGCACCAGCACGCCCGCCGCCAGCGGCAGACCTTTCGGCAGTTCCGATAATTGCACGAACCGCAGCAAACACATCTGCCCTGCAAACAGTGGTACAGCCCCGGTCATCATCCATTCCGGGCGCACCCAGCGCAGCAGCAGAAGCAGCTCATTGTTTGCGGCCAGGAATGGCACGGTCAACACCGCCAGCAGTTGCCCGATGCTCCATGGCACGGCTGCCCGCACATTGAGTACCAGCACTCCCAGCAGGATCGTTTCCCCCGCCAGCAGCAGCAAAAACCGCATCACCAGTGGACGACCGATTCCTGCATATGTGGCATATTCCAGTTCAAGCATCTTATATTGACTTGCCCGGTATAAAAACGGCAGACCGAGCAGGGCTGTCAGCATGGCAAGTGTGCTCAGACCAAACAGTGCATTGCGTAATGTCCATGCCTTCTCCCACAGGGCAAGTTCCCGACCCACACTGTACAACGCCAGTGCCGCCATTGCTTCCAGCGCCCAAACCTTCCAGCCCAGCAATTTGAACTGGCAGTGCAGCAAATCACGCCAATCACTCCGTTGTTTTACGATATGTTCCGCCCGGCAGCGGCGCAGCAGCGTTTTCGGTGCGGCTGTGTCAAGCTCTGTCGCCAGTGCTCTGGACAGTTCTTTTTCAAAGGCTCGATTCATCTCCAGTCCTCCTTTTCCAATTGCATTTTCAAGGTTTTCAATGCGGCACGCAGGCGGGACTGCACTGTGCGCAGGGGCAGACCTGTAATCTGCGCGATCTCCCGCAATTTAAGCTGTTGTGCGAACCGCAGCAATACTAGTTCTCGCTGTTCCGGCTCCAGCTGGGCCGTCAGCGCTCGCAGGTTTGCTTTCTCCTCTGCCGCAGCAAAGCCGCTTTCCTGATAGGCGGGTTCGCCCGGCAAGCTCTCCAGCGATACCTCCGTCCGCTCCATAGTACGGTTCAGATCGATGCAAATGTTTTTTGCGATTTTGTACAGAAAGGGACGGAATGCCCCCTGAAATCCACCACAGGAATCCAGCCAGCGCACCGCTTTCAAAAAGGTTTCCTGTGCTGCATCCTGCGCCTGCTGCTCGTCCGCTGTATGCCAACGGCAATAGTTCAGAATTTGTGGATAGTACGCTGTAATCAGAGTGTCCAGCGCACCCGTATCTCCGCTCTGCACTTTCCGCAGCAATAATTCTGTCTGGATACGGTTCACCCCCTTCCTGTCTATTAAAACGTCCCATATCATCAAAATGATTTCCGTTTTTTCAAAAATCTCAAATAATTGCCTTTATTATGTTCTTATAGCTTTATTATAATAAAGAGCCTTGTGTTTTTCCTTGTCAAGAGGGCTGGCACCGTCCGGCCCTCTCTCTTTTTGCCAAAGTTTCCCTTGTCTTTTCTTGCAAGCTGCCGAAGGTGGCGTATTTTCAAAAGTTCGCGTGCATTGCCATTAAGGACGAGTACGGCAACACCCCGGCACAGCGGGCAGAACTGGACTGGCTGCTATACAACAAGCCCTTGGAGTATGCACAGATGGTGCTGAGAGGGGAGACGGAGCCATTATCTTTCCCTCGGCTGTGACCATGGCTGGCTGGAAGATCGAGCTATCTGATGATTTGACGCAAACAGTGCCTGCCTACCGATGGAGCCAAATCTCCACGGTGAGCGGGCACTGTTTGCATTTTCGTTCGATCTGTTCCAGTAAAAACTGCTTTGCGTATCAATCAAGTCTTGTCAAGAGTGGTAAGCCCCCCTTTAACAGCTGTCTATGCCCAAAACAAGGCAAAAATATGGTTCATTCTGGAAGAATGCACCAAAGAAAGCAACAAATAAAGCCACGACAAAACCGCATTTATAAACGGTTCATCGTGGCTTTTCTCGTGGTCGAGCAGAGCTGGACAAATCCGAACTATTTCCCACTGCTTCAGCAGCAGTCAAGGCATCCTCAAAGCGGATGGTTTGAGAACCATCCTTGTAGTTGAACGTAATCAGCATCCGGTCATCATACAGGAAAATCGCGTTCACAAAAATCTCAATCAGTGCTTTGCGCTGTTTTTGCTGCGATATATCGAACTTTCTGAATTTCATCAGCCAGAACCGGATGAAATCGGCATTGAAGGATGGCTTTCTTAACTTCTCGTCAGCAATTTTGGCAGTCAGTTCATCCTTCTGAGCTTCCAAGGCATCCAGACGCTCCTTGGTCGTCCGGGTAAATAAGCCCTCCTCGATTGCTTTCATCAGGTTGTCCAGTTTCCTGTCCACCTCTCGGAGCTGCTTTTCCAAGAGCGGAATCGTGGTGTTCTCTTGGTTCTGAAAATCCATAACCAGTTGAACGATCCGTTCAATCATGGCATCATCCTGAATCAGCTTCATCGTCTCTTGGACGACCAAACTTTCGAGCCAGTCTTTCTGTACGGTTTTCTTATTGCAGCCTTTGCGCCGCTTGGCAGTAGCACATTTATAGTAATAGTAGGTTCGTCCGGTGGCACTTGTTCCGCTTTCGCCAAACATCAATGCTCCACACTTGCCACAGAACAGCTTGGTGGTCAATAAGTATTCCTCATCTGCCTTTCCGCGAGCTGGTGCGCGCTTGTTTTTCTCCAGACGCTTCTGAACACGGTCAAACAGGTCTTTCGGGACGATGGCAGGAATCGCATCTGGCACAACGGTATCTCGGAAAGAAAGCTCTCCAATGTAACGGCGATTCTTCAACATGGTGTTCATGCTGCTGCACGTCAGTTTTCCACCCAGCATATTACGAACGCCTTTTTCGTTGAGATAGTTCAGAATCTCAACGATTTTTTCACCATTGTCGTACCGCTGAAAAGCCTCTAATACAAATGGAGCAACAAGCGGGTCGATGCGATAGAACTTTTCTTCGTCGATTTTATATCCAATCGTTCCGGTGCCGCCTGTGCATTTCCCTTTCAGGGCGTTTTCGGTCTGACCTCGAATGACCTTTTCGGAAAGTTCAGCCGAATAGTATTCTGCCATGCCCTCCAGCAACGTTTCCACCAGAATGCCCTGCGAACCTTCAGCAATTGGTTCCATGACCGAAATCAAGTGGACATTATTCTTTTTCAGAATCATCTTGTAGTTTGCACTGTCAAAACGATTCCGGGCAAAGCGGTCAAACTTCCAGACCAGCACAATTTCAAACAGCTTCTTATTACTGTCCCGAATCATTTGCTGGAAATCCGGTCGATTATCCGTTTTGGCAGAAAGTGCACGGTCAATGTAGTGCCTGACCACTGTGATGCCGTTTCTTTCGGCATAGGCTGTGCATTCACGAATCTGGCCCTCAATGGATTCTTCACGCTGGTTGTCACTGGAATAGCGAGCGTAGATCACAGCATTCATGGAAAGCACCTCACTTTTACACATCATTGAACGAATGTACGTTTATTCAAGGCTGTTCTTCGTATAATGTATATACCATATTTTGCAAGGGAATGCAAGCTGTGTTTTTACTTGGATTCTTTGCTCTTTAATGTGCTCTTCCGATACTGCATCGGGCTCTGGCCGGTGGCCTTGGCAAAGCGGGTGGAGAAGTTACTGGCATCCCCGAAGCCTGCTTCCTGTGCGATCTCACTGATGCTGTGGTCGGTGAGCACCAGCAGCTCTTTTGCCTGTGTGATGCGGAAGTTGACCAGATAATTGTACGGCGTTGTGCCCATGTACCGCCGGAACAGGCGCAGAAAATAACTCTTGCTCATGTGCGCACTTGACAGCAGATCGGCAAGGGAAAGTTCCTGCCGGTAGTTCTTGCGCAGGGTCTCTGCCGCCTGCAGGATCAGCTGGCGGTTGGTGGTCATCTCCGCCTGCGCAAACAGGCTCTGTGCACAGAGGGCAAGCATCTCGTGCAGGGCAAGACCTGTCTGCACCATGCTGTCCACCGTGCCAAGCTCCATCTGCTCCAGAACAAGTTCAAACAATTCCTGCATCCTGACCCCGGTCAATTGGACCGGGGTCAGTTTTTTGTCCGGCAGAAGCAGCGGCTCCATGGCCGCAACACCGGCACCGTCCAGATGCACCCAGTAGTGGTGCCAGCAGCTCTGCCCCGGTGCGGTGCAGTAGCTCTGTGCCGTGCGGCAGTTGAGCAGCAGTGCCTGCCCGGTCTCCAGCACGACATGGTTCCCATCCTGCTCGATGAGACCGGCACCCCGGAGGGTGTAGAACAGGATATAGCTTTCTTTATCGGTGCGGGCGGTGGAGAACCGCTGTTGTGCATAGAATAGCCCCGCCTCGGTGCAGGAATAGGGCTGTGCACGCTCCGCTTCGCTGAGCGTCGTGCGCTTCCAGATGCTTTCCGGGGTCACATCCATGTTGTAAGTCAGCATTTTTCTCCCGCCTTTCTGCTTCCAGTATAGCGGCTTTTACCCTGTGATGCAAGAGTGGACTTTTCACAAAGAATGCGTCACCTTTGCGGATGGAATCCGCCTTTCCGGGCCGCTATACTGGTACCGGAAAGAGACAGAAGGAGGCGCACTATGCACGAAAAATTTCTCGCCATCGACATCGGCGCATCGTCCGGGCGGCATATCATCGGCTGGATGGAGGACGGGACCTTGCAGACCGAGGAAGTCTACCGCTTCCCGAACAGTGTCCGGCGGGTGGACGGCCACCTGGAATGGGACATCGACAGCCTGTTTGCCAACGTGAAACAGGGCATCAAAGCGGCTTTTGCAAAGTACCCCGCCATCAAAAGCCTGTCCATCGACACCTGGGCGGTGGACTACGTACTTTTGAAAAAGGAACAGCCCCTTTATCCGGTCTATGCTTACCGCGACGGCCGGACACAGGCCGTTCTGGATGAGGTGCACGGCATCCTCCCGTTTGAGAAGCTCTACGAGCGCACCGGCATCCAGTTTCAGCCATTCAACACGGTGTATCAGCTGTATGCGGACAAAAAAGCCGGGCGGCTGGCGCAGGCAGACGATTTCCTGATGATTCCGGAATATCTACTCTGGAAACTCTGCGGCGTCAAGGCCCGTGAGTACACCAACGCCACCTCCACCGGCCTTGTCAACGCCCAGATCAGAGAATACGACCCGGAGATCCTCTCTGCGCTGGGCTTGCCGGAAACCATGTTCCCGCCGCTGACCGCACCCGGCACGGTGCTGGGTCCGCTGAAGCCGGAGATCGCCTCCGAGGTGGGCGGGCAGACCAACGTGGTGCTGTGTGCCACCCACGACACTGCCAGCGCGGTGGAGGGCATCCCGATGGAGCAGGGGGAGGCACCGTTCCTTTCTTCCGGCACCTGGAGCCTGTTGGGTGTCAAACTGGCACAGCCGGTCACCACTCCAGAAAGCTGCAAAGCAAATTTCACAAATGAAGGCGGCGTGGGCTACATCCGCTATCTGAAAAACATCATGGGCTTGTGGATCATCCAGTGCGTGCAGAAGCAGCTGGGCATCTCCTTTGCGGAGATGGTGGAGCTGGCAAAGGCCAGCACCTACACCCGCATTTTTGATGTGAACGATGCGCGTTTCTCGGCTCCGCAGGATATGAGCGCGGAAATCAGAGCTGCCCTTGCTGAGACCGGTGCACCGCCTGCCACGGACGCTGACCTCATCAACTGCATCTATCATTCGCTGGCGTACTGCTACGGCGAAGCCTACCGTGAGATGGAAGCCGTCACCGGGCAGCACTGGGACAAGCTCTACATTGCAGGCGGCGGCGCCAAGAATGCCACCCTGAACGAGCTGACCGCCCATTATACCGGAAAACAGGTCGTGGCCCTGCCCATTGAGGCGACCGCCATCGGCAACCTGAAAATACAGATGAACATCCACTAAGGAGGACAAATTATGCTGGTTGAAACCAAAGCCCGCGTTGGCGTGTTCGCCATTGCGCTGGGTGCCTACCTGCCCCAGTTCCCGACCCTCGTGCCCGAATTTGAGCAGCAGTACGCTGCCTTCAAAAAGACCATCCCGGACACCGTGGAGGTCATCGACGGCGGCATCGTCACCACCAAAGAGCTGTCCATGGCGGCGGGTGATAAGTTCCGCGCTGCAGATGTGGACCTGGTGATCCTGCAGCTGCTGACCTACGCCACTTCCTACAACATGCTGCCTGCTGTGCGGGATCTGGATGTCCCGGTCGTGCTGGTGAACGTCCAGAAGAAGAAAGCCCCGGACTACGCCAACACCGATACGCCCACCTGGCTGGGTGAATTGTACGCCTGCGGTGCCGTGGGCGAGATGGTGGCCGATCTGGAGCGTGCCGGCAAGCGTCATGCCGTCATCACCGGTGTGGTAGAAGGCGGCGACCCGCAGGTGCAGGCCGAGATCGAGGACTGGTGCCGTGCGGCTCAGGTGCGCCGCCGTTTCCGCGACACCAATCTGGCCCAGATCGGCCGCCCGTATCCCGGTATGATGGACCTGTACATCGACGAAACGAATCTCTACAACCGGATGTGGCTGTATACCAAGCAGTTCGACTGGGAAAAGATGTGGGCCATCGCCGACAACATCACCGACGAAGCTGCCATCCGTGCCAAGGCAGAGGATATCCTGAATACCTTCGATATCGAAGGCGGCGGCACGGTGGAAAAGGTCTGGGAGATGGCAAAGTATGTCGTCGCCTTTGAGCAGTGGGTCAAGGACGAGAAGATTGCCTTCATCGCGTCGCATTACGATGGTTTTGCCAAGGGCAAGGCCGGTGTGCTGGACAGCATGCTGATCCCGGCCTTCTCCATGCTTATCAAGCAGGGCGTTGCCTGTGCCGTGGAGGGTGACATCAAGGTGGCTATGGCCATGTCCATCCTCAAGACCATTGCAGGCTGCGGCCAGCTGAGTGAGATGTACTCCATCGACTTTGACGAGGATATCTGCATCATCGGCCATTCCGGTTCCGGCGATGCCGACATTTCCGAGAAGAAGCCCACCATGAAGATCGTGCCGGTGTTCCACGGCAAGACCGGCGGCGGCTATCTGACCCAGTTCTATCCGCACCTTGGCCCCGTGACCTATCTGGGCATCACGCAGGACAAGGACGGTCACTTTAAGTTCGTGGTGGCCGAGGGCGTCAACGAGCCTGGCCCCATCTTCACCTTTGGTGACACCAACATGCGCACCCGCTTTACCTGCGGGGCACGGGAGTTCTGCAACCGCTGGAGCGAGGCAGGCCCCACCCATCACATGGCTGCTGCCACCGGCCGCCACATCGATACCATCCTGAAGGTGGCAAAGATCTTCAATATTCCGGTGGACGTCATCACCCGATAAGCTGAGAGAAAAGAGAGGTATTTTATCATGGGCATTCTGGATATTGCAATCGTCAAGGGCTACATCCGCATGTGCAACGACGGCTGGCTGCAGGGCTGGCACGAGCGCAACGGCGGCAACCTGACCTACCGTATGAAGGAAGAGGAAGTGGCCGAGTGCCGTCCCTTCTTCAATGCACAGCCCGGTGAATGGGTCAACATGGGCGTGCAGGCCGACAACCTGGCCGGGGAGTATTTCATCACCACCGGTTCCGGCAAGTTCTTCCGCAATGTGGAGCCGGACCCCATCCACAGCATCGGCATCGTGGAGATCAACGACAAGGGCGACAGCTGGCGCATCGTCTGGGGCCTGGAAGGCGGCGCAAAGCCCACTTCCGAGTTCCCCAGCCACTTCATGAACCACAGCGTCCGCAAGGCGGCCACGAACGGCGCAAACCGCGTCATCTACCATTGCCATGCCACCAATGTCATCGCTCTGACCTACATTCTGCCCCTGACCGACCGCGACTTCTCCCGTGCTTTGTGGCAGAGCGCCACCGAGTGCCCGGTGGTCTTCCCGGAAGGTGTGGGCGTCTGCCCCTGGATGGTGCCCGGCGGTGCAGACATCGCCATGGCCACCAGCGAACTGATGAAGAAATATCAGGCAGCCATTTGGGCACAGCACGGCCTGTTCGTTTCCGGCCCGGATTTTGACATCGCCTTTGGTCTGGCTCACACCATCGAGAAGAGTGCCGAGATCTATGTCAAGGTGCTGAGCATGAGCGGCGGCCTCATCCGTCAGACCATCACCGATGATGACCTGCGCGCCATCGCCCGCGACTTTGGCGTGACCCTGAACGAGGAGTTCCTCGACTGATTTTCTTAATTACAGTGATGAGCCTTTCAAGAACAAGAAACGATTGATCGATAAGAAGGAGAATAAGAGATTATGAGTGTTTTCCGCGATGATTTCCTGTGGGGCGGTGCATGTGCAGCCAACCAGTTCGAGGGTGCCTGGGACGTGGACGGCAAAGGCCCCAGCGTACCGGATATGTGTACCAACGGCTCCCGCACCAGCCCGAAGTGGGTGACCACCCACATCCACCCGGACCGCCTGTACCCCAGTCATGAAGCCATCGACTTCTACCACCACTACGAAGAGGACATTGCTCTGTTTGCGGAGATGGGCTTCAAGACCTTCCGCACCTCCATCAACTGAACCCGCATCTTCCCCACTGGCATGGAGAGCGAGCCCAACGAGAAGGGCCTGGAATTTTACGACCGCGTTTTTGACTGCTGCAAGAAGCACGGCATCGAGCCGCTGGTCACCATCAGCCACTACGAGCTGCCCTACGCTCTGGTGGAAAGGTACAACGGCTGGGCCAGCCGCGAGCTAATCGACTTCTACATGAACTACTGCAAAACCATCTTCGAGCGCTACAAGGACAAAGTCAAGTACTGGCTCACCTTCAACGAGATCAACACCGGCACCATGCCCATGGGCGGCATCCTGAACACCGGCACCATCCAGGGATACGAGGGTTCCACCGCCGATGTGCCAAACGACGAGCAGGCACGCTTCCAGGCCCTGCACAACATGTTCGTGGCCAGCGCCAGGGCTGTCAAGTATGCCCACGACAACTACCCCCAGTTCAAGATGGGCTGCATGATCTGCTTCATCACCAGCTATCCCATGACCTGTGACCCCGCCGACGTGGTGGCCAACCAGAAGCAGATGCAGATCATGAACTGGTTCTGTTCCGATATGCATGTGCGCGGTGAGTATCCCTATTATATGAAGCGTTTCTTCGCCGAGCACAACATCACCATCCATCAGGAGCCGGAGGATGCCGCCATCCTGAAGGCCGGCACCGTGGACTTCTACACCTTCAGCTACTACATGTCCAACTGCGTCACCACCCACAAGGACGCCGAGGACGTGGGCGGTAATATCGCCACCGGCAAGAAGAACCCCTACCTGAAAGCCAGCGACTGGGGCTGGCAGATCGACCCCATTGGCCTGCGCTACACCCTGAACGAGATCTACGATCGCTATCATCTGCCCATGATGGTAGTGGAAAACGGCCTGGGCGCTTACGATGTGAAGAGCGAGGACGGCAAGATCCACGACAGCTACCGCATCGACTACCTGCGCCAGCACATCGAGCAGATGGCCGAGGCCGTGAAGGACGGCGTGGATCTGATGGGTTACACCCCCTGGGGCTGCATCGACCTGGTGTCTGCGTCCACAGGTGAGATGGCAAAGCGCTATGGCTTTATCTACGTCAACAAATTTGATGACGGCACCGGCGACCTGAGCCGGGAGAAGAAGGACAGCTTCTACTGGTATAAGAAAGTCATCGCCTCCAATGGCGAGGATCTCTCCTGATTTTCTGGATCATCTCTGATATCGCGCGATTGTTGTAAAACAGTTTTTCCAAAAAAATGAGATAGACGGCCCGAAAAGAGGCTGGCCTGTCTCATTTTTTAGTCGCATTCTGAAAGTGTTATGAAACAGAAACGACAAGAACAGCATCAAATTCCACCTTTTCTGTCTGGCTTCTGACCCGAAGAAGTCCTTTTCCAAATTATAACGAGACAAACTGAAAACGCATCCTTTTCTACGAAAAAAATCAGAACGATCGTATGCGTCAAACCTTAGTTGCTCCGCAATATCCTGTTGAAAAATCTGTGGGAAGAATTTGACATTTTAAGGTTGCTTTTCAACGCGCACAAAACAAAGCGATGCCCCTTGTCAGTAACAAAGGGCATCGTTGATTATAGTTTTTTAGAACAGCTGTATGGTTACTTCACTCTTCAAGCCTTGTGGCTCGGTGGGCATATACTGCCCCAGAAAATCATTCATCCGGCGGCCAAGGGTGGTGTTCACCTCGATTTCCAACAAATTCTCCCCGGTGTGCAGGGAACCGGAGATTGCATAGCGGTAAGGAGGGCAGATCCGTACACCGCAGTCCGTCCCGTTCACTCGGACGATTGCACCTTCCTGTGCCGTCAGGGCCAGCACGGCGGGCCGTGCGGCCTGTGCTTCGTTCAGCGTAAAGCGGAATGCATACCGTGCCCGGCCTGCAAACGCGATGCAGCCCGGCAGACGGTGCAGAGAGAGCAGTTTTTCCAGCGGGAGCGGGGCACCATATTCGGCGCAGCCAGTGTCGGCATCGGCCAGCGAAACAGTGCATGCTGTCAAATGAATGCAGTCCGCCGGAACACCGGCAGGCAGAGCCGCCACCGCCTGCACCTGCAATGCAGTCGGGTCATCCGGCACCAGAATGCAGCGGGATTCATAAGGAGCCAGTGTCAGAGCAAAGGCATCCGGTGCTGCCGTCACAACGTTGGCAAAGGCATCGTATACAAAGGCTGCACCGGGCTTTGCACCAGTCACAGTGGTGCAAAGCGGCTGCGTGCCCTCATTCGTGAAGAAGTAGACATCACCGTCTGCCTGCCGAGCGTGGTAGTATCGCAGATATGGTGCCGCTGCGCTCAGATGCAGCGCAGGGATACTGTCTGCCGTAAGCGTCTCCACCAGCGCATCCAGCGTGGTGACGACCGCATGTTCCAGTACCGGTGCCGGACCGCCTTCACAGCAGCGAATGGGCAGACCGCCCACAAAATAAACTTTGACCCCAGCATCCAGATAGCGCTGTACATTCTCCAGCAGTGCAACAGGCAGCGCCTCGGCGTACGGGATGACCAGCGCGCGGAACTGCATGCCGTTCAGGTGCAGCGCACCATCCTTCGCGGTGTCCGCTTTCAACACCTCACAGGGCACCAGCTCATAGTCGATACCATTGCGGGCCAGCCGGGCCGCTGGTTTCTGGGTGAGCATAAACTCGCCGCTCCATTCGGCTTCGGCCTGATACAGCAGCGCCACCGGAGCCACATGGGTGCCAGACAGCACTGCGGACATCCGGTTGAGGTAGTTGGCTACCTGCCGGAATTCCGGATATTGCGGATTATGGCCGTGGGCATAGAAATGCGGCGGGCAGTCCGGGTCCGGGAAGGGTGCCGCGTTGAAGGCGTGCGGCACAAACTGATTGATGCCGCGCACCAGCATATAGTCCGACAGCCACTTGCACAGGCGGTTGCCTTCGCCCCAGCCATAGGCACCGAACAGCTCACACATGGCACGGCCTTTCTTGGCAGGGTCCAAGTGGGCCAGACTTGCCCCCAGCTTGCCCAACATATAGGTAAAAAACTCGCCGTCCCAGCCGGGGCTGTGCATGCCCTTGAACATTCCCTCATCCATACCGGGCAGCAGTTGCTGGATGACCACATCGATACCGGACATATCCTGATGCGCCATGGCGCGGTAGAAGTGCCCTGCACCATAGCCCAGACGAGCCGTGGCATTGTTGTCCTCGATGGTATGGCCGATGTGCTCGCAGTGGTGGGCATGGCACCAGGCCGCCAGAACACCATCAAAGTTGTCGCTGTACAGCTGGCTGACCAGATCCATATAGGTATACTGTGCCACATGAGCGCTCTCATCGCTGCTGTGCAGGAACAACAGCGGCAGCAACGCACGGATGTTCCCGGCAGCACGGTCTGTCAGAGCCGTTCCGGCCAGCTTTCCGGCCAGCAGGTTCTCCATGCCATCCCGCCAGGGCAGGTTCATGGCGCTGTTGTGGCCGATGGCGGCATCCTCCGCCCCGTGGATGTTGCCAAGCCGCGGCTCATCCGAGAAGAACCCGCACAGCGTTTTGCCAAACTCCTCCCCGAAGTGGGCATAGATCGGCTCATAGACGGTATCCAGCAGTACCTTGGTCGCCGCCGAATCCAGCGGGTTCAGATAGCCTTCCGTCTGTTTCTCGCCGCCCTTGTAGCTGACAGTGATGACGTTCAGAGTCCACTGTCCATCCGGCAGGTCAAAATCCACGGCCACGCAGGGACCTTCCTTGGGGTTGCCGGGCAGCGGCTGGCCCATGGAGGAAAGCATGATCTCCCCCGTACGGGCATCTTCAAAAGTATAAACTTTGTCCGTCAAGTCGATGGTTGTGGTCGGGTCAATGGTTTCAAACGCGGTTTTGCGGCTCAGGGTCACAGCCAGGATTTTGTCACGCGGGTCGCGGAGGGCATACTTGAGAACAGCGGTCATGTTCTCCATCGGGCCGGCATAATCCAGCGTTTTGCAGCAGAGAAACTTTTTGCACAGCTCCGGGTGCTCCCGCTTGACCGCACCATCCGCAAAACCGGTGGGAAAGTGGCTGTCATCCAAGATCCACATCTCCATACCCGTGCGCTTTGCTTCGTCCAGCAGCAGGGCCAGATCCCGGAACCAGCCCGGACCGTTGAAATCCTTGTGCGGACGGGCTTCCACACAGAAGCCGCCGATGCCGCTTTCGCGGATCTTCTGCACCTCGCGGCGCAGTTCTTCTTCACTCTCTACGCCATGCACCCACAAAAAGGGATACAGGGCATTGGGGGTCTGTCCATGCAGGACATCACAAACGCTTTTCATGCTCGGGTCCTTTCCTTCCGTTTCACTCACTCTGAACATAGCACAGCACCCGTCCCTTTTGCAAGAGGCAGGTGCCATGCGGGAAATATTACGCTTTTTCGTCCGCGCTGGTCACAGCATAACTGCCGATTGCAGAAACCACAAAGGCAATGGCTGCACAGATCAGGAAGCCCCAGAAGCTGATATCCAGACCTGCGGGGTTGATCATGGACGGGATACGGAAGATGCCGTCACCGCCCCAGGTGTAGAACTTGATGCCCAGGATACCACCGATGACACCGGCAACGCCGCCACCCACGAAGGCGCAGATAAACCGCTTGAAGTTGGTCAGGGCCACGGTATAGATGACCGGCTCGGTGATGCCGCACAGCGCAGAAGCCATGGTGCCGAATGCCGTTGCACGGGTCTCACCATCCTTCACCTTGAGTGCGTAGCCCAGAGCCACACCAGCCAGTGCCCAGACGGTCAGGCCCAAGATGGCGTTGACCGGGCAGTAACCCAGGGTGGTAATGTTGTTGAGGATGATGGGGATCATGGCTGCATGGACACCCATCATGACGAACAGCTGCCAGAACGCGCCCAGAACACCGCCGCAGACCACAGGCACCGCATTGTACAGCGCGTTGACACCGGTAGCCAGAGCATTGGAAACGCCTGTCATGACCGGGCCGACCACCAGCAGGGTGAGCGGCAGCGTGATGACCAGCACCACAGTCGGCACGAACATCAATTGCAGCATCTGCGGGATGATCTTTTTCGCAGCCTTTTCGATCCAGCTTGCCACAAAGACGGCCAGCAGGATGGGCAGCAGGGTCTGGGAGTAATCCAGCATCGTGACCTTGAGGCCGAAGAAGGTAAGCGTTTCCTCCGCGCCCACGAAAGCAGCCAGCTTCGGGTACAGCATCGCTGCGCCGATGACAGCAGCGGTATAAGGATTCATGCCAAAGACCTTACCGGCCGAGAAACCGACGATGATGGGCATAAAGTACATCAACGCATCGGCCGCTGCATACAGGATCAGGTAAATGCCGTTGTCACTGGTGAGCACACCGAAGGTGGTCAGGATGGTCAGAACGCCCTTGATGATACCACCGGCGGCCATGGGTGCGATCATGGGCAGGATGCAGCCGGAAATGGCCTTGAAGAACTTGTTGAAGAAGCTGTCCTTCTTGACCACACGCATGCTTTCGGCCTTGGCCTTGCCGGCAGCCATGGCATCCTCCGTCAGGCCCAGCTTTGCCTTGACGACGGGGCACAGGTCAGAGACATAAGTACCGATGGGGATCTGGTACTGTCCTGCACCGTGCACAACGCTCATCACGCCTTTGATCTTTTTGACCTCGTCATCCTTGACGATGCTCTCGTCTGCCAGCACAAAGCGCAGACGGGTCATGCAGTTCGTCACACTGACAATGTTCTCTTTGCCGCCGACTGCCGCGATCAGCTCATCGGCAAATTGATCGTAGTCTTTTCTTGCCATGATCTTGTTCTCCTTCTCTTTGACATCTTCCAAAATACGCACAAAAACTTGACACAGCTGGCATTTCATTGTATGCTTGTGTCCAAATCGTACCTGTATTGTACCGTATCCGGCACGGTGTCACAATCTCAAAAGCAAACTCCGGTGCTGACAAAATCAAACTTTTCGTCGAACGATACTGGCAAAGTTTAAGACACTCACTGACAAAATCAAACCTTTTGGGAGGTATCTGCCATGCTGGCGCGTGAGGCATTCCGGGAAATGCTCTTTCCCCTCAGTGAAAAAGAACTGCACTACCGGGAGCACCCGGAGGATTCTCTGATCTATTTCAAAAATTTCCGGTATGAGGGCGAAGCGACTGTTGTGACGGGTGCGGACAACAGCGATGAGATCCTGTTTTTTCCGTCCCCTAAAAAACAGGCGGCCTCCAATCTGCATGGTGTGATCTCCCCAAAAATTGCGCCCCGCGTGCTGGAGGGAGGCAATCTGGCCTTTAACAAGCAGACCCGTTTTGGCATGGTGCCGCTGCACCGCCACAACTACATTGAAATGAACTATGTGTACTCCGGCACCTGCGTGCAAGAGATCAACGGCCAGACGGTTGAGATGCACACCGGCGATGTGACCATTCTGGACCGGGATGTGGTGCACCGGGTGTTGCCCACCGGCGAAAACGACATCCTGCTCAACTGCCTGATGGGGCAGAATTATTTCAAGGCAAGCTTCATCGAGCGGCTTGCCGCCAGTGGAGCGGTGCCGCGGTTTCTTTCCAATGCGCTGAACGAGCGCAACGATCACGACCATTATCTGCTGTTTCATACGGAGCGGTCGTATATTTTCCGGGATCTGTTTGAGTGTGTGTTCTGCGAATATCTGGACCCTACCACCTGCACGGCGGGTGCGGTGGAGAATTATATGAGCCTGATCTTCATCGAGCTGGCACGCTGCTATCAGGGCAATCAGGAACACGAATACCACAAATCCAACAAGAACTACCTCACCGAAGTGCTGCAATACATGGATGACCACTGCATCGACTGCACACTGGAAAGCACCGCAGCGCATTTTGGCTTCCACCCCAATTACCTTTCTCGCATGGTCAAGGAGGGCACCGGCAGTGCCTTCAAGGATCTGGTATCGGATGGGCGGCTGTCCCGCGCCGCCTTCCTGCTGTTGACCACCGAAGCACCTATTAGTCAGATCGCCAACCAGTGTGGCTATTCCAACCAGAACTTCTTTTATAAAAAGTTTCAGGTGCGCTACGGCTGTACGCCAGCTGTATATCGTGCCACTGGCGGTGCCCTGGCAGAAGATATACGTTGAAAAGCAGAACAGTTTTTTATCCGAAACATAGACTTGAAATTTCAGTATGAATGGGTAAAAACTTATGGAAGTGTCCGCTATGCTGAAAGCTTCCAATTTTTTCTATAAGTCCTACTATTATTGCTTTACCACAATAAAATACTCAAAACCATCTTGACGCACCTTGCAAACCATGATACCCTTTGTCACAAATCACATTATCGCAAGATAAGAAATTGGCTCAACCGAAACTTCATATTTGCGATATGCAAGCCAACGATGTTGCCGATGCATTGAAAAGTTGGCTTGCTATGAAAAGTGGTGGTTCTCACCGTGATAACCACCACTTTCAGTGAGTGATTGCCCCCAAAAGAACGTACCGCCCCACAACACACCCGATCGTTTTGCCGCCGTTTCACCCGACAAAATCCATCGCTATGCTGCATGGGCGGTATTTTTCTTTTACGGGAAACGCACCTTGAAAATCTCATGAGCCGACCGAACGTGATACCGACTTTCCGTCAACGCCGCTGCGAAACAGGGGCAGGAACTTCGTTCGGAGCAAACGGGGATCAACATACACGAGCAGCGGAACTCTCTACTTATTTTTGCGTCTTAACAATTCGGAAACATTTGTTAAAAATACGTTTTGAGCGCAGCGGTAGAGGGCAAGAACCGTCCCGTGGCCACAAATTTTCAATTCTTGAAAATGTTGTGCTCCATCGGGACTTCACTTCTTCAATGCATCTGCATTTCCGAAGTGATCTTGTTGGGGCGTGCCTGCCCCAAACCCTGCTCATATTCGCACCTTGCGGTGCGAAAGAACGGCGTGTCGTGCTTACATAGCTTCACCGAGAAGCTAGCAAGACGACAGGAGGTTCAATGAACAAAACGAATGTCAAAGCGAATCCCAGCACGACCCACCGCCACGACACGCCGAACAACAAAACGCACATCATCAAGTTCCGTGTGACGGAAACTGAAAAGTTGGAACTTGAAAATACCGCAAAACTCCTTCATCTCTCCCTGTCCACTCTCATCCGCCGTGCGCTGCACAGTGCAAAGATCGAGCGCACGGTTGTCGTTGCCGGCGGCGGAGAAGAAACCCTGAACGCCGTTTCCACTCTGCTTGCCCAGTGCGGCAAGGTGGGCGGAAACCTGAACCAACTCGCACGACACTTCAACTCCGGTGGAGCAGATACCGAACAACTCCGGGCGAAACTTCTTGACGAACTTACAGACCTGACTGCCTTCCGGCTCAACGCCGAGAAAATTCTTGGTGAACTGTATGGCAACGCTCAAGCATATCGCCTCTAAGAATTCGGACTACTCCGCCATCGAAGCGTACCTGATTTACCAGCACGATGAGTTCACCGGGAAGCAGCTTCTTGATCAACAAGGCAGGCCCATGCTGCGGGATTCGTACATTCTGGATACGCTTGAATGCGGCGATTTCTCGTTTGCAACGGCCTGCCTGCTGGCAAACCGAAAGTACAACAAGAACAACCACCCCGATGATATTAAGAGCCACCAGTATATCATCAGCTTTGACCCCAGAGATGCAGCCGACAACGGCTTGACCATGGAAAAAGCACAGGCTCTCGGCCTGAACTTCTGTAAAGCAAACTTTCCCGGTCATCCTGCCATCGTCTGCACCCACCCGGATGGGCATAACCATTCGGGAAATATCCATGTCCACATCGTGATCGGCAGCATCCGCACACGAGAAGTGGAACGCAAGCCCTATATGCAGAAGCCTCGTGACTGGCGTGAGGGCATGAAGCACTCCAGCACAGCCCAGACCATGCGGCACCTGCGTGTCGCAGTCACGGAAATGTGCGAATGCGCTGACCTGCACCAGATCAACCTACTGGAAGCACAAGGCAACCGTGTTTCTGAACGGGAATGCTGGGCGCGGCGGCGTGGACAGAAACGGCTTGACCAAGCCAACGCACGACTGATCGTAGCGGGGCAGAAGCCTAAACAGACTGTCTACCAGACGGAACTGGAAACGCTGCGAAAGCAAATCGACTCTGTTCTGAAGAAGGCTACCACCTTCGAGGAATTTTCTGCATTGCTCATGCAGGAACACGGCGTTGCCGTGAAAGAGAGCCGAGGGCGATTGAGCTACTGCCCGCCCAATCGGGTAAAGTTCATCACCGCCCGGAAGCTGAGCAAGAAGTTTGAGAAAAAGCAGGTGCTCGCCGCACTCGCTCAGAACATCCGGCTTGCCCCGACCATCCAGCCTATCGCAACAGACAAGCCCGACAGGATTCAGAAACTGGTGGACATTCAGGCGAAGCTGAAGCAGGGCAAGAGCATTGGCTACGAGCGTTGGGCGAAGAAGCATAACCTCAAAGCCATGGCCCAGACCTTGATTCTCTTGCAGGAGAAAGGTCTGCTCAACGAGGGCGCACTTGACCAGCGCATTGATGAACTGCAAACGCAGTACGACAGTGCAAAGGAAGTCGTGCTCGACCTCGAAACCCGCATGGCAGACAATCAGAAGCTGCGCAGCCACGCTGCTGCCTACAAGCAGTATCGACCGCTTACGCAGAAACGGAACGCTGTCAAATCCCCCGCAGCCTTTGAAGATCAGTACCGTGCAGAACTGACAGCATACCGGGCGGCAGCAGCCTATCTCAAGGCAAACAACATCACCTGCCTGCCCAGCCCGAACAAGTTGGAAGCGGAATACTGCGCGCTTGCCTCCGAAAAGGCCCAGTTTTATGAGCAGTACAAGGAAGCCAAGTCCGAGCTGCTCAAACTGAAAGACGCAAAACAGAATGTTGCCCTGTTCTTCCGGGAGGAAAAACAGACGCAGCATCACGAGAGATAAGGAGTGTGCGTATGATCAATCTGAAAATCGACCCGGAGTTCCAGAATCAGATTCCGCCGCTGACGGACGATGAGTACAAGCAGCTTGAAGAAAACATCCTCAAGGAAGGCAAGCTGCTTTCTCCTTTGATCGTCTGGGGAAACACCCTCGTTGACGGCCACAACCGTTATGCCATCCTCCAGAAGCACCCGGAGATTTACTTCTCCACCATGCCGCTCCGATTTGAAAGCAGAGAAGAAGTCCTCGCATGGATCTGCAAAAATCAGTTGGGGCGGCGCAACTTGAGTCCCGAACAGAAGCGTTATCTGATTGGCAAACAGTACGAAGCCGAGAAGAAAGCTGCAAAAATCTTTCGGGGCAACCAGTACACTTTAGCAAAGAAAAGTGGTGGTGCTCACGATGATAACCACCACTCCGGGAAGAAAACCTGCGACCGGATCGCAGAGGAAAACGGTGTCAGCCGTGCCTCTGTTCTCCGTGCCAGCCACTATACACGGGGCATCGACATCGCAGATACGTTTTCTCCCGGCATCAAGCAGAAAGTCTTTTCCGGCGAAGTAAAGTTCACGAACGAAGAAATGTCCAAGCTCGTGCAGGCAAGTGCCGAGCATCGTTTAGATGTTCTTGCTCAAATCCTGCATCCAGAGGCATTGGAAGTACTGGAATCTGCCAGCGCAGAGTTTGAACCTGAAAAAGCGGAACCTGTTTCCATGCCCACACCACAAACAGAAGAATTCCGGTGCTATCATGTACCGGACGAGTTTATGAAGGTTTACAAGTCCTTGAGCCGCGCGACCGAAATGATGAAAAACTCATGGAAGAAAACGCTCAAAAACAATCCCAGTTATTTCACTGACCCGGAAAAGCAGAAGGTTCTCCGCTTCGCAATGCAGAGGCCTGCTAACTATCTGACTGAAATCGAAACCTATCTGGAAAAGGCTCTTGCAGAAGCCCTTGAAGAAGAAAAGACCGCATAACGGAAGGCACTTATACGTCACCAACAAATCCACCAAAAGCAAGTGCAGGGTAGAAAACTTCCGCCCCTTGCGCCTGATATAACATGTAATCCTGATTTTCCCGCCCGACTTCGCCGCAGTGGGACGATCAGAGGAGTGTGCGTTTGAACAAGAAGAAAAAATCCACAAATCTTTCCCCGTATCCCGATGAAGCCATCGAACGTCTGGCACGGGCATTCTACCCGGCAATCCTTGCCTGCTGGAACAGCGAGGAAGGTCAACGGGAGTTTGCTGCATGGCAGGCGGAACAGGCTCATATTGCAACCAAAGAAAAACAGGAAGTTCCCGTCGGGGAACTCTCTGCCTTACTTATCGTGTGTGGATTTTTCAGGGTGCGTCCGGGTGGACGCGCCCTGTTTTTGTGTTTAGTCCTCTAATCCGTGGCTTCCCGCCACGTTCTTCAAATATTCCCCCGGTTCGCCGTTCAGAATCAGCTCAGCATACGCCAGCGGGTCATTATAGATGAGGTAGTCCAGTTCAGACCGCTGCGCAATGGTAACATCCAGCGCATCTTCGACCCCGGTGCAGTCGATGGAAATTTTTCTGCCATCCCGGAGCAGCAGCTCCACACAGCCAGTATCCATGTTGAACGAACAGGCTCTTGCATCGTACTTCATAATCGTGTCCTCCTGAAATCAGTGTTTGATTTGTTTCGGTCAATCTATGATTTCGGATTTCAGCTTCTGTCGGAAACCTCTATTGAACTTTCCGAAGAAAACAAAAAATCCGACCCCATCTCCTATCGGAAACAAGTTCGGATTATTTTTGTCTGGTCGGAGTGGCGAGACTCGAACTCGCGGCCTCCTGCTCCCAAAGCAGGCGCGCTACCAACTGCGCAACACCCCGGAATCCGGCGGCACAACTGCACCGCCGAAGTATAGTATATCGTTTTTTGTGCAGTTCGTCAATACAAAATCCTCAGTTGAAGGAGCGGAAGCCCTTACCGATGATCTCGCTGGAGTTGACGATGGTGATAAAGCTGTGGGGGTCGTTCTCCCGCAGGAAGTTGCGCAGCTGCAAAGCCTGACGGCGGGTGAGTACGGTCACCAGCACGCTGAGCTCGTGGTGGGTGTAGGCGCCGTAGGCCTTTTCCACCGTGGCAGAGCGGTTCATGTCGTGGATGATGAAGTCCAGAATAGGCTGCGGGTTCGCGGTCATGATGGTGCACACCTTGCGCAGACGGATGTTTTCAATGGCACCGTCCACCACGAAGGATTTGCCGATCAGGCCAAGGATACAGTATAGGCCCGTGCCCATGCCGAACCGCACGGCGGCAGCCAGTACGATGAGGATATCGCTGACCATCAGTGCCTTGCCGATCTCCATGGAGGTGTACTTGGCAAGGATCAGTGCTACGATGTCGGTGCCGCCGGTAGAAGCGCCGATATCAAACACGATGGCCGCGCCCAATGCAGGCAGGAACACCGCGAACACCAGATCCAGCATGGCATCGCCGCTCAGGGACGCGCCGGAAGGGTACAGCCACTCGCAGCCGGACACGAAAAAGGAGAGCGCAAAGGAGGAGTAGATCGTCCAGCCCATGCACTTGATGCCCAGAAACACAAAGCCCAGCACCACCAGCACCACGTTGATGATCCACATAAAGCCGCCCACATTGATCCGGGGGAACAGGTCTGCCAGCAGGATGGACAGACCAGAGGTGCCGCCGAAGGCGAAATGGTTGGGATTTTTAAAATATACGATGCCTACTGCCGTAAGCACAAGGCCGAGGTTCAGCAGAGCAAAGAAATTTAGATTCTTCAGCAGATTTTCGCGGCTGAAGGCTTCTTTTAAACCGTTCATGGGGTTCCTCCATCAAAAAATACAGCGATTTGGCCTGAATGCCATGCAAAAATATACTCTCCTTGTACAAGGAAGTCAAGGGATAAAGGAGAAGTTGTAGAAAAAGACGGAAAATAGCCGCTGAAAGGTAAAAAAACCGACACATCCGGTGCACTTTGGGCGCAAAAGGGCAAAATAAAGCGCCGCCCGCAGACAAAGCTGTCTGCGGGCGGCGCGGAAAGATCTAATTCAGGAAAAGGGGAAAGGCCTTACAGATTGAAGTAACGCTTTGCGTTGTCGAAGCAGATACCCTTGACGATCTTCTCCAGAGCCTTCTCGTCGTTGGGATACTCGCCGTCCTCGACCCACTGGCCGATGATATTGCACAGGATGCGGCGGAAGTAATCGTGACGGGTGTAGCTCAGGAAGCTGCGGCTGTCGGTCAGCATACCCACAAAGTTGCCCAGCAGGCCAAGGCTTGCCAGACGGGTCATCTGCTCTTCCATGCCGATCTTGTGGTCGTTGAACCACCATGCGGAGCCGTGCTGGATCTTGCCCGGCACCTCGCTGTTCTGGAAGCAGCCCAGAATGGTGCCGATCTGTGCGTCGTCGGCGGGGTTCAGGCTGTAGATGATGGTCTTGGGGCACTCGTCGGTGTCGTTCAGGGCGCTGAGCAGTTGTGCGATCTCGCCGCCGCAGGTGGCGGTGTTGATCATGTCAAAGCCGGTGTCGGGACCCAGCAGGCTGTTCATCTTGCGGTTCACGCCGCGCAGGCAGTTGTAATGGATCTGCATGGCAATGCCCAGACGGTGGTACTGCTTGCCCAGATGGATCAGGATGTAGGTCTGGTACTTTTCAGCCTCTTCCACGGTGCAGCTCTCGCCCTTCATCACCTTCTGGTAGATGGCGTTCACCTCGTCCTTGGTGGCCTCACGGTAGGGCACATAGTCCAGACCGTGGTCAGAAGCGCGGCAGCCCATCTCGGCAAAGAACTCGATGCGCTTGGTCAGGGCATCGGTCACGCAGTCGATGCAGGCCAGCTTTTCCTTGCCCACAACGGCAGCCAGCTTGCCCATGTACTCAGCAAAGCCGGGCTTATTGATGTTGATGGCCTTATCAGGACGGAAGGAGGGAGCCACGGTGAACTTGATGGTGGGATCCTCCTTGATCTTCTGGTGCCAGTACAGATCATCGATGGGATCATCGGTGGTGCCGATGAAGGCTACGTTGCTCTGTTCGATCAGGCCGCGGACGGTCAGCTTGGGATCGTGCTGCAGCTTGTCGTTGCACAGGTTCCACACTTCCTCAGCGGTGTCGCCGTTCAGCACGCCGTCGTAGCCAAAGAAAACGTGCAGCTCCAGATTGGTCCAGTGGTACATCGGGTTGCCAATGGCCATGGGCAGAGCCTCGGCAAACTTCTGGAAGCGCTCGCGGTCGGGCTTATCGCCGGTGATGTACTCCTCGGGCACGCCGTTGGAGCGCATCACACGCCACTTATAATGGTCGCCGAAGTAGCTGCCGTCCGGGTTGCGGCCGCCCAGCCACACCTGAGCGATGTTCTCGAAGCGGCGGTTCTCGTAGATCTCGCGGGGAGGGATGTGGCAGTGATAGTCGCAGATGGGCATAGCAGCTGCATAGTCGTGATACAGATGCTGTGCGGTAGCAGACTGGAGCATGAAGTCCTTATCCATAAATGCTTTCATGGGATTTTAACTCCTTTTCTCTGATAAATTTTGTTAAAATTTAGACAAAAACGGGCATGAAATTGCACCTGCTTTAAACAGGCAGGCTGCCTTATCCTTAGTATACCGGAAAATGCCGATGTATACAACTGAAAAACTGCCAAAATTTCACCCTTGGAATTGTATAAACCGCTGGAAATGCGCTAAATGGCCATTTTTGGACTAAAAACATTGCACAAAACACTTGACTTCTTTGTATACAACAGCATAAAATAGGAGCAGAAGATGGCAGGGGAAACGAGAGCCTGCCATGCAAAGCAAGTTTATAAAGGAGATCAATAAGATGGAAACTTTGAACTACAAGGTTCTGGAAGGCACTGGCTACAACGGCTACATCCTGAAGGATGCTCCCGTTAAGGTGATGCAGTTCGGCGAGGGCAACTTCCTGCGCGCTTTCGTGGACTACTTCTACGATGTTGCAAACGAGAAGGCCGGCTACAACGGCAAGGTCAAGCTGGTGCAGCCCATCGGCAACTTCCCCCAGATGGCAGACTGGATCAACGAGCAGGAGGGTCTGTACACCCTGTACCTGCGCGGCAGCGAAAAGGGCCAGAAGGTGGACGCAAAGCGGGTGATCTCCTGCGTGTCCGACTGCGTGTGCCCCTACATCGATAACAAGTGGGACGAGGTTCTGGCACTGGCTCGCTCTGAGGATCTGGAGACTGTTGTATCCAACACCACCGAGGCCGGCATTGCCTACACCAAGGGCGACAGCCAGTTCGATCAGGTTCCCCCCAACAGCTTCCCTGCAAAGCTGACCCGCGTGCTGTTCGAGCGCTACAAGGCCTTCAACGGCGCTGCCGATAAGGGTCTGGTCATCCTGAGCTGCGAGCTGATCGACAACAACGGCAAGGAGCTGCAGAAGTGCTGCAACAACTACGCTAAGGATTGGGATCTGGAGCCCGCCTTCATCGACTGGATGAACACTGCCAACACCTTCTGCTCCACGCTGGTGGACCGCATTGTTCCGGGCCGTATCCGTGACCCGCAGGAGCTGGCTGCTCTGGAAGAAGCCAACGGCTACCACGATACCGTGCTGGACGTGGGCGAAGTGTTCGGCGTCTGGGTCATCGAGGGCCCCGCAGGTCTGGAGGACAAGCTGCCGTTCAAGAAGGCCGGCGTCAACGTTATGGTCGTGCCCGACGTTACCCCCTACAAGAAGCGCAAGGTCCGCATCCTGAACGGCGCACACACCGGCTTTGTGCTGGGCGCTTATCTGGCAGGCTTTGATATCGTCCGTGACTGTATGCACAACGATACCGTGCGCGGCTTTATGAACAAGATGCTGCACGAGGAGATCATCCCCACCCTGCCGCTGGACAAGAAGGATCTGGAGGACTTTGCCTCTGCTGTTGAGGACCGCTTCAACAACCCCTTCGTCAACCACGAGCTGATGAGCATCTCCCTGAACTCCACCTCCAAGTGGAAGGCCCGCAATATGCCCTCCTTCCTGGCTTACATCGAGGAGCAGAAGCAGCTGCCCAAGTGCCTGACCATGTCTCTGGCTGCTTACATCGCCTTCTACTCCAACGACATTCAGGAGCGCACCGCTGATGGTCTGATCTGCAAGCGCCCCGCAGGCAACACCTACAAGATCCAGGACGATGCATGGGCTCTGGACTTCTACTATGCACACAAGGATGACACCGCTGCCCAGCTGGTGCACGCTGTGCTGACCAACACCCAGATGTGGGATCAGGATCTGACCAAGATCGAGGGTCTGGAGGCCGCTGTGCTGGCAGATCTGGAAATGATCCGCACTCAGGGTGCCGAGGCTGCTTACAAGAGCTGCCTGTAAGCTGAAAAATCAACCTACCCGCACAACAAAGGGCTGCTGCTTTGGGCAGCAGCCCTTTTGTGCGATACGATAAGGAGAACAACTATGCCGCAGGCAATTCATATCAGCCCCATCGACAATGTGGTCGTTGCCCTGCACCCCATTGCCAAGGGCACGCTGGTGGAGGTGGACGGCCTTGCCGTCACCGCACTGGAGGATATCCCGCAGGGTCACAAGATGGCAGTCAAGCCCATTAAGAACGGCGAGAACGTCATCAAGTACGGTTTCCCCATCGGTCACGCCACCGCAGACGCCGCCCCCGGCACCTGGATGCACACCCACAACGTGCACACCAACCTGTCCGGCGAGGTGGAGTACAGCTATAACCCCGCCCCGGATCTGGCTCCGCTGCCCAAGGCAGAGCCGGAGACCTTTATGGGCTTCCGCCGCAAGGACGGCCGCGCCGCCATCCGCAACGAGATCTGGATCATCCCCACTGTGGGCTGCGTGAACGATATCGCCAAGAAGATGGTAGCCGACAATCAGGATCTGGTCACCGGTTCCATCGAGGGTCTGTACACCTTCACCCATCCCTTCGGCTGCAGCCAGACCGGCCACGACCACGCACAGACCCGCAAGCTGCTGGCTGCGCTGGTGCGCCACCCCAATGCCGCTGCCGTTCTGGTGCTGCATCTGGGCTGCGAGAACCTGCAGCACGATCAGTTCGTGGAAGAGCTGGGCGAGTACGACCACGACCGCGTCAAGTTCCTGACCTGTCAGGACGTGGAGGACGAGTTTGCCGCCGCCCGCGATATCCTGAAGGAACTGGCTGCCTACGCCGGGCAGTTCAAGCGCGAGCCCATCCCCGTGTCTGAGCTGGTGGTGGGCATGAAGTGCGGCGGCTCGGACGGTCTGTCCGGCATCACCGCCAACCCCACCATCGGCCGATTCTCCGACATGATGGGACAGCGTGGCGGCTCTACCGTGCTGACCGAGGTGCCCGAGATGTTCGGTGCAGAGGGCTTCCTGATGGACCGCTGCATCAACAAGGAGGTATTCGTCAAGGCCGAGCACATGATCAACGGCTTTAAGGATTACTTCATCAGCCACAACGAGGTGGTGTACGATAACCCCTCTCCGGGCAACAAGGCCGGCGGCATCACTACGCTGGAGGATAAGAGCTGCGGCTGCGTGCAGAAGGGCGGCACTGCCCCCATCATGGACGTCATCGGCTACGGCGACCCCGTGGTGACCAAGGGCTTGAATATGCTGTACGGCCCCGGCAACGATCTGGTGTCTGCCACCGCCATGACGGCAGCAGGCGCACACCTGATCCTGTTCTCCACCGGCCGCGGCACTCCGTTCTCCGCTCCGGCTCCTACCCTGAAGATCTCCACCAACACCCCGCTGGCAGAGAAGAAGGGCGGCTGGATCGATTTCAACACCGGTGTCATCGCAGACGGTGAAAAGACCATTGACGAGGCTGCAAAGGATCTGCTGGATCTGGTCATCCGCGTGGCCAGCGGCGAGCAGACCAAGGCGGAAAAGCACGGCTTCCGCGAGATCTCCATCTTCAAGGACGGCGTGGTTCTGTAACTGAAAAAAGGGCTGCTGTACGGCAAAAAGCGGTACGGCGGCCTTTTTGTGCATAAAAAGAAAGGAAGTGTATGAAATGTTGGGCGCAAATGGAGTGCTGCTGTTGACACTGCTGCTTTATGCGGCTATCATTTATGGTGTAGTACGATTGATCAAATATTTTATCCGCTACGGCATCGACTACTACTTCAAAAAGCTGGATGCACGGCAGACCGAGCAAGAAAAATGACCCGCCGGGGCGACCCGGCGGCAATAATAGGAGGCTTTTACTTATGAATCAGATCACCACCCGGTACATCACCGAGAACGGCGCCTGCTACGAGCAGTACGTCATCACCGACCCCGAGGCAAAGACCGCCCTCACCATCACCCCCGAGCGCGGCGGTATGATCACCAGCTTTACGCTGGACGGCGAGGAGTTCGTCTGGACCCGCCGCCCCAATTTCTCGGAGTGCAACCGTCCCCGCTTTGGCGTGCCGGTGCTGTTCCCCAGCTGCGGCAACCCGGATAACGGCGTGCACATCTTTGACGGCAAGGCTTACCCCATGGAGACCCATGGTTTTGCCGACCTGTGCACGTGGGAAGTGGAAAGGGTTGGCCCGGACGGCGTGACGCTGGCACTGGAGTCCACCCCGCTGACCAAGTTCCTCTACCCGTTCGATTTCACCCTGCTGCTCAACTATAATCTGGAGGGAAACAAGGCTCTGGTCAGCCTGACCGTCATCAACGAGGGCAACACCGATATGCCCTTCAGCTTTGGCTACCACCCCTACTTTACCGCCTCCAAGCTGGAGAACGTGGAGTTTGACATCAAGTGCGCCACCTGCTCCGAAAACGCCAAGGGCGAGCAGCCCGCCGCCCCGGAAAAGATCACCCTCACCCGCAAGGAGGGTGCAGACAACACCATCCGTCTGCTGACCGGTGTGCAGTTCCCCATGACCTTTACCGACAAGGGCAACGGCCACAAGGTGACCGTGGACGCGGACGAGACCTTTGACAACGGCGTGCTGTGGCAGCAGGATGCCGAGAGCTTTGTCTGCATGGAGCCTTGGAACGGCTGGGCAAACAGCGTGAACGAGGAAGGCAAGCACGAGGTGCTGGAGCCGGACGAGGCCATGACCAGCGAGTGGAGCATCACCATCGAGAAGGCATAAGGTATAAAACATAAAACGGGCTGCTGTGCAATGTCTGCACGGCAGCCCGTTTTTGTATACTGTTCCTTTATGCTTCCAGCACCTTTTTGCCGGTGACAGGGTCGGCAATGCCCAGCAGCGCCAGTATGATCGCCATACGAATATACACGCCGTTGTGCACCTGATCAAAATAGGCGGCGCGGGGGTCACTGTCGATCTCCGGCTTGATCTCGTCGATGCGGGGCAGGGGATGGAGCACCGGGGTGTCGGGCTTTGCCAGTGCCAGCGTTTTTGCGTCCAGCTGGTAGCAGCCCTTCAGCCGCAGATAGTCCTCCTCGTTGAAAAAGCGCTCCTGCTGGATGCGGGTCATGTACAGAACATCCAGCCCGGGCAGCTCGGCTTCCAGATCGGCGGTCTCCTTGTAGGTCTGGTGCAGCGGGGTCAGAGTCTCGTCCTTGAGGTACTGCGGGATGCGCAGCTCCTCCGGCGAGATGAACACGAACCGGTTGCCCTCGAACTGGCTCAGCGCGGCGGTGAGGGAGTGCACCGTCCGGCCGAATTTCAGGTCGCCGCAGAAGCCGATGGTCAGATGATCCAGCCGCCCCTTGCGCTGGCGGATGGTCATCAGGTCGATCATGGTCTGGGAGGGATGTGCGTGGCCGCCGTCACCGGCATTGATCACCGGCACGCGGGCACACTGGGAGGCGCGCAGCGGCGCACCCTCCTTGGGGTGGCGCATGGCAATGATGTCGGCATAGTTGCTTACCACGCGGGCGGTGTCGGCCACCGTCTCGCCCTTGCTTGCGCTGGAAAGCTGCGCCCCTGCAAAGCCCAGCGTCTTACCGCCCAGCCGCAGCATGGCAGACTCGAAGGAAAGGCGGGTGCGGGTGCTGGGCTCGTAGAACAGGGTAGCCAGAATGCGGCCATCGCACAGGTGGGCGTAAGGCGCGGGGTCAGCTTCCATCCGGTCGGCAAGGTCGAGCAGTGCCAGCTGCTCAGCCAGAGAAAAGCTGTTGGGTTCAATAAAGTGTCTCACAGCCATTCTCCTTTCAGCACGAACTTTTCGCGCTCGGCACCGGTGGAAACGAACTGGATCTCGTGCCCCAGCTGCTTTTCCAGAAACTCCACATACTGCTTTGCGGCCTTGGGCAGCTCATCCCAGCTCTTGCAGCCGGAGATATCCTTGTTCCAGCCCGGCAGCAGGGTGACCACCGGCTGCACCCGGTCAAGGTCGGACAGCGGGTCGAAGCGGGGGACTTCAACGCCGTCCAACTTGTAACCGGTGATGACCGGGATCTCCTTCATGCTGCTCAGCACGTCCAGCTTGGTCAGGGCGATCTTGTCCGCACCCTGACAGGACAGACCGTACCGGCTTGCCACGCAGTCAAAGGGACCTACCCGGCGGGGACGTCCGGTGGCAGCGCCGTACTCGCCGCCGGCCTTGCGCAGCTGCTCGTTCCAAGCTTCGCCCATGGCATTTTCTGCCGCAAAGGGGCCTGCACCCACACAGGTGGAATAGGCTTTCAGCACGCCCACCACATGGTCAAGCCTGCAGTTGGGGATGCCTGCACCCAGCGGCGCGTATGCTGCCAGCGTGTTGGAACTGGAAGTGAACGGGAAGATGCCGTAGTCGATATCCCGCATTGCGCCCAGCTGTGCTTCCAGCACGATGCGCTTGCCGCTGTCGTGCGCCTGCTGCAAAAAGGCACCCGCGTCACAGATGAAGGGTGCAAACTGTCCGGCCTGCATCCGGCACCACTCCAGCAGAGCATCGTAGCTCATAGGCTCCTGATGGTAGCAGCCTGCAAGCTCCAGATTTTTGGATTCCAAAATCACGTGCAGGCGGTTCTGGACGCGCTCTTCGTCCAGATGCAAAAGGTCGCCCAGACGCAGGGTCTTTTTGCGGTACTTGTCGCTGTAGGCGTAGGCAATGCCCCGGCGGGTAGAACCGAATGCACGGCCCTTCTGGGCAAGACGATCTTCTTCCAGCCCGTCCTGCACCTTGTGCCACGGCATGGAGATGGTGGCTTTATCGGAAAGCTTCAGGTTTTCCGGGTCGACCTTCACGCCGCGCTCCTCGATGGCATCGATCTCTCGGGACAGGTGATCCAGATCAATGACCATGCCTGCGCCCAGCACACAGGTCACTTCCGGGTGCAGGATGCCGGAGGGCAGCAGATTCAGGATAAATTTGCCCTGCTCCGTCACCACAGTGTGTCCGGCGTTGTCGCCGCCCTGATAGCGCGCCACGACATCGGCATTTTCAGCCAACAGGTCGATGACGCGGCCCTTGCCCTCATCGCCCCAGTTGATTCCAGTAACAGCGGTAAGCATAATACTTCATAACCTTCTTCTATAAATTCCCTTGTGCGGTCTCAGACCGCTTTGCCTATTATACGAGGAAAAAGAGAATGTGTAAAAAGTATCCTGCATATAGTCACGATATGTTTTTTGTATGCTGCACATAAAAAGAGCACAGCCGGACCCGCAGATCCGGCTGTGCCATAAAAAAGTATTGCTCAGTGGCAGCTGCCGGTGCAGCCGCCCTTGTCGGCGTGGCAGGCGTGAGCGCCGCAGCTGTGGCTCTCTTCGTGATCGTGGTGGGTGCAGCGGGCGCTGGGGTCAAAGACCAGCGTGCCGGCAAGATAAGCCGCCGCAGCGCTGTCAGCATTACCGGTGATGCCGCCGCACAGCCGGATACCGGCCTGTGCCAGAGCCATCTGTGCCCCGCCGCCAATGCCGCCGCACAGCAGCACGTTCACGCCGTTGCGCACCAGAAATCCCACCAGTGCACCGTGGCCCTGCCCGTCGGTGGAGACCACCTCGGCGCTGGTAATGTGGCCCTCCTCGGCGGTGTAAAGCTTGAACTGCGCAGAGTGGCCGAAGTGCTGGAACACCTGACCGTTTTCATAAGGAATTGCGATCTTCATACTAAAAACTCCTTCCTGTGTACGAGATTCTCTTTCCCTATTCTAACAGATTGCGCTGGAATAGGGAAGGGCACCCGCGCTTTTTGCGCCTTTTGGGGCGGTAAACATGGCCGGTATGTAAAAGTGATATCAGAAACTGCCGTAAAATGTATTATAATAGAGCCCGAAAAGAGGGTAAAAGTATGAAAACAAAGCATCACGGGCAAATGTCAGAGTCCTTTCTTACGGCAGTGTTCCTTTCGCTGTCCGGCGGCCTGCAGGACGCCTATACCTATCTGTTCCGGGGCAAGGTGTTTGCCAATGCCCAGACCGGCAATATCGTGCTGCTGAGCGCCAACATCATGGATGGCCGGTGGGATAAGGTGCTGCACTATCTGGTGCCCCTGTGCGCTTTTGCGCTGGGGGTGCTGGTCGCAGAAAAAATGCGGGAGCACTTTCAGGCAATGCAGCGGCTGCACTGGCGGCAGCTGGTGGTGTTGGGCGAGGTGCTGCTGCTGTTCGCGGTGGGCTTTCTGCCGCAATCGCAGAATCTGCTGGCAAACGCCATCGTTTCCTTCTCCTGCGCCATGCAGGTGCAGGCTTTCCGCAAGGTGGACGGCTATGCCTTTGCCAGCACCATGTGCATCGGAGACCTGCGCAGCGGCGTAGAAGCCTTCTGCATCTGGCGCAAGACCCACGAGCCCCACGCAAAGGACCGGATGGTGCGGTACTTCGGCATCATCCTGCTGTTCGCGCTGGGGGCTGGGCTGGGCAGTAAAAGCGCGGCGCAGCTGGGCGGCAGAGCCATCTGGATCTCCTGCTGCTTTTTGCTGGTCAGCTTTGCGCTGATGTTCATCCGGGAGGAACTGGAGGAAAACCCGGTCATCGAAAAGGATCTGACCGCCATCCGGCAGGAGACGCGGGAGATCGACCGCACCCTGAAGCGGGAACTGCAGGAAGAACAGCGGGAGCTGAAGCAGAGCGTAAAAAAATAAGAGAAAAGGGGCTGCTGCACATCATTGGTGCAGCAGCCCCTTGCTGTATTGGTATTATTTGTGCGCTGCACCCCGTGCACCGGCTTTGGTCAGCAGCTGCTGGAACTTGCGGGCGGCAGTGTTCAGCGGGCGGTGATGGTCGTAGACAAGGCAGATGGAGCGGGAGGGGATGATCTCCTGCAAGTGCAGCTGCACCAGCTCCCCGCTTGCCAGCAGGGGCGCTGCCATAGGCTCCGGCATAAAGGCCAGTCCCAGCTCGCTTTTGACCAGCGTGAGCATCTGGTCGGTGGTGGCGGCTTCGGTGTCCGGTTTCAGCACCGCGTCGTGCTCCAGAAAGAACTGCCGGTAAAAGCTGCGGGTCATGCTCTCTTCGTTCAGACAGATCAGGGGATAACCGGCCAGCTCTTTCAGGCTCAAAGTCTGGCTGGCCAGCGCCGTAAAGGTCCTGCCGCCCACAAGAACTTCGTAAAAGGGCATCAGCTCCACCATTTTCAGCCCGTTTTCCACCTCTGCGGGGGTGGTTATGATGGCAAAATCTACCTCGCCGTTGCGCACTGCCTGCACCGCCTGCGGGGTGGAGTGGTTGGAGATGCGCAGCCGGATGCCCGGGTACTCGGTATGGAAGGCGCGCAGCTTTTCGGACAGGTAGATGTTCAAAGCGGTCTCGGTGGCGCTGATGCTGATGGCACCGTGCTCCAGCGTGGCGCTGGCGCTCAGCTCTTCTTCTGCATCTTGGATCTGTACCGCCGCCGATGCAATGCGGGAGTACAGCAGCTCCCCCTCCGGCGTTAAGGTGACGCCCCGGTTGGAGCGGATGAACAGCACGCAGTTCAGCTGGCTTTCCAGCCGGTTCATGGCGTGGGTGATGTTGGGCTGGTTATTGCCCAGCACCCGCGCCGCGCGGGTAAAGTTCTGGTATTTTGCCACATAGTAAAAGATCTTGTAGTATTCCCAGTCCACATACATGGGTGCAGCGCCTTCTTTCCGTTTCAATATCGCCTGATGACTTTATACGACTTTTTCTGATTTGTATCATAACACGATGTGCCGGAAATGCAAGTGTTTTTTGCGGGAGAGGGAAAGGCCGGGGAAAACAAAAACCTCAGCGTACTTGCATACGCTGAGGTTTTTAGTGGGCGCGGGTGGATTGCGCGAGCCGCGCAGAAAAGGAGCCCGGGTCGCGGCTCCCAGCGGCTGCATCGTGCCTTGGGCGGCACGCGCATCCTGCTGGCCGCAGCCCCAACAGCTCCTCCCTGTTTCTGCCGCTGGCAGCGGTCGTCGCTGTTGCTGTTCGAATCCACCCTTGCGTTCCTTTTGTACGGCAGATAAAACAGAAACTCCAGTACCCGGTTCGGATACTGGAGTTCTTGGTGGGCGCGGGTGGATTCGAACCACCGAAGCTGAAAGCAGCAGATTTACAGTCTGTCCCCATTGGCCACTCGGGAACACGCCCATATTCATTTGTTGCACATCCCTACGCCGGACGACTTGTTTATTTTAGCATGAGAAGGGAGATTTGTCAACTGTCTTTTTTACTTTTTTTCAGTAGATTCAAACAGCATCCGACAAAGGCAGGAAAGGATGCGATGACAGGTGCTTTTTACGGGAACAGGGCGCTGCTTTGGTGCAACTGCCGAAAAGAGAAGGCAAAAATTATATAAATCACATAATTTGTTGCACTATAGTTGCAAGAAAGGTGGAAAGGTGCTATCATAGCACTGTATCGCCGTGAAATGCGGCGGTGGGAAAGTAAACGACAGCTGAAAGAGAAAGGCACGGCGTAAGCTATGACGATACAGGAATGCTATAAAAAAATGGGTGCGGACTATCAGGAGGTGCTGGGGCGGCTGTATAACGAGGCCATGATCTGCAAATTTGTGCGGATGTTTTTGCAGGACGACAGCTTTCAGATCCTGGAGGAAGCACTGCGCAGGGGAGATGTAAAAGAGGCGTTCCGCGGGGCGCATACCCTCAAGGGCGTCTGCCAGAATCTGGGCTTCTCCAACCTATACGCGCCCACCTATACCCTGACCGAGACCCTGCGTGCAGGACAGCTGGAGGGTACACAGGAGCAGTTTGCAAAGGTGGCAGAGCAGTACAAGCGCACGGTGGACGCTATCCGCGCGCTGGACTGAAAGATAATGCGGTGTCGGGCGGCTTTTGGGCTGTCCGGCATTGTTCTTTTATAGGGTGCGGCTGAAAACAGCAGAACCGCCCCTTGTACCGCCGCGCAGTTTGCGGTATGATAGACAAAAAGAGGGAAGGAGACCCTATTATGTCTAAACATATCCTTGTCTGCCTGCCCATCAGTGCAGAGCAGAGAGCCCGCATTGAGACGGTGCAGGGCTTTGCATATCGCTTTACCACCCCGGATACTGCCACGGTGGAGGATGCCCTGTGGGCTGATGCGGTGCTGGGCAACCTGCCGGTGCCGCTGATCCGACAAAACGATCATCTGGAGTGGTTCCAGTCCAACGCAGCCGGCCCTAATAACTATCTGGAGCCGGGGGTGCTGCCGGAGGGCTGCATCGTGACCAACGCCACCGGCGCTTACGGGCTGGCCATCAGCGAGTGTATGCTGGCGCTGTGGCTCAGCCTGCTCAAGGAGCTGCCCACCTACCGGGATAACCAGCGGGAGCACCGCTGGGTGCCCACCGGCCACTCTGTGGGCAGCATCGCGGGCAGCCGGGTGCTGTGCGTGGGCATGGGCGATATCGGCTCTAACTTTGCCCAGCGGGCTCATGCGCTGGGAGCCGAGGTGGTGGGCGTGCGCCGCACCGTGCACCCGGACACCCCCTGCCCGGACTACTGCACCCGTGTGGTGGCGCAGAGCGAACTGGACGCAGAGCTGCCGCAGGCCGACCTTGTGGCGCTGAGCCTGCCTGACACGCCGGAGACACGGCATCTGTTCAACGCCGGGCGGATGGCGCTCTGCAAGCCCGGCGCCATCCTGCTCAATGTGGGGCGCGGCACTGCCGTGGACGGCGAGGCACTGGCGGCGGCGGTGCACAGCGGGCAGCTCTCCGGTGCAGGGCTGGACGTGACGGACCCCGAGCCGCTGCCGCCGGAGCATCCCTTGTGGGCAGAGCCCAACGTGATCATCACGCCCCATGTCACCGGCGGCTTCAGCCTGCCCAAGACACTGGACAACATCGTGGATATCTTTGCGCACAACCTCAGGCGCTATGCCGCCGGTCAGCCGCTGGATAACCAGATGGACCGCCGCACCCAGTACGCCAGCGGCGCACGGCTGCAAAGCACACTGTAAAACAAAAAACTGCCGCACAACTGTGCGGCAGTTTTTGTTTCTGTGGTTTACAGCATCACTGCGCCTGCGCAAGGCAGGCGTCCATGGCGGTAAAGATGGCCTCGCTGGTCAGGGTAGCACCGGTAATAGCGTCTGCACCAGCGGTGGAGCCGGTCTGTGTCAGCTGCGCAGCCAGCGTCTCAGCGGCTTTGCCGCCCAGCTCCGGGGTCTCGGCAGAAGCGTCCACCTGCACGGCGGTCACCTTGCCGCCGGTCACGGTGACTGTGACAGTCACCTCGCCCATGCAGCCCTGTGCAGCAGAGGTGTAGCTGCCGTCGGTCAGGGGAGCGGCGTTGTCGGCAGCGGGTACGGTGCCGGTGTTGTGGATATACAGGTTCAGCACAATGCCCATCAGCACGGTGGCCACCAGCATGAGCAGGATATTACGGGTCATTTTTGCGGTCATGGTATGGTATCTTCTCCTTGCGGGTGATTATTTTGCGGGCTTGAAGCTGTCACGCAGGGTGACCACACGGTTGTACACGCCGGGGTTCTTGCTGTCCGGGGTAAAGAAGCCGGTGCGCACGAACTGGAACTTTTCGCCGGGCTTTGCGTCCTTCAGGCTCTCTTCCAGCTTGCAGCCGGTGCGCACAGTAACGCTTTCCGGGTTCAGGTAGTCTTTGTAATCGCTGCCCTCGGGGATGCCGTTCATGTTGGCTTCGGTGAACAGCTTGTCGTACAGACGCACCTCGGCGTCCACGCAGTGCGCAGCGCTTACCCAGTGGATGGTGCCCTTGACCTTGCGGCCGTCGGCGGGGTTGCCGTTGCCGGTCTCGAGGTCGGCGGTGCAGTGGATGGCGGCAATGCTGCCGTCGGCGTTCTTGTCCACGCCGGTGCACTTGACGATATAAGCACCCATCAGACGCACCTCGCCGTCCACGGTCAGGCGCTTGAACTTGGGAGGCGGCACCTCGGCAAAGTCCTCGGCGTCGATCCACAGCTCACGGGTAAAGGCGACCTTGCGGGTGGTGGTATCGTTGGCTTCACGGTTGGGGTTGTTGGCTACGTCAAAGTACTCGGTCTTGTCGGCGGGGTAGTTGTCCACCACCAGCTTGACCGGCTCCAGCACGGCAATGCGGCGCTGTGCGGTCAGATCCAGCTCGCTGCGGATGCAGGCTTCCAGCTGGCGCATATCGATCAGGTTGTCAGACTTGGAGATACCGGCCTCCCGCACGAAAGTGAAGATGGAGGTGGGGGTGTAGCCGCGGCGGCGCAGACCGCACAGGGTGGGCATACGGGGATCGTCCCAGCCGTCCACGATGCCCATCTCCACCAGCTCGCGCAGGTAGCGCTTGCTCATGACCGTGTTGGTCATGTTCAGGCGGGCGAACTCGCGCTGCTTGGGGAACTCGGCACCGAAGATGTTCTCAATGACCCAGTTGTACAGCGGGCGATGGTTCTCGAACTCCAGACTGCACATACTGTGGGTGATACCCTCGATGGCGTCCTGAATGGGGTGGGCGAAGTCGTACATGGGGTAGATGCACCACTTGCTGCCCTGACGGTGATGCTCGGCGTACTTGATGCGGTAGATGGCCGGGTCGCGCATATTCATGTTGGGGCTTGCCAGATCGATCTTGGCGCGCAGGGTCTTTTCGCCTTCCTTGAACTCACCGGCACGCATCCGGCGGAACAAATCAAGGTTCTCTTCCGGGCTGCGGTCGCGCCACGGGGACGGGCGGGAGGGCTTGCCGGCATCGGAGCCGCGGTACTCGCGCATCTCCTCGCGGGTCAGGTCGTCCACATAGGCTTTGCCCTCGGTGATCAGCTTCTCGGCGTACTCATAGCACTTATCAAAGTAATCGCTGCCGTAGAAGATGCCGCCGTTGGGGTCGGCACCCAGCCAGTGCAGATCCTCGATGATGCTGTTGACGTACTCCTCGCCTTCGCGGGCGGGGTTGGTGTCGTCCAGACGCAGGTTGAATTTGCCGCCGTACTGGTTGGCAATGGACCAGTTGATATAGATGGCCTTGGCGCTGCCGATGTGCAGATAGCCGTTGGGCTCCGGCGGGAAGCGGGTGTGGATCTGCTGCACCTTGCCCTCGGCAAGGTCGGCATCGATGATATCTGTCAGAAAGTTTTTATCAGCCATATAGGTTCCCCCTGTCAGGGCACACAGCGTGCCCCTTATACTCATAATACTATATAATACACTATTTTGCGTTTTTCTTCAAGTATGGACTTGTGCGGCGGGGGGATGGCGCGGTGCTGAAGGAATGTGTTTTCCGTTTACCGCCGGAGCGGCGGGTCCGGCACAAAGATCATGGTGCCCCGGGCGGAAAAAAGCAGCTGCGGCATCATGCAGCTGTACCCCAGCCACAGCACCGCCAGAATGCACAGCACCAGCAGCACCCGGCGCAAAAGCACCGGGTGCCGGGCGGGGGGATGTCGTTTTCTGCGGTCGCGCTGCATAGGCTGTGCCCTCCTTTTTCAAGGCTCTGCCCAGCTTATGCCGCAGCAGAAAGAATTGTGCACCGGCGGGGTTTGTGGTAAGATAACAGGGAAGAACCACGGAGGAACTGCTTATGCTGACCATTACACTGCTGGGCACGGCTGCCACCATGCCGCTGCCGGAGCGCGCCCTGACCGCCGCTGTGGCAGAGTGCGGCGGGCACAGCCTGCTGCTGGACTGTGGCGAGGGCACCCAGACCGCCGCCCGCCGCGCCGGGGTGAACCTGATGCGTGCGGACGCCATCTGCCTGACCCACTACCACGGGGACCATATCTTTGGCCTGCCCGGGCTTTTGCAGACCCTTGGGGCGCAGGGACGCACCCGCCCGCTGACTCTGCTGGGGCCGGAGGGGCTTTTGGAGGTCTGGCGGGCGGTGTATGCCCTGACCGGGCCGCTGCCCTATGCGGTAAAGCCGCTTATCTGCCGCGCCGGGCAGCCGGTGGCGCTGGATGCTCTTTCGGATGGATGGCCCGCCGGGGCAACGCTGCTGCCGGTGGCAACAAAGCACCGGGTACGCAGTCTGGGCTACCGGCTGGACTTGCCCCGGGCGGGCAGGTTCGACCCGGAAAAGGCGCGGGCGCTGGGCGTACCGGTGACCCAGTGGCGGCTTTTGCAGCGGGGACAGGCTGTGCCGCTGGCAGAGCGTATGGTGCAGCCCGCCGAGGTGCTGGGCGCGCCCCGCAAGGGGCTGCGGTTCGTCTTTTCCGGCGACAGTGCGCCCTGCCCGGCGCTGGAACAGGCGGCGCAGAGGGCAGACCTGCTGCTCTGCGATGCCACCTATGCCCTGCCGGAGCAGCAGGAGCAGGCCGCGCAGTGGGGGCACAGCACCTTTGGACAGAGCGCGGCGCTGGCGGCAAAAGCCGGGGCAAAGCGGCTGTGGCTGGTGCACTATTCCCCCATGATCACCGACCCGGAACAGCAGCTTGCACAGGCGCAGAGCGTATTCCCTGCGGCAGAATGCGGCTTTGACGGCAAGCGCATCACCCTGCATTACGAGGAGAACGAGGAATGAAGCTGACACTTGACCCCGGGGCAGCTGCCCTGCTGGACACCCTGCACGCAGCGGGCTACGCAGCCTACGCCGTGGGCGGCTGCGTGCGGGACAGTCTTTTGGGGCGCACCGCCCACGACTGGGACCTGTGCACCAGCGCCCTGCCGCAGCAGGTGATGGAGCTGTTCGGGGCAGAGCAGTGCATCCCCACCGGGTTGCAGCACGGCACGGTCACCATCAAATACGGCGGGCGGCTGTACGAGACCACCACCTTCCGCACCGAGGGCAGCTATACCGATGGCCGTCACCCGGACGCAGTGCAGTTCGTCCCGGACGTGCGGGAGGATCTTGCCCGGCGGGATTTTACCATCAACGCCATGGCTTATAATGAAGCCGAGGGTCTGGTAGACCCCTTTGGCGGGCAAAAAGATCTGCAGAACGGTCTGCTGCGGGCGGTAGGCGAGCCGCAGCAGCGGTTTACCGAGGATGCACTGCGTATTCTGCGGCTGTACCGCTTTGCCGCAAGGTTTGGCTTTGCGCTGGACGCAGCCACCGCCCGGGCGGCGCGGCAGCTGGCACCCCACTTGGACTGCATCTCTGCCGAGCGCATTCAGGAGGAACTTGCAAAGCTGCTGGCAGCCCCGCAGCCGGGGGCATATCTAGAGCCCGCCGTGCTGGCGGTGGTGCTGCCGGAGTTGACCCCGGCGGCACTTGATGCCGCAAAGCCGGTGGTGGATGCCTGCCCGGCGGGGGAGAAAAATCTGCCGGTGCGCTGGGCGGCGCTGCTGGGCGCTCTGGGCGAGACCGACACCCGCCGGGTGCTCAAGCGGCTGCGCTGCTCCAACGCCTGCATCGAGGAGACCGCGGTATTAGTGCGGGAAACGGCGGGGGAGGGCGTGTGCGAGGAGAAAGCTTCTGCACACCCCGGTGATATCCACATCCGGCAGCTTTTAGGCCGGTACGGGCTGTGCACCGTGGAGCGGCTGTGTGCGCTGTGCGCGGCGCTGCAACCGCAGAATGCCCCGGCTTGCGCCCTTGCGGCACAGCGGGCGCGGCAGCTGGAAGCCGACGGCGTATGCTGCCGGGTGAGCCAGCTGGCGGTGAACGGACGCGACCTGATGGCGGCGGGCATCCCGGCAGGGCCTGCGCTGCGCCGGGTGCTGGAAACGCTGCTGGACGGCGTCATCCGCGCAGAATATTCCAACGAAAAACCGGCGCTGCTGGCTGCGGCGCAGAAAATTATAGCGTCTTGACAAGCGGTTTATGCTGCGGTAGTATTATACTACTGCTTTAGTATGTTGAACCCATAAAAGGAGAACCTATGACCACTCAGAACCCTGTAAACCGTCCCCGCGCCCTGATCGCTATGAGCGGCGGCGTGGACAGCTCGGTGGCGGCCTGTCTGATGCAGCAGGCAGGCTACGACTGCACCGGCATCACCATGCGGCTTACCCACAACGAAACGCTGGGACAGTCCGGTTACCAGACCTGCTGCTCGGAAAAGGATATCGAGGACGCCGCCGAGGTGGCTTTTGCGCTGGATATGCCGTATCAGGTGCTGGATTTTACCGCCGACTTCCGGGCGCAGATCATTGAAAAATTCATCCGCGTCTACGAGACGGGCGGCACCCCCAACCCCTGCATCGACTGCAATAAATATATGAAGTTCCGCCACCTGCTGGACTGGGCAGAGGAACACGGCATGGAGTATGTGGTCACCGGCCACTATGCCCGGGTGGAGCAGGACGCAGCCACCGGCCGCTGGCTGCTGAAAAAGGGCTTGGACGAGGGCAAGGATCAGAGTTATGTGCTGTATAACCTTACGCAGGAGCAGCTGGCGCATATCCGTCTGCCGCTGGGTGCGCTGCACAAGACCGAGGTGCGAAAGATCGCGCAGGAGCACAGCTTTATCAACGCCCAGAAGCACGACAGTCAGGATATCTGCTTTGTGCCGGACGGCGACTATGCCCGCTTTATGGAGCAGTTTACCGGCAAGCACTACCCCGCCGGGGATTTTCTGGATCAGAGCGGCAAGGTGGTGGGCACCCACAGCGGTGCGGTGCGCTACACGCTGGGACAGCGCAAGGGGCTTGGTCTTGCGCTGGGCGCACCGGTGTACGTCTGCGGCAAGGATATGCAGGCCAATACCGTCACCGTCGGGCCGGAAAGCGAACTGTTTGACCGCATCGTCTACGCAGAGGATGTGAACTGGATCGCCATCCCGGCGCTGACCGAGCCGCTGCGGGTCACCGCCCGCACCCGGTATCATCAGGCCGAGCAGCAGGCCACCGTTTACCCCGCAGAAAACGGTTTCCGGTTGGAATTTGACCAGCCCCAGCGTGCCCCCACCCCGGGGCAGGCTGCCGTGCTGTATCAGGGCGATGTGGTGCTGGGCGGCGGCACCATCACCCGCGTAGAAAAGTAAGGAGAACAAAATGCAGGATCAGTATTCCCGCACCCAGCTGCTGCTGGGTGCAGAGGCTATGGAAAAGCTGCACCGCGCCCGGGTGGCAGTGTTTGGCATCGGCGGCGTGGGCGGCTACACGGTGGAGGCGCTGGCACGCAGCGGCGTGGGCGCACTGGATCTGATCGATGACGATAAGGTCTGCCTGACCAACCTCAACCGTCAGATCATCGCCACCCGCAGCACGGTAGGGCAGTATAAGGTGGATGTAGCGGAACAGCGCATCCACGACATCGACCCCAACATCAAGGTGACCACCCACCGGTGCTTCTTTGGCCCGGAGACGCAGGACGATTTCGATTTTACCCAGTACGACTATGTGGTGGACGCCATCGACACCGTTACCGGCAAGCTGGCGTTGGTGATGAAGTGCAAGGAAGCGGGCACCCCCATCATCTGCTCCATGGGCGCAGGTAACAAGATGGACCCCACCCGCTTTGAGGTGACCGATATCTACAAGACCTCGGTCTGCCCGCTGGCAAAGGTAATGCGCACCGAGTGCCGCAAGCGCAAGATCAAGCACCTGAAGGTGGTCTACTCCAAGGAGCCTGCTATGACCCCCATCGAGGACGACTCCATCAGCTGCAAGAACCACTGCATCTGCCCCCCGGGCACCCAGCGCAAGTGCACTGTGCGCCGCGCAGTGCCGGGCTCCAACGCCTTTGTGCCTTCGGTAGCCGGTCTGATCATCGGCGGCGAGGTCGTCAAAGACCTTGTGGGCTTTGTACCGCTGAAGGGGTAAAACAGGCCGCAGCTTCCTTGCTGCGTGGGACGATTTGGAATGCGCTCCGCGTTGCTCTGCGCATAAGCTAAGGAAATATTATTTTTTATTTCGGGGTTCAGAAACGCCTGCGGGCGTTTCTGAACCCCATTTTCACAGGTGGAGTCGTGGAGAAAAACGGCATTTGCAGCGCCGCTTTCTACGAAAGCGCGGCGCTGCGGGTGTGCTTGCTCCCCTGGGGGAGCTGTCGCGCAGCGACTGAGGGGCTATGGATGGAGAAGCGAAAAAAGCGTTAAAGCGATAGCGCCGACTGGCGCAGCGCTAGCTTTTTTGTGCTTCGACTTCTTCTTTAGGATTGTCAAGGGCGAG
>ERZ810302.9-NODE-9-length-166097-cov-14.7939_pt1 | contig 166097 bp, 156 predicted proteins | sample MGYA00520484_ERZ810302 | MGnify/ENA primary metagenome ERZ810302 (study PRJEB31588, sample SAMN03401223) | human gut metagenome | study: EMG produced TPA metagenomics assembly of the PRJNA231909 data set (A prospective, longitudinal analysis of the... | reverse complement strand
CTTCATATCCTCACTTCCTTTGCTTTTTGCAGATAGTATAACAGGCAAATGTCCGCGAAATGTTACAGCGGACGGATTTTTTCAAAAAAGTGCTTTTTCTTTATTATAGGATAGCCCGCTTTTCCGTACAAGGCACAAAATATGAATTATAAAGTTTAATCTTACTGCATATAGCAACATTCCATTGAGAAAATATGAAATATACAATGTAGATGGGTGGTGCTATATGGCAAATATCAAAGATTGTCCCGGCTTTGAAACTTTCGGCGCGGATGTAAAAGCGGCGCGGAAAGTCAAGCAGTTATCGCGTAAGACGCTGGCGGAACAGGTCAATATCGACTGGCGCTATCTTGCCAACATCGAAAATGACGGCACAATTCCCAGCCTGCCAGTTATCATACAGCTTATTAAAATCTGCGGGCTTCCCGTAGAACGGTATTTTAACCCGGAGATCATGCGGGAGGAAAGCGCACAGCGGCAGCGGGTCAGCCACAAGCTGAAACTTTGCCCGGAAGAATTTCTGCCGATCATCGAGGGCGCGATTGACGGGGCCATTCAAATTCAACAGAAGAATGACGAAACGGAGGGTGCATGACAACCCTCTGTTTTGTTTTTGGGAGGACGCAGGCTGCGCCCTCTTTTTTTGTGTGGTTTTCGGAAAAACCGGGATTTTGCGGGTATTTCCTTGGGGTCAGAACGCTTTTTAGGGGAAGAAGAACAAAGACAGCAAGCATAGGGAGTGTAGCCACACTCCCGGCAAACGGCTTCCCGTTTGTATCTTGGGGAAGTCCCCAAACCCCTGAATGAATGGAGGTGCGAAAGTGGCAAACCGAAAACGGAAGTTTGTGCTGCGCGTCCCGGTGACGCGGGAGGAACGGGCGCTGATCCAGCAGAAGATGGCCCAGCTTGGCACAAAGAACTTTTCTGCCTACGCCCGGAAAATGCTGATTGACGGCTATATCGTCCATATCGACACCGGCCCCGTCCGGGCGCAGACCGCAGAGCTGCAAAAGATCGGCGTCAACATCAACCAGATTGCAAGGCGTATCAACAGTACCGGGACTGTGTACGCGCAGGACTTAGAGGACATCAAGGGGGCGCTGGCACAGATATGGCAGTTACAAAGATCCATCCTATCAAGTCAACGCTGAAAAAGGCGCTGGACTACATCGAGAACCCGGACAAGACCGATGAAAAGCTGTTCGTTTCTTCCTATGGCTGCTCCTATGAAACGGCGGATATTGAATTTCAAATGCTGTTAGATCAGGCGTACCAAAAGGGCAACAATCTGGCCCACCACCTGATACAAGCCTTTGAACCGGGGGAAACCACGGCGGAGCAGGCCCATGAGATCGGGCGGCAGCTTGCCGATGAAGTGCTGCAAGGTAAATATCCCTATGTGATTACCACCCACATAGACAAGGGCCACCTGCATAACCACATTATTTTCTGCGCCGTGGATATGGCGAACCAACGCAAGTACATTTCCAACCGCCAGAGCTACGCCTTTATCCGGCGCACCAGCGACCGGCTGTGCAAGGAACACGGCCTGTCTGTGGTAAAGCCCGGCAAAGACAAGGGCAAGACCTACGCCGAGTGGGACGCACAGAAAAAGGGCAAGAGCTGGAAAGCAAAACTGAAAATCGCTATCGACGCGGCCATTCCGCAGGCCAAAGACTTTGACGGTTTTCTGCGGCTCATGGAGGCGCAGGGCTATGAAGTCAAACAGGGCAAGTTTATTTCATTCCGCGCCCCCGGACAGGAACGCTTCACTCGCTGCAAGACCTTGGGGGAGGATTACACCGAGGAACGGATCACCCAGCGGATCAAGGGCATTGCCATTGACCGGGGGCCGCGCAGAAGAAGCGCCGGGGAAATCTCCCTGCGGATCGCCTTGGAGGACAGTATCAAGGCCCAGCAGTCGGCGGGCTATGCGCGGTGGGCGAAGCTGCACAACTTGAAGCAGGCCGCCAATTCCTTAAACTTCATCACAGAACACCAGATCGACAGCTACGAGGGCTTGGAAAGCAGGCTGGCCGAGATCAGCGCGGCAAACGACGCGGCGGCCTCCGCCCTGAAAGACGCGGAACGCCGCCTTGGGGATATGGCGCTACTGATAAAAAACCTCTCTGCCTACAAGCAGCTCCGGCCTGTGGCGCTGGAACTGCGAAACGCCAAAGACAAGGCCGCGTTCCGGCGGCAGCATGAAAGCCAACTGATCTTGTATGAGGCGGCGGCAAAGGCACTCAAAGAGGCCGGGATCACAAAGCTCCCCAACCTGTACGCCCTCAAAACCGAGTATAAAAAGCTGGACGCAGAACGGGAACGGCTGTCCGCACAGTACAGCGAAGCGAAACAGAAATTGAAAGAATACGGCATTGTCAAACAGAATGTAGACAGCATTTTGCGGACAGCGCCGGGAAAGGAGCATACGCAGGAACGATGAACATACCGAGAATGAGTTACCCCCAATACCGCAAGGCCCGCAGGCTCACCCATGAGTGCTGCAACTACTGTAACGGAAACTGCCTCCTGCTGGACGATGGAGAGGAATGTGTCTGTGTGCAGAGTATTTCCTATTCGCTGCTGTGCCGGTGGTTCAAGGTGGCCGTCCTGCCGCTGGACGCGGCCCTGTGCGCCGAGATCACCAAAGGCCGGGACGAGATCAAACGCTGCGCCGTCTGCGGGGCGGCGTTTACGCCCAACTCCAACCGGGCCAAATACTGCCCGGATTGTGCGGTGCAGGTGCGCCGGAAGAAAGAGGCGGAACGCCAGCGGAAAAGATACCTCCTGTCTACGCATTTAGGGCGGTAAAAGTCCACGGAAATCAAGGGTTTTTCCGCATGGTCGGCAGGCAGGTGGATAAAGTTATCCTGTTCCCCTCAAAACGGGGTTCTAAATGCGGGAAAATGGACAAAAAAGAAGCGCCGGACGCAGAGGCTTTGACAGCCCCCGCGCCCGGCGTTTTGCTTATTCGTCTGTGAAGTGGAACTGCTGCGCCGCAAAGTCGGCGTCGCTCATGGCGTCCAGCTTATCGGCGGTCTGGCAGGCCAGCGCCGTCATTTCCTTGTCCATGTCAGGCAAAGCTGCCCGGAGATTTGCCGCCGTCCTGCGGCGGTCGGCGTTGTGGTACAGACAGATCAGGTTTTCTTCTTCCACGGTGAAATACATTCCTCATACCTCCATTTCTTTTGATTTTTCCCGCGCCGGGGGCCTCTTTTTCTGTTCCTCCTTGGCGGCGGCAAGCTGCGCCCGGATGGATGGTTTCTTTTGTTTCTGCGTCGTCTTTCGGGTCTGCTTGGGCTTTTTGGCCTCCGCCTTGGCTGCCTCAGCCACATCCAAAAGGGAAATCTGTTCCCCGGCTTTTGCCCTTGCTTCCAGTTCCTCCATAGACGGGGCATTGTTCATCATGCCGTCGATCATGTTGTAGTTCTGCTCGGTGGACATTTCCGCCGTCTTGATATGGCTTTCTGGCTGGGCGGGGATGGCAAAGGCTCTTGTGCCATTTGCCATAATGAGATACCTGCCGTCCTCCGACTGGTGGTGGAATCCATACCCGGCGGCCTCCATCTGTTCCCGGCTCCTGTCGGTCAGATAGAAACGGCCTCTCGGCGTCTGGATTTGTTCGCCGGTCATGCACTCGTCTGGCGTGAGCTGCTTTTCCGGCTGGGCGAAAAACTCCGGCACCTGCCGGTAGTCGGCTCCCTCGTCCACATAGTAGGCGGTCTGTTTCCCATCCTGCCGGAACACCACAATATCCGCCATTGAGAGGGAATGTCCCTTGTAATCGGCGGGATGTTCTATGTTGAAGCGGCGGTAAATCTCGTCCAGTGTGGTGTCCTTGTCCAGCGGCGCGGTGTAGATAAGCTGGTAATTTTTCCTGTCCACCGAAAGCCCGTCCGCCTGCAATTCCTCATAGGAACGGTATCGGAAGTCGCGTCCCTCCGGGCCGGGCGGCACTTGGTAGATGGAAAAGTTGGGCTGCGCCGGGGCCTTATAGTCAGAGGCAATATATTCCTCCACCGTCAGCCCGGCAGCGGCGGCCTCCTGTTCCAGCTCTGCCTCGATCTGTTTTTTGTAGTCCTGCAAGCTCTGGTCGAAGTCGGCAAGCTGCGGCGGCTCCGGCAAGTGGTACTGGCCCTGATTGAGAAGTGGGCGGCACTCCTTTACATAGTCTAAAACCGCGTTGAAATAAGCGGTCTGTTCCGGCGTCAGGGTTTCCCCGGATCGCAGGGGACGCCGGGCCTCCTGCTCCATAGCGGCCAGATTGCAATGCAGTTCCATATACGGGATGAACTCATGCAGCAGCATATCCCGCTGGGCCTTGTCCGCCTCCCATGCCTCCGGCCCCTCATGGTGCAGCACATGGTTTTTCCAGCTTTCATCCTGTGCGTAGTATTCGTGATAGCCCCGGATATGCTGGATCAGGGAACCGTCCCCGTCGCCAAAGTCCTGCCGCCCCTCGTAGCTGTCCGGCTGGCCCTGCATGGTAAAGTCAATGCGGAACTTGGTCTTGTCGTACCAATGGCCCGTATAGCCCGGCTGCTCCCGTTCATGGCGTCTGGCGCTGTCCAGCTCCTTGAAAACGGCCTCGGCTTCATGCAGCGGCATTTGCTGGCCGTCTTTCAGATGGGGGCTTTCACTCCAAAGGATCGTGACAACCGGCTCCGCTGCCGGATTCTGCGCGATCTGCCGCTGGGCGTTGGCAACGGCAATCTCACTTTCAATCTCGCTTTTCACAAAGGAATCCATCTGGCCGTTTTGCAGCTCATAACCCTGTTCGCACAGACGGTTGATAAGCCCGATCACCTTGTCCGTATCGCCCACGGCCTCGGCATAAGACATAATCAACTGCCGTTCCTCGCTGCCCAAACGCGGGGCGTTTTTCTCCGCCAGCTCGATCAGGGCGGCGGCTCGGTCAACCGGGGACGCCTCCGGCATGAACGGCTTTCCATTCAAAAGGCCGTCGATCCCGTTCCATGCCTGCGGCTGGGGAATGGCGTTGGCCTGTTCGGTTGCTTCCAGAAAATCATCCAACCTGTCGCCGGTCAGGGGTTCCATCGTCCCAGCCGGTCGCTCATGGATGGCAAGGATTTCTTTTCCGGCTTCCGCAAGGGACAGGTCGGGATTGTCAAGCTGGCCTCCGTCCAGTTCCTTGTAGTCGGGGTCATACAGCGTGTAATCGTAGCCGGTTTCCGATGTCTTGATATACAGGTAATCGCCGCTTTCCAAACGGTAGGCGGCCTCCTGCTGGGCTTCTGCCTGTTCCAGCGTTCCATCCCCGGCAATGGTAAAGCCCTGCGCCTGCGCCGCCTCCTTGGTTCCCTGCGACACTTCGCCGGTGGATTTCAAATCTGCGTCAATGAGGGCTTGCAGCATGGCTTTTACGCTGGCGGTCATTTCCCGCTGTTGCTCCGGGGGCAGCTTGGAAAATACGCTGTCCGGGTCTGGCTGCTCGGCGGCCCGTTCCAGCGGCGCGGCCTGCGGCTGCTCCTGCTGGGTCTGCCGTTCTTTCTGAAGCTGGGCAAGGTGGCCGTCAATGGTGGTAATCAGCTCATGGGCGGTGGCCCGGATGGTTTCAAGGGAGGCTTTCAGCTCTTTCAAGTCCTTGCCGGAACTCCAACCGGCCACATAGCCAAAGGAATAGTCGGAGGTGTCCAGCCCGTAGTGCTGGCAGACGGCATAGGCCACGCTTTCGGCCTGCACCTCACGGGTGCGGCTGTCGGGGCGGTCGGCCTGCTCAATGGCCGGGGCTTCCGGGTCGATGGCGTGGAGCTTGGAATGGGCAATCTCATGGATGGCCGTCTTTAGGGTCTGTAATTCGCTCATGCCCTCCTGAATGGCGATCCGCTTTTCCGTCAGGTGGTAGTAGCCGTGGGAACCGCCCGGAATATCCTCAAAACCAATGGGAACCGGGGAGGTCTGTTCCAGCGCCTTGAAAAATTCCCCGTAGCGTTCCACGCTGCCGGTCAGTTCTTCCACGCCGATAGAGGGCAGCGGTTCCCCCTCGGTCTGGCTCACATCAAAGACGGAAACGATCTTAAAGGCCGGAACCTGTATTTCCTGTACTTCGGTAACAGGCTTTCCGTCCTTACCCATCACCGGCCTGCCCTGTGCGTCCAGCTTTTGCACTTCCTTTTTCGCCTTGAACGGGGCCGGGGCCAGTATCTTGATGGCCTTTTCGCCTTTCTTTACATTGCGGTGAAAATCGTCCCGCCACTTGTTGTAGCCCGCCACAAGCTGTCCGCCCTGCATGGCGATCAGGAGGGTGTTGTTGAAGCTGTAACTGTGGAACTTGGACATGGTGGTGAGATAGGCTTTGTAGCGTTCACTCTCGAAAAGCTCCTGTATGCCGGTTTCCAGCCGGTCGGTGATCTCTTTCATGCGCTCGGCGCTGTTCTGGCCGTTTAAGAGAATGGGGGTGACAGGCTGCGGGGCCTTTGTAGGCGCTGCCGCCTCCGGCTGCACCTTGCTTTCCTCCCGCAGAATTTCCGGCGCGGGATAGGCCATCACCCGGTATGGTTCCGGCACCGGCTGTCCCTCATGGACGCGCTGCCATTCGTCGCTGGTTCGCAGGATATAACCGTAATCGGTAAAGGTTCCCTGTTCCTCGTTGGCGATAAAGCTCCCCAGCCGGTCGGTGTCAATGGCCGGTTTCCACGGGTCGGGAACGACAAACAGCCCGGAATCATTCAGATAATATTCCCCCAGACTGCGGTTGTCCTTGGCGTTGATTAAGACAAAACAATCGGTGTTTTCGGCGTAGTCCAAAAGCTGCCCGATGGTCTGCATTTTCGCCGGGGACTGCATGGCGGCGTTCAGCTCCGCAAGCTCCACGGCGTCCAGCCTTTGAAGCTGGGCAGCAAGGAAGTTCAGTTCGTCCACGCTGGCGGCTTTTATCAAATCCTCCGGCAGTTCCAGCGGTTTTCCCTCCGGGGCAGAAAAGCCGTCAATAAACAAGTCCTGCTGGTTGTCGGCGGTGATATGGATTTCCTTTAGGGCTTCCTGCACCTGTTCGGCGGTAGTCGGCAAGGAAAGCCAGTACCCATGCGGCCCGCCGGTCTGCGCCTCGGCGCGGTTATCAAGAAAAATGGAAAATACTTCGTTCACGGGTTCCCTCCTTTCCGGGGTGGCTGTGGTCTGTTGCGGCTGTGCGGCTTCCTCCTGTGTGGGAAGTGCTGCGGCTTTTGCCGGTTCCTCCCCCTCGATGGTATAGCCGGGGAGCAGGCAGCCATTGACCTTAAAACAGTCGGCGTATTCCTTGGGGATGGCCGGGGAAATTTCGGTAAAGTAATGGTCGTGGGCTTTGATCCGGCCATTCAGGTACTTGTCCAGTTCTTCCCGGCTGGCAAAGACTTTCCGATCCTGTCCGGCGATCTTGGCCTGCCGGTAGCTGCCCGGCGCGTTGGTGCGGAGGCTCCAGCGGAGCGTCCACGAGTAGGGAACGGATTTTTGGGCGGCGCTGTCGTACCGGGTGTTCTCGGAAATGGAATAATCCATCTGGTAAACCATGTTGCTGCGGATATGGCGGTATTCGTCCGGGGCCTCCCACTGGTTTGCGGTGTGGGTGACGGGAAGCGTCCGGGCATATTCAAGAGCTTTATCCAGAAACAGGGTTCTTCCAGCCTGTTCCTCCCATGCGGTGGCCTGTTCTTTCAGGCGGTCAAACACTTCCTGTTCTGCGGCGGCGCTTTCCGCCCGCAGGGAAAGAAGCTCTGCAAGGGGCAGCTTTACCGCTTCGGAAAGATCGGCCTTGCCGCTTTCAAAGTAAATCCGGCGCTCGATCCGCATAGTGCTGGCCGGTTCTAAATCGTCATGGTCGTAGGAGCTGTAAGACATTTGGGGTTCACATCCTTTCTATGGTGGTGATCTGATACAAGGGGTTTGGGGCTTCCCCAAAGAGAAAATCCCCGGCCCGGCAGGTGCGCCGGGTCAGGGATTTTGCCGGGAGTGTGGCTACACTCCCTATGCTTGCTGTTTTTAGTTCTTGCCCCTCTGTTCCACGCGGTAGTTCACATACTTGCCGCCGGTATCGACCAAAAGCACCGTCCCGTCATAGGTCTTGCCGGTTTTTAGGGAGCGCAGGCCCTTTACCTTTGCTTTTCCGTCTTTAAGGAGCGCGGCGGCGATCTTCGGGGTGAACGCCTTGCCTCGTTCCTCAAAAAATCGGTCATTCTTCCACATGACAAACTGGCAGCTTCGGTTTCCGCAGTAGTAGTTCTTTTTGCCCTCGTAGACGCTTTCCCCGCAGCGCGGACATTTGCCGATAACCACACGCTCGGTTTGAAACAACTTCTGTGCGTCCTCGCTGATCTGGGAGTAGTTTGCAATCAGGCCCCTTGCCATTTCTGCAATGCCAGCCATGAAGCCCTCCGGGTCGGCCTGCCCCTTGGCAATGGCCGTCAGCTCCGTTTCCCACTGTGCCGTAAGCTGGGGAGAGGTCAGCACCTCCGGCAGCACACAGGCAAGGTTGTGCCCGTCCTTGGTGGGAAGTAGCTGTTTGCCCCTGCGCTCCACAAAGCCCATCTGCACCAGCTTTTCTAAGATGGAGGCGCGGGTGGCCGGGGTTCCCAATCCCTGCCGTTCGGCGTCCTCCGGCAGATCGTTCGCACCGGCGCGCTCCATAGCGGAAAGCAGGGTATCTTCCGTGTAGGATTTTGGCGGTGCGGTGAAATGCTCGGTGACGGCGGCGGTTACCTTGTCAAAGGTCTGTCCCTCGGTAATTTGGGGAAGTTCCCGCGTAAGCTCCGGGGCGGTGTCGTCGCTGCCTATTTTGAACGACGCCTTAAAGCGGCGATCAAGCTCTTTCCAGCCGGGGATCAGGATGGTCTTTCCCTTGGCGGTAAAGGTGTTCCCGGCACAGGTGAATGTGGCGGTGACAGCCTCGTACACATGGGGCGCGGCCACGGCGCACAGCAGCTTGCAGCACACAAGGGACAGCAGTTTCTTTTCCCCCTCGGCCAGCCCGTCAAAGCCTCTCTGCACAAATTCCATCGTCGGGACAATGGCGTGGTGGTCGCTCACCTTTTTGCTGTTCAGCACCCGGCCAAACTGCGGGGACAGGTCAAGCCCCGCCGCAAAGGGCAGCAACGGCCACAGGCCGGACACAAGGCTTTCCGCCGTCGGCAGCATATCGTCGGTCAAATACTGGCTGTCGGTGCGGGGATAGGTCAGCAGCTTCTTTTCGTAAAGCTGCTGGGCATAGTCAAGGGTCTGCTTGGCGGTAAATCCAAACAGGCGGTTTGCTTCCCGCTGCAAGGTGGTGAGGTCATAGAGGCGGGGCGGCTGCTCCGTCTTTTTCTCCCGTGTTACCGACACACAAACGGCCTGCGCCGTTTCACAGGCGGCTTTCAGGGCCTTGGCGTCGTCTGCGTTTCTCATGCGTTCACTGGCCGCCTCCATGCCGCCCGCCGCAATCTGGACGATGTGGTATTTCTCTTTCTGAAAGCTGCTGATCTTGGCCTCCCGGTCAACCAGCATTTTCAGGGTCGGCGTCTGGACACGGCCCACGGTCAGGGTCTTGTGGTAGAGGATGGAGAAAAGTCTTGTCGCGTTGATCCCCACCAGCCAATCCGCCTGCGCCCGGCAAAGGGCCGACTGATACAAGTTGTCATAGTCAGTTCCCGGTTTCAGATGGGCAAAGCCGTCCTTGATGGCCGCGTCCTCCATGCTGGAAATCCAAAGGCGCTGAAACGGTTTCTTGCAGCCCGCCATCTGGTAGACGAAACGGAAAATCAATTCCCCCTCGCGCCCGGCGTCAGTGGCGCACACAAGGCCGGTAACATCGGGGCGCTCCATCAAAGAACGCAGGGTGTCAAACTGCTTTTTCTTATCGTCGGGAATGATGTACTGCCATTCCTGCGGCAGAATCGGCAGGTCGTCATAGCGCCATTTTTTGAAACGCTCGTCATAAGTCCCGGCGTCGGCAAGGGAAACAAGGTGGCCGATACACCAGCTCACCAGATAGCCGTTTCCCTCCATGTAGCCGTCCTGTTTCTTGTCCGCGCCGATCACGCCCGCAATGCTGCGGGCGACGCTTGGTTTCTCTGCAATTACTAACTGATAGCTCATACTTCGTCCTCCTTATTTCCATCTTCACTTGTCATATCCTCGTCCGGCTCCGGGGCTTCGTCCTCGTCGTCCTCGTCCTCTCCAAAGTCATACTCGGCCAGATCGTCATTGCCTGTGGTGTCGGCTTTTTCCTTTTTGAATTTCAGGAAGTAGAGGGCTGCGCCGCCGCCCAGCAGCACCACCACAAAGAACACCACAAGGCCGCCCATGCCGCTTGGCTTTTCCTCCTGCGGCTTTTCTTCCTCCGGCTGGGGCTTCGGCTCCGGCCCGTTGCAGGCGGTCAGGTTGTTTTTACAGACCGGGCAGGCCGTATTGACGGCCCCGGCTTGACATTTGGCCGTACAGTTGCAGACCTCCGGCTCTTTTTTCCCGTCCTCCAACAAGGCTTGCAGGTCGGCGTCGTCCACTTGGTTGAGGAAATGCACCGCCGTTTCCTTGTCCTCGTTGGCCCGGTCGATCAGGATGTAAAAATAATTCCCGGCCTTGGTGGTAACGGTGATAAGCTGCTTATCCCCGAAAAAATCATCCACCAGCGCGGCGTTGCCCTGCGGGGTAACAGGTACGCCCACCGGCTCCATGCCGCCGGTGGTGGGTTCTTCGGTTTCCTCCGGCACCTCTGCGGGGGCCTCGGTGGTTTCCGGCAGCGGCACAGGGTCAGGGTCAGCGCCACCGGCGTAGGCGGTAACGGTCGTGGTCGCCATGCAGAGCGCAGCGGCCACAGCCAGCGTCAAGGTGCGGAACAGTTTAGATTTCTTCATGGGCGCTGTCCTCCTGTTCAAAGTCCGGGATCGGGGCCGGGGCCGCCTGCAACGCACCGCCGCGCACAAAGGCGGCGAACTCCTGCGGGGTCATGTTGAGGCCGCGCACAAGCTGGACGATCTGCAAGTTTTCCTGTTCGGTCTTGGCTGCTTCCAGCTCCCGAAGCTGCTTTTGCAGCTCCGCGATCTTGCCCTTGGTTTTCTCAATATCCTTTTCAATGCGTTCCAATTTGTTCATTGCCATAGTGATTTACTCCTTTCTGGCGTTTAAGGTAAACGCCCGTAACAATAAAAATGCTGCTGCCAGTAGCTTGAATTGAGGTTCGTGTAGGAAATGGGGTCGCCGCAGTGCAGCATGACCGAATTTCCCACATACAGCCCCACATGGGACATCCCGGCAGTGTCGTAAGTGCCGACGAAAAATACAAGGTCACCGGGCTTGGCCTGCTCCGGGGAAACGGGGGTGCAGATGTTGTAAAGCCCCTGCGCCGTCTGGCGTCCCACATTCCAGCCGGAATGATTGATAACCCAGCTAATGAAGCCGGAACAATCAAAGCTGGTGCTTGGGGAGCTGCCGCCCCACACATAGGGATAGCCCACATACTTTTCTGCCTCGGCAATCATGGCGGCAAAGGTTTCGTCCTTTAGCGCCTCCGGGGGGATTTCATAGTAGGTCGGCTCTTTCGGGGTGGAGGCGTGGGGATAGCTGCCGTTGGGAAACAGATCTGGCCGGTTGCCCAAAGTCTGCATATAGGCAGCATAAAAGCCCATCTGTTCCTCGGTGAGAATGTAGATGGGCAGGTGGGACAGGTCAAAGTTTTCCAGCTTCACATTACAGATATAGTAGGTGTAGGGGACTTCCACGGTGTAGGTGTTTCCCTCGCTGTCCGTCCTCGTTTCGGTGCGGTAGCGGGTTTCCGTTTCGATGGTCTGGGTCAGGATGTACTGCTTTTCAAAGAGCATGGCAAGGTCGCCCTGTACCTCCCCCAAAGTGAACACGCCGTTATGCAGCGCGGAGAGGATGGAGGTCAGCACATAGGGGTCATGCTTGATCTCGTCCAGATCGAAACGGTATTCGTCATAGCCGGGGTGCAGGCTTTCGTAGTTGTCAAGTTCGTGCTGCAAGTCTGCTTCCAGCGCGGCATAGGCGGCTTCGGCTCCCAGCATATCGCTGTCCTCGGAGAGATAGGAGGTGGCGGCAAGGCCCGTCCCGGTGCTGCCAAACATGGCGGTGCAGGATTGCAGGCCGCCCATCACCAGCAGGAGCATGAGGCCCACGCCGCCGACGATCAGCGCCCCTTTCCAGTGCCGGGCGGCAAAGGACGCGGCCTGTCTGCTTTTCTCTGCGGCTTTCTTGGCTGCGGCAGCCGTGGTCTTGGCGGTGCTTGCCGCCCCCTGTGCGGTCTGGCCCGCCGCCCTTGCTGCCTTGGCATATTCCCGCTTAATGTGCTGTTTCTGCCAGAAACGGGAAACGGGGTTCTTGGCCGCCTGCGCCAGCTCCGGGTGATCCCGCAGGGATTTTTGATACGCAAACTCGGCGTTGGCGGCGATGGACTTTCGCTCGGCCTTGGCTGCGGCCCGGTAGGGTTTGAGCTTGTGGCGGTGGACGCCGCTGCGGATCATGCGGCCCGCCTGCCGTTCCGCCAGTTCCTCCCCCTTATGGCCGCCCTCCACGCCCACATTTTCGTGTTCTACCTCATGGATTTTTCCGTGGAGGTAAAGCCCGGCTTCCTGTATGGGGCGGCTGGCCGGGTTTGGTTTGAGCTGGGGAGGGGCTTTCTCCACCTTGTCAAAATACAGCCTGCTTTTGGCCTTGCCCTTGGCTTCGTCATAAACGGTTTCCTTGGTAATGACGCGCTTTTTTGGCAGGGCTTCTTTGGCCGCTTCCAGCTTATCCGCCCGTTTTTCTGCCTTTTTGATATACGGGGCCAGCTCCGGGGAGGCCCGTTCCTCGGCGGTAAACTGCAACCGGGAAACGGGGCTGGTGGCCTGCGCCACGGTTTCCCCGGCGTCCTTGGCCGCTTTCTTTGCCTTGTGGCGGTCGTGCAGTTCGTCCGCCCGTTCCAGTATTTTTTCCGCCGCGCCCTCCGGCTGGGTAGTGTATTCCTGCTCGGCCTCCCGGCTGGACACATTGACGCTTTCGCCGGTGGTCTGGTTATCCAGCGTCAGGCCGTCGCGGGTCATGTGCTGCGTCACCTTATCGCGGGGTTTTAAGGGTTCCATGACTTCACCTCCTTGTGCCTCATACCGTCGCCCCCTCGCCTAACCGGGTCGTCATGATCTGGTAGAGCTGGGTGTTTTTCGGGATGGGGTTCTTAAAGGGCAGGATCACATTTTCGTAAATGAGAAGTCCCTCGCCGGGTTCGGAATTGTCCACATACCGTAATTGCTGGGGCGAAATGTTCAGCCGTTCCGCAAGGATTTTGCGGTCGCCGCTGGCCTGATTGAGCAGGCAGATAAAGTCGCTGTTTTCCAAAATGTTCTCAATTTCCGGGGAGGAAAGCAGGTCTTTTACATTCTGCGTCGCACCTGTGGGAATCCCGCCCCACTTACGAAAACGCTTCCAAATCTCACAGGAAAAGGCCGCCGTCTGTTCCTCACGCAACAGCAGGTGGAACTCATCACAGAAATACCATGTCGCCTTGCCCTTGCTGCGGTTTTGGGTGACACGCCCCCAAATCTGGTCTTGGACAATGAGCATACCGATTTTCTTTAGCTGCTTGCCCAGCTCCTTGATGTCAAAGGCCACAATGCGGTTTTTGATGTCGATGTTGGTTCTGTGGTTGAACACATTTAGGCTGCCGGACACATACAGGTCAAGGGCCTGCGCCACCCGGTCGGCCTCCGGGATATGCTGGTCTAACAGGGCTTTGTGCAGGTCTGCAAGGATGGGCATATTTTCCGGCTTGGGGTCTGCCAGATAAGGCCGGTAGATCACCTGTACCGCCCGGTCGATCACCGTCTTTTCAATGGCTTCCAGCCCGTTCTTGCCGCCCATGACAAGCTCACAGAACGACAGCACAAAGTCGGATTTCAAGGCCAGCGGGTTTTCGTCCTCGGAGTAATTCAGGTTGATGTCCAGCGGGTTCACATAGTTTTTGCTGGTAGGCGACAGCTTCACCACCTGCCCATGCAGCCGCTTCACAAGGGGGTAATACTCGGCCTCTGGATCACAGATATACACATCGTCCGGGGTGCAGAGGAACACGCTCAAAATTTCTGATTTACAGCTCATACTTTTGCCGCTTCCCGGTGTCCCCAGCTTTAGCCCGTTGGGACACCTCGCCCGTTTGCGGTCGAGCATAATCATGTTGCCGGTCTTGGCGTTGATCCCGTAATACATGGCGTCGCCGCCCTGAAAAAGCTCCTGCGTTACAAAGGGGACGAACACGGCCACGCTGGAAGTCGTCAGGGAGCGTTCAATCTGGATGTGGCTGGCCCCCAGCGGCAGGCTGCTCATAAGCCCCTGTTCCTGCTGGTAGTCCAGCCGTACAAGGGAACAGTTGTATTTCTGGGCAATCCCGGCAGCCCAGAACACATCGTTTTCCAGCTTTTGCCGGGTGTCTGCGGTGTTCAGCACCAAAAAGGTAAGCTGAAACATTCGTTCATTCCGGCTCTGCAAGGTCTTTAGCAGCTCCTTGGCGTCCTGCCCGTAGGTGGCAAGGTCGCTGGGAAGTATATCCATGTCGTAACCGCTTCTTACCGCCCGTTTCTGTTCCTGAATCTTCATGGCGTCAAGGTCGGTGATCTTGCGCTTGACCGTCTTAATGGCGTCGCTCTGGTCGATGGCCTGCACATGGAGGTTCACCACAATGCCGTTTTCCGTGTTGAGAAAGTCGGCCAGCATTTCATCCGACAGCTCTGGGGAGAGGATTTGCAGGAAGCTCACCGCCCCGTATTTACCGCCCAGCCCGAACATCCGGGCATTGCCGAAGCGGAACGAGGACGGGGCGATAAAGTCCTTGGTGGAAAGCCCCGACGGGGCAAGCCACTTCCAGTCAAAGGAGAACGGTTCCCCGTCCGGGTGGAAAATGCTGTGCATGACTTCCAGCCGTTCCTTGGCGTCCAGTCCCCACGCGGAGGCCCCCATGCTCTTGAAATAGCCCAAAAGGTCGGTTTCGATCCGGCGCAGTCTGGCGCGGGCCATTTTCAGGCTGTCCGCCTCAATGGTGTAGGTCATAAATTTCCGCTTCATCAGGCCGTTGTTCCCGTTCACAAGCTGGTCTTGCAAAATGTCGGAATACTCGCTGCGGATGTCGTCGAAGTCGTCCCCCTGCGCCCGGATTTCAAAGCTCTTGGCATACTGCTTGGGGTCGATCTTGCGGTTGATAAAGGAAAACTGCACATGAATGGAGGCGTCCAGATAGTTGTAGAGGTCGCACAGGTTTTCAAAGATGGCGGTCTTGGTGTCCGCCTGCGCCAGTTGGTAGCTGATGTCCGTAAACTCAATGCACTTGGAAAAGGTACGGGGCGTCACCCGGCATACGCCGTCCTGATACATGGCCTCATAGGGAATACTGGCCTGTGCCGAATGGGGCTTGCCGTCGCCCTTATACTTTCGGATGACGGCCTGAATCTCTTTCTTTTCGGCGCGGGTGAGCTTGACCGGCGCTTTTGCGCTCATTTCGTTCTTTTGCTTTTTGGACAATGGCGTTGACCTCCTTTTCCATTTGGGATTGCCGCATAAGGGCGGTATAAGCGTTGTTGGTCTGGTAGGGGCGTTCCTTGGGCTGGATGAAGCAGCACTCGACGATCTGGCGCACCACCACTTCAAGGGGCTGGCCGTGTTTTTCGTAAAGCGCCAGCAGAAAGCCCGGCAGCATGGCGAACACCATAATGAGCGCCGCCGCGCTGGTCGGGACGCGGCCCCGGATCAAAAAGAAAAGCGGGACGCCAACAAGCAGCGCACCGCCAAAACAAATGAGCTGGCGTTTCGTCAGCCCGAATACTACCTTGGATTTGACCTTGGTTAAATCCTTGGGTACAGTTACATAAGCCATAAAAAGTCACCTCGTTTTTGGTACGGACAGGGAAAAAACGCTGTCCACTTCGTTGCCCCACGCATCCCAGCCGGGGATTTTCTGTCTGGCAAATAGTTCTGCGCGGGGCAGGTCGCCCGCAAGCTCTATGATTTTCTCGCGGGTAATGTCTGGTTTCTTGCTGTGTTCCTCCACCGGGGAAATGATAAACTGATGGACGCTTTTGGAGTAACGCTTGGGATGGCCCCGCTTGGCAAGCAAGCAGATTTCCGCGTTTCCTCTCGTCCAATAGCCCAGCCCGTAAAACCATGTGGGGCTTTTGCGGTTCAATTTCAGCCAGACAAAGGCCACGGTCTTAAAGGTGAAGCCCCACGCCTTAATCAGACGCAGCGCCTCCGGGAGCTGGGGGAAAGTTGCCCACAAAAACAAGAGGCAGTCTTTTTCCGCCAGCGTTTCCACCGGCAGGGCGCACAGCTCGTCAATGCTCATGGTGGGATAGTGATGTTCCGCCGCCCCTGTCCGTTTGCACTCATATCGCCACGGCGGGTCGGCGTAAAGGATGTTGTAGGTTTTCTTTTGTGTTTCCTCGATAGCTGGTATTCCTCCTGTCTGTTAATGTGCGGTAAATACGGCTTTCGATATGCTGCCGGTCTTGAACAGACAGAAGCAAAGCAAAACGGTATAGCCCATACAGCCCCAGATTGCGCCGGATATGTCGTCGGCGGTTCCGATCTGCTGGATCAGCACCGCATAAATCCCGACAACCACCATGATTAAAAAGGCTTGGAAGCCCAGCGCAAGCAGGGATTTCAAGTAGTTCTGGCCCATGCCGCGCCACTCTGCATTGCCCAGCGTGGCAAGGGGGATCGGCCCCAATGCGGTCACGGCGTAAATTTCAATCATTCTTCCATAGGTCACAAGGAAAATGCAGATGGAAAGAATGTTCATCGTCAGCCCCACAACAAGGGTCTGGAACCACAGGCCCAGCAGCGGCCCGATGTCCATTGCTTCAAGGCGGCTTTCCAGATCGGGGAGCAGCGTGTCAAAATCAATGCTGGTATCTCCGATAATCACCCCGGCGCTCTGGTTGACGACCTGTTGGGTGGCGTCAAATACGCCCATGACGATATTCCATGTGTTCGTCACAATGAGGATGGCAAAGGCGCTTTTGAAAATCCAGCGGAAGAACATGGAGCTGTCGAAGTCGTGCATATTGTTCTTTTCCACAATCATGTCGATCAGCTCATAGCACATCACGAGGGCGAGAATGGCCGCCGCAATGGGGACGATCACCGTTTCGGACAGGTTTTGCAGCATGGAGAAAATGCCGCCGTTCCAGTCCTGCGGGGTACTGCCCACATCCGACGCGATTTCCCCGACTTTGGTATTGACTGTGTTAAACAGGCCGGACAGGTTGCCCATGATACCGTCGATCAGGATTCCTTTGATCCATTCCCCGATTAAATCACCGATCATGTGGGGACACCTCCTTTCCCGCGCCCTCCCAGATCAGAGAGGGCGCGGAGGGTTTTCTAACACACATGGGGTTATCCCAGCAGCCCGGACAGCAGAGGAACAAGGGTCATGCCGATCAGGGAAACACCACCTCCGGCGACAAGCTGCTTGATTCCCTGTGACTTGCTTGCCGGGTTGTCCGCCCCGTATCCCTCCAAAAGATTGACGCCGCCCCATACGCAAAGCGCGCCGCCGAGGCCAACAACGATGGTCTGTAAAGTATCAACTGCACTATTGAAAAATTCCATAAATATACCTCCATAAATTCAGATTGTGATGGTGTTTTGGTACAAAAAAAGCCGCCGTACATAGCGGCAGACTCACAATCCGCAGACGGCCCGGAGTTACTGGCCGTCCCGCCATTCCAGCACAGCCAGCGAAAAAATCTCGCCCCATGCTTCACACAGTCTGCGGTCTATTTCCCTTGCAAGTTCTTCGGCTTCCCCGTCCGTGGGCGGGGTATCATGTTCCGCGATCCACTGGCACAGAACCGCAGCGGAAATGATCGCCCGGTAGATTTCCTGCTCATACTTGAAATAATCCGCAAATGTCCATTCGTCCGAGTGTCCCATCGGTCACGCTCCTTTCTCTATGGCCGCTTTATTCTGCGGCAAAATCTTCATCCGACAGCTCAATGTCGTAGAGGTCAAAGGGTTCGTCCTTCGTTACCACGCGCCGCTTTTTCCGGCGCAGGGACGACAGGTAGCTATCCACATCAAAGGTGTTCTTTTTGTCAGCGTCCGAGAGGTATTGATAGCGGGGGTGGCGGGTGATGTCGTATTTCTCACTGAAAAACGGCCTCACGCCGCGCACCTGCAAAATACACTTGCCTCCGTCCATCGTTGCAATTTCGTCTTGGCTCATCAGCTCCTTTCCGAGTTTTTGGTAGTTCAGTCCGTGGGAGGTCTGCGCGCCCCGGTTCTCGCTCTGGTTGTAGCTGTCAATGGTTTCTTTGCCCAGCACCTCCGCGATCTCCTTGGCGTTTTTGCCTCTGCCACTCAGGAACAGCGTACAGTCGCAGTTGTCGGAAATGATTTCCGCCGCGTCCTTGTAAATGGCCTTTAGCTGCGACTGGCTCTGCAAAATAATAGAAGCCGAGATTTCCCGGCTTCGGATGGTAGCGATCAGCTTATCAAAGTTTGGAATCTGGCCGATGTTGGCGAACTCGTCCAGAATCAGCCGCACATGGACGGGCAGCCGCCCGCCGTATTTGTCATCGGCCCGGTCACACAAAAGGTTGATAAGCTGGCTTTGCACCATTGCCAGAATGAAATTAAAGGTCGTGTCCGTGTCCGACATAATCAGGAACAGGGCTGTTTTTTTGTCCCCGATGGTGTCAAGTTCCAGTTCGTCGTCCTCCATCAGCTCCCGCACCTCCCGGATGTCAAAGGGCGCTAATCTGGCTCCGCAGCTTATCAAGATGGAGCTGCGGGTCTTGCCCGCCGACAGCAGGAATTTACGGTACTGGCGCACCGCAAAGTGTTCCGGGTCTTTTTCTTCCAGCCGTTCAAACATCTGGTCTACCGGGGATTGAAATTCCGGGTCGTCCTCGCGGGCTTCGCTGGCGTTTATCATTTCAAGCAGCGTGGTGAAATTCATTTCATCGTCCGGCGCTTCGTACCAGATATAGCCAATGAGGGCCGAATACAGCAGGCGTTCCGATTTGATCCAAAAATCCTCGGCGCTTTTTTCGCCCTCGCCCTTGGTGTTGCAGATCAGCGTGTTTACCAGCTTCAAAATGTCCTTTTCCGAATGGATGTAGCGAAACGGGTTGTAGCGCATACTCTTGGAAAAGTTAATGGTATTCAGCACTTTTACCCGGTAGCCGCACCGCACAAGGAGCTGGCCCACCTCGCCAATCAGACTTCCTTTCGGGTCAGTAATCACGAATGAGGTCGGGTAGTCCTTGGACACGCACTGCATGAGGTTGGGCTTCACAAAGAACCGGGTCTTGCCGCTGCCGGAACCGCCGATCACCAGCACATTTTTGTTCCGGGCGGTCTTGGGGTCTTTGGGCCGGTTGTTCATGGTGAGGCGTTCCGTCTGGGTCAGGAGAATGTTGTTGTCAAACACCGGGTCGATGTACGGGGCTATATCTTTGGGGCCTCCCCAACGGGCGCTGCCGTACTCAACGCCCCGGCGGTATTTCTTGGCGTTCTTGCTCTTGCAGTACACCATCAACCGCAATGCCACCGCACCGGCCACGCCCACCGCCAGATCGAACAGGTGGAAGCTGGGGGCGGCGCTTTCAAAGGCAAGGGAAAAGCCGTCCGCAAGGTGCAGCAGCTTTTCCGACAAGTCCGCCCCAGCCGCCAGCCGGTAGGTCTGTCCCAGCTTGCCGAACAGGTAAACAAACAGCAGGTAGGGCAGGTTGGCGATTATCAGTTTTTTCATTTCCGGCTTCATCGTGACAGCCCCCTTTCCTTGATTTTCTCCTTGGCCTGCTGGCTGCTTCTGGCCGCTGCCTTTTCTTTCAGGACGGCAAGGGTCTTTCGGATGGAGGGGCGTTCCTGCTGTTGGAGCTTCTTGGCTGTAAACTCCTTAAACGCCTGTTCCAGATTGTCCGCCTGCTTGGATTTGAAGATCACGATATACCGGGGCGGATGGGTAGTGCGGTCTTTCCGCAGGGTAAAATCAATGTCGTATTTCTTGGCGCAGGGCTTAAATAAGCCAATGTTGGCGTCGGTGATCTCAATGTTGGACAGGGCGGAACCGTCCTTTTTGAGCTGCCGTAAGCTCTGCTGGCCGTGATGGGCCTTGCCCGTCCCTTTCTGCCGGGCGGCCAGATATTTTCGGATGGCCGCTTGCAGCACTTGGGCGGTGAGCTTGCCCGTCTTAACCGCTAACGCTATGGTTTTCTGGTCTACTTCTTCCTGCAACTGCTATCCCTCCTTTGGAAAGTCAGCAGGCAGGCGGATGGCTTAAATCCGCACCCGCAGGCCAGAGAGGTCGTCGGCATGGATTCCCACCAGATACCAGTTCTCGGCCATTTCAATGCGGGTCGGCCTCCATCTGCCGCCCACCATCACATCAAAAGTTTCTCCGCAGTGCAGGCCGCCGTAATAGTCCGCAAGGTCAAAGCGGATGTCGTAGCGGTCTGTCTGCTCGTCAAAAATCAAAGCACCCTGTTTCATAGGGTCGTCCTCCTTTCTCGTCGTCACAAGCTCCATATCGCTTGTTTCCACGCAAGCGCGAAAAGCTCGCTCATTTCGCTGTTCTTCCTCTCCCCACAAAATCAACGATTTTGCGGGGTTCCCCAACTGCCTGTGTTCATGTCATGGGCCACCAGCGCCGTGTAATAGCCGTTGATGGTGCTTGGGGCGTTGAACAGAACCGCCAACAGGTATTTTTTGATGTTCCGTATTTCCGTGGTGTTTTTGCTGATACAGTCAAAGACAAACTCAATGTGAGAACTGTTCAGCTTCATCAGCTTGGATTTCACCAGCTCGGCGGGGTAATCGTCCCCGGCAATGCGGATAGTCTTTCGGGCGCTGCATACGGTTTCCACCAGCAAGTCCACAATCTCGTCCAGCATATCCCGGTCAATCCCTTTGGCATACTGGCAAAGGTGTTCATACTCGATGTTGTCCTTGATGATCTCCCGATAAATCTCTACGGCGCTCTGTGATTTCGCTCCTGTTCCTTTCCGTTCCGGCGGCGCAGCCGCTTCTTCCCCCAAAGGAGAGGGAGGGGAAAGGATAGGAATGGAATCGGTATTTGATCCATCCGTAATTGATTTCTCTTTACTTGATCTATCTTTATTTAATTGCGTTGGTTTTTCCTGCGTAGGCTTTTCCTGCGTTGGATTATCCAATGTTGGATTTTCCAATGTAGGTAAATCCGACACAGGCTGGGGCTGTTCGTAAATGATGTAATCCGCTCCGCGCAGGCGGCCTTGGCTGTCACGCTCACGGGAACGCACGATATAGCCCGCCTGTTCCAGCTCCCGGACAGCCGCCCGGATCGCGTCGATCTGTTCCCGGTTGATAAGGGACAAGCCTTTCAGCGTAAAGTCCCAATCCTCCGGCAAGGACAGCATTTGCGACAGCAGGCCCTTGGCTTTTAGGGACAAGTCCTTGTTCCGCAGGTGGTGGTTAGACATCACCGTGTAGCCCCGGTTTTTCTCCACTCGAAAAACTGCCATCTCGTCGTCCACTCCTTTCACTTGAAATTTCACCGCGCCGTCAAGGGCGGTGCGCTTGCCCGGCTGGTAGGGACATTCCTCATACACACAAAACTGGTACTTCCAGTGCGGGCGGTAGAAACGGCAGGTGCCGCAGTCCTCCGGCGCTCCGGCCTCGCCGCTGTCAAAATGATCTGCGCCCGGCCTCGTCTGCATGAGCTGTTCAAAGGCCCGGTCGCTGCCGGAAGTAAAGTACATAGGCGGTCGCCTCCTTTCTGGTTTTGGGCGCAAAAAAAGCGGCGTCCTGATCTCCCCAAAGGGGAAAAGAGAACGCCGCTGTCTGCGGTGTCGTATTCAATTTTCGATGTGTCACTATTTGGGCGGTGGGCTTCACGGGAGGAAGAAGCGTGTCAAAGCTCAATCCGAAAGTAGTAAATCGGTAGTAAATTCAGTTCTTATATCCCGTGAAATGCCCGTATTTCCGGGCTTTTTGGAGATAATCAGAGTTGTTCTTATAATCAATGTACCTATATAACACATGCTAACTGTAATACATGAAACCGCAAATGAACACAGAAAGCCTTCCACTGTATCAGGCTTTTCCAATAAATTCTTTGTTACCGGTAGAACCGACTGAAAGAAAAGAATCGAAATTTTGTGCATGATGTCAGATTTCTTTATAAATATCATCCACGCTTTTGCGAACTGAACACGGAATTACCGTTTCCTCAAGATAATACCCCGCTGCAATTACAACAGCGATTCGTTCGCTGTCTTGCAATTCTAAAGCCTTCCTTACTTTCAAATCCTCTGCATGCTTATTCGACCACTGTAAACAGCATGAGCCTATTCCCCTTGCATGGAGACCATTAATAAAATTCATTGTACATAAACCAGCGTTAAATAGCCCCTGTTGTCTCTCACCGGAATAAGCAAATGCTGCCAAATCATATGTGACAACAAAGTAATTGACTGTATCTTTATTAAATCCAGATATTCCTATAAGTGTTTCATCTAAAAGATTCTTTACGTTATTGCTTTTTACTAAAAAGACTTTACACATCTGCCGATTGCATGCTGTTGGAGCTTCTTGAAAACACTTTACTGCAAAATCAACATCGGATTTCATTAAATTTTGTTTCTTAAAGTCTCTAACTGAATGTCTTGAAAAAAGGATATGCTCAAATCCATTGATTTCTTCCTGTGGAAATGCCTTATAACTATACCTTTTACTTCCTGTCACAAATTCAGGCTCATTGTATGAAGTCAAGAAATTGTTAACTTCTTGATATGTTTTCTCGTTGCTCCAGCCATGCTTCTCATAAAACTTTTTCCAGGAAAACAGAGTCTCTACTGCAATCTTATATTCAAAGTCACTGCTATCACCTTGATAGTTTTTTATCAATTCGATAAGTTTTTCAACTTTGCTTCCTCCAAATGGACGTGGCGAAGGCATGCACATTCCCTTTTCCAGACTATGCACTAAAAGGAGAATACTGTATTTATAATTTTCTTTTTCCTCTGCCGCCTCAATATATGATGAAGAAAACCCATGAGCATCATTTAAGAATTCTTTGTAGATTTTTAAGGATTTACCAATTCTTCGAATTGTTTTGCTTCGCTTTATCACTTCTGTAAAGCTCATATTTCTGACCTCCTTTTACCGTTTGCGGATGGACTTTATTACACTGATTATCCTTTTATACTGACCAATTGCAACAATCAAGAGAAGAATTGCCATCAAATAGCGAATCATTCCAAACTGATACAAGAAAATAAATGCAATTGAACATCCAAATACTCCTATTGAAATCAGCAGTATACTTTTACTATCAAAAAGCTCAAAGGAGCCGATTTCTTCCATACATACTTTTCTGCTAAACCAATAATGGCCAGTGCTGTACACTATATAGCTTGCAACTGTTGTGTACCCAGCAGCGTAAAATCCAAACACCGGGATAAAAATAGCATTCAAGATAATGTTAAGTATTGCTGCAGCAATAGAAGCAACCGACATAAACTTTTGCTTTTCATAATACATTTGAGGAATAGCGAAAACATTATAAAGAAAAATAAAATAAACACTCGCCGCAACTGGAGGAACAACATAGATAGCACTATAGTACTCTTCAGAACCAAATATTTTTACAAGTTCAGGCACAAAAAAACACAGTCCAACTATAACGCCGCCTAAAAAAAGAAGTATAGCATTAACATTTCTTCTAATGTTTTTGTAATCTTTACGATTCAAATTTTCATACATCCAGGGAGTTAGCGAATTATTTATCGCATTCGTAAAGAGCTGTACCAGCATTCCTATACTATAGGCAACGCTATAGATTCCAACTTCTGACTCTCCCACCATATTTTGAATCATAATGCGATCACCCTGATTCAAAATCGTTCCGGACAGATAGTGTGGAATAAGTGGAATATTAAATCCGAGTGCATATTTCCAGTTATCTTTACTATAAAACGTCTTACCTCTTACGAACTGAAGAACCATTATGCTTCCGGCAATCACTACTTCTACAGCAACAACAGAAACAATTCTCGCTAAAGCTTTATCATCTCTGGCTATGATTACTAAAATCAGTCCCAGTACTGGATTGAGTGCAGATTTTAAGAGTGTAACGCTTACCATCGTTTTATATCTGTACTCAAATCTTTGCCGCGCCGACCAAAATTGAAGAGCCGGTTCAACAAGCAATTCTGCCATCATCAACCACAGAACCAATTTGTTTAGGCCGAGAAGATTGCTCCAAAAATCCTGAAATGGCGCATATATAATAATCAGTACGATTGTTAGTGTTATTGTCAACCCTTGCATGGATGACACATATTTATCTCTCTCGCACTTATCACGAATTCTGTTTAATGCATTATTGAATACACCGTAATAGAGATTTAATGATGTCACAATAGTTAATATATTAAACCATGATATGTACAAGCTATACGTTCCATATTCTGCTGTCGTTAACAACCGCGTGAATAATGGAACGGTTATCGTTGATATGCCTTTCTGCATAATGTTGCAGAACACAAACCACAGAGCTGCTTTCGTTGCAATGCTCATATTATTATAGAATTTTTTAATCTTATTCAGCATCGCTGACTCCTACAATATGCAGGGTATCACTCACTGCCTTTCTCTGTGCATAAATGCATTTTGTATCACCTTGATAATATCCGCATCCAACCACGGCGATAATAGCCTCATGAGATGATATTCCCAATAATTCTTTTAATTTGTTTTCTGTTCTATAAAAGGCTTTCCACTGCATAATACAGTTTCCTATGCCTAAAGAATGCAATGCAAGGGTAAGATAAGACAGGTAAATTCCACCATTAATGTACCATTGGTACTGTTCCTCTTTCATAAAGCATGCACGATCTGTCGTAACTATGATATAATTTGGCGTCTCGCCTTTAAAACCACTGCTTCCTGTAATAAGATCATCAATCTGCTTGACAGTTTCGCATTCTGATGTGAAATATACTTTATTCGGCTGTCTATTACAGGCTGAAGGGGACATATTGGCAATTTCCACTGCCTTTTGAATATCGGACTGATTTAATGGCATTTTTTGATACATTCTTATACTATGCCTAGTCTCAAAAAAACTTTGCACATCAAAATCTTTGCCATGCAATAATTCTTTTAGGGGAACAATATGTGCTCCACCATTCAAATCATCTTTAATGCTCGCTACTAAGTTTGAATCCAACTGCTGAGTAAGAACATTAAATTTTCTTTCGATTTCTGCAAATTCCGGAAATTTCGAGGTGTCGAATTCTTTCTGATATTCGATATACGCAGCTATTACCCGGTACGTCTCCTTAAACGCAAAATCTGTTGGATCATATCCTCGTCCAATATAACCGAACATTTTATTGATCAAATTAGTGACCGGCTTTGAACTATGCCCTGGCTTTGTATTCTTTAATCCAAGCCCTTTTTCTACGGAATGAACTTCCACCAGCATTCCATTTTTATAAAATGATTCAAAAGCATCAGAACTAAGTTTGCTTCCTCTCCTGAATTCCTTTATGGAAATTTTAAGTTCATAGCATCTAACAGAAAAGTACTGAATCGCTTTTTTTATTTTCGTAATCAATGTTCATCACTCCTTCTCAATCGACTATCTCAAACCGTGATTTTAGTTTGTCATAATACTCCGTTTTGAAATATGGCTTATTAACTATTGTGTTGTTTGTTTTCATAATATTCATTGCAAGCGAGTAGGCCTCATCTAAAGAATCAGCATTATACTGTGAATTGGCATAGATGCCTTTAAACCATTCTGTTCCTGTTTTTACTTTATGATCGTTGGTAGCAATTACAATAACTGGTGTGTTAGAAATCATTGAAAAAATTGTCCCGTGATAGCGATCTGTTATAACAACTTTATGACTTGCAAAAAAGTCTAATGTTTTTTCTAATTCGGAGCTAAAATTTGCAATCAATTCTTTCAGTGGAAGATTTGAATTAGTATCCGCTATCTCACAAAACAATCCTGCTTCTTGCAACTTGTTCTTTAATTGCTTTATCTCGTCATCTGTATACTTTTTTTCACTATCATTTCTGATGCAAAGCAAAACACCATCTCGTTCGGAAGTATTCGGCATTGAACCAATTAATGTAGTTACAATATCAGGATATAATTGCACATCTGTACTTGGAAAGAATCTCTTTGCAGACTGGTAGGACACCTTATCTCTCGCCAAAAAAAGCAGGTGCTTATGTTCTGCATAGATTTTTCCGGTCTTATATCCTTCCCTCTCGTCAATAAAGTTTACCGTTTGAGGCATAATCAATATTTTGTTTTCTGGAAAAGATTTCACGAGAAATCTATGCATCTTATGATCATAGTGACGATCTGTTGTACAATAGCCACTTTGGATTACGATAAGATCATCCTTTTTAATCGCTTTTTTTATCCTTTCGCGGAAATCCCGTTCATAAAAAGGCCATGTCGAAATTTCAAGAATCTCATGATCCGGATAATTTTGTTGACACCAGAGTCTAATGCAATACCGTTGTGCTTGGTCTCCCATATTTTTATGTACAGGAACGCCGCAAAAGAAAATATGTTTTTTATTTTCAGTCATATTCTCTATCAACATGACTGCCTGCCCTTTTTCCTGTGCTCGCTGAGGTTTTGCATCGAAATCTCTTTTCAGCATTTTCAGCTTAAACAAATCACAGTAAGCATTCTTCGTTAGTCTATGACTTAAAAGAAATCCTTTTAAACTACTTTTCATATAATATTCTCCTCATATTGAATTGCATATGCCTCCTATTTACACATGACTTTTTTCAGCTTATCCGTCATCTTCTTTTCGATGAGCCTATATGAAATAGTTGATGCAATTAAGGTTAAAACAAATGCTAACAGCATTCCAATCACACCTGCTAACGCTCCATGAACCATATGATTCACGATTTTACTTACAACTGCGATTACAAATTTGTGGATCAAATAAAAGGAAAAGCTCAAATTTCCAAAACCAACAATCCATTTAGGAAAATTAAGTGTTGGAAATACAATCAATCCAATTCCAGCTGCAATAGTTCCTAAAACCAAAGCAAAAGAATCACCGACAGCATAAGTACAAAGCGCAAACAGCACAGCATAGGCAATTAAAACCACATTAGAATTTATATCTGCTGGCATAGTTTTCTTGTATTTTTCAGTGTTCTTATAAATGCTGATTAGTACGCCTATCAAAAACGCCCACTGATACTTATACGACCAAATTACGAGAATCGGCACATCGGTACAATATAGGTTTAACACATTACCCAGAAGCACAAGACCCGCAAACAGAACGACCGTCAGAAGTTCTCTCTGCTTGTTTTTCTTCAACACCTTATATAGCACCCAAAAGACAATATACTCATACATTTCCAGGATTAATGTCCAGCCCACACTCAAAATAGGAAATAACTTTCCATCAGCACTATAATATGGAATAAATAATAATGAGTAAATCAAATTGCTCCACGAGTACGATTTTCCTCCGTTAATCCCAGGCATAACAAGTGATATCAAAAACAATGCAATCGTAAGCAGCCAATATAATGGCACAAGGCGAATGACTTTTTTTCTGAAATAGAACTTTTCGCTTTTTCTTGTTCCTTCCATAAGAAAATATCCTGTGAATATAAAGAACACCACAAGCGAAAAGCCCGAATAATTACTCTTTACCCCCCCCCACGCTACTGGCAGATGATAAAGAAATATCGAAATACATGCAAATGCACGCATCACTTGAACAATCTCTAATCTTTTAGTGGTCATGACCTTTTAATTCCTCTCAACCTCTTAATCTTAGAAGAACAGCTATACTAAGCCGTCGGAATCTATTTGTCTGCACATTATGCATCCCAGAAAAACTGATAAGGTACAGTTCCGTATAATGTTGCTGCGCTCGTATAAGAAAGCCAGACAAACGCTAATGTCATCAACAAATATACCGAATACTTGACTATTTTTTTGTTGTTTGTGTTATGAAAAGCGTTAAGTGCTCGAGGAAGCAAAATAAACGTAAACGGCATAAAATAATATGTCATTCTCGCCATTATATTAATCTTCAGTCCAGTGATTCTACACACAACAAGCGCCAATACCATATATAGGAGAAATGCATCACTATAATTACGCTCTATAACATGTTCATCCGGTCCATAGTTTCTTCTTTCCCCAAGCGAATTTCTCTTATAGTATACCAATGACACCGTTCCAATCAAAAAAATCAAAATGTAAATTGCAACGAAATACAAGCTGATTTTGTTAATAGCTTCGCCGCTAGTGGAATAGAAATCCGTATAATCTCTTTTTCCGATTTGGAATAATGAAATCATCTTAAATATCTGATTATACAAGAGCAATGATAACACCATTACCCCCATAGAAACTATAATTTGATTGCGCTTAAATGGCAAATAATCAAATATAGGAATAAAGAATGCAATGACTGCTGAAGAGTGGAATTGCATTGCCAGAATTACAATCGCTGCATACAGTACATATCTTTTGATTTTCCAGTCTTTTCTCTTCCAAATTTCCAATGCAATCAATACGGTGCATACCGCCATGGCTTGACGCATTATGTTCATGTACATAAACCAAGTACATGTTGTAATGAACAAAAAAGTACTCATTACAACATTCTCGGAATTCCTATATATAAACCATCCGGTTATACCAATAACAAATAACGCATGGATTGCAATCATCCACTGCCCATTATCGGTAAACATGCTAATGAGCTTATAAAACACAAGGTAACCATTTTCGTATCCCAGTGTAAAAAGATTATTCCAATCCATATTTACGACACGCAAAAAAGTTTTATAGTAATGACTCTGTAAATCACGTCCAACATTATAGCTTCGCAGCATTGCAATAAGTGCTAAACAAGCAAATGCCACAAATGTATAGATTTTTCTTCTTCTATTCGTCGTGTTATGATTCTTACACGCACCATATAACATCAGCCCAAATAAAGCAACTAAATAAATTGTCACAACATCACCTCCACACTATCTTTGCAATGTCTAGTATTAATCAACTTTCCATGTTTTCAGTCTGGTATGTTTCAAATACTTTGCTCAAGAATTCTCTGGTCTTTTTCCGCTGTTCATCAAAAATCGTGTTTACTTTTTCAAAATCAACCGACCTGTTTATAACATCAAAATCCTGATAATTTTCAACATGCCTTTGCAGTGTGTCTGTCATGCGCAATATACTTTCCAACCGCCCACCATACTCGCTTGGATAGATACAAATTGGCTCGGTATTAAGATTCAATGAAAATGCTGTTGCATGGAAAGAGTCCGTTAATACATATTTAGCATTATCGATCAATGTAATAAATTCAAATACTTCCGGCACAAGAATACTCTTGCCAGGCCTTACAAATTGATCATATCTCCGGCATAGAAAATAAATTGGTAGACCCGTTCTTTTACTCAGTTCAATCGCATAGTCATCAAATTCTTTCGAGCGGTTAAGATTATAAATTAGAATATAATCGCCCTTTATTTTACTTTTTGGTGCATATTTTCTCCAGAAATTCCCGTCATAAGCCAGTGTCGGATCGACCACATGGACGGCATTCTTATAGCCATAATAATCTTGCAACATAGTTTTTGCATAATCTTCTCTGACAGAAATAAAATTGTATTTTGCAATCAGTTCTTTTGTTTCTTTCACTTCGTTTTCTGCTAGCGTTTTCTTGCCAAAACTTGCTGCATACGCAAAACGAAATTTTTTATCTGGAACAAAATCCAAAAACAATGATTTTATGATGCCGCCGTTCCATCCTGTATTCCATACCTGATCGCTTCCTGTGCAAAAAATATCGGCATCGATTGGATACTTTTTAAAGTCTTCAGGGTATGTATATACATGCTCTGTTAAATCAAAATGTTGCGTGATAAATTTATTGAAAACTGATTTCCATTTCATCAATGTCGGCAACATTGCTATCTGTTTTACCGGATTTGAGCCACACCAAGTATGTAATAAGTTCTTATCCAAACTATCTTCTCTAATATAATTGATCAGCTTTACGTCACAGCCATACTCTTTAAAGATTTCCTGTGTGGCTAATGTTTGCAGAACTGATCCATAGTTTTTTATCGCATGAAGCGTTATAAGTGCTACTTTCATTTTTCTCTCACTCTTCTATATTACAGTAAAAATTCTGCATTTTTTTGCTTTCTATTTTAATATCATAACCTGCTTGTCTTACCAGATTGCTATATCTTTCTCTCTCATTCGTTTTGATACTAGCGGAGCACATTTCCTTTGCCCATTGATCTTCTGTATTCTCAATCGGTAGAAATTTAATCAAGTCAGTTATATCCATTTCTGTTGTAACTCGATCAGATACAAGTTCTTGGACACCATTTGCTTGCGCTTCAATAAGAACAACCGGAAGTCCCTCATATTTCGACGGTAGAACAAACATATCAAAAGCATTTAACAACTCTGACACATCTGACCGAATTCCAAGAAAGCGGACAGAATTTCCTAGATTCATATCAGCAGCAAGCTTTTTAATTTTATCTTCTTCTAAGCCGCGGCCAACAATCAATAGTACTGTATCGTCTCTTTGCTCTGTTACCTTTTTATAGGCAGAAAACAAAAACGGATAGTTTTTCTGTTCTGAAAGTCGTCCAACAATACCAATAACAAACTTACCTGTGATTTGAAGTTCTTCTTGTTTTTGTATACGCAGCACATTCGAAAACTGAAAACTATCCGTATCTACCGCATTCGTCATAATGTGGACTTTGCCTTCCGCACTTGCTTTCTTTCCCCACATATAAATGCCTGCATCCTTGCCACATGCAAATAAGTCTGTTGCATAATGTTTTGCAATCGACGCGAGCATCGCATTTATTTTTCGCTTCACATTGGAAACCGGTTCATATGCGATATGCGAATGGACTATTCTTTTTGGAACTTTATACTTTTTCCCATAATACATTACAAAAAGCCCGCGTGATCCCATGTGAGAATGAACCACATCATAATTTCCATCTTTTATGATTTTTTTCATTCCCGTCAAATAACCTATTTTATCTTTTTTTATCCTTGGAAGCTTATAAATTGTACACCCCAAATCCTTCAAGGGTTCTTCATACATTCCGTTCTCATAGTAATCATATATCAGAAAATCGAAATGGATTTTAGTATGATCCATGTTTCGATAATAATCATAAAGAAGTTTGGCAACTCCGCCTCCATCTAAGGCTGACAACTCTTGTAAAACTCTAACCATCATATTCTCCTATCCGCGAGCTGAAAAGAACAGTTTCTGAACAAAATCAAAACCAATATATGATAGGAGCAACGCCCCTCTAACCTTATTTCTGCTTTTGGGATTTTTAATTACTTCTTTTCTATTCTCACTTAAAAATACTTTTATTGGCTTTCTATATGGCTCGTACTTCTTTTCAACAGGAATCATAAAGAGTACAACAATTACAATATTACATACTCTGGACTGCAACGCCTTCTTATACTCAGGTAATGCAAACTCAGATTTAAGCAGTTTTTGTAATTCCGTTGCCGATTCAATCTTAGTCGTATCAAATCCATTGCGCATCGCACTTTTTTCACGAATAAGATAGTTGTAGAATTTCTCTTTCATACATATAACGGATTCCACATTAAGAAATACTTTGTATTTGAATTCAAAATCTTCACCAATTTTCATTTTGGTATTAAATCTGATTTCACCTATGCACTCTTTTTTATACAATGTTCCCCAGATAGCAGCCATCTCGTATCCATCGAACGGCTGTTCCAAATAGCACAATGCCTCAACTGCTTGTTTCTGCGTAAGCTTAATGTCATCCATGGTTTCTTCTTTAGGTTGTTTATCCTCCATGTCTACTTCATTCACATGGTTAGATGCACACATCACACAGTCACAATTATTCTCTTTCATTGTAGAAAGCATCTTTTCTAATGTATCTTCTTCAAGATAATCATCGCTATCTACAAAATACACATAACTCCCTTTTGCCCGGTCCAAAGCAAAATTTCTAGCAAATGAAACACCATGATTATCGATATGAAAAACATGCATCCTTTTGTCGAAACGAGCATATTCATCACATATTTTCCCACAATTATCCGGTGAACCATCATCCACTACTAAAAGCTCTATGTTAAAATGTGTCTGCTTCAATATACTTTCCAAAGATTTTCTTAATAGAACTTCCTCGACTTTATATACAGGGACAATCACACTAATCAAATCACTCACGTCTGACCCCCCCATTTTTTATCGGCTCTATGGCATTTTTATAGGGAAGCTTTACTAGGTTTCCACTTTCTACTTTGCCATCCACAACACATCCGGCACCGATTACACAGTTATCACCTATATCTGCCCCTTTTAGAAGTACAACATTACTCCCTACCCAGCAGTGTTTTCCTACCTTTACACTTCCCTGGGAATATCCCTGTTCTTTAATTGGCTTAGAAAAATCCGCAAATCTATGATTGTGATCATAGATTCTTACTCCCTCGCCAAATATTGAGCCTTCGCCAATTTCAATATGATTTAGGCAGTTGATGGAACAACCGTTGTTAAAAAAACAATTTTCTCCAATTTCAACCTTGCCTTCTTTTGAAACAACTAAATTAAAGCCTTTACGAAAAGTAAAGCCTCTTCCAAAATTAACTCTATTCCCGTTTACAATTCTATAAATTGCTTTTTTTACTTCTGCCACTAGATGACAGTATAATTTCATTAATACCACTCTTGAATTCCTCCGTCTCCATAATTTGTGCTTTATATGAGACTTCAATTCAGTGATGCAATTAAATTTTCATAATACTCAAGCAGTTTATTTGCCTCAACGCCAGAATCAAACCCAGCTGCCCTTACCTCTTCTGTTTTACCTTTTCTGACTGGCATATTCTTTTTTACCGCCTGAAGAATTGCATCTGCCCACTCTTCCGGAGTTTTTTCCAAAGACATAAAAACTCCTAAATCATCGCATGCGCTAGATTCCTCTGGGATTTCAGTAGAAAAAAACATTGGAAGTCCACAGTTTTCTGCTTCTACACCTACGACAGGCAGACCTTCATATAAACTAGGAAGCAAAAAACAGTCCATTGCATTATAAAACTGGGGAATATCTTCTCGTCTTCCCAAGTAAAGAACACTATTTTTTATCCCATATTCATCAATTTTTGCGAGCATTGCTTCTCGTAGATTTCCATCGCCAATTATCAATAACTTGGCTTTTGGTTCTTTTTTTACCAATGCGTTAAAAATATCAATAATGAAAAGTGTATTCTTCTGTTCGGTCAACCGGCCAATATGCCCAATTACAATATTCTCTTCAATACCATATTCTTTACGAGTTGCATTTCTAAGTGATTCATCATACTTGTTTACATCTGTATTGATAACAGTTTTAAACACTCTGACTTTTCCTTCATCAAATAATTTATCACCAAATTGCCAACGTCCACAGGCTTCTCCATTTGCCATAAAATTAGTAGCAAACATTTTGGAAAATGGCTTTAAGATATTTTTCAGTATCGTTTTTTTATCAGCACTATGAGCCATAGATATACTCTCGCTAATTCGAATAGGGATTCCGCACTGCCAACCAACAAACATCGAAAACAAGTTCATTGTCCCGTTGTATGAATGCATGATTTTGTATTTATTCTTTTTGCAAATAGCCTTCATCTGGCTCATATTCTTAAAAATATTCTGATATGGGGCAACTCGATATACTCTACCACCCAGTTTTTCAATTTCTTCTTGTGGAATAGCATTTGAATCCGTATCACAGAAAAAGTCAAACTGCACCTTTGACTTATCTATATTTCTATAGTATTCCATAACAAGATTCTTTTTTCCGCCAGAATGCATTTTCCCCATTATTACTGCAACTCGTTCCATCTTATATCCCCTTAACTTCTCTCGTAATCTTTATATACCGTATTCCTTTTTCATAAAATCCGCTGTTTTTCTGATGCCGTCTTCCAAGGATATTGGATTAAGCGCACCATAATATTTTTCATAGCGGCTAATGTCAAGATAATTAACCGGAACGTCAACCTTACGTCCTTCAAGATAAGAAACATTCAGTTTTATTCCAAGCGCTTTTTCAATCGTTTCCAAAACCTGCTTAATGCTTGTCCCATATCCACAACCAAGATTAAATGTACGGTGTTTATTTTCTCCATTAACAATTTTCATGATTGCTCTAATTGCATCATCAATATAGATAAAGTCACGTACTACGGAGCCATCTCCATATACGGTGATTTCGTCTCCCTTAAGTGCCTTATATGTAAATGTTGTTACAGCACCCAAAACACCATTAGGTCTTTGATACGGTCCATAAGGATTTGCAAGGCGAATAATGCGATAATCCAAACCGTACATATATCTATAAAGATACAGTAATTTTTCTATAGTAATCTTTTGTACACCATAAGAAGATATAGGATTTGTCGCTGTCTTTTCTTTAAGAGGGCAATCAACTTCCTTACCGTATACTGTTCCTCCAGAAGAAACGAACACAACCTTCTTAACGTCGCACCGAATACATGCTTCAAACAAATTTGCTGAGAAGATAACATTTGATACGAGTTCCTGAGATATATGCTGATTAGAAGTTGTTGGCACTGTTGTACTCACTAAATGGTAAACAACTTCCTGATCCTTAAGAATCGAGTCAAAATCCATATCAACAGTTAAATCAGCTTCTAAAATATGAACATTTTTTAAGTCCATACCAACAATCGGTTTAAAAAACGCTTTACTTCTATCTACAAGAGTTATTTCATCTTCTGTTTTTTTAGCCAACTCAATTGTGAGATTCGTTCCAATAAAGCCAGCTGCTCCCAAAAGCAAAATTTTCATGTGCCTACTCCCCCTTACTGTCTTATACCCCTCTGTGTCTAAAAAGCATACTTTATTCGTTGTTAATTAAGTCTTATCGGTTACCGTACATTTTCTCGTATTCATACATTTTTGCACTCCTACTTTTCTTTCTCTATAAACAGTAACAAGCCCACGGCAGACCGCTTATCGCAATCTACCGTAGGCTTGTGTTATCCTCCTATTTTATTTGTTGCTCCTTTTTGTGGGTCAAAACAGAGCTTCCAAAAGCCTCCTACATATAACCCCCAGGATTTCCCGCTTCTTGCAGTCTTTTCAACAAATAAAACTTTTGAAGGACAACTCAAGCCGTCAAAACCCTTTAGTTATCGTAGGTTTTCTTGGTTGACCCTATTATATCTCTAGCCCCTTTTTTCTCTATCGTTGGAACGTACTTCTGCCGGATTCCCTCATAGTTCGCGTTATCGATATCGTCATACTCTGCACCGCTTACATGATGCCCTGACCGGTTGTAGCAGGTCACCTGACAGCCTTGCCGTGCCATCCGCGTACACAGCTCCTTTACAACGATTTCTACGCCGCCCTCTCTCGACAATCGCTTCTGTCCAAATACCGCAATTCTAAGGTCTTTCTCCATCTCGTCTCTCCAACCGTATTCCTTCCATGTACTATTTTTTACTCCCCATGCCCCAGCAGGCACACCTTGAAGGTCTTAAAAATAATCTTCCAATCCACCCAGAAGCTGCGCTCCTTGACGTATTTCACATCCAGATCCATCCACTCTTCAAAAGAGAGGTCGTTGCGGTGCGGGGCGATCTGCCAGTAGCAGCTCAAGCCGGGGGTCACATACAGACGCTGCTTTTCGTAGTCACCGTACTGCTCGACCTCGCGGGGAAGTGCCGGGCGGGGACCCACGATGCTCATATCACCCTTCAGGATGTTCCACAGCTGCGGCAGCTCATCGATGCTGGTCTTGCGGATAAACTTGCCCACACGGGTAATGCGCGGGTCGTCCTTGATTTTGAACACAGGACCATCCATCTCGTTCTGGTCCAGCAGATCGTCCAGCTTTGCCTCTGCGTTGGGGCACATGGAGCGGAACTTATAGAACTTGAAGGGCTTGCCGTTGCGGCCAATGCGCTCCTGACTGAAAACAGGACCCGCAGACGGGTCGTCCACCACAATTGCGATAGCCGTAGCCAGCATGACCGGCGACAGCACTACCAGTGCCAGCGATGACAAGATCACGTCCTGCGTCCGACGCCCGATCCAGTACAGGCGATGGTCGCGCAGATTCTCCTTTCGGTCAACTTCAACTTCCTTATCGATTCCGACAGTATTCGTAGCCATTTTTTCTCCTCACATAAATCCTTGTCTATGCACTTCTTATCGTCATTCGTTTTATCGCAATTTTCAGAAATAGTGCCCTATCAACACGGCATATTTGCGATATGCAGTTTGCGGATGCTGCTTGCGCATTAAAAACACAAACTGCTATAAAGTAATCCCTTTAACTCACACCGTTCCCGCAAGCACCTTCCTTTTAGATAACCGTTCCTCTTTTCCTAAAACCGGCAAACCGTTATTCCTGATCTCCGGGCAAGCAAAAGCCCTCGGACGACAGCTTCGCCCAAGGTCATTTCAAATGCAATGTGGCCGTAATGAAAACCAGAACGTCATGCTACAGCTCAAGCGCCGTATGTGCATTGCGTCCAGTATGCAATATTTCACATTTTTGTAGAACCTCAACAAGCCCACTCCATTTTCACCTTTGCGCATCACGCCAGCAAGGGAAACAGCAGTGGGCTTTTTATTTTGATCTATCATTCGGGTTTCCTCATGATCTATCACATGATTGTTCGCAAACAGACATAAGCCCACTGGATTCACCTCCTTACCGCAATCAAGGCGTATCCTTCCATTACAAAACAGAGGATAACAGTTCTTCTACGTGGCCGTCTGAATTCTCTTATTATTCTATCATGGTTATATCTGGGAATCAATAGAAATCCGAGGAAATGTATCCATCCATGTTTTAGAAAAAAATGCGATTCAGCCAGAACTTTTTTGCACATTGCCCAGTTTCGCATGAAAACTCCAGATGAAATCATCGATGGACAAAATGTGTGGTCATATAGTTGTCCAAGGCGCTGGAGAGTACAGTCAGGTGTGATAGCCGCTCCGATGTAATGACAGCCGTCAAATAGAACGCGCCCCTCGCACTGAAAAGCCGGTTTATGCCGTCACATTGATCAGGAGTTCTGACGAGGCATATCGCACAGTACTACATAATTTTTACTCTCTTCCCTACTGCCCCTATTATATATAGGTATAACTTGCATCCCGTCACTGCAGCTACCACCCGCTCTGGGTCAGGCTATTTGTTTGCGCAAAAAAGCCCCTGCCGATCACATTTCTGTGAAAGGCAGAGGCCTTCTGCTGCTAGATTTTAATCAGGTCTGGGGAGATGGAACAACTATCTCATTCTACCGAATCAGCATCCCCTTCCAGATTTTTAACTACCCCCGGGGTCAGGTGTTCGCCCATGTCTGCCTGAATCAAGGCGTTGATATAGGCGTTCAGGCTCATCCCCTTCTCTTTGGCATACTCCTGAATCTGTTCCTTTTGACCTTTACGGACAACAAGGTTTATCCGGTCGTAGGCTTTTGCATTGTATTTGTTGTGGCTTGCCGCACTGGTTCTTCCACCCATTGTATTCTCTCCACTCTTATATGTATTGTTTATTATGCATGATTGCTCAATTATGCATAGTGCATAAAATCATCGTTTTTTCTTTGTGCAACATTCCATCTTGCATAATTGTGCAATCATGTGTATACTCATGCCATCGGGAACACCGGTTCTCACATCCGACCATTCACCAACAATTTGAAGAGAGGTACACACATGAGTATCAACGTTTTACTGACCCTTGTCGAGCAGTACAAGGAGGCCGCCCAACTGATCGAGGCTGCACAGGCTGAACAGGAACAGCTGAAGATCCAGATCCGCGAGGCACTGGCTGAGCGCTCCACCAACTATCTGGAAGTAGGCTGCCACAAAGTCCGCCTGTCTGATTTCTCCAGCACCCGACTCGACAGCAAAGCCATCAAGGCCGTAGCGCCCGACCTGTACGACCAGTACAGCAAAACGGTCACCGGCACCCGCCTGAGCATCACCTGACATCACCCGAAAAAAAGCCCCATACAGCGCGCACCGACCAAAGTTGCGCTGTACAGAGCCCACAACACCCGCCGGGGCGGGCTACACCAATATTATACCTGTCCCGGCCTTTTTTATCAAGAGAAAGGTTCGAAAAATCATGAAACAGACTGTCAAAACCTCCCGCGCTGCCGGTCAGCTGGAAAAGATGTTCCGCGAGCTCAACAAGCACTACTTTGCAGGCAAGCTGCCCGAGCCCATCATCAGCCTGAAAAAGACCCCGTCCGCCTATGGTCATATCACCTGTTCCAAGGTCTGGCAGGCAGGCGGTGAGAACAAGTATGAGATCAATATTTCGTCGGCTACCCTTGACCGCCCCATCGAGGAGACCGCATCCACCCTGCTGCATGAGATGGTGCACGAGTACTGCATGGAGACCGGTATCAAGGACACCAGCAACAACGGGGTCTATCACAACCGGCGCTTTAAGGAGCAGGCCGAGGCACACGGCTTGACCGTCGACCACCACGAGAAATACGGCTGGACCATCACGAGCCCATCCGAAGAGCTGTTGGACTTTATCATCTTCCAAGGCTGGCAGGACATCCAGATGGGCGAGCGGCTGGCATGGTCGGATATGGCAGGCACCGGAGCAGGCAGCAAGGCACCCGGCAGCAGTCAGACCGGAGCGCCGAAACCTCCCAAGGCAAAGAGCAGCACCCGGCGGTGGGTATGCCCCAAGTGCGGTACCATCATCCGGAGCACCAAGGACGTGCGGGTCATCTGCGCGGACTGCATGGAGCTGTTCGTGAAGGCTGACTAATCACAGCAGGACAGAGAGCGAGGGCACGAGTGAGAGTAGTGCTATATATAAAATTACAGGAGACTCCTCATGGATACTTATAAAATCGCTATTGACACCTTTCTTGCCGAGACATCCGAGTGCAAAGCCAGTGGGTGCGCCGTTTTTTCCGGTGCAGACATCGCATTCCAAGACATCCAGCTGCACACGCACCGGAACAAATCAGAGCTGCATTTCATGGCCGGACACACCATGCTTTCCATCCCCCTTGCCAGCATCCTGAGCATCGAAAAGCTGGTATTGCGGGATATCCAGACCACCGAGTATGAGATCATCACCAAAGAGGGCGGCACCATTACCCTTGACGTTGTTTAAAAATGCACCCGTAAAGACAGAGATCCGCCGGGCTGTGAGAGGACGCCCATTATTTAAAGGAGAGCAGCTATGACCATTATATCAGAACGTTTGCAGCACCTGCGCCTGACGCACGGCTATACCCAGACCGAGCTTGCCCGAGCCATGGGAGTGACACGCCGGGCGGTCTACGCATGGGAGCACGATAAATGCCCCGAGATTCCCCATCTGATCCAGCTTGCCCAATTCTATCAGGTGTCGACCGATTATCTGTTGGGGCTGACGGAGTGAGGTGCTCCCCGCCACCGGAGGCCTTACCGGATATTTTTTGCCTGCTATAGTGCGGTCAACCATCAGTCCGCGCGACGGCAGCCACAACGCTCCATATTTTTAACAGCACACTTGTAAGTCCATCTTATCGGACGCACTGTTTGGTAGACTTCAGGTACAACAAAAGCAAACACACTTCAAAATACAGGAGGAAACTATTATGGCAGGCGCTTTTTCGTTATTTTTAGGTATGTTGGGTCTTGGTGCAGCTGGTGCAGTCAGCGCGGGACAGAACGCAAAAATCAAGAAGGCCGATTATCAGTATGGCGAGGAGCATGGCCTTCATGGCACCTCTGAGGTTCTGCAAATGCGGGAGCGGGTGCGTAAAGAATGGTGGAGTATCTGCGGCAAAACCTACAACGCATGTGAGCGGCCTGCATCGAGTTACGGCGACCTCAGCAGAACCCCGTGGTGCTATCTGAAAAAACGTTGGTTCATTGACCACCTGAATAAAAAGGGCATCCCTTATGATGATCTGGTTGTGGATGATGTTACTGGCGTTACCTTCTACGAGAGCCAGAAAAGGACGTCCCAAGCCTATATGAGAAAGCTGCGGTAATAGACATCGCGCCCATCGTCACCACTTCTATCAGCAGAAGCGATGATAAACAAAATCGCCGGGCAATTGTTATATTGTTTGCTTCATGGTATACTTACCTAAAAGAAGTCCTTAGACCATTGAAAGGGGTATATGATATGGACGAAAAAGAATTTGAATTCGAAAATGATTTTGGTGATGAAAGTAATGACCCGGAATGGCAAGCTTTCAAAGAGCAGTTTTATGCATTAGTTGATGAAGAAGTACATCGTGAAAAAACGCTGGTTGTAAATCCAATTGTGATGCAGAATGTATATTTTGCATTGAATTTGATTCGTAAAATCGATTGGGGCGAACCCGCAATTGTCAAGATGAAAACAGAAATCACCGACATTACTAGATCTGTAAGAATACTTGTTACTTGTTTGGGTAAAACTTTCAACGGAAAACTCAAAGATGAGCTTATTAAATTGATTCAATTGTCAAACGAAGTCGATATTTCTGGAGCGAATAGCGAAGGAATGATAACTATTGATTTTGACTTTGAAGATTATCTCGTCGAAGTCCCGCAAACCTAAACGAAATCGAATCAGGGTCCTGTTCAGCCTCTACTGCGTAAGCCAACGCGGTAGGGGTTTTCTGTTTTATTATCTTTTAAACGGGATTATTCACCGACAGAACGAATTGGGTCAACCAGTCACAAAGACCATCAAGATCGCTTTTACCGAGTAAAGATGGCATCTCTCACGATTTCATTCAAATCACCAGTCAGTAGTGAACTTAAAGAGCGGCTTTTAATATCAGAACAGCACACAGCCCGGCGGATTTGCGGCCTTTGAAACTGATATAGAACTTGTGCACAGTTTTGTGTATATCTGTTTGAGGTCACACATAAGAACTACCATCTTAGCCCATTGAACTCGTTTAGAAGATATAATCCTCCACCGTTTCCTCTGTGATGGTATGGATGGGCTGTTCCGTATCCCCCAGAAACCGAAAGAAGCTTCTGCCCTTTGCGGCGTAGAAGTCGAGCGAGCCTTGGGAGAGGTTCTTGAGCCGGTTGTACTTTTGGAACCTTTCAAAGGCCTGTTGGATGGTGGGGTTTGCCTTGGCAGCGGGTCTTAAATCACGGTTACGCACGAGAGAGACTCCTCCTTTTTTCGCGAAAAATCCCTCTCGCCCGCTCAACACTTCCAGAAAATGGAATAAAAAGAAAAAACCCAGAATCATTCGAATCAACGAACAATTCTGAGCTTTCGCATGCCGCCGACGGGGGTCGAACCCGTACTCTGTCTCCAGAAAGGGATTTTAAGTCCCTCGTGTCTGCCAATTTCACCACAGCGGCGCAAACCCGGCTTACAAAGCCCTGCTGCCCTCTGGCTTGGGAGGGAACCGGGAATAACAGGTGTGAGGTAAAATGTCATCCAAATGACTTGCCGTCACTTGAAGTAACATGAAATTCAGCGATATTTATGATACAATAGTTTCCGTACTTTGTCAAGAAAAACCGCTTATTCGGTGCTGCTTACACCTTGCCGCCGTGCAGCTCGGCGTACATCCGGGAGCGGCACTCGGCCACTGCGGGGGTCATATTGACGTAGTGCTTGTGGGGGCACTCCAGACGCAGCTCGCTCTCCCAAGTTTCCTCGGTGAGCTGCTTTGCAATATAGGCCTTCTTCTCCGCAATAGAGGGCAGTTCAATGGCCAGCTTACCGCCCAGAATATGCGGCACCAGCAGCGGACGCACAGCGGTGGGGGTAAAGGTGATGGTGCGCTCGATGGCGTCCGAGTCCAGATTGACCATGGTGACCGGCTTACCGGCCTCGATGACCTCGCCGTCCATGGCAATCAGGTCGCACTGCGCCTGACCGTTTTCGTCGTACAGACGCCACGGCATCTTTTTGCCCGGGATGATGGCCTTGCTGGCGGAGTCCGAGCACTTCATCTTGGGGGTGTAGCTGCCGTCCGGCTTCTTCACCGCCACCAGCTTGTACACACCGCCGAACACAGGGTCGGAGGCAGAGGTGATGAGGTTCTCGCCCACGCCGTAGGAGTCGAAGTGTGCGTGCTCGTACAGCTCCATATTGGCGATCTTTTTCTCGTCCAGACCGTTGGAGGCCACCAGCTTGATGTAGGGCTTGCCAGCGGCATCCAGTGCCTTGCGCAGCCGCTTGGAGCCGCGGGCAAGGTCACCAGAGTCGATGCGGGCGCTCTTGACGCGGCGGTTGGGGTCGTTGGGGTATTTCTCAATGAGATAATCGTCCAGCTTGATCAGGTTGGGCAGGCCGCTTTCCATAATATTATAGGTATCCAGCAGCAGGCTGACCGAATCCGGGTAGGTATCGGCAAAGGCCTTGAACGCATCGAACTCGGTGGGGAAAAACTCGATAAAGCTGTGCGCCACGGTGCCCACGGCCTTGACCTCTGCGCCGAACTTCATCTCGGCCAGACAGTTGGCTGTGCCGATGCAGCCGCCCAGCACTGCGGCGTAGGCACCATCGTTACCAGCGCTCTCGCCCTGTGCGCGGCGGGTGCCGAACTCCATGACGCTGCGGGGGGTGTGGGTGTTCAGACCGGTGACGCGGGTGGCCTTGGTGGCGATCAGGCTATGGAAGTTCATGGTCTGCAGCAGGTAGGTCTCGATGAGGATCGCGCCCACCAGATCGCACTCGATGCGCACCATCTGCACATGGGGGTAGCAGACCGTGCCTTCGGGCAGGGCGTACATATCGCCCTGCCACTTGTAGGTGCGCAGATACTCGCAGAACTCCTCGCTCATGCCCTTGGTGCGCAGCCAGTGGATGTCCTGCTCGTTGAAGTGATAGTCCAGCAAAAAGCGGGTCAGCTTGCGCTGGCCTGCGCTGATGGAATAGCCCTGATTGTCCGGGTTTTTGCGGAAGAACATATCAAACACCAGCGTGGTATCCTTAAAGCCATGCAGGAACAGGCAGTTTGCCATGGTGAATTCGTAAAAATCCACCACCATCGCGGGGTTATCGTAGTCCTCATCGGGGATATAAGGCTCAACCTTGATCTCGTTCATGAATGTTTTCCTCTCTATCTGTACCCGGCGTCAGTTCTTCCCTACTGCGCGCCGCCTGCCGCTTGCCCGGCAGGGGGATCTGCCGCCCTGTCATGACAGAGCGTTTCTATCATGATAGCACGATTTCCCTGCCTGTGCAAGTATTTTCGCGCAAAAAGACCGCCGCACAAACGCTGTGCAGCGGTCTCTGCGCTTATAACAAATAAATCAGGCTCAGCCGTTCATAATGCTGGGGGTGGCGTTCTTCAGCACAACGTCGTGGCTGCCGCCCTCCACGATGGAGGTGGAGGAAACAACGGTCAGCTTGGCCTTCTGCTGCAGCTCAGGGATGGACAGAGCGCCGCAGTTGCACATGGTGCTCTTCACCTTGTACAGGGTGGTCTGCACGCCGTCCGCCAGAGGGCCTGCGTAGGGCACATAGCTGTCCACGCCCTCCTCAAAGCTCAGCTTGGTGGAGCCGCCCAGATCGTAGCGCTGCCAGTTGCGGGCACGGTTGGAACCTTCGCCCCAGTACTCCTTCATATACTGACCGTTGATGCGCACCTTGTTCGTGGGGCTCTCGTCAAAGCGGGCAAAGTAGCGGCCCAGCATCACAAAGTCTGCGCCCATAGCCAGAGCGAGGGTGATGTGGTAGTCATGGACGATGCCGCCGTCGGAGCAGATGGGCACATAGATGCCGGTCTCCTTGTAGTACTCATCGCGTGCCTTGGCAACCTCGATAACAGCGGTAGCCTGACCACGGCCAATGCCCTTGGTCTCGCGGGTGATGCAGATGGAGCCGCCGCCGATACCGATCTTCACGAAGTCTGCGCCAGCCTCAGCCAGGAAGCGGAAGCCCTCGGCGTCCACCACGTTGCCGGCACCCACCTTGACGGTGTCGCCGTAGTGCTCGCGGATCCAGCCGATGGTGCGGCTCTGCCACTCGGAGTAGCCCTCGGAGGAGTCGATGCACAGCACATCCACACCGGCCTCAACCAGTGCAGGCACGCGCTGAGCGTAATCGCGGGTATTGATACCGGCACCCACAACGTAGCTCTTGTTCTTATCCAGCAGCTCGTTGACGTTTGCCTTGTGGGAGTCGTAGTCCTTGCGGAACACCATATACACCAGATTGCCCTCGGCATCCACCAGCGGCAGGGTGTTGATCTTGTTGTCCCAGATGATGTTGTTGCAGTCGTGCAGGGAGGTGTTGGCCGGAGCGGTGACCAGCTTTTCAACGGGGGTCATAAAAGTGGTAACGCAGGCATCGTCCGGGGTGTGGTTGATGCGGTAATCGCGGGAAGCCACGATGCCCAGCAGCTTGCCATTGGGAGTACCGTCGGCAGTGATGGCAATGGTGGAGTGACCGGTGCGTGCCTTCAGTTCCAGCACGTCATGCAGGGTGGCAGTGGGAGCCAGATTGGAATCGGACACCACATAGCCGGCCTTGAAGCTCTTGACGCGGCGCACCATGGCAGCCTCGTTCTCGATGCTCTGAGAGCCATAGATAAAGGAAACGCCGCCCTGACGAGCCAGTGCAATGGCCAGCTTATCGCCGGAGACCGACTGCATGATGGCGCTGATCATGGGGATATTCATCTGCAGCGGGCACTCCTCCTGCCCCTTGCGGTACTTGACCAGCGGGGTCTTCAGGCTGACCGCCGTGGGCACATTCTCCGCAGAGGAATAGCCGGGGACCAGCAGGTACTCGCCAAAGGTGCGGGAGGGTTCTTCGTAGAAATAAGCCATAATCAAACTCCTTTTCTCTTAGGGTGTATCTGAAAAGTCGAAAATTTAGCCTATTTCTACAAGCACAGCTGGATTTTGCGTTAAACAGCCTTGAAATCCACAAAGGATTCCTGCGGCTATTTGCCTTAAATCCCGCTTGTGCTTGCGAAATATTCGTCATTTTCTTTGTTTCCAGATACACCTTTAACGCATCCGATAAAGATCAGCATCAAAATCCTTCATGTTTGCTGCCTATAAATTGATTGTATATACTTTACCACAAAGCCCGCAAGAATACAAACCCCTGCCGCGCCAAACTTTATAATTGTCCTTTGCGGAAAAACAGACAAATTGCCAAGCGTTTTTAGGCATTGGTCATACTTTGATTTTTGAAGTATCACTTTTGCAGGCAAATCAGAGCTCACAGAATGCAAAAAAGCTCGTCCGAATCACCGGACGAGCCCTTTTGCACACGAAGCGGGACACTGCCTGTGCGGCGCATGGATCATAGCTGTGAAGGAGAACAGCCGGAGGAGGAGGATCCGCGCCCAGTATCCCAAAAACAAGAAGAAAAAGATTTCACACACAGCCTTGGGGCCTTGCCCTTGCTGTAACCATATTGTAACTCTTTTGAAACCATTTTGCAATAGGGTATTGTAATTTTTTTGTAATTTATTTTGTTAACTTTTTATGTCCTGCACCGCCGGGCTGCTGCAAACATCATTTTCCTTTTTGCGCCCGGTATGGTATACTAGTTATGAGTATGCTGCCACAGGCAGAAAAAAGGAGTTTAGGATACGGTATGAAAACAAAATTGGGTATTGTGGGCTGCGGTTTTCTGGGCAACATCGTGGCTGACGCGTGGAAGAAGGGTCTGCTGCCGGACTACGAGCTGGTGGGCGTGACCAGCCGCACCCGCGTCTCGGCTGAAAAGACCGCCGCCAATGTCGGCTGCGCTGTTTGTGAGGACGTGGACGCGCTGCTGGCGCTTGAGCCGGAGTACATCGTGGAGGCCGCTTCGGTGGAGTCGGTGCGTGCTATGGCCATCCCGGTGCTGAAGCGGGGCGTGAATCTGGTCATTCTGTCCATCGGTGCCTTTGCGGATCTGGATTTCTACGCACAGGTCAAGGCAGCTGCCGTGGAGGGCGGTGCCAAGGTGCACCTGACCAGCGGTGCCATCGGCGGCTTTGATGTGCTGCAGACCGTCACCCTGATGGCACAGGCACAGGGCTTGCCGGAGACTGCCGGCATCGAGACCCACACCGGTGCAAAGGGCTTCCGCAACACGCCGGTGTGGGCAGAGCACCTGCTGACCGACACCGAAAAGACCACCGTGTTCACCGGCAACGCAAAACAGGCCATTGCTACCTTCCCCCGCCGGGTGAACGTGGCGGTGGCTACTTCTCTGGCTACTACCGGCCCCGAGATCACCGGGGTGACCATGCACTCCGTGCCCGGCTGGGTGGGCGATGACCACTGCATCACTGCCGAGATCGAGGGCGTAAAGGCTGTGGTGGATATCTGCTCTTCCACCAGCGCCATTGCGGGCTGGAGCGCCGTCTCCCTGCTGCGCAATCTGGCTTCACCCGTCTGCTTCTACTAATATAAGGAGGAGTCCGTCATGTTTGAAAAGCTTGTTGCCATTGAGCCGGTCAGCCTGATCCCCTCTGCCGAGGAGGAGCTGCACCGCTATGCCAAGCAGGTGGTGCTGTACCGGGACGTACCCGCCAGCGATGACGAGATGGTGCGCCGCATTGGAGACGCCGATGCCGTACTGCTGAGCTACACCTCCCGCATGGGCAAGGAAGTCATCGCGCAGTGCCCCAACATCCGCTATATCGGGATGTGCTGCAGCCTGTACTCTGAGGAGAGTGCCAACGTGGATATCGCCTACGCACGCACCCGGGGCATCCAGGTGCTGGGCATCCGGGACTACGGCGACCGCGGCGTTGTGGAGTACGTTCTGCACGAGCTGACCGGCCTGCTGCACGGCTTTGGGATGCCCATGCTGCGGGACGAGCCGGTGGAGATCACCGGCCTGAAGGTGGGCATCGTGGGTCTGGGCGTTTCCGGCCGGATGATCGCCGATGCGCTGCAATTTATGGGCGCAGAGATCAGCTACTTTGCCCGCAGCGCAAAGCCGGACGCCGAGGCCGCCGGTATGACCTTCAAGCCCCTGCCCCAGCTGCTGGCGGACAGCGAGGTGGTGTTCACCTGCCTGAACAAGAATGTGCTGCTGCTGGGCGAAAACGAGTTTGCCCAGCTGGGTGCAGACAAGGTGCTGTTCAACACCTCCATCGGCCCCGGCTTTGACTCCGCTGCGCTGGAAAAGTGGCTCGATCTGCCCGGCACACGCTTCTTCTGCGACACCCGCGCCGCAGCGGGGCCCGTGGCTGAGAACTTCTTTGCCCGGGAAAACGTGCGCTGCGCCAATGTGTCCGCCGGCCGCACCAAGCAGGCCTTTGTGCTGCTGAGCAAAAAGGTGCTGGACAACCTCCGCACCGCACTGGGCGAATAAAAAAACAAGGAGTGTTTATCTATGAAAACTGCATTGACCATTGCCGGCAGTGATTCCAGCGGCGGCGCCGGGATCCAGGCCGATATCAAGACCATGACCGCCAACGGCGTGTTTGCTATGAGCGCCATTACCGCCCTGACAGCGCAGAATACCACCGGTGTGACCGCCATTTTTGACACCACGCCGCAGTTTCTGGCACAGCAGCTCGATGCCGTGTTCACCGACATCTACCCGGATGCGGTAAAGATCGGCATGGTATCCTCTGCCCCGCTCATCGACACCATCGCCGAGCGACTGCACTTCTACGGCGCAAAGCACATTGTGGTGGACCCCGTGATGGTGGCCACCTCCGGTGCAAAGCTGCTGCAGGACGATGCCGTGCAGGCGCTGACCGAAAAGCTGCTGCCGCTGGCTGAGGTGCTTACCCCCAACATCCCGGAAGCGGAGATCCTGTCCGGCATGACCATTGCCAACGCCGCCGACATGGAAGCCGCTGCCCGCACCATCAGCCAGCGTTACGGCTGCGCCGTGCTGTGCAAGGGCGGCCACCAGATCAACGATGCCGACGACCTGCTGTGGCAGGGCGGCACCGGCAAGTGGTTCAAGGGCAAGCGCATCGCAAACCCCAACACCCACGGCACCGGCTGCACCCTGTCCAGCGCCATCGCTTCCAATCTTGCCAAGGGGTACGACCTTGACACTGCCGTGGAGCGTGCCAAGGCCTACATTTCCGGCTGCCTGTCTGCCATGCTGGATTTAGGGCACGGCTCTGGGCCCATGGATCACACCTTCAACCTGAAGGGAGATTTTGTCCGTGACTGACCTGCCCTTTGTTTCGGCGCTGGTGCAGGCCGACCTGCCCGTGTGGGAACAGTGCTTACAGACCGAGTTTCTGCAAAAGATGGAAAACGGCACCCTGAGCGAGGACTGCTTTAAAAGCTACCTTGTGGAGGACAGCCTGTATCTGCGGGAGTACGCCAAAATTTTTGCGTGGGGCATGACCAAGGCCACCACCATGGCGGCTATGCGCACCTACTATTCCCTGCTGTCCTTCGTGCAGGAGAACGAGGATCTGACCCGGCTGCGGTATCTGGAGCAGTACGGCCTGCGGGAAGCCGATATCCAGTCCCTGCCCCTGCGGCCGGAGAACCGTGCTTATCTGGACTGCATGATCGACGCCGCCCGCAACGGCGAGGGCGAAGCCGAGTGCCTGATGGCCTGCCTGCCCTGTATGCTGAGCTATGGCTGGCTGTTCCAGAAGCTTTTGAAGCGCTCCCCCGCCGTAAAGGATACCTACTACGGCGCGCTGGTGCTGGACTACGCCAGCCCCGGCTACGACGCCGCCTGCCGCACATGGGCAGAACGCGCCGAAGCCGCCTGCACCGGTCTTTCGCCGGAGCGCGCCGCCCGCTGCCGCGCGATCTTCCGCACCTGCTCGGAGCACGAGCTTCACTTCTGGGAGATGTGCGCCGCACCCCGGACGGATATTTAAGAATAAATATAGAGAACCCGGAAGGTCCGCAGACCTTCCGGGTTCTCTTCTTATAAAATCTTTATCGCAGCACCGAGAGTTCCTCAATGCCGTAACGCTGCATCAGGGCGATAGCCGCCGGGGTGATCTCCTCGCCGCTGACCGCCACAGGGATGGCGGGCGGGCAGGACACCGTAGGCATCGCGCACACCCGCCCCAGCGCCTTGTGCACCGGGACGCGCACCTGTGCGCCCAGCACCGCCTGCCGGATGGTGCAGCGCTGCACCGCCTGCTGCTGCAAGGCGGCAAACTCCCCTGCCCGGTTCTCGGGGCGGGGCAGCCCGGCGGGCACGGCAGCTAAAAGCTGTTCCAGCGCGGTTTGCAGGCGCGTGTAGTCCTGCGGCGGGTTCTCCGGGGTGAACATCAGCACCACATAGCGGGGGTCGGCGTACTCGCATTCCATCTGTGCGCGGCGCAAGGATTCCGCCAGCGCTGTGCCGGTGCAGCCAAGGGCGGCGGCATCCAGCGTAAGCTTCATCGGCTCCTGCTGTGCCCCGGCAACTGCCAGCGGCAGCGGACACTGCCGTGCCGCTGCGGCCTTGTTCAGGCTGCGGCGCAGACCTTCCAGCGTCGCGCAGCACTGCGCCAGCCGCCGGGGGTAGTCCCCTGCCAGCACCGCGTTGCACACGTCCAGCGACTGCAAAATGAGGTAAGAGGGGCTGGTAGAGCCGAACAGCGCCAGCGCACCCCGCACGGCGGCTTCGTCCTGCACGGGGGCATCGTGCGCCAGATGCAGATACGCGCCGCCGGTGACCACCGGCAGGGTCTTGTGGGCAGAGTCGCAGCACATGGCCGCGCCCTGCGCGATGGGGTGGCAGTTCTGCGGCAGAAAGCGCAGATAGGCACCGTGGGCGTTATCCACGAGTAAAGGCACGCCCTGCGCCCGGCAGACCGCCGCCATCGCCGGGATGTCCTGCACCCCGCCCAGATAATCCGGGCTAGTGACGTACACGCCAAAGGGCTCTATCCCCTGCTGCGCCAGCGCGTGCAAAGCCCCGGTCAGCGCTTCGGCTGTGACCGGGCAGCTGCACAGTGCACCCTCTGCCTGCGCAGACGGCCAGAGCCAGCGGATGTCAAAATCCAACAGCGCCGCCGCGTACAGAAGCGCCTTGTGGGCGTTGCGGGCAGCCAGCAGCACCGGGCGCTTGCCGTTTTGCGGTGCGCTTTGCAGCGCCAGAAACAGCATGGCGCGGATGCACTGGGACGAGCCCTCGGTACTGTAATAGCTGTGCGCCGTACCAAACAGCCGGGTGGCGTTGGCTTCGCTTTCGGCAATGATGCCCTCCGGCGCGTAAAGCTCGTCTGCACCGCGGATCTCGGTGATATCCAGCGGCTCAAAGCCTAAGAGGCTCTGTCCCTTGTGGCCGGGCATATGCAGCCGGGCGGTGCCGGACTGTGCATAGCTGCGCACAAAATCCACGATAGGGGTGGTCATGCTCATTCGCAGGCTTCGCCATCGGCGCAGGCGTTGCAGGTGGAGCCCAGCTCAATGGGCACCTCGATGCCCTTGGCAGCCAGCTCCTGATTCTCGGCCACCTTGATCATGATGGCGCACTCCATGCGCTTTTTGAACAGCTCACAGCCGTACTCGTACACGCCGGTAATGCTGCCGGTGGCATGGTAGGAGTTGGCAGCGCAGCCGCCGGAGCAGTACAGCTTTGCCCAGCAGTCCTGACACTCCTTGCGGGCGTAGGCGTTGCAGTGCTTGAACTCATCCCGCACGGCGGTGTTGGTAACGCCCTTCCAGATATCGCCCAGCAGGTACTTGGGGTCGCCCACGAACTGGTGGCAGGGGTACAAGTCGCCCCAAGGGGTAACCGCCATGTACTCGGTGCCGGAGCCGCAGCCGGAGATACGCTTATAGATGCAGGGGCCGCCGGTCAGGTCGATCATGTAGTGGTAGAAGGTAAAACCTCTGCCCTCGCGGTCGCGCTTGATCATCTCCTTGGCAAGGATCTCGTACTGCTCCTTCAGGATGGGCAGATCCGCCTCGGTCAGGGCGCTGGGATCGCTGGGGTCGCAGACCACCGGCTCCATGCTCAGCTCAGTAAAGCCAAGGTCTGCCATGTGGAAGATATCGTTGGTGAAGTCGGTGTTAAAGTGGGTATAGGTGCCGCGCATATAGTAGTTCTTGTCGCCGCGCTTTTTCACGAACTCCTGAAACTTGGGCACGATGCGGTCGTAGCTGCCGTTGCCTGCGCAGTCCACACGGAAACGGTCGTTGACCTCCTTGCGGCCGTCCAGACTCAGCACCACGTTGTGGCACTCCTTGTTGCAGAAATCGATAACGTCATCATCGATCAGCACGCCGTTGGTGGTCATGGTAAAGCGGAAGTTCTTGTTGTGGATCTTCTCCTGCTCGCGGCAGTAGGCCACCAGCTTTTTGACCATATCAAAGTTCATCAGCGGCTCGCCGCCAAAGAAGTCCACTTCCAGATTGCGGCGGGTGCCGCTGTTCTCGATGAGGAAGTCCATGGCGCGCTTGCCCACCTCAAAGCTCATCAGGGCGCGGTCGCCGTGGTAGCGTCCCTGCGAGGCAAAGCAGTAAGAGCAGCTCAGGTTGCAGCTGTGGGCAACGTGCAGGCACAGTGCCTTTACCACAGTGTTGCGGTTCTTGAAGTCAAAGGCCATGTCCTTATAGACATCCGGGCTCCACAGCTTGCCGTTTTCCTTCAGGCTGGTCACGTCGTCGATGCACTGGCGCAGATCCTCCTCGGTCACGTCCGGACGGCTGCCGTACTTTGCCAGCATGGCGGCAACGATCTCGTCTGCGGTATGCTCCGGGTACATGGCGATGATATCGTAGGCCACCTCGTCCACAACGTGCACCGAGCCGCTGCAGGTGTCCAGCACGATGTTATAACCGTTCAATTGATACTGATGTACCATTTTACACTCCATTCCAGATTACACAAAAAAATGCCGCCCGGCAAAGGCGGCATAAGGTTTGCAAAAATTACTTGTTACTGTTCTCGCACTGCTGGTTAGCCACGCCGCAGGAAGTCTTGCAGGCGGACTGGCAGGAAGTCTGGCACTCGCCGCAGCCACCGGTCTTAACGCTCTTGGTCAGGTCACGAGTAGCAATAGTCTTGATACGCTCCATGATAGAAACCTCTCTAACTCTCAAAAATTTATCGCGCCGGACATAGTTCCGGTACGCTTTTATCTTGTAATAGGATATCACGCAGCGCGGCTTTTGTCAAGATTTTTTCGCTAAGCCCTTTCACCCGCCCATGGGCTGGTAGCGGGTAAGCACCGTATGCAGTCCCAGCTCCCGGGCGCGTGCCAGTAAGTACCGGTAACGGCACAGCAGCGCCTGCCGCTCGTAGATGCGCTGCTCAATGAGGTCGGTATCCACCTCCATATCAAACATCATCTCGTTGCGCTTCAGGCAGAACAGGCATTCTTTCAGTTCTTCTTCCAGTTCCGGGTGGTAGCGCTCGTGCTCGGTATCCCGCGGGACGCGGGGCGAAAGCAGGGTCTGGGCGTTTTGTGTGGTTCGTTCCGGCATAGGCATCCTCCTTCTGGTACTTTGCAAGGTTTTGTACCTTCCAGTATAGGCGGTGCGGTGCGCAGAATGTGCCGAAGCGCGGCAGTGCTCCGGCACAGATTATCCGGCGCTGCTGCGGCATTTTCCAAAAAAGTACAACTTTTTTCAAAAATACGCTTGACAACTCCGGGCTTTTCCCGTATAATAGCACACGTTGAGCGGCTCACCCCGCAAAACACAACAGAATATTGGGGATTTGCATAGTGGTAGTGCGGTAGACTCTGACTCTACTTGTGGGAGTTCGATTCTCTCATCCCCAACCAGAACAAAGCCATCTGAGGAAACTCAGGTGGCTTTTCTGTTTGCATTATTCTGCGCGGCGCAACGATTCAGAATGCCCTCCGCTTTGCTCTGGGCATTTTCAGCGGAAGGATTATTTTAATATTTCGCGTTTGTCGCACTCTGCGGAGTGCTCCAAACGCTATTTTCACAGGAGGGGCCGCAATGGTTAAAGAGCAGTCTAAATCACAAAATGCAGTTGACCTCTACGACCCCACTGGTGAAAAGGGGATTCAGAAAAGCCCGCAGGCTTTTCTGAATCCCGAATAAAAAAACCGATTCCGCTAATTATGCGCAGAGCGGAGCGGAGCGCATTTCCAATCGTTCGTACCCGCACACACAAAAACCGGGCAGCCCGCAGACTGCCCGGTTTTTTGCTATACCGTTGATTTTGCCTTAATAAAGAGCTTTCTTTTACAGAATAGTAATGCGGCCTGCACCGTAGGGCTGCTCGTAGTCGAGCAGGTAGCCGGGGTAAGCAGCCAGCGGGCTGTTGGCGCTGGACAGGTGCGGCAGACCCGCAGCATCCGCGCCGTCAAAAATCATAGCGTAGGTAGACATCACCAGATAATCCTCGGACACATAGTCCTTGATCAGCTCTGCGCCGTCAAACATGGCAAAGCCGTCGCCCAGATTGCGCAGGGTGTAGTTCATGCCGGCCAGCGCGTAGGTAGCGCCCGGGTCCAGCGGCAGATAGCTGCCGGAAGCCTTATCGTAGATCTTCACGTTCTGCACGCGCGGAGTGCCGGTGGCGCTGCCGATCCAGACATTCTTCTCGTCGGTCTGCACGGTGTTGGGGATATCGGTGTGGATCTCGTAGGTAGCACCTGCCACCTGCAGGAAGCCGCCGTTCTCCTTGCCGCCCTCGCCTGCAAAGCGGGCTGCAAACTCCAATGCGTCCTGGATCTGCTTGCCGGTGACCGACATCAGGCAGGCCACGTTGCCAAAGGGGCTGATCTGCTTGCAGGTCTTGAAGGTCCAGTCGCCTGCGGGCACATCGGCGCGGATGCCGCCGCCGTTCATGATGGCCAGATCACAGTGCAGCTTTTCCACCTCGTTGAAGTAGGCGTAGATGCCATCGGCCACAAAGTCGCCGAGGTTGGTCTCGGCAGAGCGGATGCGGCGCTTGCCGGTAGCGGGATCAGAAACGTAGAAATCGCTGTCGCCCACAGCGATCTTCTCGCCCAGCATATCGTCCACGGTACTCACCCAGCTGGTCTGCATGGCGGCAATGCCTGCATCCATGCCCTCGTGGGTGGGGATGAGCTTGGTGGTGATGGTGCCGTCCGCAGCGATGGTCATCTCGCCAACGTTGGCAAAGTAAGAACCGGTCTGGGTCAGGGTGACCGCCTTGCCGGAGGCATCCTGCACCTGCTTGTTCTCCATTACGGTATGGGAGTGACCGTCGATAAAGGCATCAAAGCCGCTGGTGTGGGCAATGACTTCCTCACTGGTCCACGGAGAGGAAGAGGGGTCTACGCCCAGATGGCCCAGACCGATGACCACGTCTGCCAGAAGCTTTACCTTATCAATGGCCTTCTGCACGGCATCATAGAGCTTTTTGCCGTCCTCGCCGCCCTGAATGTCGTAGATGTACTTGCGCTGTGCCTTGTCCATAAAGTAGGCCGGGGTGGACTTGGTAAAGGTCTCGGGGGTGGTCACACCCACAAAGGCAATGCGTCTGCCGCCGCGCACGAACACCTTGACGGAGGGCAGCACCCGCAGCGTAGTGCGCAGGTCTACCCAGTTGCAGGACAGGTACGGGAAGTCCGCTTCCTTCATGATGGCCTTGGCGCGGTCCATGCCGTAGTCAAACTCGTGGTTGCCGGGGGTGGCGACATCGTAACCGGCAGCGTTCATCAGCTTGATGATGGAAGCGCCCTCGTCCATAGAGCCATAGGCAGTGCCCTGCACATGGTCGCCTGCGTCCACCAGCAGCACATCCTTGCCGGCGTTCTGGTAACTCTGCTTCAGGTCGGCAATGGCAGCGTAGGTCAGCTTGGGGCTCTGCTTGTCGATGTAAGTATGGACATCGTTGGTGTACAGGATGGTGACGTCAGACTTATCACCAAGCCAGCAGGCCGATGCGGCGGGCGCACCGATGGCCATGGATGCAGCGGCAGCGGTCACACCAGCAGCCTTTAAAAAGCTGCGACGGGAAATAAGTTGTTTCACAGGAAAACGACCTCCTTTTATTTTTGGCGTATCGCATTTGGGGCAGGCTCTTCCCTTCTGCCCTTTCAATAGCTCTAGCATAGCACAGAACGCCGCCGCAGACAAGCCAAAATCGTTCTTTTGGCACAAATAATTTTCACGTCCCGCTTTATTTTGACACACATTGTACCATTTTTACACAAATTCTATACAAAAAAGACCTCCCCGCGCCCTGTCGCAGAGCAGCGGAGAGGTCTTTTTCAGGGGGGATTCAGACCCGTTGCCGGGTCTATCGGAGGAGAGGAAATATCAGATGGCGTTATACTCCTTGAGGAACTTCTCAAGGTCGGTACCCTCGATCTTCTTCAAGGCTTCCTTCAAAGCCAGACGCGGGATCAGCGGCAGATCCATATCGGTGATCTTTTTGCCGTCGCGCAGCTTCACGGTGGCATCAATCAGGGCGCGCACATCGTAGGTGCTGCCCCAGACCTCGGGCACGCCGCGGTCGATGTTCAGCAGGGTGTACACGGCCTCCATACCGGTGCGCATGGAGTACTCGGTGGTAAAGATGGTATCGCGGGCGGTCTCGGCAAACTGGCCAAGGAAGGCAAAGTTCACAGCACCCTCGGGCACAACATCGGGACGGTCGCCCATGGCACGGGGCATGAAGAAAGCATCGATATAGGGCATCATCACAGGCACGGTGTTGGCGCTGTGCTCTGCCAGTTCAGCGATCTGATCCTCGGGCACGCCGATGTGGTACAGCCACTCCATGCAGATCTCGCGGCCGGTGCAGTCACGCATGGGCTTCTTGACGTAATCGCCGGGCTTATCGCTGAACAGGCCGTACACCCAGACGCACAACTGGTTCTTGGGCTGATCCTTAAACTGCTGCTGACGGTTCAGCGTCCAGCTGAGCAGCCAGCTGGAGTCCTTGACGGTGACGATGCCGCCGGTGACGGTATGGCCGCTGAAGGGGTCGCGCTTGCAGATCTTGCGGATATACTGGGGGATCTTGTCGTCCAGTGTGGTGATGGTAGCGCTTTCCCAGTTGCTCAGTTCCGGCTCGGAGCAGAACTTTTCCGGGTGACCGAAGGAGGGATCCTGTGCGGCGATCTTCTTCCACAGATCCCAGCCGTTGCCGGGCTGGATGGTGGGGTCGAAACCGGTGGCCTTATTCTGTGCGCCCACGGTGCAGCTTTCCACGCAGCCGCCGTTGGTGATGAACAGCAGATCGTTCTCGGTCAGGTCGATGTTAGAAGTCTCGCCCGCGTGCTCCACGGTGACAGAGCTTGCCAGCTTGCGGCCCTTCTGGATATCGAACTTGACATCGGTGACCTTGGTGTTGTAGTGGAACTGCACGCCAAAGCCTTCCAGATAGCGCACCATGGGCAGGATGATGGACTCGTACTGGTTATAGCGGGTAAAGCGCAGGGCGGTAAAGTCCGGCAGACCGCCGATGTGGTGGATATAGCGCTTGAGGTACAGCTTCATTTCCAAAGCGCTGTGCCAGTTCTCGAAGGCGAACATGGTGCGCCAGTACATCCAGAAGTTGGTGTTGAGCACCTCGTCATCGAAGAAATCGGTGATCTTCTTATCCTGCAGCTGCTCGTCCGGGGTGAAGAACAGCTTCATGATCTCCATGGCACCCTTATCGGACAGGCCGAACTTGCCATCGGTGTGGGCATCCTCGCCGCGGTTGACGGTGGCACGGCACAAGGAGAAGTTGGGGTCCTCCTTGTTCAGCCAGTAATACTCGTCCAGCACGCTGGCACCCTCGGTCTCCAGAGACGGGATGGAGTGCAGCAGATCCCACATGACCTCGAAGTGGTTGTCCATCTCGCGGCCGCCGCGCATCACATAGCCGATATCGTACTTGTAGCCATCGCAGGCACCGCCTGCCAGTGCGTTCTTTTCAAACACATGGACGTGCTCGCCCTTCATCTGACCATCGCGCACCAGATAGCAGGCAGCGGTCAGTGCTGCCAGACCGGAGCCGATGATATAAGCGGATTTATGATCCACACCCTCCGGCTTTTTGGGGGTTGCAAAAGCTTCGTAGTTGCCACTGGAATAGTACATAAAAAAGCCTCCCTGCTTCAAAAATATCTTTTCACAGCCTTCATCGTGCTGCTGTCTATGGCAACAGTATACCCCGCAAAGTGAACTTGAACAACAAACAAACTTTGCCCGGTGTATAGATTTTTTACATCCGCCCTTATTTGCTGGAAATGCGTACAAATTGTGACATAGTGCGAAGCGCAAAAGCATTTAAAGCATTCCCGCAAAAGTGCAATGCCGGGCAGCTTGCAGGCTGTCCGGCATTGCTCTAATTCAAAATAGTTTTCCGCTATTCATGCCCAGAGCATAGCGGCGGGCATTCAAAACCGTCCCACACAAAAAGAGAGCCGCCGCACAAAGGTCTGTGCAGCGGCTCTCCGGTGAGTTTAGTTCATCTCTTCCAGAGCCTTTTTCAGGTTCTTGGCGATCTGGTCCGGGCAGCTGGTGCTGCGGAAGCCGCACAGCGTACCATCCAGACGGGCAATGGCGTCCTCTGCCTTCATGCCGGTGAGCAGCTGGCAGATGCCTTTCAGGTTGCCGTTGCAGCCGCCGATGACCTCGATGGATGCAATGGTGTGGTCATCGTTCAGCACAAAGTTGGTCTGCTTGGAGCAGGTGCCCTTGTTCGGGAAGGAAAATTCCTTGCTCATGGTCTTTACGTCCTCTCTCTTTTACGTTTTTCGGCGATGGCGCGCAGCTGCGCTGCGGCTTCGTCCGGTGCGGTACAGGTACCGATGGGGTGGGGGTGCTTGTGGTTGCGGCCATGGAAGTCCGTGCCCGCAGTGGCAACAAGGCCGTACTGCTTGCACAGGGCAAGGCACTCGGCGCTGTCCTCCGGGCTGTTGCTGGGGTGGTACACCTCTATGCCGTCCACTGCGCCCTCTGCCGCCAGCTCGCGCAGCAGGGGCATACTTTTGTACACCGTGGGGTGGGCAAACACCACCGCGCCGCCGCTGGCTTTAGCGGTAGCCAGCACCTGCCGCACCGGCAGATACTCCGGCGAGTGCAGTACGATGCCCCGGGGGTTCCACCCGAACAGCTTGTGGTAGGTCTCGCCGTAGATGCTGCCATCGGTCAGGCCCAGCAGTTCCAGCGCCTGCATCAGCCCGCTTTTGAACAGCACTCCGCTGGCCTTGGTGGTCTCCCACGCAAGGTCGGTGGTAAACTGCGGGTACAGCTGCTCCAGCTCCTTTGCGCTCTGCAAAGCGCAGGCGTTGCGGCGCTCCTTCATGACGGCGCAGTGCTCCCGCAGCGCCGGGCAGTCCACGTCCGGGTAGTAGCACAGCAGGTGCACCCGGTGCTGGCGCTCAAAGTCGTAGCCGGTCAGCTCCACGGCAGGGATCAGCTCTACCCCGTCCTGCCCGGTGTGGGCGTAGGCGTACTGGGCGCTGAGCAGAGTGTCGTGGTCCGAAAGGGCGATGGCGTGCAGCCCGGTGCGGGCGGCGATGGGTGCCAGCCGCTCGATGGGCACAGCACCGTCAGAGCAGGTGGAATGGATATGCAGGTCACAGGACATAGCGGGTTACTTCCTTAGTGCTTATAGAAATTGATCAGGCAGCCGTCAGCCAGGATCTGGCGCTCGTCGGTGGTGAGCGGAGCCATGTACAGCTCGAACTCCTTGACGGTATCGCCCAAAACGTAGGCCTTGATGCTCTGCAGATCGCCCTTGAGTGCTTCCCGCACATTGGGGATGAGCACATAATCCCCCAGACCAAAGGGGGTAGCGCCTGCCAGCTGCAGGGGCAGCATACCCCAGTTGATCAGGTTGGAGCGGTAACGCTTGGTGGCGTACTCGGTAACGATATTGGCACCGGCACCCAGCACACGCTGGCAGCTGGCGGCCTGCTCGCGGGCAGAGCCGTCACCGGGCTTGACTGCAAAGATGGTAGAAGCGATCTGGATATCGTCCCACTTCAGCTGCTCGCAGCCGGGCACGGCGTTCACCTTTGCCAGCAGGGCGGCGTCCCCTGCACCGGCGCGGCGGGCAGCTTCCTCGGCCTGCACGGCCTTGGCGCGGCCCACATACTCCGGGTCCTTGCGGCTGAGGGTGAACTCGGCCAGACCCAAGGGGTTGGAACGGTACGAGGACGTCTCGCCGGAGGGGATCAGCTCGTCGGTGGTGGTGACGGGGTCGGTGATATAGGATGCCACCTTCAGCAGCAGGTTATTGCCCAGCGGTGCGATCTCCGGCCAGTCCTTGATGTTGGGGCCGAACTTGAGCAGGGCATCGTAGTCGCCCTTGCCAAAGCCCTGATACACACGGGTGTCGTAGCTGGAGGCATCGTACTGGTACTCCGGCACGGTGGGATCGTAATCAATGTCGGTGGCGGGGGTCAGGATGCCGCCGTTGGCGGTGGTGGCTGCAATGCTGCGGGCATCCATCAGTGCCACACCGGACAGCTGGCCGCTGCCGGGCTTGGAGCCCTCGCGGCTGGGGAAGTTGCGGGTGGTGTGACGGATGGACAGTGCGCCGTTGGCGGGCACATCGCCCGCGCCAAAGCAGGGGCCGCAGAAGGCGGTGCGGATGGTAGCGCCGCTGGCCATCAGTTCGCCGATGACGCCGGTGCGCACCAGTTCCATCATGATGGGCTGGCTGCCGGGGTAAACGCTCAGGGCGTAGTCGCCGCAGCCGCCGGTGTGACCCTTGAGGATGGAAGCAGCCTCGTAGATGCTGTCGTACAGGCCGCCTGCACAGCCTGCAATCACGCCCTGATCTACCCGCAGCTTGCCGTTTTCGATCTTGCTGCACAGATCCAGCTGCACGTCCTTGCGGCCGATCAGCTTCTGCACATCCTGCTCGCAGGCGTGGAGGATGTCCTCCAGATTTGCGTTCAGCTCCTCAATGGTAAAGGCATTGGATGGGTGCATGGGCAGGGCGATCATGGGACGGATGGCAGAAAGATCCACCTCCACCACGCCGTCGTAGTAGGCAAGGTCTGCCGGTGCCAGCTTTTTGTAGTCCGCTGCACGGCCGTGCACTGCCAGAAAACGCTGGGTGACTTCGTCAGTCTCCCAGATGGAGGACAGGCAGGTGGTCTCGGTGGTCATGGCATCAATGGCGTTGCGGGTATCCTGCCGCAGGGAAGCAATGCCGGGGCCAACAAACTCCATGACCTTGTTCTTGACGTAGCCGCTCTTGAACAGCTTGCCCACAAGGGCAATGGCTACATCGTGGGGGCCGCAGCCCGCCGGCAGACTGCCGGTCAGGTAGATGGCCACCACGCCCGGACGGGCAACATCATAGGTGCGGCCCAGCAGCTGCTTTGCCAGCTCACCGCCGCCCTCGCCGATAGCCATGGTGCCCAGTGCGCCGTAGCGGGTGTGGGAGTCCGAGCCAAGGATCATTTTGCCGCAGCCCGCAAAGCGCTCGCGCATATACTGGTGGATGACTGCCATGTGCGGGGGCACAAAGATGCCGCCGTACTTTTTGGCAGCGGACAGGCCAAAGCGGTGGTCGTCCTCGTTGATAGTGCCGCCCACAGCGCACAGGCTATTGTGGCAGTTGGTAAGCACATAAGGGATGGGGAACTTTTCCAGCCCGGAAGCACGGGCGGTCTGGATAATGCCCACAAAGGTGATGTCATGGCTTGCCATGGCATCAAACTTGATCTTCAGGTTCTCGGCATCGCCGCTGGTGTTGTGTGCCTGCATAATATTGTAGGCCATAGTGCCGGTCTTAGCCGTGGCAACGGCAGCGGCATCAAAGCCCTTTGCTGCCAGTGCAGCGGGTGCATTGCCGTCTGCGGGCACCCACTCGCCGCGCGCATAGTACGCGCCGCCGGTGCTGCATCTGATCATATCCAACATCTCGATTCGCCTCTCTTTTTGTATTTTCCCGCCCGCCGCAATTGCGGGCATTGCCCCGGCAGTGCGGGGTCCCCCCTGCCCTGCCCTGTTACGGCAAAGCCGTATTTATTTGTTATTATAGCATGAAAAGGCGAAAAGAAAAAGCACTTTTTATGAACCCTTACTGCGCCTTTGCGGCGGCTTCCTGCTGCTTTTCCTTTTGCAGTTTACGGAACACCACAAAATACGCCGGGATCAGGAAGAAGCAGGCAAAGAACCATGCCACCGGGCTTGCGATGCAGGCGGCAAAGTAGCCCCACAGCGGCACGAACCAGAAGCCCACCATGGCGCGGGCGATCATTTCAGCCACACCGGCAAACATCGCAAGGCCGGAGTGCCCCAGACCCTGAATGGTGTAGCGGTAGATGATAAGCACCGCCAGCGGGATGTAGAACACGCTGTTCCAGAAGATGAAGTCCTGCGCATTGGCCATAATGGCGGTCTCGCCTGCATCCAGAAACAGGCCGATCAGGGGCTTGTCCAGCACGCGCAGGATGAGGAAGGACGCCACACTGTACACGCAGCCGATGCCCAGTGCGGTGTTCACGCCGCGGTTCACACGGTTCAGATCCTTTGCGCCCATATTCTGGCTGGTGTAGGTTGTCATGGCGGTGCCGATGCTCTCCAGCGGCACGCAGAGGAACTGCGCAGCCTTGCCGCCGGCGGTCTGCGCCGCCACGATGTCGCTGCCCAGACCGTTCACCGCGCCCTGCAGCACCACGCTGCCAATGGCGGTAATGCTGCACTGCAGGCCCATGGGGAGGCCCATGGCGCAAAGCTTTGCGCAGTGCGGAGCGCTGATGCGCCCTTCTTCCTTATTCCAGCGCAGTTCCGGGTAGTGGCGCATGATGTAAATAAGGCTGCCGATGCCCGCCACAGCCTGACTGAACACGGTGGCAAAGGCTGCGCCGAACACGCCCATGTTGAGCACAATGATGCAGGCAAGGTCCAGCCCGATGTTCAGCACGCTGGCCACCAGCAGAAAATACAGTGGGCGCTTGCTGTCGCCCAGTGCACGCATCAGGGCGCTGGTCACATTATAAAGCAAGGTAAAGGGGATGCCCGCAAAAATGGTGCGGATATAGATATCCGCAAGGTCGATGATATCGGCGGGGGTGTTCGTCCACACCAGCACCAGCCGGGTCATAGCCACCGTGACGATGGTAAGCACCGTGGCAAAGGCGATGGACAGCCACACGGTATTGGCGGTGTAGCGGCGCATCTCGTGGTGGTCGTGGGCACCGAAGGTCCATGAGATGGGGATGGAAAAGCCGCAGGCAATGCCGTTGACAAAGCCCAGCACCAGATAATTCAGGCCGCCCACGCTGCCTACCGCCGCCAGTGCTTCCACGCCCACGAACCGTCCCACGATGATGGTATCGGCCAGATTGTAGAACTGCTGGAACAGGCTGCCCAGCATCAGCGGCACAGCAAAGGCAAGCAGCAGCTTCAGCGGGCTGCCCTGCGTCATATCTTTGGTCATAGAAATATACCTCCTGCCCACACAAAAAAAGATGGATGTTCGCATTTTTGCCGTGAAAAACGCCCTGCCGGAAAAGCGGCAGGACGTTGTAAGGATTCATGAGTGGTATTATAGCGGAGCAGCGCCGGTTTTACAAGACTTGGTTTGCATCAACATTTCCATTTTTTTGCGTAAAGAATTGGTGATTTTGCTCACTCCGCATAGTGTGCCAGAAACTGTTTGGTGCGCTGCTCGCGCGGGTGGTCGATCAGCTGCTTTGCAGGACCCTCCTCCACCACCACGCCGCCGTCCATGAACAGGATGCGGTCAGCCACATCCCGGGCAAAGTGCATCTCGTGGGTCACGATGATCATGGTGGTCTTGCGGTCGGCCAGTTCCCGCAGCACTCGCAGCACCTCGCCGGTCAGTTCCGGGTCAAGGGCGCTGGTGGGCTCGTCGAAGCAGAGGATGTCCGGGTGCAGCGCCAGCGCACGGGCAATGGCTACCCGCTGCTGCTGCCCGCCGGAAAGCTGGTGCGGGTAGTGGTCTGCCCGCTCCGAAAGCCCCATCTGCGCCAGCAGCTCCCGCGCCTGCTGTTCCAGCTGGGCGTGCACCGCCTTTTTGTTGGCGCGGTAGTCCGGGCGCTCCTTTGCCAGCAGTTCCCCTGCCAGCATCACGTTCTGCAAGGCGGTATACTGCGGGAAAAGGTTGAAGTTCTGGAACACCAGCCCGAAGTGCAGCCGCTTTTTGCGGATCTCGCTCTCCCGCTGGGTGGCGGGGTCGGCGGCGTCCCACATGGTCTCGCCGTTCACACGGATGCAGCCGGTGTCCGGCCGCTCCAGAAAGTTCAGGCAGCGCAGCAGGGTGGTCTTGCCGGAACCGGACGAACCGATGATGGCAAGCGCTTCGCCCTGCTCCAAGGTAAGAGAAATGTCCTTTAAGACCTTTGTATCTCCGAAATTTTTGCCAATGCCGGAGGCTTCCAGTAATGCCATATTCTTAAAAACCTCCTCAGCAGCGGAAATAATCCAGTTTCTTTTCAGCCCAGTTGAACAGCAGGGTGAGCGCGCCTACGAACACAAGGAAGAACAGCGCCGTGGAGAACAGCGGCCAGATCAGGCCCTTTGCGCTGTACTCCTTGGCCATCATGATGATCTCCTTGTTGGCGATGGTGTTTGCCAGCGAGGTGTCCTTGACAAGGGTGATGATCTCGTTGCCCATGGGCGGCAGGATGCGCTTGACCACCTGCAAAAGGGTGACCTTGAAAAAGATCTGCGTGCGGGTCATGCCCAGCACCTGCCCGGCTTCGGTCTGCCCTTTGGGCACGGCCTCGATGCCGCCGCGGTAGATCTCGGAAAAATAGCAGGCGTAATTGATGGCAAAGGCCACCACCGCCGCCACCATGCGTCCGCCGGAGCCGGAGGGCCACGGGTTATTCATGCCCAGCAGACCGGGTCCTAAATAAATGACGATGATCTGCAGCATCAGCGGCGTGCCGCGGATGACCCAGACAAAGGTCTTTACCGCACCGGAAAGCAGCCTGCACCGGCTCATGGAGCCAAAGGCCACCACCAGCCCCAGCGGCAATGCAAACAGCAGCGTAAGGGCAAACAGCTCACAGTTGAGCAGGAACGCGCCGGAAAGGCGCCCAAGGATCACAGACACAAAAACACACCCATCTATCGTTTTGTTTTACGCCCGGCTCAGTCCGCCAGCGCCAGCTCGTACTTCTCTGCCAGTGCCTGCATGGTGCCGTCAGCTTTCAGCTCGTCAAAGGCGGTGTCCACTGCGGCGGCGGCATCGCTGCCCTTGCGGAACGCCACGCCGTACTCCTCGGCGTTCAGCTCGTCCACGATTTTCAGGCTTGCGTAGTCGGTGCCCTCCCCGATCATGGCGTTGGCAAGGGTCAGATCCAGCACAGCGGCATCTGCCGTACCGGCAGCCACTTCCATCAGGCAGTCGGTCTGCACGCTCTTGGAAACATAATCGGCCTTGGCAAGGTTTTCATCGCCCTGAATGGCGGCTTCACCGGCAGAACCGGCCTCGGCCACCACGGTCTTACCGGCAAGGTCGGCGGTGGAGGTGTAGGCGGTGCCCTCCTTGACCACCACGACCTGTGCATTCTTGGCGTAGGCCTTGGTGGTGGCGGTGTTAGCCATGATATCCTCGGTCAGGGTCATGCCGTTCCAGATGCAGTCGATGCTCTTGGCGTCCAGCTCCACCACCTTGGTGTCCCAGTTGATCTCCACGAACTCCGGCTCTACGCCCAGCTTTGCGCACACAGCGGTGGCAAGCTCGGTATCAAAGCCGGTAAAGTTGCCGTCGGCATCGGTATAGTTCATGGGCTCGTACACGGTGTAGCCGATGACCATTTTGCCCTTGCCCTTGATGTAGTCCAGATCGCTGCCCGCTGCGGCAGAAGCCGAACCGGCTGCACTGCCGGAAGCAGAAGCCGCCGCAGAGGTGGATGCACTGCCGCCGCAGGCTGCAAGGCTCAGTGCCAGAGCACCGGCCAGAAATGCACTTGCAATACGCTTGAGTTTCATATCTTTTTCCTCCCATGGGGGACGTTCTGCGTCCCGCTTCCCTCTCGTTTTACCATTTTACCATGCTAAAGTGGTAAACTGTAGCTATAGAATAGCGCGTTTGCCGCCGTTTGGCAAGAGGAAACCTGTATTTTTTGCACAATGCACTGCTTTGCCCCGTCCATAAGCCAGCTTTTTGTGGGAAAGTGTGCATACCCCTTCCGGCTTTGCGCCTGAGAGGGCAGCTGACATACCCCTTCCGTCTGCTCACTGCGTTCGCAGCCACCTTCCCCAAGGGGACGGCTTTTCGCGGCAGCGAGAAACTTTGCGGTACCTCCATAAGGCGTCCCCTTGGGGGAGCTGGCGCGTTAGCGCCTGAGGGGGTATCTCCCGCAGCGCCGCCGCTTCTGTAGGAAGCAGGCGCTGCAAATGCCGTTTTCCTTCACGACCCCTCCCGTGAAAATGAGATAGCGGAGCGTCCGCAGACGCTCCGCTATCTCGAAATAAAAAATAATTTTTCCGCTGATCATGCCCAAAGCGCACGCGGCGGGCATTCCAAATCGTCCTCTACTGCTCCGCCATGGCCTTCAGCACCGCCTTTTGCAGGTCGGTGACCGAGATGGTGCACAGCGCCTTCAGGTCGGCATCCGTGCCGTCTGCGGAGAGTTTGCCGATCTCCACGGCGTTTTTGCCTTTCAGGTAGCCGCACCAGCCTGCGCTGTGCTCGTACCACTCCTTGCCTAACGCGCTTGCGCTGCGCATCCCGTAGCGGTCGCCCAGTTCGTTTTTGGTGTACACCGGCTCACGCGGGGCAGACACCGTGCCGTCCGCGCTGACCGTCAGCTCCGGCTCGGTCATATCCCCGATGGCGCTGGTCACCCGGGCGTTCTCGTCCATAGTCACCACCGCCAGCGTGATCTTAGCCTGCACCTGTGCGTCCTTGTCGTCGGTGCCCGCAAGCCCCTGCGGCATTTCGGCTACCTCAACGCCCAGTTTGACCGTATCGCCCCGGGCAGCGCCCAGCACCTGTGCATTCTCGCAGGCGCGGACAACAGCATCCCGGTAGCGTTCCACCGCGATGGTGCAGCCGGAGAGAAGGTCTGCATCGGTGGGCTTGCCGTCTGCATCCGTTTTCAGCTTTTTCACTTCCTCCGGGGTCTTGCCCTCAAGCCAGCTGCCAAAGGCATCGGCCTGCTCTGCCCAGCCTTTTTTCAGGCCGGACACCTCTGCCAGCGGGTAGTCCTTCCCCTTCTGGCGCTTGGTGCGGGTGTCGGTAGGGGTGGTCACCTTGCCGGTGCCGTCCGCGCTGACCGAAAGTTCCAGCTCGTCCAGTGTCACCCCCGCCAGCTTGCCGTCTGCATCCAGCAGCACGGCAGCCGCCACGGTGCGGATATTGCCCGCACGGTCTGTACCTGTCGCTTCGGTCAGAACCCCCAGTCCGGTGCGCCACGCCGCGCTTTGCGCCGCGCTGCTGCCCGCAGAGGTGCTGCCGCTCATAGAGCCGGAGCTGCTGCCGGAGTTTCCCCCGCCGCAGCCGGTCAATGCCAGTGCTGCCGCCAGCGTGCAGCACAAAAACCATCGCGATGCCTGTTTCATATCGTCACATACGCTCCCTTTCCGTGCCTGCATTGCTAACGCAGGCTTTGGAGCCAGTATGCCCCGCCGCGCGGGATTTTATGAGCAGACGCTTACATTAAAGGACTGAGCAGCCGCAGCACGCTGTCCAGCACCGTACCGGCCAGCCCGGTGCGGCAGTCCGCGCACTGCACCTCCCGGCACTGGGGCAGGGTGCGGCGCACATCGTCCCGCAAAACCAGCACCTGACTGTTTTGCAGCAGCAGCACCCCGCACTCGAAGTGCAGGAACATACTGCGGTAGTCCATATTGATGCTGCCCACCACCGCCGCGCGGTCATCGCTGACGCAGCACTTGGCGTGGAGGAAGCCCGGGGTGTACTCGTAGATGCGCACCCCCGCCCGCAGCAGGGGCAGATAGTACGAGCGGCTCAGCCGGAACACCAGCTTTTTGTCCGGGATGCCCGGCAGCACCAGCCGCACATCCACCCCGCGCTTGGCGGCGTTGCGCAGCGCGTCCAGCATTTCCTCGCCGATGGCGAGATAGGGCGTATAAAAATAAACGTACTGCTGTGCTTGTGCCAGAATATCCAGATAGACGGTTTCCGCCACCGGCTCTTCGTCCAGCGGGCTGTCCGCGTAGGGCTGCACCACCCCATCGCTGGCGGGCAGCACCGCAAGCTGCGGACGGAAGGCGCTGTAATCCTGCTCGAAGGGGCGGAAGGCGTTCCAGAAATCCAGAAACATCACGGTAAAGTTCCACACCGCAGCGCCCTCGATGCGCAAGCCCGCGTCCTTCCAGTAGCCGAAGCGGGTGATCGCGTTGATGTATTCGTCTGCCAGATTGATGCCGCCGGTGTAGGCTACTTTGCCGTCTATCACCACGATCTTGCGGTGGTCGCGGTGGTTCATCACCAGCGAAAGCAGCGGCACCACCGGGTTAAAGGGGATGCAGCGGATATGCGCCCGCTCCATGCGCACCACAAAGTCCTTGGGCAGACCCAGCAGGCTGCCGAAGTCATCGTAGATCAGCCGCACGTCCACCCCCTGCGCCGCCTTGCGCCGCAGAATGTCCTCCACGCCCTGCCACATCTTGCCCTGACTGACGATGAAAAACTCCAGAAAGATGCTCTTTTCCGCCTTTTCAAGGTCCGCCAGCAATGCCGGATACATGGCTTCGCCGCAGGAGAAATACCGGGCGGTGGTGTTCTGCCATGCGGGATAGCAGCCGTACTGGGTCAGGTAGCGGCTCACGCCCCGGTTTTCGTCGCACAGCCCGGCAGTCTGCCCGGGCTGCTGGGCGCGGTCTGTGCGGTGTGCCTGCTCCACCGCCTGCATTTTGCTGCGCAGGCGGCGGGAGGGGCGCTTGTTGCCAAAGGCCAGATACAGCGCCCCGCCCAGCAGCGGCAGCAGCCCGATGAGGGCGATCCAGCCCACCTTATAGGCGCTGTTTTCGTCCTTGCGCACCAGATACAGAATGATCAGCAGGCTTAACCCATTGAGCACCCCGGTGACCCACACCCGCGCCGTACCGGTGGTGAGGGCAAAAAACACCCACGCCAGCCATGCAAGCTGCAGCGCCACCAGCACCACCGTGACCGTGATGCGGTTGAGGATGCGGTTGAAAAATTTGACGATCGGCAACCGGAACAGCATACTATCTCCCCTTTCCGTGTTTCTAATACGGTTAAGTATAACGCGGTTTTTCACCCTTTGCAAGTTTTTGGTGTCGGGTGCATCGGAATTATTCCTCGTAAAAAAATCACCGGAGCGTCCGCAGATGCCCCGGTGAATCAAGATCCTATTCTATATTTTCTGCTCAGACGGTCGGTGCTTCGTTATCCTCGTAGCCCACCATCAGGCCGCCGTACTCCGCATAGTAGCTGCACAGCGCGCCGCAGGTGCCTACCTCCACCTTGGCCTCCGGGAACACGGCATGGACCATGTGCTTCAGCCGCTCCGCAGCGGCAGCGTTGCAGCAGTGGTCGATGTGCACCCGGCCGTTGGTCAGGCCGTGCGCCTTCATTTCCAGCACCATGCGCTCCAGTGCGCCGTGCTCGCCGCGGGTCTTGCACAGAACCTCCAGATCACCGGCATCGCTGGCCTGCCCGATGACCCGGATGCCCAGCATCCGCGCCACAGCAGCCACAGCGGGCTTCACGCGGCCATTGCGGGCAAGGTTTGCCAGAGATTCCAGCGCAAACAGCAGATGAGTGTGCTCATGGTACGCCCGGATCTCCTCACATACGGTATCAAAGGGCTTGCCGGCCTTGATCAGCGCCGCCAGACGCTCCACCAGCAGCCGGGACTCCGCACCAGTAGACAGGCTGTCCAGCACAAAGACCCGCGCGCCCTCGTGGCTCTGCTCGTATTCCTCGCCCGCCAGCAGCGCGGCGTTGTAAGCGCCGGACAGCGTGCCGGTAATGGTTACAACATACACCTCGTCTGCGCCCTCGTAGGCGGTGAGCCAGTCCGAGATATTGGGGCAGGAGGTGCTGGTGCGGCCCTTATAGGTGCGCATCATCTGAGCCAGCGCGGGGGCATCCACCTCTTCGGTGTCCACATACTCCTGCTCATCGGTCAGGATCTTCAGCGGCACGCAGGCAAAATCCACATCGGGGAGCTGGTACACATTTGCAGAGGAATCTACAATAATCTTGCTTTTCATATTTTTCTCCACTTTCAAGCGGCGCAATGCCGCGGTCATTCCTTTGTTTGTGACCATCATAGCAGTTTTTCAAAACCCTGTCAACTGTTTTTTCAAATTCTTTTACAAAGTTTTCGTTGCCCGTTGACCAATTTTTCAAAATGCGGTATACTATTTTACAGGCAGAAGTGCTTTTGCGGAAAGCAATTGCCCTGCCTTTGCACAAAAACAACGTTCCTGCTTGCAAAAAGTGCAGGAGCATGAACGGAACAAGATACTATGAAAGCTGAAACCAAACTCCGCGTTGCGGCGTGTGCTGCGGGCTTTGCCCTGCCCCGGTACAACGATCTCCCCTCGGTAGGGCTGTATCTGGACCAGACGGTGCAGTTCGTCAACGGCTACTTCCGCAGCTTCTGCGGGGTGGAACTGACCCCCTCTATGGTAAGCAACTACGTCAAAAAAGGGGTGGTGGATCACCCCATCCGCAAAAAATACACCCGGGATCAGATCGCATCCCTGATGTACATTGCAGTCTCCAAAACGGTGCTCTCGATCGAAAATATCGACACCCTGTTCAAAATGCAGCGGGAGCACTGCTCCGCCGGGACAGCCTACGATATCTTCTGCGAGGAACTGGAGACCAGTCTTTCCGTGGTGTTCGGCAGCAAAGCCGCCCAGCCGGAGACTGTGCTCAACGACGAGCGTCTGCTGCTGCGCAGCACCATTTTTGCGGCGGTCAACAAAATGTATCTGGACTGCTGCTTTAATGCCTTGCGGCAGGAGCAGGCTCTGTGGTCGGATATCCTGCCAGATCTGGCGTGACAGTACAAAATAATATTGCAGGCACAAAAACCACCCGGAAACGCAAGTTTTCGGGTGGTTTTTGTTGGCAGACAGGCTAAACCATATCCGATGCCAAATCATTTTGCAGATGCGGGAACAAACTCGATTTTAACTTTCATTCCCATTCCGGCTGCAAGCCGCTGTAGGGTGCGAAGCGACGGATTCGCGTTTCCACGTTCCAGCTTGCTGATGTCGGTCTGTGCAATGCCCGTGCGCTCCGAGAGCTGCTTCTGGGTCAAGCCGCTTTCCTTGCGCGCCTTGAGCATGGCTTCGATCACGGAAAATTCCGGGTCAAGTGCGTCCCATTCGGCCTTGAATTCAGGGTCTTTCATCTGTTCATTTAAAAAATCATTGAAGTTTGTCATTTGGAATTCTCCTTTCGGGTAAGATACTCTATGCGATATTGTTTTGCCAGTGTGATCTCCGAAGCAGGTGTTTTCTGAGTCTTTTTGATAAAGCCATTTGTAAGGATCACCCTTTTACCGATCACGAAGAAGTACAGCACACGGGTGATGTCTGAGCCAAATTTAGTGCGGATCTCAAAAATTCCATCGTCCAGTGCTTTGGAATAGGGTTCTCTTAAAAATGGCCCTTCTTCACGGAGCAGGGCGACTGTACGCAAAACCTTGGCCTGCATTTTCTTATCCAGACTCAGGATAAACTCTTTCGCAGGCTCAGAGCCATCGGGCTTATCGTAAAATTCAATTTCATATTCCTGCATGGCCGTACTTCCTTCAAATAGCGGATTTATCTCATATCCAGTATAGCGGATATATCCTCTATTGTCAAGAGTATCCTTCCGCTCCCTTCTCTACAAACAAAAATCCCGCAGAACCCAGCGATTTAACGCCAGATTCTGCGGGTTCTACCGCGTTGCGGTTGGTGGAGGCGATGGGAGTCGAACCCATGTCCGAAAAGAGCTCAGTGTAGGTGTCTCCGGGTGCAGGCGATCTACAACATTCCCGCCGCGCCACGCCGATCGTCAGGCTAGCGCTTTGGTAGCTTCATGAGTTCCTGCCGGTCCGCAAAGCTTAGGTCCGTTCAGGTGCTGTGTCTAAAGGACGCCCCGGCCCCACACGACACAAGAGTGGGCGGAACGCGCAGCACTCAGGCTGCGAGCAACTGATAATTATTGTTGTCAGTTAATTTTTTTGGAGGAGTTATAGAGCAGTTCCCCCACTGCTACCCGCTGCCCAGACCTTGCTCCCCCCGTCGAAACCTTTACGCCCCCTTATAAAGCACATCTTGCGATGTGCGGAAAGCTTGGTTTTCTGCGGTGAGCCGCAGTCTGCAATTGGAATGCTTAATAATACTTGCCGTTGGACTTCACAGCCCGGTCAATGGAGCGCTTTGCATCGCGCTGGGCGGCATCGGCACGCTTGTCGTACAGCTTTTTGCCCTTGCACAAGCCCACTTCCATTTTTACGCGGCCATGCTTGAAATAAAGCGAGAGCGGTACCAGCGTATAGCCCTGCAGCTTGCACTGCTGGTGCAGACGCCGGATCTCACTTTTGTGCGCCAGGAGCCGCCGGACACGCATGGGGTCCTGATTGAACAGATTGCCGTGGTCGTAGGGGCTGATGTGCATTCCCTTTACCAGCAGCTCGCCGTTTTCAATATCCACCCAGCTATCCTTCAGGTTGACCCCGCCGGCCCGCAGGCTTTTCACCTCGGTGCCTTTGAGTTCCACACCGGTCTCCAGCGCTTCCAGAACAAAATACTCGTGGCGCGCTTCGCGGTTGGTGGCGATGGTCTTGGTCGCCGGGCGCTCCTTTGTGGGTGCCATGCTGCGCGCCTCCTTTCTCCGTTCGGTTCGTTGTTTCAGTATACCATTTTTTCAGGGTAATGCAAGGGCTGTTTCTGACAGAATTGTAAATTTTTACGAGTTTACAGCTCTCCCCGGCCGGAAAGCGCCCGGTACAGGGTGGTCTCGTCGGCGTATTCCAGGCTTGCGCCCACCGGCAGACCGGAGGCAAGCCGGGTGACCCGGATGCCCAGCGGCTTGATGAGCTTTGCCAGATACATGGCGGTGGCTTCGCCCTCCACGGTGGGGTTCATTGCCATGATGACCTCCTTCACCGTGTCGTCCTTCAGCCGCGCCAGCAGCTCCTTAACGGTCAGCTGCTCTGCGCCCACACCGGCCAGCGGGTCCAGCAGACCGTGCAGCACATGGTACAGACCGTTATACTCCCGGGTGCGCTCAAAAGCCTGCACATCCCGGGGCTTTTCCACCACGCAGATCACCGAGGTGTCCCGCTTGGCGCTGGCGCACACCGGGCACAGCTCGGCATCCGTAAAGTTCTGGCAGATGCGGCACCGGTGCAGCCGGGTGTGCGCGCCGCGGATGGCATCGGCCAGCGCCGCAGCATCCTTATCCGACATACTCAGCACCTGATAGGCCATGCGGGTAGCGCCCTTGCGGCCCACGCCCTGAAACTTGCCGAACTCCTCGATCAGCTTTTCCAGCGGTGCGGCAGTGTAGTCCATGGTATCTCCCCTTCCCGGCTCAGAGACCCGGAATGTTCAGGCCGCCGGTCAGCTTGCCCATCTCGGCTTCTGCGGTCTCGTCCACCTGCTTCACGGTGGCGTTGATGGCAGCAGCCACCATGTCTTCCAGCATCTCGATGTCTTCCGGGTCCACGGCCTCGGGCTTGATGGTAATGGACAGCACCTCGTGCTTGCCGTTCATCTTTACGGTCACCATCTCACCGGCGGCGCTGCCGGTGTACTCGGCGGCTTCCAGCTCGGCCTGCTTGCTCTTCATGTCCTCCTGCATCTTCTGAGCCTGACGCATCAGGGCGTTCATATCGGGGCGGCCGTAGCCTGCGGGCATTCTTGCTTTCATAATGGTATTCTCCTTTATTATAAACAATTTTTAGCGCTTTTTGCGGGCGGTATCCTCAATGCTGACCTCTAACCCCAGCTTTTCCAGCGCCAGAAGGGACTGCTCCGCGTTGGAGGAGGTCTTTCCTGCCGTTTTGGGCTCGTAAGGGCCGATGGGCACCGGCACGCCGGATACCTCGGCGATCAGCTTTTTGATCAGCTTCTGGCTGTCCTTGTTCACCCGGATAAAATCCCGGAAGGTCTTGCCGCCGTCGATCAGCACGCGGGTGCCGTCAAAGTAAGCCTTGGACTTGCGCAGATACATATACAGCATGGGGTCGATGCCTTCCAGTTTCTGCACGATCTGTCCCCAGTACGGGAAGGGGTTCGTGCCCTGCTGCGCCACGCTGCGGGGCTTGGTCAGCACCGGGTCGGCGGGGTGCTCCTGCACCGGGGCAGGCGGTTCCTCTGCCGCAGAAACCGGCTGCGCGGGCTCTGCAGGGGCGGGCTGTTCCGGCTGGCTGACCGGTTCCTCCGGCGGCGGTGCCTGCGGGGCAGGCTCGTCCCACGGCAGGGCGGCATCGCTCTGCTGTACCGGCGGTTCGTCCGGCATCGGCGGCAGCTCCTCCGCAGGGGCGGGCTGCGCTTCCGGTGCGGCAGGCTGCAAAGGCGTCTGCTGCACGGCAGGGGCAGGTTCTGCTCCTGCTGCCGGGGTCTGGGGTGCAGCAGCTGCGGGGGCAGGCTGCACCGGGGCGCTGGCAAAGGGCTGCACCGCTGCCGCAAAGGGGCGGGGCGCTTCCGGCTGCGCCGCCCGGGCGGGGGCGGGCTGCACCACTGCCGCCTGCATCTGCTGGGGCGGCTCGGACAGGCTGAACAGTGCCAGTTCCAGCTCAATGCGCTGGTCGCTGCCGCGGGTCATGTGCTCCAGCGCCGTGCCAAGGGTGCGGATGGCGCGGATGGCTTCCCGCTGCCCCATCTCCGGGCCTTTTTGCAGGTACAGCGCTTCTTCCTCCGGCGAAACACCGGACAGCAGCGCCTGCCCGCCGGGCAGCGCCGCCAGCATCAGGGCGCGGTAGTGGGCGATCAGTTCCTCGGTCAGGCGCTTCACATCCACCGACTGCTGCCGCAGCTGCGCCAGCTGTGCCAGCGCGGCGGCGGCGTCCTGTGCTTCCAAGGCGTCCGAGATGTGGAACAGGTAGCTGCGGTCGGTGACACCCGCCATGCGGCGCACCACGTCCGCATCGATCTTTGCCGTGACACCGGCGCAGGTGTCCAGAATGGACAGTGCATCGCGCAGCGCACCATCTGCCAGACGGGCGATCAGCTCCGCGCCGTCGGAGGTCAGCTCCAGCTTTTCCTCCCCGGCGATATACTCCACCCGCCGTGCGATATCCTCCGGCCCGATGCGGGTAAAATCGTACCGCTGGCAGCGGGAGAGGATGGTTGCGGGCACTTTCTGGATTTCGGTGGTCGCCAGAATGAAGATAACGTGTGCGGGGGGCTCTTCCAGCGTTTTCAGCAGCGCATTGAAGGCCGCTGTGGACAGCATATGCACCTCGTCGATGATATACACCTTATACTGGCAGGCGCTGGGGGTATAGGCGGTCTCGTCCCGCAGGTCGCGGATATCGTCCACGCCGTTGTTGGAGGCTGCGTCCATCTCCACCACGTCCAGCAGACTGCCATTGTCGATGCCCTTGCAGATCTCGCACTCCCCGCAGGGGTCGCCATTTACTGGATGCAGGCAGTTGACCGCCTTGGCAAAAATTTTGGCGCAGGTGGTCTTGCCGGTGCCGCGCACGCCGGTAAACAGATACGCATGGCCTACGCGCCCTGCGGTGATCTGGTTTTTCAGGGCAGTCACGATGGCGCGCTGACCCACCACATCCTCAAACCGCTGGGGTCTCCATTTGCGGTAAAGTGCACGATACACGGCGATGTCTCCCCTTTCCCGGCCTTTGCGGCAAAAATAAAAGGACAGCGCTCGACGGGGTTTTGTCCCCGCCTTGCGTAACTCGGCATACGGATGCAGGCTTACTGAAACGCACGAACGCACTGCTTAAGGCTGCTTGGTTCCCCACCTGACCTGGTTCACAGCGAGCCCATCGTACAGGACCCGCATCCGTATGCCGAACCACGCAGCAGGCGCTGTCCGACACATCCTTGTGGATGCTAAGATATTGTACCATAAACCCCGCCGGATTGCAAGAGGGGGCAAAACAAAAAGGAGAAGCCCGAAGGCTTCTCCTCGTTTGTGCTAAAATTGTTTAAGACTGGCAAGCGGTGATCAGGCTCATCTTGTAGACCTCGTCTGCGTTGCAGCCGCGGGACAGGTCGTTGATGGGTGCGTTCAGACCCTGCAGGATGGGGCCGTAGGCAGCGTAGCCGCCCAGACGCTGTGCGATCTTATAGCCGATGTTGCCGGCCTCGATGCAGGGGAAGATGAAGGTGTTGGCCTGACCGGCAACCTTGCTGCCCTTGCACTTGACCTGTGCCACCTCGGGAGCAACGGCTGCGTCAAACTGCAGCTCGCCATCCACAGCCAGCTCGGGGTCCATCTCCTGAGCCTTGATGGTAGCGTCGTGGCTCAGTGCCACGGTGCCGCCCTTGCCGGAGCCCTTGGTGGAGAAGCTCAGCACAGCCACCTTCGGGTCGATGCCGAACAGCTTTGCGGTGCGGGCAGTCTCCACAGCCACCTCTGCCAGCTTGGAAGCGGCAGAGACCTTGACCTCGCCGGTAGCCTTATCAACGGTATCGGTGTAATCAATGTTGACAGCGCAGTCGCCCATGGCAATGCGCTTCAGACCCTCTTCGCCGCAGTCGCGGTCCAGAATAAAGCAGGAACTCACCAGATGTGCGCCCTTCTTGGTCTTGACCAGCTGCAGAGCGGGACGGATGGTGTCGGCGGTGGAGTAGGTAGCGCCGCCCAGCAGGCAGTCTGCCTTGCCCATCTTCACCAGCATGGTGCCAAAGTAGTTGGACTTCTTCAGCAGGGCGGTGCACTCCTCTGCGGACTGCTTGCCCTTGCGCAGCTCCACCATGGTGCTGACCATCTCATCAAAACCGGCGTAGTTCTCCGGGTCGATGATCTCGGCAGCGGAAATATCAAAGTTACCGGCGGCGGCAGCAGCCTTGCACTCTGCCTCGTTGCCCACCATAACGACCTTCAGCACGCCCTCGGCCAGCAGCTTGCTTGCGGCCTCCAGAATGCGGGGGTCATTACCCTCGGTGAACACGATCGTCTTGGGATTTGCCTTCAGCTGTGCTACCAGCGGTGCAAACATATCAGCCATTGTGATTACCTCCGAAAATGCTTTCCAAAATTTGCTTCCTCTGTCTGTTGGACACAAGGATGCCTTTCTTCTTTATTCTAGCACAGACGGCAAAAAGTTCAAGACAAAATTGTGTTTTTGTGCTATATTTTAGGGGAGAAAGCCTTGTTTTATTTGTGAATAAAATATCATACTGGTTTTAAAGGATATTTTCCCCGCAAATATAAAAGAGCCCGTGCAGTCCACAGGCTCTATGGGCAGATGCTCCATCATGCAGTTTTCTTTACGGGGACGCTGTTCTCATACAGTTCGTGGGGCGCAACGTCCTGTCCCTCCGGCCATTCGATGCCCACGCCGCCGGGCAGCAGCTGCACCGCGTTGAAATAGCTTTCGTCCTTCAGCTGTCCGTACCACGGCCCCGTTGCATAGGGTGCAACGTCAAAGAGCTTTACCTCTCCCGTTTCGTAGAACAGGCGAAGCTTCAAGGGGCTTATGGTCTCCACCTTGGTCAATTTTGGCTGTAACATAAAATCACTCCTTATTTCAAAGGGTCAATGCGGAAGAACTGCTCGCCGTTGCTCAACAGCTTCCAGTTCGCTTCCAGATCATCGCGGTGTATTACTACCCACGCTTCCAGCAGCTTCAGCTTGTTTTTGGGAAAGCCGCCTTCCAAAATCGTCCCGTCCAGTGCCATCACGATCTCTTCCCCGGAATACTCCGCATGGATATGCGGCATATTGTGTTTTCCGCCCTGTTCCCGGTACATTCTGACGATGATGCCATAAAATATGCTTAATACCGGCATTTTACCCACTCCCTTCTTCAAGTTCATTTTATCATACGCAGGTGTTTTTTTCAAGAAACTGTGATGATCTCTTTTTGTGCGTTTGCCGTACTCTTGAATCTGTGTTATAGTTTACAATATTATAATTTGCAAATAAATCGTTGATCTGATTTTAAAGGAGATGTTCTCCATGGATATGGATACTTTAAAGGCCGAATGCCTTGCCTGCACCCGGTGCGAGCTGTGCGCCACCCGGACGAACGTGGTGTTCGGGCAGGGCGTGCCGGACGCCGAGGTGCTGTTTGTGGGCGAGGGCCCCGGCCAGAGCGAGGACGAGCAGGGTCTGCCTTTTGTGGGACGCAGCGGGCAGCTGTTGGACAAATACCTGTTTGCCATCGACCTTGACCGCAGCAAAAACTGCTATATTGCCAACATCGTCAAGTGCCGCCCGCCCCAGAACCGCGACCCACTGCCCGCCGAGAGCGAAGCCTGTATGCCGTGGCTGCGGGAGCAGTTCCGGCTGATCCAGCCCAAGATCGTGGTCTGCCTTGGGCGCATTGCCGCCCAGCGGATGATCCGGCAGGATTTTTCCGTCACCCGGGAGCACGGGCAGATCATCAATAAGGGCGGCATCCTGTTCATGGGCACCTTCCACCCCGCCGCCCTGCTGCGCCAGCCCCAGAATAAGCCCGAAGCCTTTGCGGACTTTACCGTGCTGCGGGACACCATTGCCGCCGTGTGCGAGCATACCTATAATAGGTAAGGTCAGGAACCAACCGCGCCGCTTTTGCATACTGTAAAGCAAAAGCGAGGTGTTTTTGTATGGAAAGTTCCGTGCATCCTTCTGTGGATTTCTTTTTGGGCGCTACAACGCCCGCCGGGTTCAAGGGTTACTTTGCGCCGCTGCGCCGGGAGCCCGGGATGCAGCTGGTGCTGCTCAAAAGCGGGCCGGGCTGCGGCAAGTCTACTTTGATGAAGCGTCTGGCGCGCGCCGCACAGGAGAAAGGCGAGCCCATCCAGCGCATCCACTGCGCCAGCGACCCCGACAGTCTGGACGGGGTGGTGTTCCTGCGGCAGAAACGCGCCATCATCGACGCCACCGCGCCCCATGTGGTGGAGCCGGAAGCCCCCGGCGCAGACGAGCGTGTGCTGAGTTTGTACCACACCATCGATGCCGATGCCCTGCACTCCCACAAGGACGAGGTGACCGCCCTGTTTGCCCGAAACCAGCTGCTGCGCAGCCGGGCGGCGCGGTATGTGGCCTCGGCGGGCAGCCTGCTGCTGGACAGCCGCCGCGCCGAAGCGTGCAGTGCAAACTTTGAGAAGGTGCGCCGCTACGTCAAGCGGCTGTGCACCCGCCTGTTGCCCCGCACCGAGGAGATGGGCTCTGAAGAGCTGCGGCTGCTCTCTGCCATCACGCCCAAGGGCGAGGTGTTCTATCAGGGCACGGTGCAGGCGCTGGCCGACCGGTGTATCCTTTTCCGGGACGACTACGGGGCAGTGTCCCGTCTGCTGCTGGAGCTCATCCGTGCCGAGACGCTGGCGCGGGGCTACCACATCATCACCTGCCCCTGCGCCATGCACCCGGAGGACAAGATCGACCACATTATCATCCCCTCCCTGCGGCTGGCATTTTTGACCGACAACCGCTGGCATCCGGTGCGGCTATCTGCCGCGCAGACCGTGCGGTGCAGCCGTTTTGTGGACAGGGAGAACCTTTCCGCCTGCCGGGCACGGCTGCGTTTCAACGAGCGCGCCGCCGCCGAATTGCTGGAACAGGCCTGTGCCCTGATGGCGCAGGCAAAAAGCTGCCACGATGAACTGGAGACCTACTACCGCACTGCCGTGGACTTTGCACAGGTGGATGCCGCAGCCGCTCAGTGCATGGAACTGTTCGGGGTAGGATAACGTAAAAACCAACGGAGGTGAAACGCCTTGGCAAGCATCCATCTGCCCATCCGGCAGCTGGTGGAATTTTTGCTGCGCACCGGCAGTATCGACAGCCGCTTTACCGGCTTTGACCGCGCCAACGAGGGTGCACGCATCCACCGCAGGCTGCAAAAAGCCGCCGGGGAGGGTTATCAGGCTGAGGTGTTCCTCAGCACGGAGCGGGAAGCCTGCGGCATCGCCTTTACGCTGGAAGGCCGGGCAGACGGCATTTTCACCGATGAAATCGGCACTGTGACCATCGACGAGATCAAGACCACCACCGTCCCCTATGAGGAGATCACCGAGGAACTGAACCCCTGCCACTGGGCGCAGGGCATGGTGTATGCCGCCATTTACAGCAGCCAGCAGGGGCTGGAAACGCTGGCGGTGCGGCTGACCTATTACCAAGTTGATACCGACCAAATTCAGCGCTTTACCCGGCAGTTCACCCGGCAGCAGCTGGAGCAGTTTTTGCAGCAGCTTTTAACGCAGTATGCCCCGTGGGCGCAGCGGCAGCTGGACTGGGACACCCGGCGCAGCCAGAGCCTTGCGGCGCTGCAATTCCCCTTTGCGGAGTACCGCCCCGGGCAGCGGGCGCTGGCGGGCGAGGTGTACCGCGCCTGCCGCGCTGGAAAAAGCGCCGACCGCAAGGGCGGCACCCGCGTTTTTTGTCAGGCGCCCACCGGCATCGGCAAGACCATGAGCGCGCTCTTCCCTGCTTTAAAAGCCATGGGCGAGGGCTGCGGCGCAAAGCTGTTCTACCTGACCGCCCGCAACACCACCCAAGCCGCCGCCGAGGACGCCATCGCGCGGCTGCGTACCGCCCAGCCCGGTCTTGCCCTGCGCAGCGTGACCCTGACCGCCAAGGAAAAGGCCTGTCTGCACCCGGACGCCGAAGGCCACCCCGCCTGCCTGCCGGAGGTGTGTCCCTTTGCCAACGGCTACTACGACCGCCGCAAGGACGCGCTGGCGGCTCTGCTGGACGGCAGCGGCAGTTTCAGCCGCGCCGCACTGGCAGACACCGCCCGGCAGTTCTCGGTGTGCCCCTTTGAGCTGGGGCTGGACTTGAGCGAGTGGTGCGATGTGGTCATCGGGGACTACAATTATCTGTTTGACCCGGTGGTGCACCTCAAGCGCTTTTTTGATGCCGCCGGGGACTGGCTGTTCCTCATTGACGAAGCGCACAACCTGCCGGACAGAGCCCGCGCCATGTACTCGGCGCAGTTTGCCAAAAGCAGCCTGACCGAAGCAAAGCGGGCGCTGGGCAAGGGCAAAAGCAGCCTGAAAACCGCGCTGACCAAGGCGGATAAGGTCTTTCTGGCGGCGCGCAAAGCCTGCGCACAGGCTGCGCCCCGCACAGGTGCAGAGCCCGCCGGGGAAACCGAGCCCGCACAGGTTAGCCTTTTGCCCGCAGAGACCGCCCCGGATTTCGCCTTACCGGAGCCGCTGTATGCCCGGGACGGCACCGTGTTTTTGCAGCAGCTGCCCGCCGCCTTGCCCGCTGCGCTGCGGGCGGTGCACACCCCTTTGCAGGACTGGCTGGAACAGAACCCCGAGGACCCCGCCCACGCGCAGCTGCTGGAGCTTTACTTCGCCCTGCAGGATATCGCCCGCGCGGCTGACCGGTACGACAGCCATTTTGTCACCCAGCTCACCGCCCGGGGCAGTGAGTTGGAACTGCATCTGCTCTGCTTAGACCCCGCGCCCTTTGTGGATGCCAGTCTGGCGGCAGGGCGCAGCGCGGCGCTGTTCAGTGCCACCTTGACCCCGCCCGCCTTTTACCGCAATGTGCTGGGCTGTGCCGATGCCCGGGCAGTGGCGCTGCCAAGCCCCTTCCCGCCGGAAAATCTGGGGCTGTTCTGCCTGCCGGGCATCTCCACCCGCTACCGCCAGCGGGAAGCCAGCGTGCCCGCCGTAGCCGATGCACTGGCGGCGCTGGCAAAGGGCAAAACCGGCAACTATCTGGCGTTTTTCCCCAGCTACGCCTATTTGCAGCAGGTGTACGAAGCCTTTGCCGCCCGCTGGCCGGACATTTCCACCCTTGTGCAGCAGCGCAGTTTGGACGATGCCGGGCGCGCGGAGTTTCTGGCGCAGTTCGTGCCCCGCCCTGCCCAGACGCTGCTGGGCTTTGCCGTCATGGGCGGCATCTTCGGCGAGGGAGTAGACCTTGTGGGCGACCGGCTCATTGGTTGCGCCATCGTGGGGGTGGGTCTGCCGCAGGTGAACCCCCGGCAGGAGATGCTGCGCCGCTATTACGAGGAGCAGTCCGGCTGCGGCTTCGACTACGCCTACCGCTACCCGGGCATGAACAAGGTACTGCAAGCCGCCGGACGGGTGGTGCGCACCCCACAGGACAAAGGCGTGGTGCTGCTTTTGGACGACCGCTTTGCGCAGCCCGACACCGCCCGTCTGTTCCCGCCGCACTGGCAACACATCCAGTATCTGCCCGGTACCGCCGCGCTGGAAACGGCGCTGAAAGGGTTCTGGGATGTATAAAACTTTAAAAGGAGTTGTTGCATTACGCGCAACAACTCCTTTTACTATGCCCTTAATACTCCACGCCCTTCCGTGCGGCGATGCCCTTCTGGTAGGGGTGGCGGCGGCAGCACATCTCGGTAAGGTAATCTGCGGCGTCCAGCATCCATGCGGGGGCTGCGTGGGCGGTCAGGACGCACTCCTGCCCGGCGGGGCGGTGCAGCACCGCCTGCTGCAGCAGGTCTTTGTCCACCATGTCCAGTTCCCACGCGCTGCCGGCTTCGTCCAGCACCAATAAGTCACAGGGCTGCGCCAGCGCCGCCGCAAGGTTTTGGTTCTGCAAGGTGCGGGTAGCGGCCTTTTCGGCTTCGTTCATCTGAAAGACGAATTTCTGCCCGGCCTTGCCCCGGTAGACGGTGGCGCCCAGCTGTTCCAGCAGCGGGATCTCGCCGCTCTGCCCGCCCTTTAAAAACTGCACGATGACCACCCGTTTTCCGCTGCCCAGTGCCCGCAGGGCAAGCCCCATGGCGGCTGTGGTCTTGCCCTTGCCGTCGCCGTAATACAGATGCAAAAGGCCTAAGCTTTCCATCGTCTTTCTCCTTTTTTGTAGCAAAAGGCACCCGCAGCAGAACGGCTGCGGATGCCTTGTTATTTATACTTTGCTTTTACTGGTACAGCGGGAACTCCCGGGTCAGGCGCAGAACGCGGGCGCTGATCTCGTCCTTCTTTTCCTCATAGTGCCAGATGCAGTCTGCAATGCAGTCCGCGATCACCTGCATCTCAGCTGCGCCCATGCCGCGGGTGGTGACAGCCGGGGTGCCCAGACGCACGCCGGAGGTCACAAAGGGGCTGCGGGTCTCGCCGGGGACGGTGTTCTTGTTGGCGGTGATGTGCACGCTGTCCAGACGCTGCTCCAAGTCCTTGCCAGTGCACTCCTCGTCCCGCAGGTCGATGAGCATCAGGTGGTTGTCGGTGCCGCCGGATACCAGCTTGACCCCGCGCTGCTGCAAAGCCGCAGCCAGCGCCTGTGCATTTTCTACGATCTTGCGGGCATATTCCTTGAACTCCGGCTTCAGTGCCTCGCCAAAGCAGACGGCCTTGGCTGCAATCACGTGCTCCAGCGGGCCGCCCTGCGTGCCGGGGAACACGGCCGAGTTGATGCGCTTGGCAATGATGGGGTTGTTGGTCAAAATCAGGCCGCCGCGGGGTCCGCGCAGGGTCTTGTGGGTGGTGGTGGTCACCACGTCGGCGTAGGGCACGGGGCTCTGGTGCTGACCGCCCGCCACCAGACCGGCAATGTGCGCCATATCCACCATCAGGTATGCGCCGTAGCCGTGGGCGATCTCGGCAAGCTTTTCAAAGTCGATGGCGCGGGGGTAGGCGGAAGCGCCCGCCACCAGCATCTTGGGGCGCACCTTGCGCACCTGCTTTTCCAGCTCGGCGTAGTCGATCACGCCGTCTGCGCCGACGCCGTAGGAGATGAAGTGGTAGTTTTTACCGGACATATTCACCGGGGAACCATGGGTCAGGTGACCGCCCTGCGAAAGGTCCATGCCCATGACGGTATCGCCCAGCTCCAGCAGGGCAAAATACACGGCAAGGTTGGCCTGTGCGCCGGAATGGGGCTGGACGTTGGCGTACTTTGCCCCGAACAACTGGCAGGCGCGCTGGATGGCAATGTTCTCCACCTCGTCCACATAGACGCAGCCGCCGTAGTAGCGCTTGCCGGGCAGACCCTCGGCGTACTTATTGGTCAGCACGCTGCCCATCGCTGCCATCACGGCGGGCGAGACGATGTTCTCGCTGGCGATCAGCTCAATGTTCTCGCGCTGACGGGTCAGCTCTCGCTCCATGGCTGCGCCCAGTTCCGGGTCGGCTGCATTGACCATGCCGATGGTGTCCATCATATCCTTGTACATTTTACTTGCCCCTCTCCACAAAATGTTGTAGATCCTCTCAGCGCAGCGCCCGCACGGCGTTTGCTGCTGTAACATAATCATAGCAGAAAGCGGCGGCGGCTTCAATCCTCTTTTCGCCAAAAGGCTTGCTTTTTTTGTCTGAAGTGTTTATTATGTTTGTATAAAAATGCGCTGTCGATTTTGTATATTTTTCAAGTATCCTCCCCCACAGGTGAAGCGAGGTGTTTTGTATGACCATTGCCGAGGAAAAACAGGCGCAGCGTGCCGCAGGCCGTGCCGCCCGCAAAGCGCTGGATGCGCCGCAGCGCGCCGCCGCCAACGCGGCGCTGTGCCGCCGGGTGCTGGAACTGGACGCCTACCGCGCCGCCCATACCCTTTTGCTCTACGCAGCCTTTGGGGGCGAAGCCGACCTTGCCGCCGTGGCTGCCGAAGCTGTCCGGCAGGGCAAGACGGTAGCCTACCCGGTGTGCGGCGAGGGCTTTACCCTTATCGCAGCCGTGCCGGGCGCGGACGGCTGGGCGGTGGGACAGTACGGCATCCGTGCACCGGTACTGGAACGCTCCGCGCTTTTGCAGCCGGAGCAGCTGGATCTGGTGCTGGTGCCCTGCACCGCCTTTGACGCAGACTGCCGCCGGGTGGGCATGGGCAAGGGCTACTACGACCGCTACCTGCCCCGCTGCACCCGGGCGGTGAAGATCGGCATTGCATTGGAGGTTCAGCGCGTCCCCCGCGCCGCCGTGGACGCCCACGACCAGCGGCTGGACGCCTTTGTAACAGAGAGGGGTATCTACACATGGAAATGAAGGATCTAAGCTGCGCGCAGTTTCTGGCACAGCTTGCCAGCAAAGCGCCCACGCCGGGCGGCGGCGGCACCGCCGCGCTGGCAGGCGCTGCCGGTGTGGCGCTGGGCAACATGGTGGGCTGTCTGACCACCGGCAAAAAGAAGTACGCCGCCGTGGAAGCGGACATTCAGGCACTGAACGCCCGGGCCAGTGCCCTGCGGCTGGAACTGGAAGCGCTGGTACAGGCCGATGCCGATGCCTTTGCGCCGTTGGCTGCGGCCTACGGTCTGCCCAAGGACACCCCGGAGCAGACCGCGCACAAGGCTGCTGTGCTGGAAGCCGCGCTGGACGGTGCAAGCGCCGTGCCGCTGCAGATCATGGAAAAGTGCGCCGAGGGCATCGCGCTGGCGGGACAGTACGCCGCGAAGGGCAGCGTGCTGGCGGTATCGGACGCGGGGTGTGCCGCCGTGCTGTGCAAGGCCGCTTTGCAGGCTGCAAGTCTGAATGTGTTCATCAATACCAAGCTGATGGCAGACCGCACCCGCGCCGCCGCGCTGGACGCCCGGGCAGACGCATTGCTAGCAGAGTTTGTGCCCCGGGCAGACGAGATATTCACCGCCGTCAGCGGGAAACTCCGCAACAAATAATATCATAAATGAGGGAAAGTATATGGCAACGATTTTAAAGGGCGCGCCGGTGGTGGCCGCCATGAACGAGCGCAACGCCGCACTCTGCGAGCAGCTGAAAGCCAAAGGCATCACCCCCACGCTGGCCGTGGTGCGGGTAGGCGAGCGAGAGGACGACCTCTCCTACGAGCGGGGCGTAATGACCCGCTGCGGCAAGGTGGGCGTCGCAGTCAAGCAGTTTGTGCTGCCCGCCGACGCCACGCAGGAGCAGCTGCTCCGGGTACTGGACGAGGTGAACACCGACGATGGCATCCACGGCTGTCTGCTGTTCCGCCCGCTGCCCAAGCAGTTCGATGACCGCACCATCCGCACCGCCCTGCGCCCGGAAAAGGACATTGATGGCATTACGGACGCTTCGCTTGCCGGGGTGTTCACGAATACCGATCTGGGCTATGCCCCCTGCACCGCGCAGGCGTGCATGGAAATTTTGAAGTATTATAGCGTCCCCCTTTCCGGCAAGCGTGCCGTGGTTGTGGGCCGCAGCCTTGTGGTGGGCAAGCCCGCCGCCATGATGCTGGACCGGGAAAACGCCACCGTCACCCTGTGCAACTCCCGCACCCGGAATCTGCCGGAAGTGTGCAGGCAGGCGGACATCGTGGTGGTCGCCATGGGTAAAATGGGCGCTGTGGGCGCGGACTGCCTGCGGGAAGGTCAGACCGTCGTGGACGTGGGCATCCATGTGAACGAGGAAGGCAAGCTCTGCGGTGACGTGCAGTTTGCCGCCGCAGAGCCGGTGGTGGACGCCATCACCCCCGTGCCCGGCGGCGTGGGCACCGTGACCACCTCGGTGCTGGTAGGCCATGTGGTGCAGGCGGCGGGGAAAAAGGCAGGGGTGGAGTGCTGACATTTTAGAATAGAACAAGCCCGGAAAGTCTGCGGACTTTCCGGGCTTGCTTTTTTATAGGAGAAGTGCGGCGGGCATTACCCCCGCACAAGGAGCAGCAGCAGAGCCGAAGCCACGCACTGCAGAATCAGCCAGCGGGCTACCACCTGCTCGTCGCTCCAGCCCTTGCGCTTGCGCACATGGTCGTGGAGAGGAGTCAGGGTGTTTTTCAAAATCCAGATGTGCAGAAAACGCTTCAGGCTGATCTTCAGAATGCCCAAGCTGCCGTCCGCGATGAACACGATAGCCGCCAGCAGGAAGGCGAACGGATGGCCGCACTTGAGGGACAGCATGGCGATGAAAAAGCCCATGGCGCGGCTGCCGGCGTCGCCCATCAGCAGGCTGGAGGGCTTGGCGTTGAGCCACAGGTAGGCCAGCAGCGCACCGATGAACACCACACCGGCGGTGGCGTAGGTGCCCAGCTCGGTCTTATAGGCCAGCAGGTAGGTGCCAATGGTCACCACTGCCAGACTGGCGGAAAGGCCGTCCACACCGTCGGTGCAGTTGACCACGTTGATGCTTGCCCAGATGAGGATAACAATGAGCAGCAGGTACACTGCATAGGGCAGCGTGAAACTCCACTGCAAAAAGTGCACCCCGCAGCCGTTGAAGTTCAGGTAGGTGACGCCCGCCAGCACCGCAATGACAAAATCGATGATGCCCTTTTTGTACTCGTTCCAAGCAGTCTCGGCGGCATCGTCCAGATAGCCGGAGAGCATGGAAGCGATCAGCAGCACATTATACACCACATACTCGGTGGTGAAGGGCAGAAACGCCAGCGACACCAGCGCGATGCACAGCACAAAGATCAATCCGGAGCCGCGCGCCTTGCCCTTGGAAAGTTCGCCGTTCACCGCAAAGGCGCGGCCATGGTCGTGGGGCAGTTTATCGCGGAAAATGGAATCCGTCAGGGCGGTCAGGGCGAACGCCAGCAAAAATGCCATGGCATCCACGCCCCGCTGCCCGATGACAGAGGTAAGCATTTGGATCATAAGATAACATTCCTCTTTCTTTCTGTATAGTCCTTTGTGAGTGTATCACGCCCTTGCCCAAAAATCAATCCCGGCGGCAAAATTCGCTGCGGATTGACTTTTCTCCCGCCGCTCTTTATAATAGTATGTTAGTCTGTATTTTCACCCGCAACGCAGGAGGTCCCATGTCCATTACACTTGAGCAGCTCTCTGCCCGGATGCGGCAGGGCGAGCAGGTGCCGCTGCGCCACACCGCACAGGTGGCGCTGACGCTGAGCATCCCTTCCATTTTGCAGCAGATCGTAGTTACCGCCATGGAGTACATCGACGCCGCCATGGTGGGGCATATCGGCGCCGCCGCCACCGCTTCCATCGGCATCGTCAGCTCCAGCACATGGCTGCTGCACGGGATGCTGGCGGGGCTGTGCATGGCGTTTTCCATTCAGGTGGCGCAGTATCTGGGCGCAGACCGCCAGCAGGACGCCCGGGGCGTGCTGCGGCAGTCCATGCTGTTCAATCTGGTGGTAGGGCTTGCCGCTGCCGCCTTCGGCGTGGGCATCAGCCGGTTTCTGCCCGGGTTGCTGGGCGCAGACGCGGCACTGCAGACAAATGCTTCGGCGTATTTTGCCATCTGGTCGGCTTCCCTGCCCTTTATCATGGCTATGGGCACCTATGCCGCCATGCTGCGCTCCACCGGCGATGCCCTGACCCCCGGCCTGATCAGCGTGTTCGCCTGCGTGCTGGACATCATCTTCAACTTTTTCCTCATCAACCCCACCCGGGAGATGACGGTATTCGGCCAGAACCTCACGGTCTGGGGTCTGGGCTGGGGCGTGCCGGGCGCGGCGCTGGGCACAGCCCTTGCCAACGCCGTGGGCGGCACGCTGGCGCTGGGCGTTCTGCTGCTGCGGGACGGCCCGCTGTGCATCCGCAAACCCGGCGCGTGGCGCATTACCCGCGCCTGCCTGCATAACGTATGGAAGGTGGGTGCACCGCTGGCGGCAGAGCGCGCTGCTTTGTCCTCGGCACAGGTGCTGCTGGTGCGCATCGTGTCCGGGCTGGGCACGACCGCCATTGCCGCCAACAGTCTGGGCGTCAGCGCCGAGAGCCTGTGCTACATGGCGGGCTACGGCATTCAGGACGCTGCCCTTGCGCTGGTGGGACAGGCCGTGGGCGCAAACCGCCGGGACATGGCAAAGCGCTTTGCATGGCTGTGCACCGCCATGGGCATGGGCATCATGGCGCTTACCGGCGTGGGGCTGTATGTGTTTGCCCCGCAGCTGATGGGCATCTTCACCGCCGACGCCGCCGTCATCGCGCTGGGCGCACGGGTGCTGCGCATCGAAGCCTTTGCCGAGCCCATGTTCGGGGCAAGCATCGTGGCCAGCGGCTCCATGCAGGGCGCGGGCGACAGCACCGGCTGCTTTGTGCTGAACCTTATCAGTATGTGGGGCGTGCGGCTGACCTTGGCTGTTCTGCTGGCTCCCCACTTTGGGCTGGTGGGCGTATGGGCAGCCATGTGCGCCGAACTTTGCACCCGCGGCGCACTGTTTTTGCTGCGCATGGCGCGTGGCAGATGGCTGGATAAGGGCGCGCTGGCGTAAAAAGCACCTTGTCAGCGTCCTCGCCCTCTCCGTCTGCTCACTTTGTTCGCATCCACCTCTCCCAAAGGGAGAGGCCTTGGCAAAGAGATGAACTTTGCGTGGACTGCCAAAGGCTCTCCCTTTGGGAGAGCTGTCACCGCAGGTGACTGAGAGGGCGAGCCCTCTAAAGAAAGAGAGCTAGAATGTCCGCAAACACCTGACGCATCCGCAAACTGTACACTTTAGCCGGAAACATCATCGCTATGCCAGGAGCCCCATCTCAGAGGGGGCTGTCGAGCGCAGCGAGACTGGGGGAGTTTCTTCGGCAGCAAACTCCCTCCAAACAGAGAAAGAGCCGGAAAGTCCGCGGACTTTCCGGCTCTCTTGTTTCAGCAGCTTACTTGCGGCCGTGCAGGATGGGAGACAGGGGCTTATAGATCAGCAGGCACAGCACGGCGTCCAGCAGACCTTTGACCAGCGTGAAGGGCATATTAAAGATCACAAGGCACTTGATCAGGCTGTCGGCAGAGGGCAGGATAGCCTGATACATCCCCAGAATGGCTTCCAGCGGCATATGGTAGAACTGCACATAGGCCGGGTAGGTGATGAAGTAGTTGGAGGGCACGCTGAACACCGCCATAGCGGCTGCACCGGCGATAGCGCCCAGAATGGCGGTCTTGCGGCTCTTATGGCGCTTGTAGACAAAGCCCGCCACAGCGGAGAACACCGCGCCCAGCATAAAGTTGCACAGCTCGCCCACGCAGGCGGTGGAGGTGCCCTTGATGATGATGTGCAGCAGGTTCTTCATAAAGCTGATGACCACGCCGTACACCGGGCCCAGTGCAAAGGCACCCAGCAGGGCGGGCAGGTCGGAGAAGTCCATCTTGACGAAGGACGGGATGAGCATCGGCAGCGGGAACTCGATGAACATCAGGATAAAGGCGACCGCGCTGAGCATGGCGGCAACGGTCAGGTTGTGGGTGGTATTCTTTTTCATGGTAGTTGTCCTCCCCGGGGTGTACGCCCCGTTCAAATTTGTTCGGAAAGCCCTTTTCGCGCTGGATCGAACCGGAAAGACAAACCAAAAACGCCCTGCTGCAATAAAGACTGCAACAGGGCGCACAGACGCAATTTGCCTGCCGTTTCTTGCATCCGGACTATACCGTTGGTCCCGGAGTTGCACCGGGTCAGCACCCTTGCGGGTGGTCGCGGACTTTACCGCCAGTGGGGAATTGCACCCCGCCCTGAAACGAACTTTCTGACCAAGAGTATAGCGCGGTACTGCGGCGCTGTCAAGCCCCCTTTTTGAAAAGTTTGCGCATTTTTTATCAAAGTGTGTTTTCACCGTTCTTTCCTTGCCCCGGGCGGCAGAGTATGCTATCATAATATGCGTTGTGAAAAAACACAGGAGGTTTTCCATGATTTTCTCGATCCGTAACCTTGGTTTTGAGCTTGGTTCGCTGCTGCTGGAAGGCTGGGCAGCCTTTGCCGCCCGGGTGGTGTGCGCGGCGCTGCTGCTGGTGCTTGGCTGGCTGGCGCGGCAGCTTTTGTCCCGCCGGGTGTGCCCTGCCCTGCTGCGCCGCAGCTGGCGGCTGGCGGGTACGCCCATTCTGCTGCGCAGCTTTGCCGTGCCGCTGCAGCGGCTCACCCTTGCGGCGTTCATCTATGCCGCAGCGGCCAGCCTGCCGTGGGCCATTCCCGGCGTAAGTAAATTTCTGCTCACAGTCTTTGAGCTGGCCGCCACCTTTTTTGTGTGTCAGGGACTGTACGCCGCCGCCGACCTTACCGACCTTTTGCTGGCAAACTGCGGCGAGGAGGTGCGCGCCAACCGCACCCTGACCACCCTGCTGAACAAGCTGTACAAAGTTTTCATCGTGGTATTGGGCGTTATGACCATGGCACAGGAGACCGGCCTGCCGGTGGGCAGCATCGTAGCCAGTGCGGGTCTTGTGGGTCTGACCATCTCTCTGGCGGCGCAGGACAGCGCCAAAAATCTGTTCAGCGGGCTGGTCATCCTGCTGGACCGGCCCTTTTCCATCGGTGACTGGATCACCGTGGGCGATGTTTCCGGCGAGGTGGTGGACATCAACTTCCGCTCCACCAAGGTCCGCGCACTGGATAACTCGGTGTACATCCTGACCAACAGCACGGTCAGCTCTGCCACCGTCAACAACGGCACCTTGCGCAACAAGCGGCTGTACCGCTTCACCCTCGGGGTCACCTACGATACCTCCCGTCCTCAGCTGGAGCAGCTGATGGCAGACCTGACCGCCATGCTCAAGGCCAGCCCCTACACCTACGAGGACTCGGTGCTGGTGGAGCTGAGCGGCTTCGGCGCTTCCAGCATCGACCTGCTGGTGTCCGCCTACCTGCGCACCGCCGACATGACCCGCTTTTTGCAGATGCAGAACGATTTGAACCTTGACCTGATGGACGTGATGCAGAAAAACGGCGTGGACTTCGCCTTCCCCTCCACCACCGTGTATCTGGAAAAGAACAGCGAACACTAAAAGCGGAACTCTGTTTATATTTCATGTTTGCCGCGGCCTATGGGTTGCGGCAAACACATTTTTACGGGTCAAATCAAAGAGACGCCGGTTTTGTTGTAAAAAGCAGGCGCTTTTGCCCTATGATTTCCCGTCCGGTCATGTTATTCTTATAGCGCACCCGCATACACTGCGGAGCACGCCATCAAATCATCTGCGGAGGAACGCTTCCTATGACACAGCTTTTGCTGCCCATTATTTACTTAGCCTTTATCAGCCTTGGCCTGCCGGATTCCCTGCTGGGGTCTGCATGGCCCACCATGTACCCTCAGCTGGGCGTCCCCTTCTCCTACGCGGGCATCCTGTCCATGATCATCTCGCTGGGCACTATCGTTTCCGGCCTGAACAGCGACCGGCTCATCCGGGCGCTGGGCACGGGCAGGGTGACCGCCCTCAGCGTGGGCATGACCGCTGCGGCGCTGTTCGGCTTTTCGGTCTCCGGCCAGTTCTGGATGCTCTGTCTGTGGGCTGTCCCCTACGGCTTGGGCGCGGGCAGCGTGGATGCCGCCCTGAACAACTACGTTGCTCTGCATTACCAGAGCCGCCACATGAGCTGGCTGCACTGTATGTGGGGCGTAGGCACCACCATCGGCCCTGTGGTGATGGGCGCGGCGCTTTCCGGCGGGCTGGGCTGGAACAGCGGCTACCGGTACATCGCCCTGTTCCAGATCGCACTTTCTGCCGTGCTTTTTTGCAGCCTGCCCCTGTGGCATAAACGACCCGACGCTGCCCCGGACGGCACCGCACCCAAGGCGCTGACCCTGCCGCAGGTGTTCGCGCTGCCGGGCGCGAAGGAAGTGATGCTCTGCTTCTTCTGCTACTGCGCGCTGGAGACCACCGCCGGGCTCTGGGCCAGCAGCTACCTGACCCTTGTGCGGCAGGTGCCCGCCCAGACGGCTGCCAGCTTTGCCAGCCTGTTCTATATCGGCATCACGGTGGGACGGGGCGTCTGCGGCTTTTTGACCTTAAAGTTGAGCGACGATCAGATGATCCGTCTGGGGTTTGCAGTGCTGGGCGTGGGCGTTGCCGCCCTGCTGCTGCCCGGTGCGCAGGTCTTTGCGCTTGCCGGGCTTGTGCTGGTGGGGCTGGGCTGTGCGCCCATCTACCCCAGCGTCATCCACTCCACCCCGGCGCACTTCGGCGCACAGAATTCTCAGGCCGTCATCGGCATCCAGATGAGCAGCGCCTATGTGGGCAATCTTGCCATGCCGCCGCTGTTCGGTCTGCTGGCCAACAACATCACCCCGGCACTGTTTCCCTTCTATTTGCTGGTATTTCTGGTGCTGATGGCGCTGATGCACCGGCAGCTGGTGCGCAAAACGGCGCACACCTGAAAGGGTCCAGCCTGCTAAAGTTAAAGGGACTGCCGTACCTCATTTGGTGCGGCAGTCCCTTTGCTATTTATTCAGTTATTTGTAGAGAACTGCGTTCAGAACTTATTGAGCATCTTTTTCAGCTTTGCCAGTTCCTCTGCATCGCGGGTATCATCCAGCAGGGTGAGGGCATCGTTGAAATAGTTGCGGTCCAGATAAGAGTGGGTGGCATTGGCGTGGGCAGCCATAGCCTCCAGCACGGCATAACCGGAGCGCACCAGCGGGTGGGTGGCAGGCACGCTGCCGCCCTCGGCTACCAGCGCAAACTTGCTTTCCGCCATATCCTCCAGCAGGGCGCTGTAAGCGTTGTTGGGGTCGGTGCCGTGGTTCTGCAGACCCTGATACAGCAGCTGTGCCACAAAACCCAGCGTAGAAGCCGTATACCAGTTACCATTGAACTTATTGGGGTTCGCGGCCTTATCGGTGACCGGGGAGTTGATCTTGTTGGTCAGGTACACCACCACCAGATCCTCCACGGGGTCGATCATGGTCAACGTACCGGTCCAGCCCTGATGGCCAATGGTATTGGAGGGTGCCTGCGTACCGAAATACCAGCAGCGCTGGTTGTCACCCTCACGCCACCAGCCCAGACCCCAGTTGGCAGCGTCCTCCTTCTTGGGTGCGGTAAAGGCGTCCATCACGTTGCGGGAGAAGTAGCGGTTCTCGCCATAGCCGCCGGTGAGCATGACAGAGGCCAGTTTTGCCAACTCGGTAGCGTTGGAGAACAGGCCCGCATGGCCGGAAATACCGCCCATCGCATAGTAGCACTTCTCGTCGTGCACCTGACCCTGAATGGTAGCGGTGCGCACGCCGGTGAAGGAGATGGCACCATCACGGGTGTTGCCGTTCAGCTCGGTGGCGGCGCAATCGTTGGCGGCAAAGCCGTTCAGCAGGGGGTTGTAGGTGGTATGGGTCAGACCCATAGGATCCCAGAAGGTCTCCTTCAGGAAGGCGTCCAGCCCCTTGCCGGTGATGGCTTCAATGGCGAAGGCCAGCAGCATATAGTCCACGTCGGAGTAAACGGTCTTGGTGCCCGGCTTATACATCAGCGGGGTCTTGAAGATGGACTTGAGGGTCGCGGCGCGGGTTGCAGCGCTGCCGTCCCAACCGGAGAAGAGCAGGTTGGTGGCACCGGGAACGGTCTTTTGAGAGCACTGGTCAAAGGAATCGTTGTGGTACTGGGGGTCTGCAGGGAAGCCTGCCTGATGGCGCAGGATATCGCGCAGGGTCAGTTCTGCCTTCCACTGCTTGTTGACCTTCAGGCCCGGGTTCTCGTAGCCGTTGTAGGTAATGTCGATGGTGTCCTCCACAAAGGCGCTGCCCAGCAGGTCTGCCAGACGGCTGTCCAAATTGGCCTTGCCCTGCGTGACGAGGTACTGTAATGCGTAGTTTGCAGTGTACATCTTGGTGTTGGAGGCCAGATCGTACAGGGTATCGTTGGTCACAGCCGGGCTGTCGGTCTTGGGGGTGCCGTCCGGATTATAGGAGTTCACCTTGCCCCATGCGTTCTGATACACCAGCTTGCCGTTTTTCACAACAGCCATCTGTGCGCTGGGGAAGCCATTGTTCACATCTGCCTGAATGATCTGCTCCAGCAGTTCCAGTGCATCACGGTCGATGCCCACGTCCTGCAGGCTGCCCTCCTGCACGGTGGGGTAGCCCACCCGCACGGTCACCTTTTTGCCGCGGGGACGGATGCCGCCCACTTGAATGGTGTTGCGGCCGTTGATGGTCTGGCCGGAAATATCCACGTTCCACACGCCGCCTGCCGCCATGGCAGCGGTGTTGATCTGGCGGTTATTGACGAACAGGTTAAAGCCGGTCACGCCCGCCTCGGGCTCCACGCACAGCGTCCCCTGCCCGGCAAAGCCCACAAAGGTGTACATGTGGTTCATGGCCAGCGTATCGTCCAGACCCTTCCAGTTGGGGAACACCGGCTCGCCCTGCCAGCCGCCGCTCACGCTGCCGCGGCTGGTCACCTTGACCGAGGCCGCCTTTTTAGGGACGAGGTTCAGGGAGTTGGTATCCTCCGCTGCGGCGGCTGCGGGCTCGGCAGCAGAGGCTGCCCCGGCGGTGCACACGTTGAGCGCCATCATGCCCAGACCGGCAACGCTGCCCTTCAGGAACGTTTTACGGGAAAATTTGATTGACATGGTAAGGTCCTCCCATTCTTTTTGCCGCAATGCGACAATATGCCTGTATTCGTGCTTTTTTGTCCCGCAGCAGCGGGACTGCCTTATGCCCCGAATTGTACGCGAGATGAAACAAAATGTCAATCATGTTTTCATCTTGTGGCACAAAATTTTGCGTTTCTCAGTTTTTCGCCTATTTTGGCACATTGTTTTACGTTTTGTTTCAAATTTTCATGCGTTTTGTATACAACCAGCCGCAAAAATGCGTAAAAAAAGCCGCCGCACAAACCCTTGTGCAGCGGCTTTGGTTCATAATTTTTCTTACAAGATGCGGGCACTGATGGCGTTTGCCACCTGAAACAGGTCTTTCTGCCCGATAAAGCCAAACTTTGCCTCGTGGCCGTCCGCAAAGCAGACCGTCAGCTGGGACGCCTGTAATGGATCGCCAAAGCCCGCTGTCTGGATGCCGTAGTGCAGCACTTTGCGGTAGGGCAGCACAAAAAGCTGCTGCCGCGTGCCCGTGACCCCCTGCATATCCACCATGATGATGCGGTGGCTGGTGAACACCACCTGATCGCGCACCGTCTTGTAAGCGCCCACGATCTGCTCGCCCTCCAGCAGCAGGGCGTTGATATTTTTGCAGATATCCTTCTCCTGCAGGCGAATAAGGTTCTCCATTGGTTTATCGCGGAATTCCATAGCAGCGTTCCCCTTTCAGCGTTTTATGGCTCTATTGTAGCATTTCCGCCGCCGGTTGGCAAGATGGCTGTGCAGCGCAAGGCAAAAAGAAAAGACCCGAACCGTTCAAGGTTCAGGTCTTGTGGAGCGGGTAATGGGAATCGAACCCACCTCCTCAGCTTGGAAGGCTGATATACTAGCCGATGTACTATACCCGCAATTGCAGAATGCATTATACCATAATTTTGCGCAAATGTCCAGCATGAATTTAGGGTCTGCAACCGTGAAAGTGGTGGAAGCGGAGAATGAATCAACCGTTGTCCGCATTGACTTCGTTGCACAATATGGGTATAATATAATTAGAATTTTACTATTATGGATAGGTTACACAGGAGCAGGAGGTGCTTTTATGAATATCCGTCCATCTGCAGCGATTCGCCAGAACTACAACGAGATTGCTGATTTGTGCAGAGAAACCGCCGAGCCGATTTTTCTCACCAAGAACGGCGAGGGTGATTTAGTCGTCATGGACATCGATACCTACAACCGCCGTGAAAAAATGCTGAAGCTCCGTGAGGAGCTGCTTTCCGTGGAAGAGGACCGGATGCGTGGAAGCGAGGGCTATTCGGTTGATGAGGTCACTTCCATGATGCGCAGCGCGATCAAGGAGGCCGCCGGACATGGAGCAGCAAAATAAATACCGCGTGACCGTATCGGCACGGGCTGCTCAGATGCTGGTGTCCCATGCCGCATTTCTGGCACAGGTCAGTCCTGCAGCAGCAGAGCGGCTTACAGTCGAATTTGAAAAGGCTGCAAAATCTTTGGAGCAGATGCCGCAGCGCTGCCCATGGCTCAAAGGCGAATACATTCCCAAAAATGCTTACCGATTTATCCTGTTTGAAAACCGCTATATGCTCATCTTCCAGATCGTAGATAATACGGTTTATGCAGATTATGTGGTAGATTGCAGACAGGATTACGGTTGGCTCATCCGATGATCAACAAAGGCGGTGGCTTTTCTTTTGTGGGAAGCTCCCGCCTTTTGCTGTGTCTGTGTAAAAGTCAGGAATTGCGTGTTTCTACTTTAGATTTATTTCTCATTGCGGGGCTTTTTAATTTTGCAATTCACAATCCGACTTGCAAGATAAATTATCCAAAAAGTAAGGATATAATTGTTAGTTATAAACTTTGTAAAGGTCGCTTGTTCCCCTAATCTTATTTCAACAAAGTAAAATATCAAATACTGCACAATTAGCATACCACCAACGTCTACTACCAGTTTTTTCACTATCTTCGGCTCCTCTCTATAAACCCTTTTATCCGGATAACGCAGCAAATCACTGGTTTGTTGCAAGATTTTCTGTTTTTATGGTTATAATCATACAGCCGCTCCCTCATTTTTCAGTAGATTCTTCCAGATTCTTTCGGTACTGTGCCGGACTGACACCATACTCTTTCTTGAATACCCGGCTAAAATAGAGGGGGTTGTCGTATCCTACGATCTCTGCAATTTCTCCAATATTGTATTCGGTGTTCTCCAATAAGCTCTGTGCATTTACCATCCGAAGGGACAGGATATATTGTGCAGGGCTTATTTTCATGTACTGCTTAAAATTACGGATAAACCAGTTCGTACTGATATGCAGCGATTCTGCGTAATCGTCCACACTGACCTTTGTGTTATAGTTCTCGTTAAAGTAGGCAACGGCGGCTTCGATCTCTTCCGGGATGCTCGTAGTTGTTTTCTCGCTTTCCTGCTGTTGTCGGCTTACTAAAAGCAGAATGATGTCGAATAAAGAAGCAATATAGTCTTCATAGCCATATTCACATTGCTGCAGTTCCCGGATGATCTTTCGGAACAGCATCTTGTAGTCCGGCAGTGTGCCGCTGTAAAGAACGTGCTTGTCCAAGGGGATCCCGTGATAGTTCAGGATGTTTTTGACATCGTATCCTGTAAAGTGAATCCAGAACACCTCCGGGTGATCTTCCACATAATAAACATACTTCTGGACTTCTTTCGGCTGATAAAGCACCATGTGTCCAGAAGTCACCACTTTCTCAACACCATCGAACCAGAAGTGCGCTTTACCGGATGCCACATAGAGGATTTGATAGTCTCTGCGGCCCTTTGCCCAAAAAGTAGGCAGCTGAGGGCGTTTTTTCAAGCGATAAGTGCCGCAGCTGCCTACGACCAGCGGCTTTGAGTAGTCTTTGAAATCCAAACGGGAGTTGTTCAAATATCCTGAGTTGAAATACATCCCTGCGTCCTCCTCATCTTCAGAGATTTTACAGTGATTTGGGAAATGTTCTATCAAAAAATTACAAACTCTTTGATTTTGTGCATATTTTGTTCCATCTTGTCTATATCTTTTCGTCCCATTAGATTCTATAATATTTTCAGACGAAACGCAAGAGATTTGGGCAACTTGCGGAATGACAATTCCAGTCTGAAGTGCGCAGCAGATTGGTCGCGCCCACACAAAACAAGCAAGATGGGAGAAAGCACAATGACTGAGAAGCGTTATCTAAAGTGGTATAATAAAGTCGGCTATGGTTCAGGCGATATTGCGGGCAACGTGGTGTATGCGTTCCTGTCCTCCTTCGTCATGATCTATCTGACCAACACCGTTGGCCTGAACCCCGGTATTGTCGGCACTCTGATTGCATTTTCCAAACTGCTGGACGGTGTGACGGACATTTTCTTCGGCTCTCTGATTGACAAAACGCACTCCAAAATGGGCAAAGCCCGTCCTTGGATGCTGTACGGCTACATTGGCTGCGCCATCACGCTGGTGGCAATCTTCGCCATCCCGACCAATCTGGGACAGTTTGCACAGTACGCATGGTTCCTGATCGCGTATACTCTGCTGAACGCTGTATTCTACACTGCCAACAACATTGCTTACTCTGCACTGACTGCTCTTGTCACGAAGAACAGTGCCGAACAGGTCGAGATGGGCTCTTGGCGTTTCATGTTCGCATTTGCAACCAGTTTGCTCATCCAGTCCATTACGCTGGGTGCTGTCACGGCACTGGGCGGTGGTGCTGCCAGTTGGCGCACTGTTGCAATCATTTACGCCATCATCGGTCTGCTTGTCAACACCCTCTCCGTTTTCTCCGTGAAGGAACTGCCGGAAGGCGAATTGGTGGATACCACCGACAAAAAGGAAATCGAGCAGGACGAAAAGTACAATCTGGTTCAGGCTGCAAAGCTGCTTACTGGTAACAAATATTATATGATGATTTGCGTCACCTACATTTTGCAGCAGATCTACGGTGCCATGATCAGCATGGGCACCTACTATGCAACCTACATCCTTGGCAACCAGAATCTGTTCGGTGTATTCTCTTGGGCAATCAACATTCCTCTGATCATCGCACTGGTGTTCACCCCGACCTTGGTTGCAAAGTGGAATGGAATGTATAAGCTGAATGTAATGAGCTATACTCTGGCAACGATTTCTCGTGCACTGGTTGCTGTAGCTGGTTATATGGGCAGCGGCAATGTGACCTTGATGCTGCTCTTTACTGCAATCGCAGCTCTTGGTCAGGGTCCTTGGCAGGGCGATATGAACGCTGTGATTGCTGCTTGCTCTGAATATACTTGGCTGACGAAGCATAAGCGCGTGGATGGCACGATGTACTCCTGCACTTCTCTGGGTGTGAAGCTGGGCGGCGGCCTGGGTACTGCCATCACCGGCTGGCTGCTGGCAGCAAGCCATTTTGACAGCGCCCTGACCGTTCAGCCGGATTCCTGCATCAATATGCTGAAGATCATGTATCTGGTGATTCCGTTTGCTCTGGATGCCATCATCACCTTCCTTCTCTCTCGTATGAAGGTCGAAGAAGCAAATGAAAAGCTGCGTGCAGCAGCCTGATAACAAGCCATTATCATTTCTCCTTCATCTGCTGTTCCCCGGAGGAATCCAGCGATTCCTCCGGGGAGGCTGGAGAAATACTATAAAATTATAAAAGGTAAATGAGGAAATACTATGGCTGCATTTGATTTTGCAAAAGTAAAAGACCCCACCTTTTTCAAGGAAAACGTGCTGAATGCTCATGCAAGTTTCCGTACTTACGCTTCCCGCGAAGAATATCGGACAGGCTCCTCTTCTTTGGCGATGAAGCTGGACGGTATCTGGAAATTCGCCTACGCAAAGAACTACACCAGTGCCATCCCCGGCTTTGAAAAGACAGATTACGATTGCAGCGGCTGGGACGACATTCATGTTCCGGCACACATCCAGATGGAGGGCTACGACATTCCCCAGTACGCGAATGTTCAGTATCCGTGGGACGGCCGTGAAGAAGTACAGCCGGGCGAGATCCCGCAGCGGTTCAATCCGGTGGCAAGCTATGTAAAATACTTCGAGCTGCCGGAATCCATGCAGGGCAAGCCCGTCCACATCGAGTTCGAGGGTGTGGAAAGCGGCATGGCTCTTTGGCTGAACGGGTCTTATGTGGGTTACACCGAGGACAGCTTCTCCGCACACGCATTCGATCTGACTCCCTATCTCCAGCCGGGCGTGAACAAACTTGCTGTGCAGGTGTTCAAGTGGACTTCCTCCAGCTGGTGCGAAGATCAGGACTTCTTCCGCTTCTCCGGCATCTTCCGCAGTGTGTGGCTGTATGCCATCCCCACCGTGCATCTGGAAGATGTATCCGTCAAAACGCTGTTTGTCGGGGATGATTTTACGCATTCCACGCTGGAAGTTGCATTGCAGGTGGAGGGCAAGGGTGCAGCCCGTCTGACCCTGCGCCGCAGTAAGCTGGAAGTGTTCTCCGAAAAAATCGCACTGAACGGCGGCTCTGCTCTGTTCAGCCATGCGGTGGAGAACCCCCACCTGTGGAGTGCAGAGGACCCGGCTCTGTATGAACTGGAAATTGAGCTGCTGGACGATGCAGGCCATCTGGTAGAGGTGACCGGGCAGAAAGTCGGTTTCCGCAAGTTCGAGTTGAAGAACAATCGGATGCTGCTCAACGGCAAGCGCATCGTGTTCAAGGGTGCCAACCGTCATGAGTTCAGCTCCATTACGGGTCGTGCTGTGGGCGTACACACCCATGAGGAACTGCTTCGGGATATCATCACCATGAAGCAGAACAACATCAATGCCATCCGCACCAGCCATTACCAGAATCAGGATGCACTGTACGACCTGTGCGACGAGTATGGTCTGTATCTGATCGCAGAGAACAATCTGGAATCCCATGGCACATGGGACATTCATCAGGCTGGCATTCGCGGCATCGAGGGCGTTTTGCCCAACGATAAGCCGGAGTGGAAAGCCGTCCTGTTTGACCGCATGAATTCCACTTACCAGCGTGACAAAAATCATCCTGCTGTTCTGATCTGGTCTCTGGGCAACGAATCGTTTGGTGGTGAGACCCTGCTCCAGATGGCAGAGATGGTCCGCCGCTTTGATGACACCCGTCTGGTGCATTACGAAGGTGTGGTCAACGATCCCCGCTTCCTCGAAACCACCGATATTGAGAGCCATATGTACAGCACGGTCAAGGACATTAAAGAGTATCTGGCACAGGGCGATAAGCGGCCTTATATCGAGTGCGAATACTCTCATGCTATGGGCAACTCCAACGGTGCTTTATACAAGTACACGGAACTTGCCGACCAGAAGGACTGCGGCTATCAGGGCGGCTTCATCTGGGATTACATCGACCAGTCCATCTGGAAAAAAGACCGCTACGGCAAGTGGTTCCAAGCCTACGGCGGCGACTTCGGTGAGCGTCCTACCGACTATAATTTCAGCGGAAACGGCATTGCCTACGGTGGTGATCGTGCTCCTTCTCCCAAGATGCAGGAGGTCAAGTTCTGCTATCAGAATATCGCAGTTTCCATCGACAATTCCGGATTTGAAGTCTGGAACAAGAACCTGTTCACCTCTACGGATGCTTTCGACTGCGTTGCTCTGCTGCACCGTGATGGAAAGCTGTATCAGCAGCAGAAACTGACCAGTATTGATGTTGCTCCCGAAGAGCGTTCCAGCTTCCCACTGCCGTTTATGGTTCCTGCGCTCCCCGGTGAATATGCAGTGACCATCAGCTTCCGTTTGAAGGAGGACACCAGCTGGGCAAAGAAGGGTCACGAAGTCGCCTTTGGACAGGGTGTGATCGCTGTGGTCCGTTCCATTCCCAGCAAGAAGGTCACGCCGTTTACCGTTACGCACGGTACACACAACATCGGCGTCCGGGGTGAGAATTTCGATGTTTTGTTCTCCGATCTGAATGGCGGCCTGACTTCCTACCGCTATGCCGGCAAGGAGATGATTCAGGAGATCCCCCGTCCCAACTTCTGGCGCGCTCCCACCGACAACGACTGCGGCAACAACATGGGCGGCGTTCGCGGTCAGTGGAAGCTGGCAAGCCTGTACGCTACCGCCAAGGGCATCGGCAAGGAGATCCCGTCTGTTCATGGCGGCACTATCCTCCAGAACCCCACCTGCGAGGTGGAAGCCGACAGTGTGGTCGTGACCTATCTCTATAACCTCCAGACCAGCCCCGCAGCAGAGTGCAGCCTGCAGTACCGTGTGTTCGGTGATGGCCGCATCCAGACCACCCTGCACTACGACCCGGTGGAAGGACTTGCAGCAATGCCGGAGTTCGGCGTACTGTTCAAGATCGACGCTGACTACGACACGGTGGAATGGTACGGAAACGGCCCTGCGGAGACCTACTGGGATCGCCAGCATGGTGCCAAGCTGGGCATTTACCAGAACAAGGTTGCAGACAACATGGCGCAGTACCTTGTGCCGCAGGAGTGCGGTGCAAAGACCGCTGTGCGCTGGGCAAAGGTAGTGGACCGCAAGGGTCGCGGGCTGCTGTTTACCGCAGATGCCGCAAAGCCCATGTTCTTCTCTGCGCTGCCCTACACTCCCCATGAAATGGAGAGTGCCAAGCACCCCTACGAGCTGCCCCCGGTCCATTACACGGTGATTCGTGCCATCGGCGAGCAGATGGGCGTCGGCGGTGATGACAGCTGGGGTGCCAATGTCCACCCGGAGTATATTCCTGATGTGACCAAGCCTGTGGAGTTCACCTTTACGTTCCGTGGCATCTGATGATGGGCCGCAAATGAGGTGTTCTCTGTGAAAAAAGCGAAAGATCAGCCTGAATCTGAACCAGTCGAACTAGCATCCCTTGTTGGAGAACGGATCAGAAAGAATTGGGGGTTGTCGTCCATGCGCTTGCAAAATCACGATGTAATAAGACTAAAGAGAATGATACTGAAATGAGTGAGACTGATCCCTTCTATTCTGAAGAAGCGGATGAGATGAGCAAACGCACCCAACTGGAAGAATATTTTTCTCAGTCTTTGGAGGTGGACCTTCTGCTCCGGCTCTGCCCGGATGATGAGGACACCATCTATCAGATCGTAGATTTGTTGATGGACACCTGTGCCACCAACCGCAAACTGCTACACATTGCCGGGGACGATAAGCCCGCCGAGGTGGTACGCAGCCGGTTTATGAAGCTGAACGCTGACCATATCCGTTTTGTGCTCAAGTGCCTTGCAGAGAACAGCAGCCCGATCCGAAACATGAAACAATATCTGCTCGCTTCTCTGTATAACGCACCCACCACGATGCAGCTTTCCTACCAGAACCAAACCAACCACGACTTTGCGTGTGGTTCTCCGAGGAGGTGATCCCCCCAAAAGAGCCTGTCATGCAGGACTGTGCACACAGGCTTTTTTCTTTTTTGGGAAAATATTTCAAACTCGTGCAATTCCGAGGGCGGCTTATTCGTATCCAGAATGAAGCGACGAAAACCGGGTGCACACCCCGGCAGTGACACACAATAAGAAGAGGGGATATATCATTATGAAAAAGACGGTTTCTGTTTGCATGACGGCTGTGATGGCCCTTTCCCTGCTGGCAGGCGGTGCGGTACAGGCATACGCACTTTCGGCAGAGACGGTGGAGCCGGTTTTTGCCGTGGCTGAGGAAAACTGTATTTCCAGCAGTTGGAAGCGTGCTTCCGACCCGGCACTGACAGAGAAAGTCCGCAAAGTGTTCGATAAGGCCTTTGATGGTCTGGAGGGCGTTTCCTATACGCCTGTAGCCCTGCTGGCAAGCCGCACCACCGGCTTCGGTACCCAGTACCGCATTCTGTGCAAGGCGACTGTTGTAGTGCCGGGCGCACAGGAAGAGTATGTTGTGGTCACGCTGCAGCACAGCTGGCTGAGCAAAGCAGAAATTCTGGACATCGGCGATCCACTGTGCCTGACAAATCTGGACTATGAGGAAGGCGCTGTGGGCGCTTGGCAGGAAGCCGAGTCCCCCGCCATGACAGAGGAAGCCACGGCAGCGTTCAACAAGGCCACCGAGGGCTTTGTGGGCGTGGACTATGTGCCGGTGGCTCTGTTGAGCACCCAGACCGTGGCAGGCACGATCTACCGCATCCTGTGCGAAGCAACCACGGTTTATCCGGGTGCTGAGATGCACTATGCCGTCGTGAACGTGTATGAAAGTCTGGAAGGCAATGCCAACATCATCAGCGTGACCGATGGATATGTGAGCTAAGGGAGAGTTTTTGATTCAGAAGGTCCTCCGCTGCACCTTGGGTATATTCAGCGGAAACATTTATTTTGATATTACAAACAAGCCAGACCTGCCGGTCTGGCTTGTTTGCTGTTCCACGGAGTGGGCGTGGAGGAAAAGTACTCCGCAGCATAACCTCAAAGCTGTGAGCCTTTTTATTTGACTCGTCCCTTTCTCTGTTGTCACTCTGCCTGTATCTCTTCCACCAGCGGCAGATAGTCGGCACAGTATTTCCGGTATAGTGGCTGCACCAGTTGCCGGAAGTTCTGCATTTCTTCTTCGGGCAGCGGCAGTTCCCGGCACCCGCCAGCCAATGCCGCTTTTCGGGCAGCGGTTTCCTCCTGTGCCCAGAGCTGGCGCTCATACTGCGCCGATGCCCGGGCACATTTCTGCAGAATCTGCTGGTACTCTTCCGGCAGTGCATCCCATGTGCGGCCGGAAGCCAGCTGCACCTCCGGTACGCGGCTGTGCTCATCGGCCATGTAGTACCGCGCCACCTTGTAGTGCTCCATGGAATAGTAAGCCGGCCAGTTGTTTTCGGCGGCATCGATCTGCCCGGTCTCAAACGCCGAGTACACGTCGCTGTAAGCCGTGGTCTCCGGCACTGCACCCAGCAGGCGGATCATGTCGATCACGATCTGCGAATCCTGCACGCGGATGGTCTTGCCCTGCAGATCGTTCAGGCTGCGCACCGGCTGACGGGCATAGAACGAGCGGGCACCCGCGTCGTACCAGCTCAGGCCCACCCGCCCCTGCGCGGTAAAGTCCTGCAAAAACTCTGTTCCGATGCTGCCATCCAGCACACGCCACATATGGTCGGCATCCCGGTAGAGATACGGCAGCAGCAGCACGTTGAGCCGGGGCAGATCGTCCGTAGCCGCCGAAAGCGACACACGCGCAAAATCTACGCCGCCAATGGCAAGCTGCTCCCACACCTGCTGCTCTGAGCCGTACTCGCCGTTCGCTTTGACCTGAATGACCACCTTGCCCCCGGTCTGCTGCTGCACAAGGTCTGCAAAATACTGCGCGCCCTGCGTAGTGGGGTACCCGGCGGGCTGGTTGTCGGCATAGGTCAGCACATAGTCCGGTGTGGTCTGCGGCTTTGCGGCACAGCCTGCCAGCTGCAAAGCCGCAAAGCCCAGCCCGGCTAAAAAAGTCCGTCTGCGCATGGTGTCTCCCTCCCTTTGCAGATAGTATAGCGCACAAGACTGCCTTTGTGCAAGAGACAAGAAAAGACGGTGCCCGCCGCAAAGCAGGTACCGCCTTTTAGGAGAAGAAAAAGAAGATGTCTCAGTTACATCAGGCCCATTGTCTGCGGCAGTGCGGTAGACACTGCCGGGATAAAGGTGACCAGCAGCAGGCCGCCGATGATGGCCACATAGTACATAAGCATATACGGCATGACCTTGGAAAGCGAGGTGCGGCCCACCTTGATGCCCACGAACAGTGCGTTGCCCACAGGCGGGGTGATGTTGCCGATGCAAAGGTTATACACGAGGATCAGACCGAACTGGATGGTGCTCATGCCAAAGCTCTGGCAGATGGGCAGGAACAGCGGGGTGAAGATGAGGATGGCCGGGGTCACATCCATAAAGGTGCCGGACACCAGCAGGATCACGTTCATGATGAGCAGGATGATGTACTTATTGCTGGTCAGGCTCAGCAGAGCTGCTGCAACCGCATCCGGGATCTGCAAAAAGGCCATGACCCAGCCCAGAATGTTGGAAACGCCTACAAGGAACACCACCATGCCGGACATCTTGGCAGAGTCCACGATGATCTTCCACAGGCTTTTAAGGTTAATGGAGCGGTAGCAGAAGGCAAGAATCAGAGCATAGACAACGGCAATGGCAGAGCCTTCGGTGGCAGAGAACACACCGCCGATGATGCCGCCGATGACCACGATGATCAGGGAGAGGGAAGGCAGGGCGCGCAGGGTGCAGACGCCGAGGTTTTTCCAGTCAAATTTGCCGGGGGTGCCTTTATAGCCCAGCTTAATCGCCAGCAGCACGCCCACCACGCAGCAGCACAGCGCCCAGATGATGCCGGGGATGTAACCGGCCATGAACAGCGCAGCCACAGAGGTGCCGCCGGACGCCAGCGAGTAGGTGATCAAGGCGTTGGACGGCGGGATCAGCAAACCGGAGCAGGAGGAAGCGGCGTTGGTGGCAGCGGTCACGGCGGGGTCGTAGCCCTGCTCATCGGCACCGTCGCGGATCATGGAGCCAACGGCAGCAGCCGCAGCAGATGCAGAGCCGGAGATGGCGCCGAACAGGGCGTTGGTGCCGATGTTGGTCACCAGCAGTGCGCCGGGCATCTTGCCCAGAATGGCCATGACGAAATCCACCAGACGCTTGGCGATGCCGCCCTGATTCATGATGTTGCCGGCCAGAATAAAGAACGGGATGGCGGTCAGACTGAACTTGCTCATGCCCACAAAGGTGCGCTGGGCAGCGGTCAGCACGGCAACATTCAGATCAATGGAAGAAAGAATGGCAGTCAGGGAAGAGACTGCAATGGCGTACGAGATGGGCACGCCGAGGAACAGCAGCACCAGCAGCACTGCCAGAATTACGAGTAACGCTTGAATTGCCACAGCTTAGTCCTCCTTATTTTCCTTGTCGGCATCGGCAGCCATTTCGGCTTCCACCTTTGCAAAGTCTGCATCCTCCGGGGTATCCAGACAGATGGAGCCGTTGGCGATGCCGATAATGTTCAGCACGGAATACACCAGAATAATCACGCCGCAGATGGGCATGACCCAGTAGAACACGCCCACGGCAACGCCCAGCGAGGAGGTCTGCTGTCCCATAGCCAGCTGGGACACCTGAAAACCGCCGAACACCAGAATGGTCGCAGAAAAGATGAAGGCGATGACCTCGGCAAAGATGTGGAACGCCTTGCGCATGGTGGGGTTGAACCGATCCACCAGCACGGGGATGTTCATGTGGCCGCGCTCGCCAGAGACGATGGTGGCACCCAGCATGGTGCTCCAGCCGAACAGATAACCCACCAGTTCCTCCGACCATGTGGAGGGAGAGTTGAAGATATAACGCACGATGACCTGATAGGTGGTCAGCACCACCATGACCGTCATGCTCAGACCTGCCAGCAGGTTGAGCACCTTGTTCAGGGTATTTCTCAGTTTTTCCATGATGCTCCTCCTCAGTCCGCAGTATGGGCAGCGTTGTGCTGCTGGATCAGGTCATAAATGGGCTGCAAGTCCGGGTTTGCTGCCAGCACGGAATCGTGCAGGGGGGCCATAGCCTCCTGAAACGGTGCAGTGTCCGGGTAAATAAAGTTGACGTGCTGCTCGTTCTCGGCCTTATCTTTCGCCTCAGCCACAGCATCCTCCCAAGCATCCTGCTCGGTGCGCTTCACGATCTGGAAGCCCTCTTCAAAGATCGCGCGCTCCTCGTCGCTGAGCTCGTTCAGGAAAGCGTAGTTTGCCACCAGCAGGTCCGGCACCATCTGGTGCATATCGTAGGAGTAATACTTGCAGATATCGCCGTGACCGTTATCGGTTAGAGCCAGCTCGTTGTTCTCGGCACCGTCCAGAATACCGGCCTGCAGTGCGGTGTACACATCGCCGAAGCCCATGGGCGTAGCGGTGCCGCCCAGCAGACGCATCATTTCCACGTTGGTGGGCGATTGCTGCACGCGGATCTTCAGACCCTTCAGGTCGGAGGGCTGGTTGATGGGGGTCTTGATGGTGTAGAAGTTGCGGGTGCCGGCATCCAGCCATGCCACCGTTTCCAGACCGGCCTTGGAAGTGGTCTTGAAGATGGGGTCCGTCACCTCGGGGTCGTCCATGGCCTCGTGGTAGGCTTCTACGCTGGAGAACAGGTAAGGCAGGTTGAAGATTTGGTATTTGGCGCTGAAGGTCTCCATGATAGCAGTGGACGCCACCACAAAGTCGATGGCACCGGTCTGGGTCAGCTGCACCATTTCGGTCTGGGAGCCCAGCAGCTCGCTGGGGTACACCTCCACACGGTACTTGTCGCCCAGCTTCTCGTTGATGTAGTTGGCAAAGGCTTCCAGTCCCAGATGATCCGGGTGGGTCTGGGACTGCACATGGCCGATGCGCACGATCTTGCGGTCGTCACCGGAGCCGGCACCGCAGCCGGTAAGCATCATGCTGCTGGTCAGTGCCGCCGCGCCCATCAGCGACAGAAACGTTCTTCTCTTCATGAATGGCATCCTCTCTTTTCGCGTTTTTTCTATGATTTTATTTTAACAACTCGTTCATTTTTGCGAAACCGGATTATTTTGTGAAACGCAGTACGATTTTGTCTTTGTTGTATCCAAGTACAATTTTTGTGTTTTTTGGACGAAAGAAACTGGCAAAAATAAAAAGCACTCGTTCCTCTCCTGCCGGCAGGCAGGAAAGAACGCGTGCTTCCTATATATCCGATTTATCCCTGTACCGCTTTTTCCGCTGCGGCTACGCGGTATTCCGAAGGGGTCTGGCCGGTCAGGCGCTTGAACACCCTTGTAAAATAGTTGGCGTCGCTGTAACCCACAGCAGCACCGATGTCCTTCAGGCTCAGGCGCGGGTCCAAAATCAGCTGGCGCGCCTTGTTCACCCGATATTCGTTCAGGTAGGCCGAAAAGTTTACCTTAAAGCACTGCTTGAACAGCTTGCAGAAGTAGGCGTCGGAGTAGCGCAGCGCAGCGGCGGCATCCTGCATGGAGATATCCTCCCCATAGTGGGCGTCGATAAAGCGGCTGATCTCGGCACGGATGATGGCGGTACGCATATCCTCGTCCTCTTCCCGGCGGAGGGGCTCTGCAGGCGCAGGGGGCTGTGCCGGGCGGGCAGTCAGCGGCACCGACACCTGCCGGATGGCATCCTCCACCGCGAATACCAGTTCCTGCTCGTTGTAAGGCTTGAGCAGATAGTCCATCGCCCGTACAGAGATCGCCTGCCGTGCATAGTCGAACTTATCAAAGCCGGTCAGGAACAGGATGGCGCAATTTCTGTCTGTTTCTCGGATCTTGCGCGCCACCTCCAGCCCGGTGAGACCCGGCATTTCAATGTCCAGCACAGCCACCTGCGGCGCTTCGCGGGCAAAAATTTCCAGAGCCTCTCTGCCGTTTTTGGCTTCATACAGGCAGATCAGGTCTCCCAGATACTTCTGCAAAGTCCGGCACAGCACCTTGCGCTCGATCAATTCATCCTCTGCCACCAGCAATTTGCACTTCACGAGAGCGTCTCCTCCTTTTCTTCCGGCTGCTGCGTCTGCGGGAGCTCAAACCGCACCACAGTACCGTGACCTGCGCGGCTGTATACCTGCATTTTACCGCCCGGATACAGCATCCCGATGCGGCGGGAAATGTTGCCAAGGCCTATGCTGCGTCCGGTCTGCTCGCTCTGCGCAATTTTAGTTTGCACAGCGTCCAGCTCCTCTTTGTTCATTCCCTTGCCGTTGTCCGCGACCGTGAGCACCAGCACCTTGCCCTGCATCCATGCCCGCAGCAGGATGCGTCCGCCTTCCTCGCGGGACTTGAGCCCATGCGAGTAAGCGTTTTCCACCACCGGCTGCAGCATAAAGGACGGCACCAAAACCGCCGCAGGCTGCACCCGGATGCTTTTTTCAACGGTAATGCGTCCGTCGAACCGCATTTGCTGCAAATAAATGTAGTCCTCCAGCCCGTCCAGTTCCTCCTCCAGCGTGATCTGCTGGCGCTTGGTGCGCAGGTTGTGCCGGAACAAACTGCCCAGATGCACGATCATCTGGTCGGTGGTGGAAGCATCCTCCAGCCGCGCCATGCAGGAGATCATGTTCAGGGTGTTGAACAAAAAATGCGGATTCACCTGACTTTTAAGCACCTCCAGCCGGGTGTGTTCCAGATCCTTTTCCAGTGCAAGGTTCCGCACCTCTTCCCGGTGCAAGGCCTGCTGCGTGGTCAGTTGCTGCGCCATGGCGTGCTTCATCTGGTTAAAGGTTCCCGTCAGCCGCCCCACTTCGTCGTTGCTTTTCACCGGTAGGTCCGGGCTGGAAAAATCGCCATCGGCAATGCTGCGGGAGGCCTGCGCCAGCCGCAGCAGCGGACGCACCACCGCGCGGCTCAGCACCCGGATGAGCAGCAGCATCAGCGCGGCTGCCGTCAGGAACAGTCCCAGATACAGCCACGGCAGATGCCGGATGTGAGCCGCCGTGCTGCTGTAAAGGATGTTTTCCTGTTCCAGCGTGGCCTGTGTCAGACGTAGCGCATACTCGGCAAGGTAGTCCTGCAGCGCCATCACATGGTACATCTGTTCAATGTAGGTATCTGCCGAGGGCGAAAGCTGCAAAAAAGCATCCCGTTCCTGCCGGTAACCCGCGTACCCCTGCAAAAGGTTCCATGTGCGGGCATAGCGTTCCTCGCCGATGCGGGCATAATCGAAGGGCAGGGCCGCAAGGCTCTGCTCGGCAGCGGCGCAGGCGGCGGTATAGGCCTGCTCGGTTTCAGAAGTAGGCTGGCGCACATAGCGTGCAAAGGCCTGTGCTTCGTCCTTGAGGGCGTTTTGCACCGTGTAGCAGACGGCGTTGTCGGCCAGCAGCGTATCAAAGGAGCGCACCGTCCATTGACCTGCCATGGTAGCAATGCCGGTGGAAAGCATGGTGACCAGCAAAATCGCGGCAAGCCATGCCGTGACCTTGCGGCGCAGGGAGATGCCGCCCTGCGCGGTTTTGTTCCGTGCCATACGCTTTCCCTCCTGTCCTTGCAGCACCCAGCCTTTTTTATAAGTATAATGATCTCCCGGAAAAAGTGCAACTGCAAAAAAGCACCGGTTTTCGCAAGGGAGCCGATGCTTGCAGGCAATATTCCTGTGACCAACGATGACCCCAATCGCCGTTACACCGTTATTAACGGTTATCCTGTCGTTCTCAGTTTTGCAAAAGAACCCAATCCGGGTGTCTTTGATCGTATCCGTGACATTCTGCTCGTCACCAGCTATACCAAGACAACTAGCTGACATCGTGGACGAGGACAAAAGAACGCACTATACTGAGGATGGCAGTGGTATTCGGGACAATCCATGAACCACTACCAATCGTTCTTTGATAACCGAATATCGTTTATCCTCGCTTTTATAGCGAAAGTGAGGACCCCCCTATGACTGAAAATAAAAACCGTGTCTGCTGCCTGTACCGTGTGTCCACTGACAAGCAGGTGGATTTCAACTCGAACCACGAAGCAGACCTTCCCATGCAACGTAAGGCGTGTCACAAATTTGCCGAAGCAAAGGGCTGGGTCATCGTCCATGAAGAACAAGAAGAGGGCGTGTCTGGCCACAAAGTCCGCGCAGAAGCCCGTGACAAGTTGCAAATCATCAAGGATTATGCCCGAAAAGGCAAGTTTGACATTCTGCTGGTGTTCATGTTCGATCGAATCGGACGCATCGCAGATGAAACGCCATTTGTCGTAGAATGGTTTGTGCGAAACGGCATCCGGGTGTGGAGTACCCAAGAGGGTGAGCAACGATTCGACAACCACACTGACAAATTGCTGAACTACATCCGCTTCTGGCAGGCAGACGGCGAAAGCGAAAAAACTTCTGTCCGTACCCGTACCAGCCTGCGGCAGCTTGTGGAAGAAGGACACTTCAAGGGCGGCAGTGCGCCGTATGGTTGTGACCTTGTGAAAAGTGGCCGCATCAACAAGCGCAAGCACGAACTCTACGAACTTCATATCAATGAGCAGGAAGCTGCCGTAGTACGGATTGTCTTTGACAAGTATGTGTATGAAGGTTACGGCCCACAGCACATTGCTACCTATCTGAACAATGCTGGATACCGCGCCCGCTCTGGAAAGTGCTGGCATCCGGGCAGCTTGCGAGGAATGGTCGGCAATCTGACCTATATGGGCGTTCTCCGCTGCGGAGATGCCCGCTCCGAATTGATACCCGAACTCCAGATCATTCCGCAGGGTAGACGTTTATCGCAGATACCAAATCCATGTGGACTTCAACTTTGATCTTGCACAGTATTGGGAGAATAGCGATGAACTTGCTTGCTGACAAACACAAAAACACCGTTGACTTCGATTTGAAATCAACGGTGTTTGTAACTCTCATTTGAGCTGATGGTGGAGAATACCGGGATCGAACCGCTGACCTCTTGCAGTCCATGCACGGCGCTCTCCCGGGTGAGTTAAATCCTCACTCGTTTAGCACTAACAAAAAAGCACCACACATTTCTGTGCAGTGCTTCTCTTTCTGGTGGAGATTACCGGGATCGAACCGGTGACCTCTTGCATGCCATGCAAGCGCTCTCCCAGCTGAGCTAAACCCCCAGATATCTGGCCTGTTGCCTGACGACATGGGTTATTATACCAGCCGGAGGGGCGCTTGTCAACGGTTTTTTACAAAAATCTATTCTCTTTTTTCAGCGGCGCAGCGCACCCGGAAGCTTTTGACGCAGCTGCGTTTTTCCCGGGGCTGCTCTGCCGCAAAAGACTGCCGCATTACCTGTCCCATTTGTCACACAGGGCGTTGATCTGGTCGGCAAATTTTGCCAGATCCTTATTTGCGCCGCCCTCGTTGTGCTCGATGACCCGCAGCAGACGCTTGCCGGCGCTGACCAGCCGCTGGAACACGGTAGCGGCGCGGTTTGCACCCTCGCCTGTCCTCTGCTCCACGCGGACTTTCGTGCCCTCCTGCAGGCAGACTGCGCCCTCGGCACCGATCGCCCACTGCGCACCGTTGTAGGGCGCACAGGCGGTAAAGCCCTGTTCGGTCAGGGTGTCCACAAAGCGGTTCTCCACCTCGTCCTCGCCGTGGATCACGAACACTCGCCGGGGCTTTTCTGTAAAGGCGTTCACCCAGCGCAGCAAGCCGTCTTTATCGGCGTGGCCGGACATTCCGGTCAGCTGGCAGATCTCTGCCTTCACCTCGATGGGCTCACCGAACAGCTTGACCAAGTCCGTTCCTTCAATGAGAGTGCGTCCCAAGGTGCCCACCGCCTGAAAGCCCACGAACAGGATAGTGCATTCCGGCCGCCACAGGTTGTGCTTGAGGTGGTGGCGGATGCGTCCGGCTTCACACATTCCGCTGGCGGACAGGATGACCTTGGGCGTGCGGTCGGTGTTGATCATGCGGGAGTCCTCGCTGGTCACGCTGATGCGCAGCCCCGGCACGTTGATGGGGTCGATGCCCTTTTCCAGCAAAGCGCGGGTCTGGGCGTCAAAGCAGCCGGGGTCTGTATCCCGGAAGATGCGGGTGGCTTCGGTGGCCAGCGGGCTGTCGATGTAGACCGGGAAGTTGCCGTGCCCTTTGACCAGCCCTTTTTCCTTGATCTCCCGCAAAAAATACAGCATCTCCTGCGTGCGTCCCACCGCAAAGCTGGGCACTACCACGTTGCCGCCCCGGTCAAAGGTGCGCTGCAAAATTTTTGCCAGCTCTGCCACATAGTCCGGCCGGGGGTCGTGGTTGCGGTCGCCGTAGGTGGACTCCATGAACACATAGTCCGCCTGCTGAATATAGGTGGGGTCTTTGATGATGGGCTGCTCCAGATTGCCGATATCGCCGGAGAACACCAGCTTTGTGGTGGTGCTGCCCTCGGTGATCCACAGCTCGATGCTGGCAGAGCCCAACAGGTGTCCCACGTCCACAAAGCGTGCTTCGATGCCCGGGGCAAGCTGGATGCGCTTGTCGTACTCCACGCCCCGGAACAGGCGGCAGGCGGCTTCGGCGTCCTGCACGGTGTACATGGGCTCTACCGGCTCTGCGCCGGAGCGCTTGCCCTTGCGGTTTTTCCACTCGGCTTCAAACTCCTGAATATGCGCCGAGTCCCGCAGCATGATGCCGCACAGCTCCACGGTGGGGATGGTGGCGTAGATCCTGCCCCGGAAGCCGTTGTGCGCCAGCAGCGGCAAAAGGCCGGTATGGTCGATATGGGCATGGGTGATGAGCACAAAGTCGATCTCGCCGGGGGCTACGGGCAGGGGCTGGTTCTCGTACACATTTTTGCCCTGCTCCATGCCGTAGTCGATGAGGAATCGCTGCCCTGCCGCTTCCAGCATGGTGCAGCTGCCGGTCACCTCGTGGTTCGCGCCTAAAAACGTAAGCTTCAATGCAGAACACCTCCGGTTCGTTTTATAGCTTTAGTATAGCATATTTTTAAGGTACACGCCGCACAAATCTGCGGGAAGTTTACGGGCATAATGCTGAATTGCAGAAAAAATTTTTATACAATCTTGACAAACCACCCTGTTCTGTTATAAACTTAGGTTTGTATGACGTTCGTTCGTATTTTATGAGTCTTTTTAAATAGAGAGGTAGAAATTTATGGTTCGTAACGATTTGCGCAACGTTGCCATTATCGCTCACGTTGACCACGGCAAGACCACGCTGGTGGATGCCCTGCTGCGTCAGAGCGGCGCTTTCCGCGACAATCAGGCCGTGGCCGAGCGCGTGATGGACAGCGGCGATATCGAGCGTGAGCGCGGCATCACCATTCTGGCAAAGAACTGCTCCTGCACCTACAAGGGCGTCAAGATCAACATCGTCGACACCCCAGGCCACGCCGACTTTGGCGGCGAGGTGGAGCGCGTGCTGAAGATGGTCAACGGCGTGCTGCTGCTGGTGGACGCTGCCGAGGGCTGTATGCCCCAGACCCGCTTTGTGCTGCAGAAGGCTCTGCAGCAGAACCTGAGCCTTGTGGTGGCTATCAACAAGATCGACCGTCCCGATGCCCGCATCAAGGAAGTCATCGACGAGGTGCTGTACCTGCTGATGGATCTGGGCGCTACCGACGAACAGCTGGAGTGCCCCATGCTGTTCTGCTGCGGCCGTGACGGCACCGCCAGCCTGGACCCGGATGTGCCGGGCACCGACCTGATCCCCCTGTTCGACACCCTGCTGAGCACCATCAAGCCGCCGGAGGGCGACCCTGAGGCTCCCTTCCAGATGCTGGTCTCCTCTGTGGACTACAACGAGTTCGTGGGCCGTATCGGCATCGGCCGCATCCAGAACGGCGTTGCCAAGGTGGGCGAGGAAGTGGTCGTGTGCGACTGGCACAACCCCGACCTGAAGATGCGCGGCCGTCTGACCAAGCTGTATGACTTCCAGGCAAACGGCCGTCAGCCCTGCGATAACATCACCGCAGGTGATATCGTGGCCTTCTCCGGCCTGCCGGATGTGACCATCGGCAACACCCTGTGCAGCCCCGCTCAGATCGAGCCGCTGCCCTTCGTCAAGATCAACGACCCCACCGTGGAGATGACCTTCTCGGTCAACGACAGCCCGCTGGCTGGCCGCGAGGGCAAGTACGTCACCAGCCGTCAGATCCGCGACCGTCTGCAGAAGGAACTGCTGAAGGACGTGGCCCTGAAGGTGGAGGACTCCGCCACGACCGATTCCTTCCGCGTCATGGGCCGTGGTGAGATGCACCTGTCCATCCTCATCGAGACCATGCGCCGTGAAGGCTACGAGCTGCAGGTATCTCCCCCGCACGTTCTGACCAAGGTCATCGACGGCAAGACCTACGAGCCCATGGAGCACGTTGTCATCGACGTGCCCACCCAGTATCAGGGCGCTGTCATGACCGGTCTGGGTCAGCGCAAGGCACTGCTGCAGCAGATCGAGTCTCTGGGCACCGACCGTGTCCGTCTGGAGTTCCGTATGCCCAGCCGCGGTCTGTTCGGCTACCGCAACCAGTTCCTGACCGATACCCACGGTGAGGGCATCATCAACCAGATCTTTGACGGCTACGACGTCTGGGCTGGCATGATCGCTAACCGCTCTACCGGCTCTCTGGTCAGCTTTGAGACCGGCGACGCCGTTACCTACGGTCTGTACAACGCCCAGCAGCGCGGCACTCTGCTTATCGGTGCTGGCGAGAAGGTGTACGAGGGCATGGTCATCGGCTACACCGCTTCCGGCGAGGATGTGGACGTGAACGTCTGCAAGACCAAGCACCTGACCAACACCCGCTCTTCCGGCTCTGACGACGCTCTGCGCCTGATCCCGGTCAGCAAGCTGAGCCTGGAGGGCTGTCTGGAGTTCCTGGCACAGGACGAGCTGCTGGAGGTTACCCCGGAGAATCTGCGCATCCGCAAGCAGATCCTGAACCACGACCAGCGCATGAAGGCCAAGAGCAAGCTGAAGTAATTTTACAAAAGCGACTTTATTCTAGCGGCGCAGAAGCACCCACGGGCGTTTCTGCGCTGCTTTTTTGTGCCAGTTACCCCCTCAGTCAAAGCCTGTCGGCTTTGCCAGCTCCCCCAAGGGGGGCGCCTTCAAAGGAAAATTGATTTCCGAATTTTTGCAAAAAAGGCTTGCAAAAGTGCGGTGACTGCGGTATAATGTTTCTCGCAGTTACTGTTATGCCTCTTTAGCTCAGTCGGTTAGAGCACCTGACTGTTAATCAGGGTGTCGCCTGTTCGAGTCAGGCAAGAGGCGCCAGCAAAGCGATGGATATTTTTCCATCGCTTTTTTGTATTTCTGTATCTTTTTTCACGCATTCTTAACGGTTCTTAAAAAATATCGCCTTGAAGAACACTAGTGGATGTGGTATACTTTTATAAGTTTATAGATGTAGAAAAGCTGCATGGCTTTCCCGCATCCGCAGACAGGCGCTCCTCCGGTCAGAAAGCTGCCGTGCAGGAGCGCAGTTTTTTCGTTGGTCAAATCAGCAGGCAGGCCGGCGGCTCTGTGCGGCAAGCACGGGCGGCAGGGCGGCTTTGTGTCGTTTGAATAAATCTGTAGAATAAAAGGAAACATCTATGCGTTATACCTACGTCCGGCAGCACGATACCACCGACTGTGCGGCTGCCTGTCTGGCCATGGTGTGCCTGCACTACAAAAAGGAAGTGACCATCACCCGCCTGCGGGATATGATGGGTACCGACCTGAAAGGCACTAACCTTGTCGGCCTGCAAAAAGCCGCCAATGAACTTGGCTTTACCACCGCCGCAGTCCGCGTGGACCGCGAAAACTTCCTGAGCGACTTCTCGCTTCCCTGCATTGCACAGGTGATCACCGATCAGGGTCTGGCTCACTTTGTTGTGGTGTTCAAAAAGACCACCATCAAGGACGAAGGCGCGCGCCGCAAGCATATGCTGCAGGACGCCGAGACCCGCAAGGAAGAAGAGAAAAAGGGCAAAAAGCATAAGTGCAAGGATTACGTCATCATCGGCGACCCCGGCACGGAGCTGAAAAAGATCAGTCTGGACGAGTTCTACAAGAACTTTACCGGCGTGCTGCTGCTGCTGAACCCCACCTCCGAGTTCAAGGGCGGCAAGCTTGGCAGCAGGGACGGTAAAGACGGCAAGGACGGTAAGGACGGCAAAAGCGGCAAGTACGGCATGATGAAGCGGTATATCGACCTGCTTCTGCCCCAGAAAAAGCTGTTCTTCTACGCCATCCTCAGCTCGGTGATCACCACCATTCTGGGCATCGCGTCCTCCATGTTCAATAAGATCCTGATGGACGAGGTGCTGCCCTACGGGCTGAATAACCTTTTGGTCACCCTGATTTTGGTGTTCAGCGTGGTCAGCATCACCAGCACGCTGATCGGCTTTGTGCGCCAGTGGGTGCTGATCCATCTGTCCATCAAGATCGATATCCCGCTGATGCTGGGCTACTTCGGGCACATCTTCAACCTGCCCATGAAGTTCTTTGCCACCCGCAAGACCGGTGATATCACCACCCGTTACTCGGATGCTGACACCATCAAATCCATCTTTACCAGCATTGCGCTGAGCCTTGTGATGGATATCTCCATGGCAGTCATCACCGGCATCATCCTGTTCCGCATGAACGCCATGCTGTTCTCCATCTCGCTGTTCATGGCACTGGTCAGCATCCTGCTGGTGCTGGTGTACAAGCAGCCCTATAAGCGGATCAACGAAGAGAGCATGGCACAGTCTGCAGCGCTGAACAGCCAGATGATCGAGAGCCTGCGCGGCATCGAGACCGTCAAGTGCAACGCCAACGAGCAGACCGAGCTGGATAATCTGGAACGCGAGTACATGAAGAGCCTGAAGATCAGCCTGCGCTCCAGCCGCATCAGCACCACGCAGGGGCTGATCTCCTCCTTCATCTCCACCGGCTTCAGTATGCTGACCACCTATGTGGGCATCAGTCAGGTGCTGAACGGCGAGATGACGCTGGGCGGCTTTATGGCATTCAGCACCCTGTCCAGCTACTTTACCTCCCCCCTGAGCAACCTGATCGGCCTGCAGATGCAGATCCAGGAAGCCAGCATCTCCATGAAGCGTCTGACCGAGATCATGGACTACCCCGCTGAGAACGAGACTGCCGAGGGTATGGAGCAGAGCGAGATGGAAAAGGTGGAGGGCGACATCGAGTTCAAGGACGTCACCTTCCGCTACGGCAACCGTGCCCCGGCACTGGATCATGTCAGCTTTACCATCCCCGCCGGCAAAAAGGTGGCGCTGGTGGGCAGCAGCGGCAGCGGCAAATCCACCATTACCAAGCTGCTGCTGAAGTACTACGACCCCGAGGACGGCGAGATCGATGTGAACGGCGTGAATCTGGCGGAGTACAGCAACCACTCGGTGCGCCGCGCCATCGCCTATGTGCCCCAGAACGTTGAGCTGTTCAGCAAGACCATCTACGACAACATCCGCATCTCCCGCATGGACGCTACGCTGGACGAGGTGAAGGAAGCTGCCAAGAAGGCTGACGCGCACGAGTTCATCCGCCACCTGCCGCTGCAGTACAACACCTATCTGGAGGAAGCCGGCAACGGCCTGTCCGGCGGTGAGAAGCAGCGCATCGCACTGGCGCGTGCCTTCCTGAAGGACTCCAACCTTTACATTCTGGACGAGTCCACCAGTAATCTGGACTTTGCCACCGAGACGCTGATCTTCAACATGATCTACGAGCAGCTGGCAGACCGCTCCATGCTGATCGTGGCGCACCGCCTTTCCACCATCCGTGACTGCGACCTGATCCTTGTGATGGATCACGGCAAGATCGTGGAGCGCGGCAACCATGAGGAACTGATGGCAAAGGATGGCCGCTATGCCGAGCTGTGGAATATGCAGCAGGGCATCTTCCGCAAGCGCAAAGCCGAGCCTGCTCCGCAGGCAGTTGCCGCTGTGGTGGAAGAGGACGACGACGGCGAGTCCATCACCTACTGACCGCATCCGCAGCTCTTGCCCGGATGCAGCATAAGCTTTTTTCCCGCCCGGCGGGAAACCGAAGAATGCCTCGTTATGGTGTGCCCGGAGGCAGACGCTTCCGGGCACCTTTTTGTTCCGGCTTACATTGAAAAAATAACAGGATTAGGGGTAATTTACTATGAACGAGATCAAAGTTGCTGAAAACAAGACCCTCAAGCTGACCAATGTTCTCTCCCGCGTTGTGCAGCCGGAGGAGCTGGCAAACCTGCCGGTCATCCTGACCCAGATGCAGAACTTTATGAAGAGCAACGGCGCACAGCCCATCGGCCCGCTGGTGCAGGCTATCGTGGAAGGCACCGGCCCGGACCATATGCCCGTCATGTACATGATGCAGCAGGCCACCCAGATGATCACCCAGATGGAGCCCGGCTACCACATGGACGCTGTGCTGCGGGTAAAGAACTGCTTGTACGCCCACTTTACCGGCCCTCTGGCCTTCAACCAGCTGGCTACCGCCAAGCTGCAGGTCCTGGCTTTTGAAAACGACATCAAGCTTAGCGGCAACAGCTACACCATCTACGTCAATCAGGACGAGGACGACGGCGTGATCGACGTGTTTATGGAGACCAAATAATTATGACAACGACCATTCAGAACCTTTCGGATCTGCAGGACCGCCGGATCATGATGGACAAAAAGCTGCCCCCTTACGGGTACGCCTTTGTCATTCTGACCGGGCTGTTCATGATCTTTCTGGTGATCTGGAGCACCCAGACCAACCGCATCTATGTCAGCCAGAACAGCGGTGTGGTGCAGGCCGCCAACAAGACCTACATCATGTCCAGCTACTCCGGCTCCATTACCGAGCTGTATGTCTCGGAGGGCAGCTATGTGAACGAGGGCGACCTGATCGCCCGGCTGAAGAGCACGGATCTGGATATGCAGAAGGACACCCTGCAGAGCCAGCTGGATATCTACCAGAAGCAGCTGGATCAGTACAACAAGCTGCTCAAGTGCATTCAGGACGACACCAACTACTTCGATGAGACCAGCGCTGAGGATCAGCCCTACTACTACCAGTACCAGACCTACAAAAGTCAGGTAGCACAAAAGACCTTTGACGCTTCTACCTATCAGGCTGCCGGCTACTCCGACACCCAGATCAAGGCTTTGATGGAGCAGAACCAGAGTGAGCTGGAGTCCCTATACTACTCCACCATGCAGTCCATCTCCCAGAGCATCAACAGCGCACAGGTCAATGTGGACAACCTGCAGGCGCAGATGGATTCTTTGAACACCGGCGCCAACGATTACTTCATCTATGCGCCCACCTCCGGCGTGATCCACATGGACACCCCCTACAAGGAGGGCATGGTGCTGAGCGCCGGCTCTGCAATGGCTACTATTGCCAGCGAGAACGACGATCTGGAGATCGTGGCTATGGTGTCGGTGAACGACCGTCCCCTGCTGCACGTAGGCGACCCCTGCAAGATCGCCATCACCGGCCTGTCGGAGTATTCCTACGGCACGCTGACCGGCACCGTCACCTCCATTGACAGTGATGTGACCTCCAGCAACAGCACCTCCTACTACAAGATGACCATCAATCCCGATGCCACCTATGTGGTGAGCCGCAGCGGCGACAAGGTGGATCTTGCCAACGGTATGAGCGTGACCGCCCGCGTGGAATACGATCAGGTCACCTATTTTGAGTATGCCATGGAGGCACTGGGCGTGCTGTTCCGCTAAAAGCGGACTGCACAGCACGGCAGGATGCCCCCCTTTTACACCACCCCAAAGAGGTACAAACAACATGATTCGAACCGCAAAGAAACTGGCCGCCTGTGTGCTGATGCTGGGTGTGCTGGTATGCGGCACCGCCCTGAGCGCTGCCGCCGCCGGCCTGCCTGTTGAAGCGCAGAACGGCGTTTCACTGCCCTGGTCCAAGGATGTCCCTGCCGAGAGCATTTCCACCGGCAGCTACTCTGCCAATATGCTGCTGGGCGCTTCCCAGCAGCTGTCCCCCGTGGTCAAGCCCAGTTACAGCACCGACTCTGTGGTCTTTTTGACCGATGACAGCAGTGTGCTGACCGTAAGCAGCAGCGGCGTGGTGCAGGCTGTGGGCGTTGGCACTGCCACCATTACCGCAGCCGCCGGCAACCAGATCTGCGCCTACACCATCGTGGTCTCCATGGACTCCTCCATGATCGTGACCGAGATGGACCTTTCCCTCTCCTCCAACACCATCTATGTGGGCAACTCGGTGTCGGCTTCGCTGCAGGTGCGCCCCAGTTCCGCTTCCAACTACGCCACCGTCACCCTGACCTCCTCTAACGAGAAGATCGCCACGGTGAACAGCTTTGGCCGCGTGACCGGCGTAGCGCCCGGCACTGCCACCATTACCGCTGCCTGCGGCTCGGTGGTGGCCACCACCACCGTTACGGTGCTTGCCCTGCCCACAGACTCCACCGGCACAAGCGGCACTACGTCCAGCAACAGCGGGCAGGTGATCACCCCCAGCACCAACTACATCGTGCTCAAGCCCGGTGCCACCCGCACCATCACGGCTAAAGCCACCCCTGCCAGTGCATCCCAGTCCTTCACCTTCAAGTCCGGCAACAGCAGCATTGCCACGGTCAGCCCTTCGGGCGTGGTCACGGCGGTGGGCACCGGCTCTACCTCCATTACCATTTCCAACGGCAAGGCCACTGCCATGGTCACGGTCATCGTGAACCGCTCGGCAGATGCTTCCTCCGGCAGCGACAACAGCAATGCCGGCACCAATACCCCGGACGACAACACCTCCATCCCGCTGGACCCTGTGGTGCAGACCATTCAGGACAGCACGGAGGATCAGGTGGTGTTCAACCAGTCTGAGGTGCCCATCGTGACCGGCGAGATCCTGAACGCCCTGCGCACCACCGGCAAGACCCTGTGCGTGGTGGGCGACGGCTACACCATGAACGTTTCCGGCAAAAACGTAAAGAGCACCACCAGCGAGATCGACACCGCCATCACCTTTACCGAGAGTGAGGAGGGGCTGGAGTTTGAGCTGGACAACGGCCGTGCCCTTCCCTGCGCGGTGCAGCTGGAGCTGGATGTGAGCACCTACTCCCGCCTGTACCTGTACAACACCATCAGCAACAAGTGGCAGTACCTGAACAGCTACAAGGACGGCGTGATCACCGCCGACACTGCCGGCCGCTACCTGCTGACCAACCAGAACCTGCGGTTCGGCAATATCAACTGGTCCTTCTTCATCGCCGGCGGCGTGGTTGTGATCCTGATCGCCGTGGTCTACATCGCGTTCAAGAAACGCTACTGGTTCTGGTAAGCGCCCCTGCTCTTCCCGCATATAACAAACCGCCCGCTGCACACCATTTCGTGCAGCGGGCGGTTTTGTGTTCTATTCTTCCCTGTTACTCCACCGTTACGCTCTTGGCAAGGTTGCGGGGCTTATCCACGTCGCAGCCGCGCAGCACCGCCATGTAATAGGCGAACAGCTGCAAGGGCACGATGAGCTGCAGCGGCATCAGGATGTCGTCGTACTCGTCCAAGCGGATGACCTCGGTGGCAACGCCCTCCGGCACTTCCGCGTCCTTGGTGGTGAACAGCAGCACCCGTGCGCCGCGGCTGCGGGTCTCCTTGGCGTTGGAGATGGTCTTTTCGTAGACGTTTTTCTGGGTCGCCAGTGCGATGACCGGCACGCCGTCCGTGATCAGGCTGATGGTGCCGTGCTTCAGCTCGCCTGCCGCGTAGGCATCCGAGTGCACATAGCTGATCTCCTTCAGCTTCAGGCTGCCCTCCAGCGAAAGGGCGTAGTCGAACCCACGCCCGATGAAAAAGCAGCTCTGGGTGTTCACATAGCGGCTGGCAAGGTACTTGATCTGCTCGCAGTCCGCAAGGCGGGGCTTGATGACCTCGGATGCGTGCAGCAGCTGGACGGTGTAGTATTTGGTCTTTTCCTCGGTCAGCTGCCCGCGCGCGTAGGCCAAGCGCAGGGCAAACAGGTACAACACGCACAGCTGCACCATATAGGCCTTGGTGGACGCCACCGCGATCTCGGGCCCGGCGTAGGTGTACATGACGTAATCCGCTGCCCGGGCGATGCTGCTGCCCACCACGTTCACAATGGCAAGCACCGGCACGCCCCGGCTCTTAGCCAGCTTGAGGGCAGCCAGCGTATCGCTGGTCTCGCCGGACTGGCTGATGATGATGACCAGATCCTCCGGCTTCAGGATGGGGTCGCGGTAGCGGAACTCGCTGGCGATATCCACCTCTGCGGGCACCCGCGCCAGCGCTTCGATGGCGGTCTTGCCCACCATACCGGCGTGCATGGCTGTGCCGCAGCCCACCAGATGCACTGTGCCGATGCTGCGCAGCTTTTCGTCCGTCAGTTCCGGGATGCGCAGCTCCGGCAGACCGTTCTCCACCCGGGGGCTGACCGTTGCCGTGATGGCAGCGGGCTCCTCGTTGATCTCCTTGAGCATAAAGTGGGGGTAGCCGCCCTTTTCGGCTGCTTCCATGTCCCAGTCTGCGGTCAGCTTTTCGCGCTCCACCGCCTCGCCGAACTCATTATAGAAGCGGATGCCCTGTGCCGTGCACACCGCCATGTCCCCTTCTTCCAGCACGCTGTAGCTGCGGGTGTACTTGAGCAGCGCCGGGATATCCGATGCCACAAAGTTTTCGCCCTCGCCCCAGCCCACGATGAGCGGGCTTTCCCGCTTGACCGCAAAGATGGTGTCCGGGTAGTCCTTGAACAGAACCGCCAGCGCGTAGCTGCCCCGCACCTTGGCAAGCGCAGCCTGCAAAGCCTGCAGCGGCTCGCCCTGATAGCAGCTGTCGATGAGCTTTACCAGCACCTCGGTGTCGGTCTCGCTGGTAAAGGTGTAGCCTTTGGCGACAAGGCGCTCCTTCAAAGCGCCGTAGTTTTCAATAATGCCGTTGTGCACGATGCTGACCCGGGGCGTGGAGTGCGGGTGGCTGTTCACATCGCTGGGCTCGCCGTGGGTCGCCCAGCGGGTATGACCGATGCCGCAGCTGCTCTGGGGCAGCGACAGTTCTTCCAGCTTGCTGCGCAGGGTGGCGAGCCGCCCCTTGCTTTTGACCACACGGATACCGTCCCGCTGGGTGAGCGCCACACCGGCAGAATCGTACCCGCGGTACTCCAGCTTTTCCAAGCCGTCCAGCAGCACCTGCTGGGCGCTGCGCATGCCAACATAACCTACAATGCCACACATACAAAATACCTCCAGACCGACTGCGGCGCGCCGAAATGCGCTGCTGCACAGTCAGTTTCCTCTATCAAAGTCTATGTTCTTGTATGGCTTTCTTTGCAGGGTTCTGTTCCGGTATTGCTGCCGGTTTTTGCCCTGTTCTGCGGCTGGTATAGCCCTCAGCCGGAGAAACATCCGCCGAATCTTTCGATGATCCCTCTCCTCGTCACCCTCACGGCTGTCACCCGTGTGGCCCGGCGCTTTGCGTCAGCTTGCGGTACACATTCCTTCTTTCAAAGTTGTTTGGGGCTCAGTGCATCCCCAGCATTTTATGCAGTTTGGGCTGCCACTTCAGCTTGTACAGCAGCAGCAGATTGCACAGGGCGCGGTCGTACAGGGCAAACGCCACGTTGCCCATACCCAGTGTGAGCAGAGTCATTGCCAGCGCGGTGGTGCGCAGCTCCTGCGAAATGCTGCCCGCCGGCACCAGCACCAGCAGCAGGCCGTACATCGCCAGCACCGCCCCGTTGCACAGCAGCAGCTTGCACACCAGCTGCAATGCCCGGGGGCGGATGCGGTCGAACCGGGGCTTTACCAGCGGGTAATAGCCCAGCAGCACGGTGAAGATCAGGGCGATCTCCTTATCCGGCACAAAGAGCAGCCCCAGCAGGCTGACGGCTGCGTACGCCGTCCACGCCATGGTGATGCCGCACTCCATGCACACCGTTGCAATGAGAAAGCTTGCCACCGCCGGTGCGATGAACATGGCAATGGGGATGATGGTGCCCAGCAGCATCAGTGCCACGCACAGTGCTGCCGCCATGCCGCAGTACGCCATGGACCAGCTTTTGCTTTTTCGCTTCTTCATGGGATCTCCCACTTTTCGGTATCTACATCCTGCTCCAGCGGGTAGACCGCGTGTTGCAGACCTAAGATCATGATATTGTTCAGCAGGGTGTCATTCAGCTTGAGGTCCAGCATCTTGTACGCCCGCATCAGGTCGTTGACCGCTGCCAGCGCCTGCCGCCGGGCGTTCTCTATAGCGGCAGCCTGCCCGTTGAGCTCGTTGACCACGAACACGTTGTACTGGCCGTTGCGGCGGTCGGCTTCAAAGCGCTCGGCCTTATCCAGCAGATAGAAGATGCGGCCGATGCAGCTGCCGATATACCGCATACTCTTGCGCTGGTTGGGGTCATCCGTAGCCAGCGTGGAGTACAAAGCGCCGTAGACGTTGCTCATGGGCTCAGCCGCAAGGGCGTAGTTTTTGGCGCTCAGGTTCATCTGCACCACCGCCTGCTCCCGCTCCTGCGCAAACAGCCGCTCCAGTGCCGGGTTTTCCTGCCGGGCTTTGTTGTAGGCGCGGCGCAGCAGCAGCTTGTCCGCTGCGCGGCGCAAGCGCTTGACCGGGCGCAGCTCGCTGTACTTGCGGTCCTGCAGATTATGCCAGCCCATCAGGATCTCCGTCTGCGCCGCCTGCCGGATGCCCAGCGTCTGGCACATCATGCTGCGCTGGAACGGCGTGCCGGGCACCCGCTGCCGTTTGCAGGTGGGCATACGCCCCGCCAGACTGTCGGACAGGATGGCAAACAGCACCCCGTTGGTGCGCAGCAGATGGCAGGCGTAGAAGCCGTAGGACTTATACATCTGCCGCCGCACCCCGCGGAGATAACGCATATAGGTGTTGTAATCCCGGATCGTCAGTTCCGGCAGATAGGGCCGCATCCGTCCCTTCATATAAGCCAGCCATCCTTTCTGTACAGTTTTTGTATCCTGCGGTCAATAAGGTTAGTATAATCCTTTTTGTTCGGCAACGCAACTGCCGGATGCAAAAACTGCTGTAATTTGTCATTATGCCGAATTTTGTGAAATCTATTTTTCTATTAAAAATACCCGCAGACCGTCTCTTTTCAGCAAAAGATGATCTGCGGGTGTTTGTGCCGGATTTTCCCGGAAAAAGACACACTTTTTCAGTGCATGGTCTACTGGGGGCGGTGTTTAAATCATAGAAATCATTTTTCCTCTAAAGGCTTCCCCCGGTCGGGGGAAGCTGTCACCGCAGGTGACTGATGAGGGCGCAGTTTGCGGGGAACTACCCCTCATCCGTCTGCTCACTGCGTTCGCAGCCACCTTCCCCCCAAGGGGTGAAGGCTTTGGCTACGAGTCAAGCTGCAAAATTGATTTTCGTGGGGCTTAAATGCCCTTACTTCTTTTCAAAATGGGTGCGCTTGCCGTCAAAGCCGGATTTGGGCATGGGCTTTGCCATCTTTTCGGTCTTGGGGGCGTTATAGTACATATACAGCTGGCAGGGGATCATGCCGTTGTACATCTTGCGGCGCTTGTTGGCGCGCTTGCCGTAGTGCAACTCAAAATCCATATCGGCGGTAATGGCGTACAGGCCGGCGCAGGGGCTGGCTTCCATCTGCTGTCCCAGCGTGCGCGCCAGCTTGGCAGCGCCCTCAATGGTGCCCAGACGCTCGCCGTAGGGAGGGTTCGTCAGCACGATGGCCTCCGGCTTTGCGGCAAAGGTGGCAACATCCGCCACCTCAAAGTGGCAGCGGTTCTCCACACCCGCCAGCTTGGCGTTGGCGTTGGCCTGTGCCACGGCGGCGGGGTCGATATCGTAGCCGTAAGCTTCAAAGCCCACATCCAGCTTGGACTCTGCCAGTGCCTTCTGGCGCTGCTCTGCCCACAGGGCAGCGGGCACAAAGCTGTAGCGCTCGGCGGCAAAGCGGCGTTTCAGACCCGGGGCAATGTTCATGGCCTTCTGCGCGGCTTCGATCAGCAGGGTGCCGCTGCCGCAGAAGGGGTCCTCCACCAGACTGTCGCGGCGCACACGACCAAGGTCGGCGATGGTCGCCGCCAGCGTCTCGCGCAGAGGGGCTTCCATGGCGTTGCGGCGGTAGCCGCGCTTGTGCAAGCCCTCGCCGGTGGTGTCCAGCATGATCTCGCACACATTTTTGCGCAGCATAAAGCGCACCTTGTACTCCACGCCGCTCTCGGGCAGCACGGTGGTGCGGTGACCCTTCATCAGGCGCTTGACCACCGCCTTTTTGATGACGCTCTGGCAGGCGGGGATGCTGGTCAGCTGGCTGTTCAGGGAAGAACCGGTGACCGGGAAAGCAGCGTCCGCGGGCAGAAATTCCTCCCACGGGATGGAATACACGCCGTCGAACAGCTCGTCGAAGGTGGTGGCCTTGTAGCGCGCCAGCAGCAGCATCACACGCTCCACGGTGCGCAGGTTGAGGTTTGCGGCGGCGATCATCTCTGCCCCGCCGCAGAAGCTCAGACGGCCATCCTCCACCCGGATGTTCTCTGCGCCGATGCGGGTCAGCTCAAATTTAGCGGTGGATTCGCACCCGAAAAAGCAGGGCGCGATCAGTTCAAATTTTGCGGGCATGGTAGTTCCTTTCTGTTCTGTACCGAAAAAACAGACCTGTCCGACCGGGGACAGGCCTGCCTGTGTTCCTTGTGATCCCAGCCGATGCGATGGCTCAGCGGCCGCGGCGGCTGCGGGGCGCATAACCGCCGCCCCGGCGGTTGTTGGTCTCGTGGTCGAGATCCGCCATCTTTTCCTCGCTCTGGCTCTTGAAGCGGCTCATCATGTCCTCAAAGCTCAGGTTGTCGGAGCGGACGGGTGTCTTGGGCTGCCACACGCGGGGAGCAGCCTCCCGGGCAGGGCCTCTGCCGCCTTCACGGGGGGCACGGCCTGCGCCGCGACCGCCGGAGCGTCCGCCCTCCTGCCCATTGCGGAAGCCGCCCGGACGGGGGCCTGCGGGGCGGCCTTCCCGGGGCTGACGCGGAGCCGGGGGCAGCAGCCGCTTGATGGACAGTGCGATCTTGCCGTCCGGTGCAATGTTGATGACCTGCACCTTAACTTCATCGCCATCGTGCAGCACAGTGTTGATATCCTGCACGAACTCGTTGGATACCTCGGAAATGTGGACCATGCCGACACGCCCCTCCGGCAGCGCTACAAATGCGCCAAAGGGCTTTACACCGGTCACGCGGCCTTCGAATACGTTCCCTACCTCAATTGCCAAAACTCAATACTCCTTGTTTTCCAAAACTCTTGACCTGCCGCGCGGTCAGTTGCCGGTCACATCCACAAAGATGCGCTCGTTGGGTGCGGCGTAGTTGTAAGAGTCGCGTGCGACCCATTCGGTGATCTGGTCGGCATCGCCGCTCAGTACGCGCTGCAGTTCCTGATTTTCCGTCTGTTGCTGCGCCACCTGTTCGTTCAGTGTTTCCAGTTCTGCCCGCTTGGAGCTGATGGTGACCTGATTGGAGATATAAGCCGCCAGCATACTCAGCAAAAGCAGCACGAAAAACAGGCGGAACGCCATGGTGACCACTGCATTCTTTCTGCGCTTTTTGCGTCCCGTATTCGTCATTGCCTTACGCTCCTGTCTGAACAGCAGACCTTCTGCGTCTGTTCTCTTACTTTGATACGTTTGAATTATACAACAATGCCCGCTGGTTTGGCAAGTTCTTTTTGGATTTTTTTGCGGTTCTTTCCGCGTTCCGGCGTAATTTGCGGGCAGTTTTCGCCGCAGCGCGGCGGCGGCGCACAGGCTGCACCGCAAAACGGCGCAAAACAGCACCGATCCCCCGCCCCAGCGCCCGCAGCGGGACGCCCAGCACCCCGGCAGTGCAAAGGGCAGCGGCAAAGGCTGCCGCCGCCATGTACCATCGCAGCACGCCTGCTTTGCTGTACCCGGCGGCGTAGCTCTGGCACGCCAGCAGCACCGCACCGGAAAGCAGCACGTCCGGCGCAAAAGCCGCCCTGCCCCGCACCGGCAAAAACGCCCGCGCCGCGCCAAGGGCAGCGCCCAGCACAGCACAGGCGGCAGCTTCCTGCAAAAGCCGGGCGGGCAGCAGCACCTGCACCATCAGCGCAGCAGCCGGTGCCAGAAGCCCCCGGCTGCGCGGGCGGCGGTATACTCCAGCCCATCGAACCGCCCGGTCAGCTTTGCTTCCCCGGCTTCCAGATCCAGTGTCTGCATACTGATCTGCGCACCGGACAGGTGCAAAATGCCCTTGCCGGTCTCCAGCGCGGCGCTTTCGGCGCTGCAATGCAGCACCCGCTGCACCCCGGTGACGGTCAGCCTGCTGCGGCTCTCCAGGATCAGGTCATGGGGCAGCGGCGGCTTTGCGGCAGCTTTTTCCATAGGCAGTCCCCCTCTGCCAGCATTGTATGCGGGCAGGGCGGGCGGTTATTCCGCGATCACCTCGTACATCTCGCGGGCAACGTCCTTGGTGCGGGGCTCTTCATCCGAGAGCACCCGCACCTTGATGGGACGGTTGCCGAAGGTGACCTCGATGATGTCCCCGGCGTTGACGGCCTGACTGGCCTTGGCCACCTTGCCGTTGATGAGGATGCGGCCTGCATCCGCCACCTCGTTTGCCACGGTGCGGCGCTTGATCAGGCGGGAGACCTTGAGATATTTATCCAGACGCATTGGCGTTATTCCTTTCCTTTCAGCAAAAAAGCCGCCGAACCTTGTGCAGGCAGCGGCGGCGTGACAGAACCGATTACAGGGTGTCCTTCAGGGACTTGCCGGGCTTGAACACGATGCTGCGGGAAGCAGCGATGGTGATGGGCTCGCGGGTGCGGGGGTTGATGCCCTGACGCTCGGCGCGCTCGCGCACCTCAAAGGTGCCAAAGCCGGAGATGCTGATCTTTTCGCCCTCGGTCATGGCCTTGCCCAGTGCCTCAAAAACGGCGTTGACAGCCTGCTCGGCGCTCTTCTTGCTCATTTCGGTGTTTGCCGCAACCTGTGCGATCAAGTCGGTCTTGGTCATATTATTTGCCTCCATCTGATTTTTGTCTTAAATTCTCTCGTTCTATCGGAGCAGGTCATTCGACCTGAGTACCGCGTTGTTCCTGTTCCAGACACTGCTGCGCAAAGCGCTTGGATGCAAAGGTCAGTGCTTCCTCTGCATCCACCCCCGCAAGCCGGGCGGCGTTTACCGCTGCAAACAGCAGCCAGCCTGCGGCTTCCTGCTTTGCGGCGGCGTCTGCCGTGGCAAAGTCCTGCACGGCGGCTTCCAGCTGATGCTGCGCTGCGGCTGCGTCCTGCTGCCCAAGGCCATGCCCGGCGGCACGCTTTTGCAGCTTTTGCGCCCGCATGAGCGCGGGCAGCGTAGCGGGCACAGTGGCCAGCTCGTCGGCAAGGGTAGTGCGCCCCTTTTCCTTATTTTTGAGCGCATCCCAGCCATTTATACCGGCGTTTTCCGCTGCGGAGGATGCAAAGATGTTGGGGTGCCGGAACACCAGCTTTTCGCAGACATTGCGGCACACATCCTCAAAGGTAAAGCGTCCCCGCTCTTCCTCTATGGCGGCGTGGAACACCACCTGCATCAGCACGTCTCCCAGCTCCTCCCGGAGCAGCACGGCGTCGTCTGCATCAATGGCTTCCAGCGCTTCGCAGGTCTCTTCCAGAAAATTTTTGCGGATGGAAGCATGGGTCTGCACCTTATCCCACGGACAGCCGTTTTCCGGGTCCCGCAGGATGCGGATCACCTGCAGCAGCTGCTCCGCTGTATAGGGCGGCTGTGGGGTCCAGTCCAGCACACGTTCCATCTCCTTTTGAAAAGATACTGTAAATTGTACCGCAGCTGCTGCGGTTTTTCAAGCAAAAAACCGCAATTTTCCAGCATTTTTCATGGTTTTCTGCGCTTTTCACAAAAACAGGACGGCATCCTGCGGGGGATACCGCCCTGTTGCAGTTTTTTTCTGTTTTCAGCTTACAGCTGTGCGCCGCACTTATTGCAGAACAGCGCATCGTCCGAGACGGGCGCGCCGCACTGCGGGCAGGTCTTGCGGGCAGGCTGGGCGGGCTGTTCCGGGGCAGCTTCTTCCTCCTCCACGGGGGCTTCGTAGTCCACCTCGGCGGCTTCTGCCGGGGTCAGGGTAGCCTTCAGGCGGGTGATCTCCTGCTCGATGGTATCGATCATCTCGATGTATTTATCCACCAGCGGCTGGTTTTCTTCCTTGCCCTTGGCAAGGCTGTACACCAGTGCGCCCAGCTGACGCTGTGCCTTGAGCAGCTTGCCCTGCTCGTTGACCAGCAGCGCCTGCGTCTTGCCCTTTTCAGCCAGATCCATGGCGGCGTTCTTGCCCTTTTCGGCATATTCCAAACCCATCGCTTTGATCTTGTTAAAATCCATAAAAGACACCTCTCTTATTCTGGCAGTATATTCTCTGCAGATGGCGGCGCATCCTGCGCCATACCGGAGTCGTATCCTCATTATAGCGCAGCGTTATGGCAATTGCAACGAATGCACCGCAATTTTTACAGTTTGGTGCTGGTTTGGAAACAAATTTTACGCATTTTTCACCGGTTAGGTGCGGCTGCCGTAGAACTCGCGCAGCATACTGTCGGCGGGCAGCAGCTCCAGCGGCAGCGGGTCCACCTGCTCAAAGCGGCGGGCGGTCTCGTCCCACAGCTCGGCGTTGTGGCCTTCCAGCGTGAACTGACGGCGCACCTCGCCCAGCAGCCGGGAGATCAGTCCCAGCTCGTAGGTAAAGGAGGTGTCCAGCAAAAAGTCTGCGGTGGTCTTGAAGCCCTTGATATACCGTGTTTCGCCGTCCAGCACCCTGTCCCACATGGAAAGGGTCTTGGCGGGGCTGCGGCCGCGGGCTGCGGCGTCCCGCAGGGTGCGGCGGCACAGGCGGATATCCTGCGTATTGATGACCCGGCGCCCGTCGATGCAGTATTCCTCCCGCAGACCGGCGTAGATGCGGTAGATCTGGTCATCCGGCACAAGGCCGGTCAGCTCCGGGTTGAGGGCATGGATACCCTCCACGATGCACACACCGCCCTGCAGATCGATGGGCTCCACCGCGGCAGAGCGCTGCTCGGTGGCAAAATCATAGATGGGCAGCTCGGTCTTGCCGGTCTCGCTGAGCTGGCGCAGGCACTGCTTGATGAGGGGCAGATCCAGCGTTTCAAGGTTTTCGTAGTCCAGCGTGCCGTCCGGCATTTTGGGGTAGTAGGCAGCACCTTTAAAAAAGTTGTCCAGACTGACCACCTGTGCCGGGGTGCCCTGCTGCACCAGCGCCTTTGCCAGACAGTGGGCGCTGGTGGTCTTGCCGCTGGCCGAAGGGCCGGTCAGCATAACGATCTTTGCCCCGGAGCCGCGCACCTTCTGGGCGGCATACTGCACCCGCCGGGCGTAGCTGTTCTCGCTCAGCTCGGCCAGCGCCTGCGGGCTGCGGGCTGCTACGTTATACAGGTCTACTTCAACCAGTCGTTTCGGTACCCAGATCGTGATCATAAAACTCAGCCACTCCTTTTTTCCGTTCCAGTACCTCCGCAAAGCGCTGGATATACTCGTTCGGATACTTAAAATTGAAGATGCGCTGCATCCGTTTGCCCCCATCGGCCACCAGTTTGGTGCTGCCGCCTGCACCCGCCGAGAGGATGGTCTGGACTTCCTCCATGATATAGATATTATAGTAACCTTCGTGACCCGGCTTGCACCAGCCCACGTTTTCCAGATTCTGCAGCGTATTCTTCTGCCGGTAGAGGTAATAGGGGCGGTAGCCCGCTTCTGCCAGCAGATGGCATTTTTCCAGCATGGCGGCTACGTCCGCATAGTCGTTCTCCTTCTGATCCTCGATGACGATGCGGGACGCCCGCTTGAGGGTAAGGGTGTGGACGGTGATATTCTCCGGCTGCAGGGCAATCGCCTGCCGCAGGCTGTGCTCAAAGCCCTCCACCGTATCCCCGGGCAGACCGGCGATGAGGTCCATGTTGATGTCCTCGTGCCCGGCGCGGCGGGCATCGGCGTAGCAATCCAGAATATCCTGTGCCGAGTGCTTACGGCCGATGTTGGCCAGCACCGTGTCCGAAAAAGTCTGGGGGTTGATGGAGATGCGGGTAGCGCCGTATTCCTTGATGACCGCCAGCTTTTCAGCGTCGGTGCAGTCCGGGCGGCCGGCTTCCACAGTATATTCTACGACCTTGGTCAGGTCAAAATTCTCCCGCACGGTGCCCATGAGCTGCCGCAGCTGGGCAGCGGAAAGGCTGGTGGGCGTGCCGCCGCCGATGTAGATGCTGCACAAGGTCAGCCCGGCACGCTCGGCCTGCACCCGGATCTCTGCAACCTCTTTGCACAGGCAGTCCACATAGGGCTGCACCAGCTTGCGGTCGCGGTCCAGATTGCAGCTGACAAAGCTGCAATAGCTGCACCGGGAGGGGCAGAACGGGATGCCGATATACAGGCTGTAGGTCTTGGGGGCGCTGCCCAGCCGCAGGATCGGCTCCTGCAGGTCAGCAATTTCCTTCGCCATTTCGTATTTTTGCTCCGAGCAATCGAACCGCTGCAAAAAGAAGCGGTCGATCTGTTCTGCGCTCCACCCGGCGGCGCGCTTATCGTGGATCAGCCGCACCGGGCGCACACCGGTCATCTTGCCCCAGGGCGGGCGGATGCCCGTCCACTGGCGCAGCAGGTCATAGGTCAGGCTGGCAAGGGCAAACTCCGGCGTTTCGCCGCCCTGCTCCACCGGCAGCGGCAGCGGAGCTTCCAGTGTTTTGCTCTTTTCTCCCTGCCGCACCAGCACCCGCAGACCGGTATCGGTCTTTTCAGCCCACAGACAGTCCTCGGCAGGCTCCGGCGGGGTCAGGGTCAGGGGTGCCATGGGGTAAAACAGGCGGGCAAGATGCTCCACCTCGTACCCGGAGGGCAGCCCAGTGATATAGATCTTCATGTCGTTCTCTCTTTAAAAAATGTCGTTGCCGCCGCGCAGGGCGCTGCGGATATAGTAGTTGTTGTCCAGCTCCGCGCCAAAGGTGGAAAACTCGCCGTGGCCGGGCAGCACCTGTGTTTCGCGGGGGATGGGCAGCTGTGCCAGCTTGCGCAGGCTGTCTGCCATCTGTGCGCTGCTGCCGCCCTCAAGGTCGGTGCGGCCGATGCTGCCCGCAAACAGCGTATCACCGCAGAACAGGTGCTCGCCGCACAGCAGCACCACGCTGCCGGGGGTGTGGCCGGGGGTGTGCCACGCGGTAAAGCGCAGCTCGTCCACCGCGATCTGCTTCCCTTCCGTGTAGCCGCAGTCCGCAGCGGAAAGCGGGTACATCCTGTCCCCGGCAAGGTCTGCCTTTTCACAATAGAGGGTGGCGTTCCACTCCGCCTTCAGGGCGGCGGCGCTGCCCACATGGTCGTAGTGGCCGTGGGTGCACAGGATGGTGGTAAGGGTGGCGTTGTGCTGCTTTAAAATTTCGTCGTAGCTGTGCACCTCTGCCGCCGGGTCGATGACCACGGCATGGCCTGCGTCGGAAATGAGCAGAAAGGTGTTGGTATACAGCGGCGGTGCCGCAGGAATGTGAAAACCTTGCATGGTTACTCCTTCTTTTTCCACTCGTCGGTATCAATGATGATGGTGCAGGGGCCCTCGTTCACCAGCGACACCTGCATATGCGCGCCGAACTCGCCGTGCTGCACGTCCTTCAGGCCGTGCTTGCCCATCTCGGCAAGGAACAGCTCGTAGGCATCCACCGAGAGCGGCGGCTTTGCAGCCTTGATAAAGCTGGGACGGTAGCCCTTTTTGGTATCGCCGTACAGGGTGAACTGGCTGACCACCAGCGCGGAATAGCCCAGATCCCGGGCGCTCAGGTTCAGCTTGCCCTCGGCATCCGGGAAAATGCGCAGACCCGCGCATTTATCGGCAAGTTTGGGCACGATGTCCAGCGTGTCGGTGTCCCTGACCCCCAGCAGGATCATGATGCCCGGCCCGATGGCGCGGGGCTCGCCGCCTTCCACCCGCACACTGGCGGAGGACACGGCCTGAATGACTGCTCGCATTGCGTTAACTCCTTGTCACCTTGAGCACGTCCCGCACCTTGGAAAGGCGCGCCACCACACGGTTGAGGTGCTCGGTATTGTTGATGCCGATGGTCAGGCTGACCACGGCGCAGTTGTTTTCTACCTGACGGGCGTTCATGGCATAGATGGGCACCCGGATATCCGCCAGTGCGCTGAGCACGTCCTGCAGCAGCTCGTTGCGGTTCAGGGCAATGATCTCCAGCCCGGCCTTGTAGCTGTCCTTGACGCTGTCTGCCCAGTAGGCCTTGACCCAGCGGGGGGCGTTGGAGGGGTCCTTCATGCTGGCAACGGCGTTGGCGCAGGTCTGCTTGTGGATGGAAACGCCGAAGCCCCGGGTGATAAAGCCCACGATGGGGTCGCCGGGCAGCGGGCTGCAGCACTTGGCAAACTTGATGGGGGTGTTATCAAAGCCCTCCACCACCACGCCGTCGGTGGCGTGCACACGGCTCAGGTCTACCTTGGGCAGATCCTCCACCGACTTATTTTCCTCGGCTTCGGCAGCCTTAAGCTTCTGCCACTCTTCCTTGAGCTTGGGCAGGCAGTTGGCAATGGTCATGCCGCCGTAGCCGATGGCGGCGTACAGCTCCTCGGCGTTGTTCTGGCGCATCCGGCGGGAGCAGCCGTCGATAAAGGCATCCAGCTGGTCGTCCGGGATGATAATCATCTCCCGGCGCAGTTCCTTGGACAAGGCGTCCCGTCCCTGCTGGATATTCTCTTCCCGGCGCATCTTCTTGAACCAGTTGCGGATCTTGCTCTTGGCTTCGCTGGTGCGCACGATCTTGAGCCAGTCGCGGCTGGGGCCTTTATCTGCCGGGCCCAGCAGCACCTCGATGATCTCGCCGGTAGACACCACATGGTCAATGGGCACCATGCGGTTGTTCACCTTGCAGCCCACCATGCGGTTGCCCACCGCCGAATGGATGGCGTAGGCAAAGTCGATGCAGGTAGCGCCGGTGGGCAGGTTGATGACATCGCCCTTGGGGGTAAAGGCGAACACCTCCTCCGGCAGAAGGTCGCTCTTCAGGTCGTGGAGCAGGTTGCCGGAATCCTCGCTCAGGCGCTGGTTCTCCAGCAGCTGGCTGACCCATGCCAGACGGTCGTCCAGCTTATCGTGGCCTTCGCGGCCCTCCTTGTACTTCCAGTGGGCGGCAACGCCGTACTCGGCCTGCTCGTCCATTTTGCGGGTGCGGATCTGCACCTCAAAGGGGATGCCCTCGTGCCCGATGACGGTGGTGTGCAGGCTCTGGTAGCCGTTGGGCTTGGGGGTGGAGATATAATCTTTAAAGCGGTTGGGCAGCGGGTGGTACATATCGTGGATGAGACCAAGGGTGCTGTAGCACTCAGCCAGAGAATCCAGAATGACTCGTACCGCATAGATATCGTAGATCTCGTCAAAGGACTTGTTCTGCATGATGGTCTTGCGGTAGATGCCGTAGATGCTCTTGACCCGGCGCTTGATGGTGGCACCCTCGATGCCGCTTTCCACCAGACGGCGCTCGATGACGCCGGACACCTTGATCAAAAACTCCTCACCGGAGCGCTCGCTGAGCATCCGGCTGATCTCGGCATAGCCCACGGGGTCCAGATAATGCAGGCTGCGATCCTCCAGCTCTTCCTTGACGTTCAGGATGCCAAGGCGGTTGGCGATGGGGGCGTACACCTCCATGGTTTCGCGAGCCTTATCGCGGCGCTTCTGCTCCGGCCAGGCGTCGCCGGTGCGCATATTATGCAGCCGGTCGCACAGCTTGATGATCATCACACGCACGTCCCGGCTCATGGCCAGCAGCATCTTGCGCAGGTTCTCGGCCTGCAATTCCTCAATATTGGAGAACTGGATCTTGGTCAGCTTGGTCACGCCGTCCACCAGCAGGGCGACTTCCTCGCCAAAGGCGGCTTTCAGGTCGTCCAGCGTGGTGGGGGTATCCTCCACTACGTCATGCAGCAGGGCGGCGGCAATGCTCTCGGAGTCCATGCCCAGATCCAGCACCAGCCGGGCGACTGCCAGCGGGTGGCAGATATAGGGCTCGCCGCTGCGGCGGCACACGCCGTTATGGGCGTTATTGGCCAGTTCATAAGCCTTTTGGATCATCTCCATATTGTAGGCTTTGCCGCTGGCCTGAATGGCCTCGCACAGCTTTTCCCAGGTTACGATCTCCGGGCGCACCTCAGAGGGCAGCGCCCCCTCCGGTGCGTCTGCCAGCAGTGCCGTAGCAGCTACGGTGGCGGTCTCCTGCACCGGCTGGTGCAGATGGGTCTTGGCAGAGTAGCCGTCCTCGTCCCGTACCGGAGCCGGGACCGGGGCAGTATTTTTCTTTCCCTCAGGCATTTATAGTTCCTCCAGACATTTCAGGATGGGGGCATCGCCAAGGTTCTTTTTGCCTGCTGTCGGCACCAGCTCCCAGAACTTTGCCCCGCCTTTTTCCGCTGCGGTGATCAGCCCCACCTGTTCCAAGGCGGCAACTGCCACCAGCGTTTTGCCGGTCTGCTCCTCGCCCAGCTTTGCGCACAGGGGCTGCAGATCCTCGGCGTGCCAGCGGCGGGACTGCAATTCCCGGTACACGGCAATGATATCCGTGCGTGCGGGGGCGATCTGTTTCTTTTGTTCATCGGTCAGGGGGGTGCCCCGGCGCAGTGCCTGCACCAGTGCAGCCTGCCGCGCCAGCTCTGCGCCCAGCCCTGCCGGGTGCAGGTCGATGATGCGGCCGGAAAGCTGCGCGCCCCGGGCGGACTCGTAGACCGAAAGGTTCAGCGCTGCGTCCACCACATCGCCCAGCACGTAGGGCAGCTGCTCGGCGGGCATCCCGAACCAGACGGCGTACAGGCAGCTATTGCCCTGCCGCAGCCGCAGGCGGCTGTGCCGCCCCTCCGATACCGGGTATACGCCGTCCACCACGGCGCTTTGCAGCAGGAACACCGGGGTGGGGTTCTCCGCCCCGTAGGGTGCCAGCTGGTCCAGATGCCGCACGCATTCCACCGTGATACGATCCAGATGGATGGCTACATCACAGGTAAGGGGCGGGGTGTGCAGCACCGGGCACTCCCGGGCAGCCCACTCGTTCAGGCGGCGGCGCAGCTGGGGCAGGTTTTCTTCCCGGACGGAAAGTCCCGCCGCCATGGCGTGACCGCCGTAGCGCACCAGAAGGTCGGCACAGGAGCCGATGCAGGCGTGCAGGTTGAAGCCCTGCACACTGCGCCCGCTGCCCTTGCCCTCGCCGTGCTCGTCGATGGTGACCACGATGACCGGGCGTCCGGTGCGTTCCACCAGCCGGGACGCCACGATGCCGATGACGCCGGGATGCCAGTCCCGTCCCCACAGCAGCATGATGCGGTCGTCCAGCCGCTCGGGCTGCTGTTCCAGCAGCTCTTCGGCAGCTTTGAAGATCTGCTGCTCGGTCTCCTGCCGGTGGGCATTGATCTCGTTCAGCTTGTGCGCCAGTTCCTCAGCTCTGTCCGGGTCCTCGCAGAGCACCAGCTGCAAAGCGGTGACGGCGTTATCCATGCGGCCTGCCGCGTTGATGCGGGGCGCAATGGCGTAGCTGATATTCTCGGCGGTGATGGGCTTGCCCGCAAGGCCGACTTCCTCTAAAAGTGCCCCAAAGCCGGGGCGGTCGGTCTGCTGCAGCTGCCGCAGACCGGCTTTGACTAGAGTGCGGTTCTCCCCTACCAGCGGCATCACGTCCGCCACCGTGCCCACAGCGGCAAGGTCGCCGCAGTAATCCAGCATTTCCTCCGGCGGACAGCCGTCCAGCGCGGCGCAGAGCTTGAAGGCTACACCCGCGCCGCACAGACCCTTGAAGGGACTGTGGTCGTCCTCCCGGCGGGGGTCCACCACGGCCACCGCCTTGGGCAAAGTCTCCGGCGGCAGATGGTGGTCGGTGATGATCAGATCCATGCCCAGCGAAGCCGCAAAGTCGGCTTCCTCCACGGCAGAGATGCCGTTGTCCACCGTCACGATGAGGGTACAGCCCTTGTTGTGCATGGACTGGATGGCGTTTTTAGAAAGGCCGTAGCCGTCCCCCTCGCGGCTGGGCAGCATACACTTGACAGTTGCGCCCATGCACTTGAGGTGCTGGTACAGCAGGGCGGTGGCGGTCACGCCGTCCACATCGTAATCGCCGAACACTGCAATGGTCTCGCCGTTGTCGATGGCCTGCCAGATGCGCTGACAGGCGGCGTCCATATCGGTCAGCAGCGCGGGGTCGGAAAGCTCTTCCTCCCCTGCCAGCAAGGTCAGCGCTTCGGCGGGGTCGGTGATGCCCCGGGCGGCAAGGATGCCCGCCAGCAGGGCGTTTTCCTTCTGCTGGGCAGCCAGCACGGCCTTATATTTTTCGTCTGACCACGGCGCTTCGTCCATGGCCTGCTCTTCCAGCTGCGCCGCTGCCTGCTCGGCAATGGCGGCGGTCAGCTCCCGCACAGCGGTGCGGTCCAGCGGTTTTTGTTCCCAAGCACGGTAGGTCATTCAAATTCCCTCCCGGTCAGGCCGTCGTTGGCCAGCATTCCCTGCAAAGCGGCGATCTCGGAAGAAATATCCATGGCTACGTCCGAAAGCAGATTGTTATACAGGTTCTCATACGCCTGATTCAAGGTATGCAGGATGCCCGCGATATCCCGGCGGATGGTCTCGGCGTTTTCGCCCTGCTGCCCTTGCACATCGTTATAGGTGTGCAGCAGCTTGAGGGTAGTGGGGATATAATATTCCGCAAAGCGGCGGGTCTTGGGCTGGCTTTCCGGGTGTGCTTCCAGCCAGTCGCAGATGGCGGTAGCGGTCTTGTGCATCGCCACCAGCTCTTCCCGTGCCTGTGCGTCCTGCATGAGCTGCTGCTCTTTTTCCAGCACGGCAGCAAAGCGGCGGGCGGTGTCGAGATTGAGCGGAGCATCGCCGGTTTCTGCCTTTTCCGGCTGCGGCTGCGGCGGCACGGCGGCAGCGGCAGCTTTCTCCTTGGCGGCGCGGTAGTCCTCTGCCGTCAGGTAGAGCGTCTCGGTCTCATCGTCCAGCCATGCGTTCAGCCAGCCTTTGTGGATGTATTTTTGCAGCCGCTTGTGCACTTTTTTCGGTTTCTGGTGGGTCAGGTCGGCCAGCATCGAAACAGGCAGGCCCTTATGGTAGTCCACGCTGTCGGCGTAGTCGGCAAACTGGCCCATCTGTCTGCCCGCCTTCATCCGGGCTGCACCACAGGCCGTCATCCAGCCAAAGCCCGCCGTGGCAAGGCCCAGCACGCTGCTGACGATGCCCAGCACGTTGTAGGCGGTGTTCATAACGTAGTCCGTGCCCGTCATCAGGATGCCGCCGCCCTCAGTAGCCGACACCACAACGTCACCCAAAGCAGCCGGCGAAATAGTGCCCAGCCCGATGAGGCAGCCCAGCATCCCCAGCCCGAAGATCACCGCAAAGGTGATGCCCACGGCCAGCAGGGTGCGGCCTGCGCTATATCGTTTTTTTGCGCTGATACGGATACTTTCCACCGGGGTAGGCTCCGGCTTTGCAAAGATCTGCCGGAACCAGCCGGGCATTCCGGCGGCATCGGCAGCCGCAGCACCTTCGTCAGAGGGCTGCTTTGCATCCCCGTAGGGATAACCTCTGCGCCCCTGCCGGAAGGCTTTTGCGGCCTCCCCGATGCCGTAGTTGGCTGCATGAACAGCTGCCTTGCCCACGTCCCACGCCCGGTCACCGATGTCCATGCCCCTGCCCTCAAAGCCGTGGGCAAAGGCATCGGTCATGGTGTCGCCAAAGGCGCGCAGCTGATCTTCCAGCTCCTGCTGTACCTGCCGGCCTTCGTTATTTCGGTTATCGTTTTCACGATCGTACATCAAAATTTTCTCACCCTTCTGCCGGTGCATACCGGCTGATGATGGCGCGTGCCACCCGCAGGCCATCTACGGCGGCGCTCATAATGCCGCCCGCATATCCTGCACCCTCGCCGCAGGGGTAAAGCCCTGCCAGCTGGGTACACACAAAATCCTCTTCCCGCTTGAGCCGCACCGGGCTGCTGGTGCGGGTCTCAAGGCCGGTCAGGATGGCGTCCGGCGCGGTGTAGCCCGCGATCTTGCGCTCGTAGGCGCGCAGACCCGCCCGCAGGGTGTCCGCCAACTCCCCGGGCAGCAGTGCGCCCAGGTCTGCGGCAGTCACGCCGCGGTCGTAGGTGGGCTGCACGCTGCCGATGCGCAGCTGCCCGCGCCCTTCCAGAAAGCTTTGCACGTTCTCTGCCGGGGCGGCGTAAGCCCCGGCGGCACGACCGGCGGCGTAGGCTTTTGCTTCCAGCTCCCGCTGAAAAGCGATGGCGCGGCGGGGGTCGTTGGCAAAATCCGCCCCGCCTACGCTGACTACCACCGCCGCGTTGGCGTTTTTGCCGCTGCGGGCATGGTAGCTCATGCCGTTGGTCACAACGCGCTCTTCCTCACTGGCGGAAGCCACCACCTGACCGCCGGGGCACATACAGAAGGTGTACACGCACCGGTCGCCAACGTGCTGGGAGAGCTGGTACTCGCCCCGGGGCAGCGCCGGATGCCCGGCGGCTTCGTGGTAAAGGCTTTTTTCGATCTCGGTTTGCAGGTGCTCGGCGCGGAAACCCACGCTGAAAGGCTTGCACTCCAGCACAAGGCCGCTGTCCATCAGCATACTGAAGGTATCCCGTGCCGAGTGTCCCACTGCAAACACCAGCGTCTCGCAGGCAAAGCTGCCATTTGTAGTAGTGATGCCCACAAGCCGGCCGTTTTTGCGCTCCAGCCCGGTAAGGGCGGTGTTGAAGTGCACCTCGCCGCCCAGAGACTCGATCTCCTTGCGGATGGAGGTGATGACGCCGCGCAGCAGGTCGGTGCCCACATGGGGCTTTTGCTTCCACGCGATCTCTGCCGGGGCACCGTGCTGCAAAAACACCTCGGTGACAAAATCACACAGTTCATCCCCGATGCGGGTGGTCAGTTTGCCATCCGAGAAAGTGCCCGCGCCGCCCTCGCCGAACTGGATGTTGGCGTTGGGGTCCAGCTGACCGGTGGCGGAAAAATGCTCCACCGCCTGCACACGGGCATCCAGCGCGGGGCCGCGTTCCAGCACGATGGGGCGGTAGCCCTGCCGTGCCAGCAGCAGGGCGGCAAACAGCCCCGCCGGGCCCAGTCCGCACACCACAGGGCGGTGCGCAAGCGGCTGGGTGCCCGCGTGCAGGGTAAAGTCTGCCCGGCGGTGCAGGGCGGCGTCCGGGCAGCGCGCCGCAAGGGCGGCTTCCTCCCCGGGCTGCCTGAGGGTGACCGCCACGGTATACACCAGCTTGGGCTGACCGTGGCGGGCATCCACCGAAAGCTTTGCCACGCCGGTGTGCTCTACCTTGTTGCGGGGCACCCGCAGGGTGTGCAGCGCCTTTTCAAATGCCTGCGGCTCTCCTGCGGAGAGGGGCAGACGGATGTTGCGAACCAGAATCATTTGTTGTGTTATCCTTTTACTTTAGTTGCTTTCAATGCGGCACTGCAGCACATAGCTGCCCAGTGCAAAGATCTTGCCGTTGGAGGGCACATACAGCCGGCAGGCAATGTTCTGCTGGCCGGTAGCCACGGCAAAGTCCTCGGCATCGATCTCAATGACCACCTGCTCGGGGGTCAAGGTCTCCATAGCGCCCTTGGGGCCGCAGAGGATCACGTTCATCAGCCGCTCGGTCTCCACCGTCAGCTGATAGGTAGCGGGCAGGTTGATCACCTGCACGCAGCTGGCGGGCAGGTTCATGGTCTTGGTCTCCAGCCCAGAGCAGTCAAAGCTGATCGTGATGGTGGAGATATTGTCCAGCAGATAGATATCTGTCGGCAGCTCAATGGGCATCTCGTACACCTTGTTCAGGCTGAAGGTGGAAAGGTCGATGGTGCCGATGGACAAGGTGGACAGCGCATCGATCTTTTCTGCCGGGCCTGCCACCTTGAGCTGCTTGCAGCTGAGGGCGTAGCTCAGCACCGAGTTATCAAACCCGCGCGGCGCGTTGATAAAGTTCACCTTCACCGGCAGGGTCGCCATCTTGTACACCTGCAGCGTCACGTCCACGCTGCTTTCTTCCAGCGTGGTGTACTGGAACTTGATCTCCTTGCCGCCGCTGGTGTAAAAGCGCAGGGGGGTGTCCAGCGTGACCGACTCGGTCAGCTCGCTGCTGTAAGACGCTTCGGCGGTGCAGGTAGCCACCTTGCTCAGCTCGCTGCTGGGGCCGGACAGGGTGACAGTCTCCTTGGAGACCTCGGTGCTGTAAAGGATATAGCCATCCGCAATGCGCAGATAGTTGGTGGTAACGGTAACGGGCAGGGTCTTTTCCTCCACCACGTCAAACACCACGTCCACCGTGTTGTCGCTGCCCTCCATGGTCACGGTCACGCCATTGAGCAGACCGTTTGCGCCGCGCACCAGCAGCCGCAGGGTCTTTTCGCCGCTGTCGCGCACGCTGGACCAATCCGGGTAGACCACAAAATCCGAGGCGCTGAGCCCGCCGATGGTGTAGCCATCGCCGGAGAGCTTCAGGTTCACGGTCTTGTCCTCGGCGCTGACGATGCTCAGGCCCCGGGAGGTGTAGGCAGCGGAATCGTAGGTGTAGTCCACCGGCACATTATAGATGGTGTTGGTAGTGCCGGGCTGGACGATGATGGTGACCACCATCCACGCAACGATGGCACCCAGCACGGACAGTGCCAGCCGGATGCGGCGGTCATCCAGAAGATTCTTCTTTTTGCGGACGGCAGGCTTTGCGCCGTTCGTCTTGTTCGGCTGGTTGCTCATTGCTGCTCGTCCTCCCCTTTCTGGCTGATCCAGTTCCACAGCTTCTTTGCCTGCTCTGCCCAGCTGTCGGCGGTGTTCTTTTCCACCGTGGACTCCTTGGGGATCATCTCGTCGATCAGGCGGGTATATAGGCTCTGGCGGTCAAAATGACGGATCAGCACACCATTTTTAGCCATGGAGATGATGCCGGTCTCCTCGCTGACCACGATGGCAATGGCGTCGGAGTTTTCCGCAATGCCAAGGCAGGCGCGGTGGCGGGTGCCCATATCCTTGCCCAGATCCAGATTGTTGGAAAGGGGCAGCACACAGCCCGCCGCCTTGATGCGGCCGTTTTCGATGATGGCAGCGCCGTCATGCAGCGGGGTGCCCTCGTAGAAGATGGTGCCCAGCACCTCCAGATTGACCGCGCTGTTCACCGGGGTGCCGGTGCGCACGATCTCGGAAAGGTTGGTATGGCGTTCCAGCACGATAAGTGCGCCGGTCTTGGTCTCGGAAAAGCGCTCGGCGGCATCGCAGATGGCAATGATGGCGCTGCGCCACGCGCCCTTCAGGCTGGGGTCGTTGTAGCGCCCTTTTACGTTGAACAGCTTGGACGCCCACTGATCGGTCTGACCCATGCGCTCCAGCGCGCGGCGGATCTCCGGCTGGAACAGCACCACAAGGGTGAGCAGACCGACCTGCAGCAGCGAGTTGAGCAGCCATGTAACGGTACGCATATTCAGGGTATTTGCCACCAGATACACGACCATGACCAGCAACGCACCCTTGGCCAGCTGCCCGGCGCGGGTGCGGTTGATAATGCCCAGCAGCTGGTAGATCAGAAACGCGATGATGATGATATCCAGCAGATCGACAATTTTAAAGGTCTGAAAATTGGCGATGATCGCATTCAGTGTCATGAGAGTGTGTGCCCCCTTACACTGCTTCGATCAGGGCAACAGCGTGGGCGGCAATGCCCAGTCCCTCGCCGGTAAAGCCCAGATGCTCCTCCGTGGTGGCCTTTACGCTTACCGCTTCCACCGGCAGGCCGAAAGCCGCCGCCAGATTGGCGCGCATGGCCGGGATATGGGGTGCAAGCTTGGGGCGCTGGCACAGCAGGGTGGCGTCGATGTTCTCAATGCGCCAGCCGTGCTCCTTGAGGATCTGTGCCACGCGGCAGGCCAGCTTCAGGCTGTCGGCACCGGCGTACTCCGGGTCATTGTCCGGGAAATGCTGGCCGATATCCCCCAGCGCCGCTGCGCCCAGCACGGCATCCATCACCGCATGGGTCAGCACGTCTGCGTCCGAATGGCCCAGCAGACCTTTTTCAAAGGGGATCTCCACCCCGCCAAGGATCAGCTTGCGCTGCTCTACCAAACGATGTACATCATAGCCGTGTCCAATACGCATTTCAGTTTCCTTCCTTTGTGCCGGGCGGGGCAGATCCTCCCGGGTGGTGATCTTCAGGTTTGCATAGTCGCCCTGCGTCAGCTGCACCGGGCGTCCGGTCAGCTCAAACAGGCTGCAATCATCGGTAACAAGGCGGGCGCGGGCGGCGTCCAGTTCCGCCAGTGCCGCAAGATACGCTGCACGGTCAAAGCACTGGGGGGTCTGCACCGCATACAAGGTGCTGCGGTCCGGGGTCGTCTGCACCGCGCAGTCCGGGGGCACAGTCTTGCCATCGCCCCGGGCAGCGGCCTTGATGGTATCCTTCACCGGCACCGCCGGGGCTGCTGCGCCGCACCGGGCAGCGGCTTCCAGCGCCGCCGTAATGACCGCCGCGCTCACAAAGGGGCGGGCGGCATCGTGCACCGCCACCAGTTCTCCGTGCGCTGCCAGCACACCGTTTTTTGCGCTCTCGGCGCGGGTAGCCCCGCCCGCTACGATCTGCACAGGCTTTGGGCAGTCCGCCGCCTGCTGCGCCACAAAATCCCGGTTTTTGCCCGCCACCAGCACAAGCTCGGTGACCTGCGGGCACTGGGCAAAGGCGCGGATGCTGCGGTGCAGCACCGTTTCGCCCCCCAGATCAAAACTGAGCTTATCAAAGCCCATGCGGGTCGAGGAGCCCGCCGCCACCAATACTGCCGATACAGTTTTTTCCATCTCTTCCACCTACCCTGCTGCTGTGCCGCGCTGCGCGCCCACAGCTGCTTATAATAAACCATGTTTTATTATAGCGTATCACAGCGCAAACTTCAACCGATTTTACACAGCAAAAGTGCATCTGTGCTGTAGTAAGCCTTCACCCCTTGCGGAGGAAAGCTTTTGCTCCGGTGAACACAAAAAGGGCTGCTGCACAAAAACGTGCAGCAGCCCCGCGGATGCTTTGAGATAGTTTTACTTCAGGATGGGCTCGATGGCAGCAGCCAGAGCGTCCTTCTGTGCCTGTGCTTCCGCCAGATCCTTGCCCAGCGTGGTGAAGTAGGTCTTGATCTTCGGCTCGGTGCCGGAGGGACGCACCACCACGGTAGCGCCGTTTTCCAGCGTGTAGATCAGCACGTTGGCAGCGGGCAGGCCGGTTTCTTCCGGCTTCTTGTAATCGGTCACCTTGACCACCTTATGGCCGGCCAGCTCCACAGGGGGCTGGTCACGCAGCTTCTGCATGATGGAAGCCATCTTCTCCATGCCGGTCAGACCGGGGAACTCGAAGCTGTCCACCTTGTTCAGGTAGCGGCCGTACTGAGCGTAGATCTCTTCCAGACGCTGCTTGATGGAGGAGCCGATGCTGCGGTAGTAAGCAGCCATCTCGCAGATGAGCATGGAGCCGATGACGGCGTCCTTATCGCGGACGTAGGGGCCGGCCAGATAGCCGTAGCTCTCCTCAAAGCCGAAGATGAAGCGGTCGACCTCACCGGCAGCTTCGAGGTTGGCGATCTGGTCGCCGATCCACTTGAAGCCGGTCAGCACATTGCGCATCTCCACGCCGTAGTGCTTTGCCACAGCGTCTGCCAGCGGGGTGGACACGATGGACTTGACTGCCACAGGGTTCTTGGGCATAGTGCCCTTCTCAATGCGGCCTGCGCAGATGTAGTCCAGCAGCAGAACGCCCATCTCGTTGCCGGACACCAGCTCATAACTGCCGTCCGGGCACTTCATGGCAATGCCCACACGGTCGGCATCGGGGTCGGTAGCCAGCATCAGGTCGGCACCGGTCTTGGTGGCCAGCTCCAGACCCAGCTTCAGCGCCTCGAAGATCTCGGGGTTGGGGTAGGAGCAGGTGGTAAAGTAGCCGTTGGGGTACTCCTGCTCGGGCACGATGGTGATATCGGTGATGCCCATATCGTTGAGCACATGGGTCACGGGCACAAGGCCGGAGCCGTTCAGCGGGCTGTACACCAGTTTCAGGCCGGCAGTCTTGCACAGACCCGGGCGCACCTGACGTGCTTCGATGGCATCGTACAGCGCCTTTTTGCAGTCGTCGCCCACAAAGCGGATCATGCCGTTCTCCACGCCCTCGGCAAAGGAGATGTACTTTGCACCGGTGAGCACATCGGTCTTCTGGATCTCATCATAGACGATGGCGGCGGCGTCATCGGTCATCTGGCAGCCGTCCGGACCGTAGGCCTTGTAGCCGTTGTACTTGGCAGGGTTGTGGGAAGCGGTGACCATGATACCGGCGTTGCAGTTGTAGTAACGGGTAGCAAAGCTCAGGGCAGGCACGGGCATCAGGGCATCATAGATGCGCACCTTGATACCGTTGGCTGCCAGAACGCCAGCGGCGGTCTTGGCAAAGACATCGCTCTTCAGGCGGCTGTCGTAGCTGATGGCCACGGTCTGGGTACCGCCCTGGGTCAGCACCCAGTTTGCCAGCCCCTGCGTTGCCTGACGGACAACGTAGATGTTCATGCGGTTGGTGCCGGCACCCAGCACGCCGCGCAGACCTGCGGTGCCAAACTTCAGCGCCACAGCAAAGCGATCCTTGATCTCATCGTCATTGCCTTCGACCTTTGCCAGTTCCGGCTTCAGGTCTGCATCCTCCAGATCCGCTGCCAGCCAGCGCTTATATTCATCCAGATACATCTTGTACACCTTACCTTTGTTTAAAATCTTTTTCCCCGGATCGAAATGGTTTGTATAAACCTACTTATACTATAAACTCTTGCTCCGCTTATGTCAATTGCGTAAAATGGCCGAAGTTTGTGCCCTTAAAACCGACAAATACCACAAAAAACCGGTTCTTCCGCTATGTTCATTGCGTTTTTTGATGTATCCAGCAGCTGGTAGGGCTGATGCACATCCTCCAGCACCTCCAGCCACTGCTCCGGCCCCACGCCGTTTTCGCACAGGTAGCGCAGCAGCCGCATTATCCGGCCAAAGCTGTCTGCCGGAGCAAGTACCGTGCTGCTGCGCACTTTGCCGCCCTGCTCCCGGCGCAGCTGTGCCAGCACCCCCTGTGGGGTGGAAGCGGCGCAGTAAACCAGCGTGCAGGCGTGCTGCAGCCCCTCCAGCTCTGAATAGGTACGGATATACCGGCAACATTCCCCATTTGTCATGATCTCTCGTTCTCCTTTCTGCTGCATTGACAACTTTCCTGTGCTTTACTATAATGATTTTGAACAGAAAAAACTGTCGAAGTATAGTAGATATATCCATTATTTTCCACTTTTGGCATTTTTGACAAACCATGCGCCATGCAGGGAGGGACACCATGTATTCTGTGACCAACAGCTTTGGCCTGAACGGACTGCGCGGCTTTGCCGTTGCGGTGGAAGCCGATGTTTCCGGCGGGCTGCCCGCGTTTTCCATCGTCGGTCTGCCGGACTCTGCCGTGCGGGAAAGCGCCGACCGGGTGCGCGCTGCCATCAAAAACCTTGGCTTCCGCTTCCCCGACCGGCGCATCACCATCAACCTTGCTCCTGCCGATGTGCGCAAGACCGGCCCGGTGTACGATCTGCCGCTGCTTTTGGCGCTGCTGACCGCCAGCGGACAGCTGGAAGAAGTGCCTGCCGACGCCGCCTTTCTGGGCGAGCTTGCGCTGGACGGCAGTCTGCGTCCGGTGTCCGGCGTGCTGCCCATGGCGCTTGCCGCTGCCGAGTACGGCATCCGGGCGCTGTACGTCCCGGCAGAGAACGCCGCCGAAGCAGCCGAAGCCTGCGCCGACACCATGACCGTCTACCCAGCCCACACCGCCCGGGAGGTGGTGGAAGCGCTGAAGGGCACCCGTCCCCTCTCCCCTGCCGCCGCCATCCCCTTTGACCCGGAGGACGCATGGCAGCAGGTGCCGGATTTTGCGGACGTGATGGGACAGTCGCTGGCGCGGCGCGCCATGGTCATTGCAGCCGCAGGCGGGCACAACGTGCTTTTGACGGGCGCACCCGGCACCGGCAAATCCATGCTGGCAAAGCGCCTGCCGGGCATCCTGCCGCCCCTGACCCGGGAGGAAGCAGTGGAGACGACCAAGATCTACTCCATCGCCGGGCAGCTGCCGCAGGGGCGCGGACTGATCTCTGCCCGTCCCTTCCGCAGCCCGCACCACTCGGCAAGCGCTGCCGCCCTTGCCGGCGGCGGGGCGCAGTTCCGCCCGGGCGAGTGCAGTCTTGCCAACTGCGGGGTGCTGTTTTTGGACGAACTGCCGGAGTTTTCCCGCGAGAGCTTGGAGGTGCTGCGCCAGCCGCTGGAGGACGGACAGATCACCGTGAGCCGCGCCGCCGGAAGCGCCACCTACCCCAGCCGCTTCCAGCTGGTAGCCGCCATGAACCCCTGCAAATGCGGCTACTACGGCCACCCCACCCGCGCCTGCACCTGCTCGCCCAGCGCGGTGCGGCAGTACCGCAGCCGGGTGTCCGGCCCGCTTTTGGACCGCATCGACCTGTGCGTGGAGATGGACCCCATCGCCTTTGACGAGCTGCACGCCGCCGCACCCTCCGAGAGCAGCGCGGAGCTGCGCAAACAGGTGCTTGCTGCCCGCGCCATTCAGGCCAAGCGCTACGCCGCGCCGGGCTTTAAGGGGGTGCACTGCAACGCCCAGCTGAACGCCGGGCAGGTGCGGCGCATCTGCCGCATGACCCCCGGTGCCGAGCAGCTGCTGCGCAGCTCCTACGATGCACTGGGGCTTTCTGCCCGGGCGCACGACCGCATTTTGCGGGTAGCCCGCACCGTGGCCGACCTTGCCGGTAAGACCCTGCTGGACGAGGATTCCCTGCTGGAAGCGCTGCAGTACCGGGCGCAGGAAAAATTGGACGGATAATACAGCACATCAAAAACGCGAGTGGCCGAAACGGTCGCTCGCGTTTTTGTTTGCTATCGGGAGGTGCATTTTCTCTTTTCAGGTGCCGCCCGGTGTGGTATACTGGAAATGCAAAAACCAGAAAATGGAAGGGATAAAGTACAAATGAACATTCGTAAAGCCGAGGAAAAAGACATTCCCAGACTGCTTGCGCTGCTGGGGCAGGTGCTGCAGATCCACGCAGAGATACGCCCGGATATTTTTATTCCCGGCACCACAAAATACACCGTCTGTGAACTGGCAGCGCTTTTGAAGCAGGAGGATAAGCCCATCTACGTTGCCGTGAACGAGGAGGATGTGTGCATGGGCTATGCCTTCTGTCAGCTGAAGGAGCAGCCTTTTTCCACCAACATGGTGCCCTTCAAGTCGCTGTTCATTGATGACCTTTGCGTTGACAAGCAGACGCGCGGACAGCACATCGGGGAAAGTCTGTTTGACTATGTAAAGCAGCAGGCAAAAGCACTGGGCTGCTACGAGGTGACCCTGAACGTCTGGGCGGGAAACACTTCGGCAGAGCACTTTTACGAAAAAATGGGCATGAAGACCAAGGAGCGGCAGATGGAGTATATTCTGTAATTCGGGCGAGCGCGCCTTATTTCGGATGTCCAAGCAGGAAAATAGGGTTACTGTCCAGTATGTTTACTGCGCCAAGCTATAGAAGAAAAGGCATCGCAAGAGAATTGCTTTCCCGGGTGATAAATGATGCAAAAGAATACGGATGCGGAGTTATCCAAATAACAGCATCCGATATGGGAATAAAGCTGTACTCCAATTTTGGGTTTGTTCACAATAGCAATTTTATGCAATATAAATTATAAGGTCGCACGGCACCAAACGCTTCTGCCCCCGGTCAAACAGGTCTTTCGGAACAATAACCGGAATTGCATCCGGCACAACGATATCCCGGAAAGACAATTCGCCAATGTACCGGCGATTCTTCAGCATGGTATTCACGCTGCTGTGGGTCATTTTACCGCCCAGCATATTGCGGACTCCCTTGTCGTTGAGAAAGTTTACGATCTCCACCATTTTATCACCGTTGTCATACCGCTGAAAGGCTTCCAGCACCAGCGGAGCGGTCAGCGGGTCAAGATGATAAAACTTGTCCTCGTCGATTTTATAGCCGATGGTTCCCGTAACGCCGGTGCACTTTCCTTTCAGAACGTTCTCGGTCTGACCACGGATCACCTTTTCGGACAGTTCTGCCGAATAGTATTCTGCCATACCTTCCAGAAGGGTTTCCACCAGAATGCCCTGTGAACCCTCGGCAATGGGCTCCATAACGGAAATCAGGTGGACGCCGTTCTTTTTCAGGATCATCTTGTAATTTGCGCTATCAAAACGGTTTCGGGCAAAGCGGTCAAATTTCCAGACGAGAACAATATCAAACAGCTTCTTACCGCTGTCTTTAATCATCTGCTGGAACTCCGGGCGATTGTCTGTTTTGGCAGAGAATGCACGGTCAATGTAGTGCTTGATGACCGTAATGCCGTTCTTTTCCGCATAGGCCGTGCATTCCCGAATCTGCCCTTCAATGGATTCTTCGCGCTGGTTGTCCGATGAATAGCGGGCATAGATTACGGCGGTCATAGACTCACTTCCTTTTTCTTATCGAACAGACGGGTAGCTTTTTGCATACTTGTAGATCTGCCGTGCACAGTCAAGGCTCATTTTGCTGGAATCGTTGTGTTTGAGCCATGCATTTACGTTCCCGGGGTTTAGTTTCAAGTCCGTGTAAAGACGATAATTCGTCAGATGCTTCTTCTGCTGAATCTCTACCACCCTGCGATGGATCAACTCTTTCGTGTCATTGTCTGCAAGGACGGCATCCCGCACCGAACAATAGCTGCGCCAGACTTTCAGATAGCCTTCTGGCAGTTCAGGTGACTGTTTTTCCAGAAGCAGTCGCATTTGCGCCAGCGAATAGCGATTGGAAATCTGCTCATATTCCGCAGCAACAGTGTTGTTTACGGTATAGCGAAGCAACAAATCTACTTTATCAAAGGTCAGCGCATAGAGGAACAGCGGTTCTTTCAGGCGGGGATTTTCTGCCATGCAATCTGCCAGTTTATGGACACTTGCCGTCTGCACCCCGGAAAGCTCTGCCACATACTGCTTCAAGAAGCCCTCAAATGTCAGCTTTCGCATGGTCTCCACCTCTCCACATACTCCTGATAGCGGATATAAAAATCCCGATACCGCCAGTCGTTCAAGATGCTGGCTCTCAACTCATCCTCATCCGTTGCAAGGTGTTCCAATACATTCCAATCCAAGGAGTTCCGCACAGCCTCACTCTCTACGTCTGCCTTATCGGTATCGCGGAAAGAGCACAGCTTTGCAATCACCAAATCTTCCAGACTGGGTGTGTAGAACTGCACCTTTGTACCACCAAAGGGCAGCGACTGGAGCCGGTCTTGGAAGTTGTACGGAAAATTGTCGATGTAGGCTTCCACATCGGTGTTAATGTCGTACTTGCCGAGCAAACTGTATAGTTCTTTCGGAACACTCAAGGCATCAATGTCATGGGTGGCGCGGGTCAGCTTGCCCAACAAAATGAACGCACTGCCGCCTACGATCACCATCTGATAGCGGCCTTATTGTCGATCATCAGGTCAGCGTCTTCGTCCAGACGTTCCAGACGCTTGCGGAGGTCATCTAAGATCATCTTTCCCATAAAGCAGTCTTTCGTATTTTTAATAATAGTATTTTCTAAAATCATTTTACGAGAAAGAGAACCTATTGTCAAGAGCAATTGTTGATTTCAATTGGTATTCCAAGAAATGGCGATTCCCATGTCCATATTCATCGCCTCACATCGAACATCCATCCAGTTTTTCAAGTCTTTAAGTGCATTTTTCCAATACTCAAATTCTGGCTGCTCACTTATATTCCTTTTCCAACTAACTTCTAGTCCATTTTCTTTGAATTCAAGCTTAACATCTTTCAGTACATCTCTGGGTGTAGGATAGTAAATCTCATCATTTAATTTTTTTGCAAATCTTTTAGCAGGTTCAATCGTGTCTAATAAGCACAGCATAAACTGCAACGGATACTTTTGGATTGACAACTTATTCTCGCCGTGTTTCAAATACAAAAGTGGGCTCAAACCGTATGCCTGATATAATTCCGTATCCATTTCGCCGCCCATCCATATATTATGACAAATAATCGCATCTGCCGCATAAGCAGCATGGGACAGTTGCTCGATGTGCCATTTAAGGTTTCCGGCTTCTTCTATAAAACCCTTCTTTATGATTTTTTTATTTCGGCTGTATCTTAAAAAGTTCTTTACAAATCTATCGAAAAATAAATATCCAGCTAAGATACCATGTTCGCAGGAGCCCTTGTTCGCACGGTAATAAAAATAATTTTTTATCAAATTTTCCGAGAATCTTTGCGGTGTCCGTAGTTTTCGATAGGGAAAATTCCCGTAAGGGGAATATACAACATCGAGTTCTCCAAGATAATATTCCAAGTCTTTTTGCCGTTCTGTTGGATTTTCTGGTATGCGAATATTTTCAACGCAACTTGCAACATCGTGATATAAAGCAGTCAGGTACCATGTGTAAAGAAAATCATAATTTTTATCGTTATCTTTCACATTATACCATTTATCATACTCTGGTAAAAAAGTTCTCAGTTGCCTTTCCAAACTATTTTTTATCAACGAGTTTTCCTCTATAAACGCTGTTCCCAACAAATAAAGTAATACCGTGTGCAAGTGTTTTCCATTACCTAAATATGACTCCCTGAAATCAAAATCCAAAAGTCCATCTTTTTGTCCTTTTACAAAGCAGTCATTTATAAAATCTTTGCATTTTTTATCTTCATCTCCATCTGTCCAAAAATCAGGAGTGTTGATTTCATAGTATAATCGATTAATCCTACCATATATTCTTAAAAGACTATGCTCAGATGCATTTTCTATACACATATTTTAGCTCCTTGTAGTCCTGTACGGTATACTTACCATTCTGATATGTTTCGCACAACTCTGTTGCCCTTTTTAGCTGAACACTAAGTTCTTGATCAATTTCGTACAAAGACATATCTTTTCTTATTACATTTAATCTTGTGCCATCAAGAATCGTTTGAATTTTCTCAACAACTTCTTTATTTATCTTTCTACTTTCATTACAAAAAGTTTCGCCCAGTTTTAGGCATCCAACACTTTCCAGTAGCTTTATCAGCAATTCAGCTCGCCTTTGTCCGCAAGCATTTACAATGATTATATCCTTGCACTCTTTTAGCTGCGTTACTTGAGTTGCATAGTAGTTCTGAATCTTTATACGTAAAGCATCAACTTTTTCTTCTAAATTATAATTTACTACAATCGAAACAAGCCAACCTATAAAACATTTGAAAGGTTGACTTCCCACTGTAGCATAAAACAGCCCATCTTTCCCCCACAGATCTATATATTTTTCCGAATTCAAAAAAGTCCCCTCAAATAATCCAAACAGCACCGTCAACAACAACACCTCAACAACAATATTTTGCTGTGGTTTCTTTATTTTAAGGATTGACATTGCGAAGCTGATTCCAATAACTGAAAGCAAGCATCCAACAAGTGGTACTATTTGGATTCCATCGCCGAACATTACCAAAAGTTCTATCCATACAGATAAGCCCACTAGGACAACCGCCAAAACGCCCATCACTATAAATATCATTGTTAAAACAATCATTCTCGATCTCCTATAACAACGCTCATATCATCTATCGAACCATTTTCCACAGCCTGCTCTATCAGCCTTTTACAAAACACCATCTTATCGTCTGCCACACAATAAATATCTTCCATTTCATCAATGCTTACATGGTCGTGGATACCATCCGATGTGACAATCAGCATATCCTGTCCCGAAACATCAATCTGCTTCAATTTCAGCAAAGCCGGATTGTCTGCGCCAAAACAAGCTGTGATTTCATTTTTACGCTCAAAAGATTCCGCTGTGAAAGAGTTCAGTTGTCCGGTTGCCAGCAAGTATTCCATCGTAGTATCATCCCGTGTCAGTTGCTTCAGGTATTTTCCGTTGACTATCGCATATACTCGTGTATTGCCCACATAGGTAATTTTTGCAGAATCCTCTGTAAAATCCACCAAAGTCAACGTTGTCGCCATGCCAGCAAGCGCATCATCTGTCCGCGAGCGTTCAATCAGCTTTCGATTGATCTCCGTCAGGTCTTCCATCGTGTGGTCACATTTTCCCAGTTCCTCCGCAACGAATTGGAATGCCACCGCCCCGGCATTATTTCCACCAACACCATCTGCAACCGCCACAAAACCCTCTGTGCATTCACATTCACGTATGCCCATAGACAGAATGTTCTGATTCAAAACCACTCTGTCCTCATTCCGGGCTTTCTGCACACCTTTCTGGGTTGCCGCATAGATTTTCATCGTTTCACCTCAGGAACATTTCAACTCTGGCGGCAGAGCATCCGCTCGGATCTCATCAATTTTCAGGGTGGCATCCCCAAAGATCTCGTGGTCGAAAAGATAGCGTGCCAGCGGGTTGATCAGGAAGTTTTCGACAATATTGCCAATGCCACGGCCACCGTTTGACAGGTTTGCCAGCGCCTTTTCTTCCAGCGTCTGATAGGCTGCATCCGACAAGGACACCGTAATGCGCTTTTCGCTTTGAAGATTACGGATGATCTTGTCCACCTGCGATTTCAGAATACGAACTGCAACTTCCGGACGGATATAATCGAACACAACGATATTTTCGCCGATGCGGTTCAAAATCTCTGGGCGGCCCAAATCCAGTTTGAAATAATTCTCGATAGCCTCCCGGACACGCACAGACATCTCCTGATATGGCATATCGCTGGTCACATTGGCTTCTCGTGTACCGTCTGCACCACGCGTATAAATGCCAAGATTGCTGGTGAAAATGATAATCGTTTCCGAAAAATAGACAGTATTCCCCTGTCCATCCGTCATGCGGCCATCTTCCAGAATCTGAAGGAACTTATCCAGAATCGAGGGGTGTGCTTTTTCGATTTCGTCAAACAGCAGGATAGAGAAGGGGTCCTTTTTGACTGCATTTGTGAGCTGACCACCTGCTTCATAGCCAACATAGCCCGGAGGCGCACCGAGCAGTTTCTGGTCGCTATGGCTCTGGGAATATTCGCTCATGTCAAAACGAATGCAGCAGCTCTCGTCCCCGAACAGAAGTTCTGCCAACGTTTTGGCTGTTTCTGTTTTGCCCGTGCCGGTAGGACCTGCATAAAACAGGACACCCTTCGGGCGGCTGTGCGATGAGCCCTGCAAGCCGGACATTCCGGTGATAGCACGCTTGATAACATCCAGCGTTTTGGAGATGGCATAGTCCTGCCCTTTCACACGGGCTTCAAAAGTCGTTTTTGCATTTTTGATTTCTTCCAACTGCAAGGTCTTCCAAGGATTTTCCTTGATGCCATACTTATACAGGTCGATAACATCGCACATATCCCGCACCGCAATGCGTTCATTTTTGCAAAGCCTACGCAGACCGTTGATTTCCGTGAAGCTGAAACCATCTGTCAGCGCCACAAATCGATCCTGAATCTTTTCCAGTTCCTCCGGGTGTGCGGCATAATACTCTTTTTCTGCCTCGTAAACATCCTTTGCAAAGAAGCTGGGGAAGTTTGCGCCCTTCACCAGCACTTCCCGTTCTTCTCTGGATGGATAGGTAACAGTAATCGTCTTGACATTGGGATTTTGCAGATAGAACCATGCTGGCAGGTCGTTCGTTTTGTTTACGATCAGCACCAGCAGATTTTTCAGGATGCTGCCGTTTTCTGTCCGCACATCCTTCGCTTCCAAAGATGCTTGTAGCAACAGAGTAAAACTATCCACTTCACTCTGGTCCATATTATCCGGTTTCACGATATACCGGGATGCAAAGTTCATGATAATAACAGATGCTTCCCGGTTCTGGGTCAGTGCGGAGTAGGCAATATCCGAAGCGGTGTTATTCCTGCCCTTAAAAGTGCACTTGATTGTATGATTATCGACAGGGGCATTCACCAGCTTTGCAAAGGCTTTGGTGTATTCTTCTTCGCAGTTATTGTAAAATCCACGCAGACTATCGTAAAAGATAATATTCCGGTAACCGGAATCCTTAAAGAAAAAGTGCAGATACTCCGACAGGCGCAGAATGCTTCCCTTCGGGGTACTTCCCTCCTGCGGATACTGGTAAGAATCCAGCACATCACCCTCTAAAATCAGCAACGGCTTTATTTTTGAAAAAATCTCAAGTTCTTTATGCCATTTTGAAATGTAACTATTCATATTTTTCTCCCACATAATATTAAGAATATTAAACATCAATGCCACATCTTGTGTTCTATTGAATTTCATTCTCCAAATATAATTCAATAGAACACAAAAAATCGCATAGAACGTATTCTTTTTACATTCTTGCTATCGTGTTTCAATATACAGAAACCCTTTTATCAACTATTTCCGCGCCAAGTTTTTTAATACTTTCAGGGAGAATCAGTTTTGTGATTGAGGTATTTTTAAACGCTCTTGTCTCTATATATTCGATACCATTTTCCAAAACAACATTATTCAAATTTAAGCATCCAGCGAAACACATATATGGAATCTTTTTAACATTTTTAGGTATTCTAATCTCTTTTAGTCCCGTTCCAGAGAATGCAAATTCCCCAATCGTTTCTAGTGATTCAGAAAGCTCTACTTTTTCCAGATATACACATTCCCAAAAAGCATACTCTCCAATGTATTTCAACGTATTAGGCAGCTCGACCTCTACCATTTTTTTATTTTGAAATGCCCTTTTTCCTATTCCACCACTGTTTTTTCATTAATTTCCGATGGTATTACACATATATTCTTATTCTCACTATCCATAGTGATTGATTGTATCTCAATTCCACCAGGCACTTCTTTGTACTGATACTCACTTTCGCTCACTATGGCCGATTCATAAACAGCCCGCTCCAATGCTTCTTTAATCTTTTTGTCAAGTGAGCTTTTTTCTGCAGTAGATTGTTTCACCTCATTTTTTAATTGTTTTTCGTCAAACGGATTTTTCATCGAAACAGTATTCATCAAATTTTCTATCATCAAAGCTCGCTTGCACTGTTGAATATACTGTCCAATCTCGTTTGTACGATTTATATTTTCAATTGTTTCAAGGGTTTCTTTCAGTTTCGCATTTTCTTTTTTCAGTTCTTCAATTTCCTGTTGGAGCTTTTCTATCTCATCCATGCACTTCACCCTACATCAAATCACGTTGCATCTTATATACGTTATTCATTGCATATAAAAATCCGTATACTTGCTTTGTATATATCGCGCCCAGTACTCGGCCAAGCTGTTCTATCAAAATTTCTCTTTTTATCGCCGGAACTTCAGCTATCTTTTCAATATCCTTTGAAATCTTAGCATCAATCGCAGCTTTTTCGGCAAGCAACATTTTTTTCTTTTCCTGTTGCTGTTTAAGATTCATTTTTGTTTTGTCAGAGACTGTATTTATAAGCTCAGCTATCAACAATGCACTTTCTTGTTGTTCGAGAACGCGGCTTATTTCAATCGAACGATTGATATCTGCTCCTATTGGTGAACGGTTCATGCTTGTTATAACAGCAATTGTCTTTTCTAATTCTTGTATTCTTTTTCTTAGATGTCGGTTTTCACGCTGGAGTCTCTCTAATTCATTCATTTTACTCTCTAAATATATCAATCTTTTGGAAATTTGCTTAACGGCTTAACTGCTTTTCCCATAAGTCGCGCATCCTTAAGTATAGCACTGCCCTCATTGCAATAAACCGTTGCCCGATAAGGAATACTTATTCCCTCAAACCTTGTTTGGTTGCCAAGTATTGCAATGTGTAGTTCTTTGTTTCTATAAGTTAGTAGATTGGCCCCAATATTTTTGACGGTTTTGGGGATTACAATTTTGTATATTGATGTATCTTCAAATGCAGATTCCCCAATTTTTACAAGTCCTTCTGGAAGGTACACTTGATGAAGGCAAAAGCATCCTTTAAAACAACCATATGGTATCTGCTGTATACCATCCGGTATTGCAATTTCTGAAATACTCGTTTGATAGAAACAGTTATATCCCAAACTTTTTAATCCACTCGGTAGAACAATGTTCCTGAGTCGTCCACATCCTGAAAAAGTTTCATTGCCGAAATATTCAACAGAGTTTGGAACGGAAACACTTGTAAATTGCAAATTGTTAAACGCATTGTTACCAATTCCCACTACCTTCTTCCCTCGGATTATTTTAGGAATAATCAATTGAGATGGTGCCTCAAACCCATTGAACCCTTGAATCTCCACGCCGCCGGGCACATCCCGATACGCAAACTGCTCCGCCAAATCATCTTCAGCAGGTGTATTCCGTGCAGATGCCCGGATAGCTTCCTCAATTCTGGCATCCATTGCTGCTTTTTCTGCCGCCAGTTGGTCAAGGACCTTCTGCTGGGCATCTGCGTTCAGTTTTTGAGTGCCTGCCGCCGCATTGACGAGTTTGCTAGCAGCCAATGCCCGCTGACGCTGAGCGATAAACTGCCCCATCTCGCCAGATTTGTTCATATCGGCAAGAGTAGCAAAGGTATCTTCCAGATATTTCACACGCTTTTCCAGCACTTCGATTTTTGCTGTAAGTTCAGTATATTCGCTCATGTTGACCTCCTGCATCGTTCAAAAAGAGAACTCTTTTTTATGGATTCCGACCGACACCACCGTGTCGCCCACAGTAAAGTTTTGAATCTGGTTCTGCCCGTTTTCCAAATAGTTTGTGTATTTTTTTCTTAACTGCCCCTCTAAAATCAGGATATTCTGATTGTCTGACCCACGGAGAAAGCACCCGTTGTTTCGCTCCTGAAGATAAGGCCCATCGATCAAAACCGAAATCCCGGTCAAATCTTTTCCTACCAGTTCATCGAATGTATAGCCGGTATATACCAGAATATCGGGGCTGATAGTTTTAAGTTCCTGAATCAGCTTCATGCAGGCATCAAATTGAAAAAGCGGATCACCGCCTGTCAGGGTAAATCCATCCACCGGGTAGTGGTCCGCAATTTTATGGATCATCTGCATGACCCGCTCCTGTGACACCTGATACCGCTTCTGAAACCCCCACAGTTCCGGGTTGCTGCATCCTTCGCAGCGTCTGGGGCAGCCGCAGAACCAGATACCGATGCGCTCTCCGGGTCCCAGCACTTCCACCGGGTACAGAATTCGTGCAATATACATCAGATTTTCCTTACCAGAAGATACGCCGCTAGTTCTTGCCGCTTTCCATCCTTGCAAAAGCCGCCCAAGCCGACTTCGTCGCCGTCTTTGACCTCAACCGCACTTCCAATTTGCTGGTCATTCACAAATGTCGGATTGGTGCTGCTCAGATTTTCCAGATAAAGTTTCCCGTCCTGCATATAAAAACGGCATTGTTTTCGGCTCACATAGCTCTTTCCAGCCAGAAAGCACTGCAGTTCATGTTCTCGCCCTACAACGACCTCGTCTTCCGTAATGTCGTATGCAAAGGTTCCGTCCAGACTGGTCAACCGATACTTTTCCTGCGCTGCTTCCAACTCTGTTGGAAGGATATCCGAAATATCTTCTCCGCAGGCACTGCACTTGCGGGCGTTGGATGGGTTTTGTGCCCCGCAATCGCAGATACGGACAAGTACCTTCGACGGTTCTTCCAAAGGCGAAGTTTCTGGTTTCGGTTCATCGTCTTCGTCCATAATGCGAACGCCCATCAAATCCGCCGAGCAGTTCTCGCAGTCCATCAGGGAAGGGGCGTTTTTCGCCCCACAAAATGGACAAATCTTGAATTTTGCCATAATCGATTTTACTCCTTCAAATACCGTTCCTTACCTTGCCCTATGCCACTGCGTCTATTATTTGCCTTAAATATATCAATAGGTGCAGTTGTTTCATAATCCGATACGTTGATGATCTGCGCATAGTCTTCGGATGGAGGAAGCAGTGCCATCCGACTTTTTAAAACCACGCCTTTCGCTTCCAGTCGCTTTTCGATCTCCGAAAAATCATCACAGAAAGATTCCATGGATTCACACAGTTGTTTGGCCTCTGCCGCATCCGGCAAGCGGTCATCCGTGTCCAATCCCCCCAGTTCCATGGTGATTTTGCCGTCATCGGCATAGGTCACGTTTACCGCCGTTCCATCCTCGTAGGCGTATAGCTCGTTGGTGAAGTGCCGTCCGTTCTTTTTGTGCACCTGACGCTGACCGATCACATCATAACCCATTTCTGCCATCACTTCGTCAATGCTCTGGCTGATGTAGGCTCGTTCATCGTCCTCTGCAAGCTGCTGTTGGAGCCTCTCTATCTCTTTTTGCAGCATTTCCAGCCCTGCCTGACAGCAGCGCGTTTCTTTTGGCTCAACCTCTGCGGACAAACACAGCGCCTCATAGCAGGCTCTGGTCTGTGAGTACACCTCAAAAATCCTCTCATACGTAACGATTTCTTTTTGGCAATCGGCAAGCAGCGGCATCACAGTAATAGCCGCAAAGTTCTTCAAGTGTTCTTCATCCTGCAATTTTTCCAAAGCAGATTTCGCCTGCTCTCCCCGTGCAAAAAGGTCATCTGAGATTTTCGGCTGTGCATCCAGCACTTTGGTCAACTCGGCGCAAATTTTTGTTTTCAGGTTTTCTGAGCTATCAACAATTTTTTCTACCGGAGCAGGCGATACATCATTTTTCGCAGAGAATGCGTCCGCAATGCTGATACCAAAATAGCGTCCAAGTGCCTCGTCATTTTCTTGCGCCGCTTGCCGGACTTTCTGCTGAAGCAACGCAATTTCAGCTTGCCGTTGCTTGATTTGCGTGCAAATGACTTTCACATGAGCGGCATCCTTTGATTCCGCGTTCTGAGCAAGCACAACAGCACTTTTAACCGTTTCTTGCATTTCCTGAATCAGCCGCTGCAAACCATGATCGTTTCCAGTTTTTGCAGTAAGCTCCTTTGCAACAGCTTGTTCCCGACCGAACGTACTATTTTCTTTTTGTATCTGTCCAAGCGTATTTTTCACCCAGATACAGTTCTCTTTGCGCTCCTGCTCAATTCTGCGCTGTTCTTCAAGGATTCGCAGTTGTTGTTCAAGCAGTTTACGCTTCCGCTGCTCTGCAAGTGCCCTTTGTCGAGCCGCTGTTACAGTATATCTTGATGATTTTGGACCGGACATTACATTCAACTTCTTTCAATATAACAATATTTCTTTTGAGGAACATCCAATTTCTCATAGTATTCTTCTATTCTTCTTACTGGCTCACTTAGTGGCTCCAACATTAGTAATAGGCTTATGAGATTTGACTTATTGCAACTTTTTCTGTCAACATTGTATTTTACATTTTCCGCAACTGCTTTTTCGGCAGCCAGCAACGCTTTTTCCGAACTGAAGCAAAATCTTTCAGAAAAGTCTGCTACACAAAAAAGGATTTTCCCGTACTCCATTGTATCATATCGATAGATGATACAGGGATTATTTATATAACCAGTAGCTTTGCTACCATCACCGTTCGTATAAGCCCATGTAAAACGTTCATCCCCAGTTTTAATACGTTTTGAATCCCCTGCCACAAAGTTTACTGTATATTCGTTGCGTTTCACATTAACATAAGCTCGTTCCCAATCTCGTTCTACTCTAATAAAAAAAGCATCTCGTTTTAATGCGGTAACAAATTTTCCATCCAGTGTAAATACTAGTACGGTTTTAGAAAAGATACAAAAGCAAAATTCCATCAGCCGCAAAATCACAGGCTTTGTAGCTGATCTGAAATATTTCAAATCAGCCGGTAGCGGATTTTTTGTCACCGTTTCCCATCCAAGTCCGTTAATTTTTTGAATCCGATGACTTTTTCCGATTTCTTGAATCGCGGTACGAATGCTTTCCAATTCCGTAGATGAAGTTTCATTTAAGGCAATACCCTGTGGTTTTAATCTATTTCGCATAGCCTGTAATTGTATCCAAAAGTCTTGTAGCTCTGCCACACTCCCCTTCCATTTCGCGTCTTTTTTCTTTTCATGTATACTACCATTACATCCCATCAATTCTTTCGCTTTTTCATACAGTTGCTTCCATTCCGCATTTTGCTTTGTCACCTCACGGATATAACTTTTTACGCAATAAGCAACTTCTAAATCAACCAATGAATTTTCAATTTCTGTTATGCTTGGAACACCACTCTGTATGGAACTTTCAGATTTTGCTATAAACTCCCGAATATTCTCTAACACAAATGCTGTATCTGTTTGAAAATCTCCTTTTTTAACAATATCTTGAGTTGTACCAAGGTCGTTATCCTGATGTTCTACTTTTGAATTGTCGCCATGTGCATCTCTTATCTTCTTAAAAAAGCCAATCATATCAAATGCCACCAGCCTGATTATCAAAATTCAGTCTTTCATTCTCACACAAGAGTCTTTTTCCACTGCTCAATCTCATTGCTCTTACCCTGTGCAATCAGCCACGCCTCAAACTGCGGGTCAAGAGAATTATCCACACCGATAATATTCTTGCAGAACACATCAAACTTATCAAAGGAACTCGTAAGCAGCGTATTCATACGCTCCGCCAGCGCATCGATAGAATCAAACTGTTTACCAGCCAGAACAAATCCACGGTCTCCAGAAATCAGATAAGCCAACAAATAATAATTAAGTGCCATCGTTTTGGCATTTGCTTTATTCAGCCGCACCGAAGATTCAATGGATTCCGCGCCTTTTACCTGTGCCTCGCTGAACCTATGAGCCTTCATATACGAAGAAATCAAACCATAAGACAGCATTTCATTCCACATAGGGCATTCTTCCACATTACCGCCACGCAGCTTCTCCATTAGGTCTGTTCCAAAGGCATTCAGCGATTCGTACTTCTGATTTTTCCAGAACAAAGCATTCATACCGGGAGCCATTTTGTACAGCAGCTTCCAAAACGCAACATCTTCATTTTCACCGTGCTTTGTTACACTGTCCTCTGCGTCCATGCAGGCTTCTGCAATTTCCGGGTCACAAGCCATAAAAAATCCGGTAAGTAATCCACGATAGAGCTGTTTTTTTCCATTGTCCCAATCAGAGGCCAATGCCTGCACCAGTTCTGTTGTGTCTGTGTACAGTTCACCTCGGAATTTGTAAGTAGGAATCCGGACAGTATTGGATTCCATGTTAGCCTCGCCCGGAATCGGCTGATATTTTCCACTGCACCAGTTGCAGACTTCTTCGTAAGTCCAACGACGATTGGGATTTTTCTTGTCATTGCGGTTGGCGAGATCACTATATGTCAGCCCTGCAATCAGCTCCTTCAGTGCTTTCGGCATCTCATCCGGGAACGGAATCTTTTGGATGGACATATACTGTGTGATTTCGTCGTTTGACATTCCCGCATACGGAGTGCGCCCACAGAACAACTCGTAGAGCGTAATGCCAAGCGAGTAGTAGTCCGATTCTTCCAGAAAAACGCTGCGGAATGTTTCAGGCGCAGAGTATTCCGGCGTCATTCCGGTTTTGGTAACAAGCACTGTCCTGCCATCGTCAATCACAGAGCTGATACCGAAGTCAATAATGGCAACATCCCGACCATTATCAAGCCGCATAATATTGGAAGGCTTCAAATCCTTATGGATCACACCGATTTTGTGCAGTTCTCTCAATGCTTCATTGATGCAAGGGATCACATTTTCCCGTAGTTCTTGGTACGAAAGTCTTTTACCCTGAAGGCTTCCGTTCTTATAGTACGGCAAAATCTCTACCGTTTTTCCATCGACCATTCCAGTATCAATCATATGCGCAACATACGGCGATTGGATTTCCTTTAACGCCTGCATGACTTCGCTTTTGATTGCAACATCTCTGCGGTAAATTTTTGCAACATACGATTTTTCTTGATAGTTGCACAAGTACAAATCAGCTTCACCAGAGACAAATTGTCAAGGACTTTTTAATCAAATTCACAAAAAATCTACAAAAAAGGTGCCAGAAGCACTGTATGGCTCCTGACACCTCGTTTGATAGATTACATTTTTCCGTTCAGCAGGTCTTTGCAGAGATACGCATAGTCTGGCAGCTGGTTGATATATGGCTCCCAGCGCCGCTTGATTTCGGCCAATTCCAGCGGATCGGCTGCTTCCAGCGCGTGATCGTTGCCCGTCATATACAAAACATCCGTAGCAACATCATCCAAACACCTGCTGCAAAGATCGGCGGCTGATTCGATTCTGATACCGGTATCCACATAGACTGGATTGACGCCAATCGTCAGCCAGACATAGCCTACCTTGTCCGACCAGAGCAGTTCAAAATCAGGGCTTTGCCGCAGATGTTCCGCAAAGACCTCCTTTACTCGTTCAATTTCATGCTTCTCTTTTTCTGTGTAAAGCATTTTCGTGTCCTCCTTGACAAAAATTTTGGTGCGTACCATCATCAGTTTAGCACAAGGCGGCTTCGTTTATCAGTCTGTCACATCTGCTGAATTTCATTTTTGAGCATACGCTTGATTTTATCGCTCATGGTTTCTGTGCTGGTATTGCTGAAATGGACATGAACCTTGTAGGTTGTCTTGCCGATTTTCTTTACCATCGCTGGCGTGTTTTCCGGCGCTCTGGACGCAGTAGCGGCGTCTGCCACCTGCATAGTACGGGGTTCTTTGTTCATGGCGCTCCTTTCTCCGAACGGGTCTGTGCCGCCCGGTAAAAAATCAGTCGTGCTTACTGTTTACAATGTCTTTTGCTGCCTGTCGGGTAGCACCGGCATTTTCTTCCCGGAAATTCTTCCCGTCAAAGAGAATCGGCGCACACCGTTCCAGAATACGGTCATAGATACGAGCGTGGGCCAGGTCAGGCGGGTTTTTGAGTTCGGCCAGCTTCAGGTTGGTGGTGATGATCATGGGCCTGCGGCTGCGGTAGCGGCTGTCAATGACGAAAAACATCTGCTCCATAGCATATTCGGTACTGCGCTCTACTCCCAGATCGTCAATGATAAGCAGGTCATACTCGTCAAAGCTGGCAATAAACTCCGACCTGTCCTCGGAAAACATCCCGGTCAGGCGGTTCAGAATGGTGGGAAAGTTCGTCATCAGCACCGGCACATCCTGGTCAAGCAAAGCATTTGCAATACATCCGGCGAAAAAAGACTTGCCGGTTCCCACATCTCCAAACAGCAAAAGCCCGATATTGCTCTTATATGCCTCTTTCCAGTTCTCCACATAGGCGCGGGCCTTGTCCATCAATGGGTTTTTGCCGTTGTCGTTGGCAAAGGTGTAGTCATACAGATAACGGTCTTGCAAGCCCTGTGCCTTTCGGCGTTTGATACGCTCCATGCGGCGCTGCCGTTCTTCAGCAGCCTTGCGCTGCTCCTCAGCCTCCCGCTGGCACTGGCAGATGCAGCGCGGCATAAAGTAGCCGGATTTCCCGAAGCATGGCACAACGGTCTGCCTCTGGCCGCCGCATTTCTTACAGTGAATGAGCCCGTCTGCCGGGTCTATGTACTCGTCCCCGGCCAGTTCCATACCGACGGCTGCCTTGTCGATCAGCGCCCGGATTTCTGCGGTAATCTCCATCATACGGTTTCATCCTCCTTTACGCTGTAATCACGGTTGCGGGTGGGCGGGGCCGCCTTTTTCGCGTCCTCACCGGCCCAGCGCCGGATGGTGGCGGCATGGCTCTGATACCGCTTACCGGTAGAGGCCATGTATTCGGACAGCTTTTCGATGTACTGGCCCCATACAGTGGGAAAACTGGCCTGCAAGTCTGCCAGTTCCCCGTCCGTCAGGAAAACATTCTGGTAACGGCCATAGGCGGGGGCGGGGTGTCCCTTCTCTATCTCTCTCTTTATCTCTATCTCTTTCTCTAACTCTATCTCTATCTC